>Ga0209154_1001262_pt1 | contig 15039 bp, 20 predicted proteins | sample GraSoiAngelo_121_FD_185878 | JGI IMG/M metagenome (GOLD analysis project Ga0209154, IMG submission 185878) | Grasslands soil microbial communities from the Angelo Coastal Reserve, California, USA - 14_0919_12_20cm (SPAdes) (version 2) | ecosystem: Environmental > Terrestrial > Soil > Grasslands ... | reverse complement strand
CGAGTCTGGACCGCCAGGATGTCCTCGTCCTTGGACGCCATGCACCGCTCAACGCCGCAGCGTGAACCCGTAGAAGAGGGCGAGGATCACGAGGTCGAGGGCACCGGACAGGACGAACGTCTGCCGAAGGTCGATCGTCGGCGAAAAGAGGAAAATCGTCAGGACCAGGCCCTTCAGGAAGAAGACGCCGAAGGCGCCCGCGAGGAACACGAGGTGTCGATCGCGGGTTCGCCGGAATGCGATCACGGCGATGAGAGTCAGGGCGAGCGCGAAGACGGAGACGGTTGCAAGCAAGACATTCTCAATGGCCACCACGGGGACCGCCGCGGACCGTAAGGGAGAACGGTGTTAAGGCTTGCGGCTCCGCCGGCGATTCGCGAGGACGATTGTCATTACGACGAAGGCCGTCGCGCCCGCGAAGGTCGCCACGTACAAAACGAAATCGCCCTGGGGTCCGGGACCCACCGCCGACCGGCGGATTTCGTAGACCGTGCTGCGAACCCCGAGTGTCGCGTGTTGCAGGACCTGGGTGCTCGGCGCAGGAGAACCGAACGCGTACGTGAGAGTGAGATCGTATGGACTCGGCTGCGTGGGCGCGTTCATGAGCTTGACGGGAATCGGGCTACCGTCCGCGAGGGCCGAGTTCGACCAGGAGAAGAACACGGTGGACGAGTGGCCTTGGCCGCTCGCGGTCACGTTGATCTCCCGCTCGTCCGGAGCGAAGTGGTTCTCCTCGTCCCAGCTGTGGTCCTCGAGCGTGACCCGTTCGCCGGTGTCCATCCGGAACACAAGTCCCAGGATCGCTCCGGGAGGCACGACGGCGGGCTTGACCCCGATATCCAACCGGGCCTCCATTGGCGTGAGGACGATGCCATCGATCCGTTCGAAGCGTTGCCCCACGGTCACGTTCAACGTGACGTTCGCGTCGCGGCTCGGGGCGAGGAACTGGAAGACACGACCCCCGTCGACTTCGGTCCGATTCGAAGCAAGGACCCGGACCTCACTGAAGGCGGCGGGGCCGAGGGTGATCGTTCGGACGATCTCGCCGGGGTCGATCCGACCGTTGGTGTTCCCGTCCTTCCAGGCGATGAGGTTCAGGACCTCGAGCTCGTAGGAGCTGGCGATCCCGCCCGTCTGACTGTACCAGACGTCGAACGTCCCCGCATGGTAGGACAGATCGAACTGGTCCTCCTCGGGGGCCGTCCCCAGGTGGCTCGAGACGTTGAACTCGTCTCCCGCGGTGCTCACCGCGACGGTCCGCTGGGTCGCCGCTTCGAGGTCGTCCGGGACCCCGTCGCCATCCGAATCGGTGGTGCCGTCGGCGACGGCCAAGGAAGAAGCGAGGACCACGGCCAGAGCGGCGGAGGAGGCGAACGCCATCGCGGCGGCGCGGGTGAAAACCATGGGACAACGTCCTCGGACTCGATGGGGGTCGGCAGGTATAAGGAAGTTATTTTACAGTTTTCGAAGCCTTCGACACGTGTCGATGAAGCGGAGCCGACACGCGGCTGTCGCTCGCCCCATCCCGGTTTCTCTCCGCACCGTGCCGCATCATTCCTTGAGGACTTCTCCGAAGGCCATACGGCGGTGGACCTTCGTGATCCGGATCTTCACCTGATCCCCGACCTTCGTCCCCGGGACGAACACGACGAAGTTCTGGATCCGCGCGAGTCCATCGCCCTCGCGCCCGATATCCTCGATCTTGGCTTCGTAGACCTTCCCTTCCTCGACCGGGACGTTCGAAGGACGGAAGCCAGGCCCCGAATACGACATTCCCCACTCCATGCGGCGACCCCCCGTCGCCGGCCCGTTTCGCATCGCGGTGTGCGGTATATAACGATATAGGCGAGCGGTGCGCGCTGCCGCAATTCGTCACGATTCGCGGAGCGCGTCCAGGTCTTTCTCGACGTCCGAGGGACGCGAAAACCGAAGGCTCAGGATCAGGAACACGATGCCGACGATGAGGACGATGAGCCCGATCGCGGTGACAAGCCGGTTCCAGGGTCCGAAGACGTCGAACGCGCGGAACTCGCCGACGCCGATCTGCATCACGTCGTGCAGCCAGGACCCCAGCGCGATGCCAGGCCCTCCGAGGAGGATGAGGAAAATCCCGGTGTAGAACAGGAACTTCTCTCGGAACCCGGTCTTGGGCTCCACCGTGCCATCTTGGTCGCTCGACCGATCGGTCTCCGTCACGTTCGCCGGGCCTGGCCCGCCGGTCGCAACCTCCTGGTCAAATAGCTCTCCGCACTGCGGACATTCCGTCGCGTCGAGGGCCACGACCGCCTTGCAGGTCGGACACTCCGCGACGACGTCTTGCGATTGCGCCATGACGGCAACCCGCTCCCGCGGTCTGAGGCTATAGTCGTTTCTTCCTCTCTATCCGATTTGATATCATGCCCCGTCGACCTGGGCTGGCCCGGGCGGCCGGGCGGGGTGGTTTGAACGTACCTGGCTTCGCGGGATCAGACGGCCGCCTTCGGCTTAGCGAGCCAAGGCACGTGAATCTGACCGATGAGGTCGCGCCACTCGGCGGGCATCGGCCGGCCGGATTCGTCGCGGCGGTACCAATCCAAGATTTGGTCCACCTTGGCGTCGCGGCCGGAGATCGTCACCAGGAGGGCGTTTCGGACGTTCGCGGCCGCCTCGGCCGCCACCTGGTTCTCGAAAATCGCCGCGTACGGCGTCTGCGACATCCACCACAGCACCAGATAGTACGTCTTCCGGTACGAGATCCGTGGTCGTTTCGGTTTCATCGCGGGTTGGAGTTCCTTTCGGCGGGGGTGGGTCCGTCGACAAAAGAACGACGAGGTGGAGTGATAAGGAATTTCTCCAACGGTTCTCAGCCTTGATACTTGGGTGCAGGTCACTCTTCGAACCAAGCGCCGCAGGAGCATCGGATCGCGTCGGAGTCGACCTGCGTCCCACACCGCGGGCACGAATAGACGAGATGATCCCGCAGACTCGCGGCCCGGAACTCGACCCGGCACACGGGGCACCAGTCCTCGCCGGAAGGCACGTTCGAGCCGCACTCGGGGCATTGGAACGTCACCTCGGAAGCGGGGGCAAATCGGACCCCGCACGCGCAATCCTCCGACGCCTGCGACACGAAGCGACCGCAGGACGGACACTGATACAGGAGAAGGGAGACCTCCTCGGCTTGGGGAGGCTCCCTGGGGGAATCGGCTAGATCGCGAACGCGCTGAAGGTCCTCGACGATGTCCCGGAGGGACCGCGGTCGGAGTCCGGTGGACCCGCCTTCCGCTCGGGCGAACGAATCGGACTTCGGGATGCGCCCGGATCGGTACGCGCCTCCCGTGCCGCCGGCGAAGGCGGAGCCGCAATGTTGGCAGCGGTCCAGCTCGAACGGGGTGAGCTGTCGGCAGTTCCAACAGAGGATGCGCGGCAAGGTCCCGAGCGACTTCATGATCTGGTCCACGTCGCGTCGCGGGTTCTTTGCGCCCTGGGACCGTTGCCGGAACATCGTCGACCCTTGCGCCATGATCGGCGGCGAATCACGCTTTCCGGCCAAATCATCTTGGTCGAAACTTGTGCGGTATGATAATCAGGACCGAGTTCGCCCCCTCCCCTCTGGAGGCCGCCTCGCGAATCCTTTAAATCAGGCCCCTATCTTGGACCGGACAGAATGAAGATCCTCGTATGCGTCGCATGGCCGTACGCAGCGGGTCCGCGCCACCTGGGCCACGCGGTCTCGACGTTCATCCCCGCGGACATCGTCGCCCGCTACCACCGGATGAAGGGGGACGAGGTGCTCATGGTGGGCGGCAGCGACATGCACGGAACCCCGACGATGGTCCTCGCGGACCAGGAGGGCGTGACCCCGCGGGCCGTTGCGGAGCGCTACCACGCGATGCATGAGAAGAACATCGAGCAACTCGGGGTCCGCTACGACCTGTACTGGAATACCGCGGATCCGCATCACGAGGCCTGGGTCCAGGAAATCTTCCTCTCCTTGCGGGACAAGGGCCATGTGTACGAGGCGACGATGGTCTCTCCCTTCTGCACGACGGACCAGAGGTTTCTCCCGGACCGCTACGTGGAGGGGACGTGTCCGCACTGCGGCTTCCCGCGGGCCCGGGGCGATCAGTGCGAGAACTGCGGCCGGATCCTCGATCCCTTCGAGTTGAAGGATCCGAAATGCAAGATCCACGGGACCACGCCGATTCCGAAGGAGACGAAACATTTCTTCTTCCGCCTCAGCGCCTTCGAGAAACCCCTGTCGAAATGGGCGGCGGACGACAAGGAGCACTGGCGGCACCACGTGCTCACGTTCATGCGCAGCTGGCTCCGGGAAGGACTGAAGGACCGACCGATCACGAGGGACCTGGATTGGGGCATCGAGGTCCCTATCCCGGGTTACGAATCGAAACGGATCTATGTCTGGTTCGAAGCCGTGATGGGGTACTTGACCGCGACGAAGGAATGGTACCGGCGCCGCAATCAACCGGAGGGATGGAAGGACTTTTGGTACGATCCGAAGGCGCGGCATTACTATTTCATCGGGAAGGACAACATCGTGTTCCACACGATCATCTGGCCGGCGATCCTCTGCGGCTACGACAAGGGGCTCGACCTTCCGTTCGACGTGCCCGCCACGCAGTTCCTCAACTTCTCCGGCGAGAAGATGAGCGCCGGGCGAGGGAAAGGAGTCTGGCTCCCCGATCTCTTGGAGCGGTTCGACCCGGACCAGATCCGGTACTACGGCATCGCGACGATGCCCGAGACGAAGGACACGAACTTCGAATGGGAGGATTTCGAGCGACGGAACAACAGCGAGCTCCTCGCGGTCTACGGGAACTTCGTGCATCGCGCCCTCACCTTTGCGGACAAGAACTTCCACCACGAGATCCCGCCCGCCGCTTTCCTCGATGCGACTGACAAGGCGATGATCCGCGCTGTCGAGCAGCAGTGGAAGAAGGTCGGTCAGAATCTCGAGTTCGTGCACATGAAGGACGCGATGAAGGAGGCGATCCATCTCGCCCGCCTCGGGAACCAGTATGTGGATCAGAAGGCGCCCTGGAATCTCCTCAAGACCGACCGCGCCGCGTGTGGGACCGCGATCCATGTCGCCCTTCGCGTGAGCCGCGCCCTGGCGGTCCTCATGGCCCCGTTCCTGCCGTTCAGCTCCCCGCGGTTGTGGCACGCCCTCGGGTACGACTCCGACGTCCACGGGACTCGGTGGGAGGGCGCCCTCGAAGATGTGCCGGCCGGCCAGAAGCTTCGCGTCGGCAAACCGCTCTTCTCGAAGATCGAACTGGGGGAACCAGCCGCCGATCCCGCCGAGCGGTTCGATGTCCGCGTGGCCCGCATCGTGGACGTGAGGGAACATCCGAATGCGGACAAGCTGTACATCCTCGAGGTGGACCTTGGGGATGAAAGACGCCAGATCGTCGCCGGCATCCGAAGCGATTATACGATCGAACAGCTGGGCGCGAGAAAGGTGGCTCTCCTCGCCAATCTGGAACCTGCGAAACTCCGAGGGGTCGAGAGCCGCGGGATGCTGCTCGCGGCCGAGGACCAAGCGACCGTCGGACTCCTGATTCCGCCCGAGGACGCCGCCATCGGCTCCCAGATCCTCGGGGTGAAGGGGGCTCCGACCTTGCCCTTCTCCGACTTCCAGGAATTCAAATTCCAGGTGGGCCCGGGCGGCACAGTCGAGTTCCGAGGTCGCGACGGAGAGGTGAAGCAGACCCTGGCGGTGAACGGCGCCCCGCTCCGCGTGGACAAGGACCTGAAGGAAGGCGCATGGGTCCACTGATCGACTAGTCGACCGGCGCCATGACTATGTTGGCTACCGCCGCCCGAAGAAGCGTTGGCTGAGTCCGATGGCAAGTTCGCGTTCGATCGGTCGAAAGTCCGGACCAACGCAGTCCTGGCGGACTCCACTCCCTGTCGACCGATACTCCACAACGGGGCGGTCCCCCTCCAAGATCGTCAAGTGACCCCAGATCATCGGCGTGATACGGTACGTGCGTCCTGCCCAGTCGAAGGTCGTGTTCCGCAACCGAAATTGAATCTGAAGAGATCCGGCTGGGGATTCTATGAAGAGCCGGTCGCGCCAACCGTCGTAGCGGACTCGCCCCGCGCCTCCGCGAGGATCGTCGACGTGGCTCCAGCCATGCCGACCGCGAGGTACCTCGTATTCCCTCGCGCCCTCGAGAAGACGGTCCCGAAGAGGCCCCATCTGGAATTCGATCATCACGTTCCCCGATTCGCGTCGGCCGATAAGTTCCTTGTCCGAAATCTCGATTTACAAGTCTTTAAACGAAGGCGGCTCGTTCCGCGGCCCTCCTCCATGCACTTGGACCTGCACAACCACACGCACTACTCACCGGACTCGCAGGTCCCGCCCGCCCTTCTCGTGGCCCGCGCCAACCCGCCCGCCCTTCTCGTGGCCCGCGCCAAGGAAATGGGCCTGGCCGGCATAGCGATCAGCGACCACAACGCGGTCGGAGGCATCCCGGCCGCGGAGGTGGCCGCGGGACCCGACTTCCTGGTCATTCCGGCCGTCGAGATTTCCTCGAAGTCCGGCCACATCCTAGCGTACGGCGTCCGCGAAGTCGTCCCTCGGGACCTCGGCGTCCCAGAAACCGTGGAGCGAATCGTGGCCCTCGGCGGCGTGGCCGTCGCGGCCCATCCCTATCGTTTTTGGTCGGGACTCGGAGAGGCGGCGGTAGTGGGAGCACCTTTTCCCGCGTATGAGACCGTCAATGCCCGCACCCTCCGAGGGGGGAATGCCCGGGCCCGGGTTTTGGCTCGAGAACGTGGTGTCGGACAAACGGGCGGAAGCGACAGCCACTTCCTCGACGAGGTGGCCCGAGCGGTGACGGTGATCGATGCGGGCATACTCCGGGCGGACGACGTGATCCAGATCCTCGGCGCGGGCAGGACGTCCGCGCAAGGACGAAACCGCGGCGCCGCGGGCACCGTCCGGTACGTGACCAAGGCCGTCGGAGAGTGGATCGTCCGCGGGATGCGGAGGATGTAGCCTTACAGATGTTCCTCGATCCGAGGGATGTACTTCTCGACCGCCTGCTTCGCCTTCAACGGGTCGTTCCCCAGGCCGAGGCGCATCACGAGGAGCGCCTTACGCCCTCCGTGGACGATTAGGTATTGGCTCGCCTTGGAACGGATGACGACGCTGTCGAGGACGTCCCTCGTCTCCGAGGTCACGGTCTCCGCGGAGCCGATCAGGACCGCGAACATGGATCCGAACGTGTCCACGTGGACCCCCTTCGGGAAGCTTCCCGCCAGGTAGGTCCCCGCGAGGGAGACGAGCATGGCCTCGTGCACTCCCTCGTTCTGCTCGACCTCCTTGAGGATCGATTCAAGCGCGGCCGCGTCCACCATGTACCGAAAGCCTCGGAAGGCCCGGATGGAGGCCTCGCGGGATTAAACCTTTCCGCCGTGAATCTCATGGGCGGCGCGTCAGAGCGCCCGGAGGAGTTCGTGCATGGCGAGCGCCGCATCCACCGCGTCCGCGCCCTTTTCCACGCGGGCGAGCGCCTGCTCGTCCGTCATCCCCGGTCCCGTGATCCCCAAACCGACGGGCTTGCCCGCCCGCAATCCGACGTCGAGGAGGGCCCTCGGCACGACCGCCATGAGCGCCTCGTCGTGGAGGGTCTCGCCTTTGATCACCGCGCCGATGGCCACGGCCCCGTCGACGTCCGGGCGTTCGAGGAGCCGCTGGACCGCGAGCGCAATCTCGAACGTGCCGGGCACGCGGACCACGGACGTCACTCGGACGCCTCGCTCCTTCGCGCGCGCGAGGGCCTTCTCCACCATTCGGTCCGTCACCTCGCGATGGAACTCCGCGGCCACGATCGCGAGCCTCATCGGTCACCTATCTTGAGAGGACCCGCATCCGAGAAGCCTTCCCGCTGTCCCGTCCCAGCGCGGGCCCGCATCGCATCGGGCCGGAACAGGAGGTCGTATGCGTTCACCGCGTGTTCCCGGGTCCGTCGGTCGAAGAGGTGGGCGAGCTCGACCTCATCGGACGCCTCTTCCTCGTGGACCATCACGCCGAGGATGTGTCGGCCCACGTTCGCTTGGACGGCCTGGAGGCCGAAGTCCGCCGCGAGCGCACAGTCCTTGTCCACGGGTTGCCGGCCGACCATGCCCAGGGCCAGGACGAGGTCGCAACCGCGGTCGAAGAGGATCCGGGCCCCCGCCGCGAGATCCTTGATCCCCGGGACGGTGTATCGCTCGATGACGAAGCCGCCTCCCTGCTTCCGGAGCTCGTCGATCGCGGCCGAGGCCATGTCGTACCGGGAGAACGATGTGTCGACGATCCCGATCCGCTTCAGGCCTTTCGCCTTCGACGCGGCGCGGGCGGATCCGCGGGCACCTCGACCTTCCCGCGTTCGACCTCCGACAGCCTCTCCTGGAGCGCGAGCCATTCCGACACCTTCCTCACGATCTTCCGGGTCCCGTCCAGGTCGCCTTCGAACTTCGGGAGTCGGACGACCTTCGTCGAGAGCCCGCGTTTCCGGCACTCCTCGAGGATCCGGTTCTCGTCGTGGACCTGGTCGAAGCCGATGGCGACGACGTCGGGGCGGATCTCGTCCAAGATGTCGTAGATGTTCCCCTCGTGGCCGAGGACGGCGCGGTCGACGGGCTTGAGGGCCTCCACCAACTGGAGGCGCGACTCCTCCGGCGTGATCGGCTCGTGTTTGAACCGCCGCGCCGTGCGGTCCCGCGCGACCACGACCCAAAGCTCGTCGCCGAGCTTCCGCGCCTCACGCAGGAAATAGAGGTGACCGGGATGGAGGAGATCGAAGACCCCCGTCGCCATTACACGGACCACAAACGCCACGCTCGGACGATGTCCTGGCCTTCCAGGAACACGAGATTCCTCTCCCGAGCATATGCCTTTGCATCTTCCTTGGAGAGGGCTCGTCCGTCGTCCGACATCATCTCGCAGATGGTCGCGGTGGGCGCGAGTCCGGCCATGATCATGAGGGCGGTCGTGAGCTCTGTGTGTCCGCGACGTTCCTCGAAGAGCGGCTCGGCCGCATTCAGCAAGGAGACGTGGCCCGGTGAACGGAACTCCTCGGCGAAGGCATGGGCCGCCCATCCGTTCTCGCGCTTCACGGCTTCCTTCGCAATCGCCGCGAGTCGCGCGATCGTCTTCGCGCGGTCCACGTCGGTCACACCCGTGAATGTGTCGCGATGGTTCACCGCGATCGAGAAGGCGCTGTGCCGATCGTACTTGAAGTCCTCCGCGGACACCGCCTCAAGGACCGGATACGCCGGGCCTGCGCGACGGAGCACGTCGGTCATGAAAGGGAGACCGATCCGGGCCTGGACTTCGCCGGACATGGTCATGCAGATCAGGCCTCCCGCCTCCTTGCGGAGGTTTCGGATCCCGGCCGGGGTGACGAACTCGCTCGCGATCGTGAGATCCGTCTCGGCCTCGCGGCCGTCCCCGTCGTATACGAGGACGAACTCCCCGCGGCGCAGAGAGGCAAGGGCGCGCTCGACGTTCACCGTTTTCCTACCCCGAGCGGCGTATATCAAGATTATTGTAAGAACTATTTTGCTGGTACGAAGAGTGTCGAAACGGAGTCCTTATTTCGTCGCCGTGGATGGCGTCCCGGGATGTTGGAAGCCCGCACCGTCGCGGCCGTGGACCCCGGAGGGATGCGGGACATCATCGCCTCGCTTCCGGAGCAACTGTCGACCGGGCTGAAGGTGGGGGAAGCCGCGCCCGTCCCGATCGAGGAGGCCCAACGGATCTTCATCGTCGGCATGGGGGGCTCGGCCATCGGCGGCGATGTGTTCGCGGCCTGGCTCGCGGACCGGGCGAAGATCCCCATCCAAGTGGTCCGGGATTATCGGCTCCCAGCCTATGCACGGCCCGAGGATCTTCTCGTCGCGGTCTCGTATTCCGGCAACACGGAAGAGACCCTCGCGGCGACCGCGCAAGGCATCAAGCTGGGTTGTCGCGTCGTCGCCATCACGTCCGGAGGCACGCTCCGCGATCTCGCCCGTGGCAATCGCATGCGCGTGTTCGCCGTCCCAACGGGCCTTCCCCCTCGCGGGGCGTTCGGCCACCTCTTCGGCATCCTCGCGGGAATCGGCGGGGGCTGGGCCATCGGTGACCTGGACCACGAGCTCAAGGAAGCCATCGCACATCTGCAAGCCCTCCGGACCCGACTCCGCCCGGAGAGCGGGGTTCGATCGAACCGGGCGAAGGCCCTGGCCCTCCGGATTCGGGCCGTGGTCCCCATCCTCTATGCGGCCCCGCCCTTCATCGCAGTCGCCCGGCGGTGGCAAACCCAGTTGAACGAGAACTCGAAGGTCCTCGCGTTTTCTTCCACGTTCCCCGAAGCGGACCACAACGAGCTCGTCGGCTGGATGGAAGACTCTCGCGCCCGCGCCCATCGCGCGATCCTCCTGCGGGACCGCGATGAGGCGCCGGACATCCGTCGTCAGCTCGACATCACCGTCGGGCTCATGGCCCGCAAGACGAAAGTCGAGCAGGTCCAGGACGAGGGACCCACCCTTGTGAGCCGCATGCTCGGGACCCTGTTCCTCGGAGACTACGTGAGCCTGTATCTCGCCGCGTTACGTCGCGTCGACCCGCTCGTCTTGAAACCGATCCAGGCGCTGAAGGCGAAGCTCGCAGAGAGCCATCGAAAGGGCTGAACGCCGAGGGGGAGACTTCCAGGCAGCCGTCACCAGAGCGGGAGCCATTTGAACTCCCGAGGGCTTACGCCCACCAGCTCTCCAGGCTGGCGCCCTACCGGACTAGGCGACCTCGGCACTCAGCGCGCGCCCATCGGGTCCGTTGCTATAAAGATTCCCCGCGCTCACGCAGATGGAGCGCGAAACGCGCGCGCCATCTCGACGCGATCGCGTCCCGTGGGGTGGCTATAAAACAGCCACTTCTCCCAAGGCCGCGGATCCGCGACACCGAGGTTGAGATCGTGCAGTTTCACCATGGCGGCGATGAAATTCGCGGGATCGCCCGTGAGGGCGAGGGAGAATCGGTCGGCGCGGGCCTCCCTGGAGCGGGACGCCCGCAGTTCGAGTGGCCGAAAGGGCAGGGCGAGGATTGAGAAGACGGCCACGAGGAATGGCAGCCCGGCCATGTCCGCCGGCGAGCGGATCCCGACGAGCGCGTACGCGGACCCATAGGCCCAGCTCGCCGCGAGGAGGATCAGAAGGGAAACGAACGAACCGGAGAGGAAGCCACGGATCGGATCCCGATATTTCTGGTGGGCCAGTTCGTGGGCGAGGACCGTCTCCACCTCTTCTGGGGTGAATCCGGTCACCAAGGTGTCGGTCACGATCACCCGCCGGGTACGACCCAGGCCCATGACCGCGGCGTTTGACCGACGCGTCTTCTCGGACGCACGCAACTCGAACACGCCGAGGATCGGGACGTTCGCCTTCTCCGCGAGGACTTGAAAACGACGGCGAAGGGCGGCATCGGCGAGGGGCCGGAACCGATAGAAGAGCGGGACCAGGAGCACCGGAGCGAGGAAGCCGAGGATCGCGGACACCAGGAGGCCGAGGAGCCAGGCCGCGAGCCACCACCATGCCGGCGACACGGCAAGGAGCCAGAGGAGGAGGCCTCCCACGCCAATCGAACCGCCGAGGCCGAGACCAACCGACTTGGCGAGGTCCTTCGCCCACCCCAGGAAGGATTGCGAAGAGAGCCCCGAGGCGGTCTCCCACCGATGACCGCCCACGTAGGCGAAGGGAAGGTCGATCGCGAGGAAGCTGAGGAACAGCAGGACGAGGAACAGAATCGTCGAGGTCCAGGATGGCCATTGAAGGGACTGGACGGCGTCCCGCAGACTCGCCGACCCACCGAACACGAGGACGACCACGAGGGCGACCAGGGCCGCGGTGCGCGCGATCGAGAGACGAAATCGCAGGGCCCGCAGCCGGTGGGCCTTCGCCTGTCGCTCCGAATCGAACCCCCATGCGTCGACGACCATGGATCACTTCCAGAGTTTCGGGTACGTCCCGGGCTCCATCAGGACGCGACCGGTGTCCGCCGCGGCACCGGATTTCGCGATGACGATTTCGTCCGTGGTCATGAGGGCCTTCGACAGCGCGACCGCTTCGCCTTTTCCCGTGAACACGCCGACCAAATCCCCGCGTCGGATGTGCGGAGAAAGTTTGGCGACGCCAGGGACGGCGAGATTCGCTCCATGGCAGAGGGCGTCCACGGCCGTATCCTTGATGACGACCCGAGGAAGGTGCCGCAAGAGGTCCTCGATCGGCCGCAGGACCTCCCGGACGGGCCCATCGTCCCCGTCCTCCTTGGCAAAGGCGAGGGCGTCGCGGAACGCGTTCAGTGGATGCGCGTCCGCTTCTCCGAAGCTTGCGGTCCTCGTCCTCCGAAGGTCGACCAGGTTCGCTCCGACCCCGAGGGCGTCGCCGACGTCCACCGCGAGCGTGCGGATGTAGGTCCCCGACTCACAGCGAACCCGGAACAGGACATCGCGCCCGTCGATCTCCAGCGGCTCGAGTTCGAACACGCGTCGGGTCCGCTGCTCCCGCTTCACCGCGGACCGGACTGGCGGGACCTGATAGATCTCCCCGACGAACCGGGCCATCATGGACCGCACCCGTCGCGGGTCCACGTCCTGGTGGAGCTGGAACACCCCGACGTACTCCTTGTCCCCCGCGAGGACGGCCTCGACCGCGCGGGTGGCGTCCGCGAGGGCGACCGGCAGGACTCCCGTCACGCGGGGATCCAGGGTCCCGGAGTGGCCCGCCTTCGGAACGGAGAACATGTCCCGGACCCAGGCGCTCACCTGATGGGACGTCGGGCCGGCCGGCTTGTCGACGATGGCCACGCCGAGGCGGATCCGCTCCTGGATCGTCCGGTCCTCGGGGCGGGTCCCGTGCTTCGAATCCGGCGTTTCATGGAGGACGACGAGATCGCTCATCCCCGCACCCGGGCGGCGATCATCGCGACGATCTCCTCCGGGGTCTTCTCGCCGGAGTCGATCACGAAGTCGAAGACGCTCGTGTCCCGCAGATCGATCCCGTAGAGTGCCTTGTAGCGGATCCGTTCGGACTCCTCCCGGGCGACGATCTCCCGTTTCGCTTCAGGGACGCCTTTCTTCTCGCGACCGGCGATGCGACGGGCGCGCACCTCGAGGGGCGCGTCGATGAGGACCTTCAGACACGGGATGCGTTCCTTCGACAACAGGTGCGCTTGGATCCGTCCGTCCACGACCACGTTCGCTCCCGCGGCTTGCTTCGCCCGGATCTCCTCGAGGATGGCCCGGTCCAGGGCCCGGTCGATGGAAGGGTCCTTTTCGGCGGCGCGACCGAACGCCTCCAGGCCCATCCCGCGTTCCTTTGCCATCGCCCGGAACTTCGTCCCCGCGGACACGAGGATGTAGCGATGCGTCGCGGCCCACCGTTCTGCGACCGTGGTCTTGCCGCTACCGGGGGGGCCTCCGATCACCAGGATCATCCGGCTTTCCCTCATGCGGCGTCGGCCGGTCCGGGCCAGGGTGGGACTCCCATCTTCTCGAGGCGACGTCGGAATCGGACGTACTTGAGCACGCGGGTAATGATCTGACCGAACGGAATCGCGAGGAGGGAATACAGGAGGACCCACGACGGCAGGACGTAAACGGAATTCAGGTACACGTGATTGGACCACGGCACCGCGATCCACTGGTTCCCGAGGTTATTGAGGACGACGTCCACGAAGAGGCGCAACCAGGTGAAGATCACGATGAACAGGAACAGGGTCCACGCCATCGACTTGAGCGGCGTGGTCTGCATCTCCATCGTGTCCTTCATGAACCCCTGCTGGGCCTCCTTCAGCTTGGCCAACCGCGTCGTCTGGCCTTTCCGCATGGCCTCCATCTGCTCCTTCCGCCATGCGCCCATGACCTTCTGGGTGCGCGCCATCTTCACCCAGTTCGTGTAGTGGTCCCGGATCACGGACGAGATCGTGGTCGTCAGGATGCCCGCGAGCAGGATCGTCACGGTCGGCAGGGCACCGCCGAACCCGATGACGGGAAAGAGCGCGAGGTTCGCGATCGACGCGAATCCGACGCCGACGTCCGGGCTGATAATCGCGTAGATGGCGAGGAGGCCGAGGAAGATCATGATGAAGCGACTGAAGCTCGGAGGGGCTCGCGGCGTGGCGGGAGGGGAGGCCTCCGCCTCCTGCGGCTTGGGGAACTCTTCGGATTCGGTCGGCTCCTCGGATTCGGACTCTTCTTCCGGTCCGGACCCTTCTTCGTCGGAGCCAGAATCGTCCTCCGTGGAGTCGGAATCCCCGCTCACGGAGTCGCCAATGGACCTGTTAATATAAGGATTTGCCAGCGCTCGGCCCGGAGAAAATTCAGTTGCCTTCCGCGGCCGCGGGCGAGGTCCCGAGGGCCGTTTGGATCTTCGTCGCGAGATCCTCATACCGCTGGGAGAGAGCCTTCTCCTGCTTCTGGAGCGACTTGACTCGGATCGTAAGCGTCTCCTTGTGCTCCTCGAGCTCCTTCTTCAACCCTTCGCGGTCGTCCTGGCGCACGAGCAGCATGCCGATGCTCTTGTAGATCGGCGTCTCCCCCGTGAGCTTGTTGAGTTCCTCGAGGGTCCCTTCGACCTCGCGCAGCTTCGCCTCGAGTTGCATGCGCTGGCTCGCGAGGACCTGGAGCTGGTTCTGCAACTGTTGGTACTGTGCGATCTGGTTCTGCAGCTGCGGGGAGATGTCCTTCACGAAGTCACCTCGCGCCGCACACGTGCGGCGACGTCCGCCCAGCGGAGATACGAATTCACCGCGGCGCGCAGGGCGCTCGTGTCGTCCGCATCAATCGTCAGGGTCACGCGGCCCCGCACCGCCCGCAAGGAGACGCGGGCTTTCGGGACATCCCGTCCCGCCTCGGGACGCAGGGACTCATAGACGACCCTCGCATCCGGACCCGCGAAGGTGATCGTCGCGCGGCGCATGGTCACCGGGCCTTGACGACCTTCTTCACGTTCGGCCGCTCCTTGTAGAACATCTTGGAGCCGCACCGCTCGCACTGGATGCCGACC
>Ga0209154_1001251_pt1 | contig 15073 bp, 7 predicted proteins | sample GraSoiAngelo_121_FD_185878 | JGI IMG/M metagenome (GOLD analysis project Ga0209154, IMG submission 185878) | Grasslands soil microbial communities from the Angelo Coastal Reserve, California, USA - 14_0919_12_20cm (SPAdes) (version 2) | ecosystem: Environmental > Terrestrial > Soil > Grasslands ... | reverse complement strand
CGCTCATCCGCCCGATCTCGGGCTGTACCCCATCGAAGTTTCCCGCGAGCAGCAGGTCGGACTTGCCGTCGCCGTCCACGTCCTGCGCCAGGATGCCGTAGACGGGCGCCAGCTGCGCCTCCAGCGGCAGCGCGCTCAGCGTAAACGACCCATCGCCGTTATTGCGCGCCAGCGCCGTCGCGAACGTGTGCGCCTGCTTGACGGTCGCGCCGGCGAGCTCCGCCGCTGAGAAGATATCGGTGACGGTCTGCCCGGCGTAGTCCTCGTAGCGGGGATAGCGCGGCTTGAGATAGCGGAGCGCCCGGATCAGCTCGTCCCGCATCGCGATCGGATAGCTTGTCCCGTGATTATAAACCGACAGGATCTGCTTGGACACGCCGCTCCGGTCGAAGTCCTTCACATACATCGTCACCGGCTCGGCCTCTGAGGCCTGGAACCGGGTATTCAGCCCCAGGTTGCCGACGATGAAGTCGACCCGGCCGTGACCGGTGAAATCACCCGCCACGATCCGATTCCACCACCCTTCGCTGTGCTCCAGGCCCGGCGTCTTCACCCGGACCAGCTTCCCGCCGCCCGCGTTGTGAAAAACGGTGATCGGCATCCACTCGCCGACCACGACCAGGTCCGGCCGGCCGTCGCCGTGCACATCCCGCCACACGGCATCGGTGACCATGCCGACCCGCTCGAGCTCGGGGGCGAGCCGTTTGGTCACGTCGGTGAAGTGGGCGTGACCGTCGTTCTGGAGCAGCATGCTCCGCGGATCCGCGCCGTAGTGCCACGGCACCACCCGCCCGCCGACGAAGAGATCGACGTCCCCGTCTCCATCGTAGTCGGCTGCTGCCACCCGCGAGCCGCTCACGTCTTCGCTCGGCAGGCTCCCGACCGCCTTGCGGAAGTGGCCCCGCCCGTCGTTCAGGTACAGCCGGTCCTGGAGCGCGGGCGCCATCGCCGAGAACTCGCTACCGCCGCTCACGACGTATAGGTCGGGGTGCCCGTCGCCGTCGGCGTCGAAGAACACGGCGCCAATGTCTTCCGATCCCGCGTCGGCATCGAATAGCCGCTCATTGGTGCTCACGAACCGGCCGTCGGGCTGCTGGACCAGCAGCTTCCCCGCCTGACCCTTCGCGCCTCCGATGAACATGTCGTCCAGCCCGTCGCCGTTCACGTCGGCCACCGCCACCATCGGCCCTTCCGTCGAGAGCAGCTTCGGGATCAGGGGCTCACGGTCGAAGTCCACAAACTCGTTCTCGTGGTGCACGTAGGGCAGCGCGACCTCGTCCGTGACGTCCTCGAGGAGCGGCCGGCGCTGGGAGCCTCGCTCCGGCAGCCCAGCGGGCGCCCGCCGTCGCGAGGCCCCCAGCGCCGACCGCCCCGCCTCGGTCTCCCGCACCGTGAGCCGCTGCTTGGTCGCGACATGCGTGAGCAGGCTGACCCCGCCCTCCCGGCCCGGCCACTCCACCTTAACGGAATCGAGCGTGTCGCGTGGTCCGACCCCGAACGTCAGGACGTAGTCGACGCTCGACTGAAAGCCACGCGTCGGCTCCTCTTCCTGGTAAAACTCCCGCCCACCGCTCCACAGGGTCACTTTGGCGCCGACGCCGAAGCAATTCGCACCCGATCCGTCGAGCCGGACCTGCAGGAAGCGGTTCTGGGTGAGCGTCCTGGCGTTGTTGCGGTAGACGAACGCTGCGTCGTTGACGTTGTTCACGACCAAATCGAGCGCACCGTCGCCATCCAGGTCCCCGTAGGCCGCGCCGCTCGAGAAGGTCGGCGTGTCCAGGCCCCAGGCCGCGCTCTCGTTCGAGAAGGTCAAGTCGCCGCGGTTATGGAAGGCGTAGTTCGGCAGCTTGGTCGAGCTCATCGCATCGACCAGCCGTCGGAAGTCCACGCGTCCGCCGCTCGTGGCCTGGACCATGGTCTGACGGTTCGCCAGAAACGCGATGTAATCCTGAGAGGTGACGTCCTTCGCGAGGCCGTTCGTGACGTAGATGTCCTTGTAGCCGTCCAGATCGAAATCGGCCAGGAGCGGGCTCCAGCTCCAGTCCGTCCGGGCCACGCCGGCCATCTGGCCGACGTCCGAGAACGTACCGTTGCCGTTGTTGAGATGGAGCATGTTGCGGGTAAACTGATAATAGAAGCCGTTACGCAGCTCGGCCTGCAAACGGTCCCAGGTCTCGAACGACGTGGTCGTCTTGACGCGATGCTCGTCGTCTGGCAGCATGTCCGCCACGTAGATGTCCGGCCAGCCGTCGTTGTTGATGTCCGCGATATCGAGGCCCATGGACGACAGGCTGATGTACGGCATCTCCTGCTCGAGCCGCTCGGCGAACGTGCCGTCACCCTTGTTGATGTAGAGATAGTCGCGCTCGAAGAAGTCGTTCGCGACGTAGATGTCGGGCCAGCCGTCACGGTTCACGTCGCTCACCACCACGCCCAAGCCCAGACCGATCTCGCTTCCGTAGATGCCGGCCGCCGCGCTGACATCGACGAAATGCCCGCCGTCGTTGCGATAGAGCTTCGCGCCACCCAGCGGGTCACGAACATCGCGCGTATTTTTCAGATCGAAGGTCAGGACGGGCCGCGGCGAGTTGTTGATCACGAACAGGTCTAGATCGCCGTCGCGATCGTAGTCGAAGAACACTGCCTGGGTCGAGTAGCCCGTGTCGGCTACGCCGTAGGCGGCCGCCTGCTCGACGAAGGTCGGGACACCGTTCGCGTTGAGGCCCTGGTTGATGTACAGCTCGTTGGCGCGCGATCGAGCGTCGCCGTTCCCTGCGTGGCAGACGTAGATGTCGAGCCGTCCATCGCCGTTCACATCGGCGAGGGTCACCCCGGTGGTCCATCCTTTGCTCTTCAAGCCGGCTTCTTCGGTGACGTCGCGGAAGCGGAACTTCCCTTCGTTCAGGTAGAGCCGGGTGCCGCCCTGATTGGACGTCAGCACGATCTCCGGCAGACCGTCGCCCGTGAGGTCGCCGATCGCCGTCCCGCCGCCGTTGTAATAGTTGCGGTACGTGAAGACGTTCAGGTCGCGAGTGTCGCGCAGGCGATTCTCGAAGTGGACGCCAGTGTAGCTCGAGGGGAGAAGGGTGAAGAGGTGGCGGTCGAGGGGGGGGGGCGGGGGCTCGGCGCGACGCGTGCACCCGCCGACAAGGAACGCCCCGGCCACTAACAGCAGTAGGGGCGCAACCTGCTGCGCCCCTACGTGATCGTTCACAACTTCCACAACCCCCCCAACCTCCAGAACCTCCAGAACCTCCTCGCTAGTACCCAGGATTCTGCTTCAGCTGGGCGTTGGCGTCGATCTGGCTCTGTGGAATCGGAAACAGGACGCGGTAGTCAGCGGTGCTGTGGGTCCAACCAGTGCACGGTGATTGAGGGGTCGGCCCGGCAATACAACCCTTGCCGTTGCGGAGCGCAGAAGCTGAATCCGTCCGAGCAGTGTAGCCACCGAACCGGATTAGGTCCTGGCGCCGTTTGCCTTCGCCCAGCAACTCGAACAACCGCTCATTGAGGATCACGGAGCGATCGACCGCCGCGAGCGGGGCTGCGACCGCGGCGCCGGGCCGGTTACGCAGGGCGTTCAGGAGTTGCAAGGCCGTAGCCGTGTGCCCCAGCTCATTCTCCACCTCGGCCTTGATCAGGTACATCTCGCCGAGGCGGAACCACGCGTAATCGTTGCCGTTGTTTGGCCCGATGTGGGCCGCGTCGGCCGGCCACTTGTAAATTCGGGGCCCTTCCCCCTCGGTCGCCGAGAGGATGTTGGTTATCGAGTCGGTGAAGACGAGTGGAGCGCCCGACCGGTCCGTCACGGGAACGCCGGTCAGCACGTTGGACTGAGGTCCGATCAGGACCACTTGCCGCCGCTTGTCCGCGGCATCGAACGAATTGTACGTCTGCGCCAGGGTGGCGAAGCCGTTCCAGGGCGTTGGGCTGAACTGATTGTAGTGCAGCCCCGACATGATCACGTCGAGCCCCAGGCCGTCCGCGGCGATGAACTTGACGACGAAGATGTTCTCCGGCGAGCTGGAGTTGTCGGCGCGGAAGCTCTGGGGGAAGGAGTCGGCCAGCCGGTAGTAGGGGGAATTCATGAGGCGAGTCGCCGCGGAATCCGCGGCCAGGCACGCATCCGGGCCTGCGGCGACCGCCACACCCGAGCACGAGTTGTAGGAGCTGGCGCTGATCCCGCCGCTGCCCGCGCCCTCCTTGGTGAACACCCCGGCGTTGACGTACATGTTCGCGAGGATCGCGTCCGCACCGCCCTGGGTGAACCGCCCATTGTCCGATTGGGACCGCGTGGCCGGGAGCCCGGAATCGCGCGCCGCGATTAGCTCGCTCTCGATGAAGGTGAAGAGCTCGTGGCGCGTGCTCCGCGGCCGCTGCGCGATGTCCGTCGTGGTGACGATCGGCACGCCGCCGAACATATCCATCAGGATGTAATAGTAGAACGCGCGGAGCGCCCTCCCCTCGGCCACGACCGACGCCTTGTTCGCGAACGTGGCGGGTTGGACCGCCGAGAGGAACAGGTTGGCTCGGGCGACGCCGGTATACGCGTTATTCCACGCGCCGTTGAAGAAATTCGTGGTCGCGGCACTGGTCGGCGACCAGGTCTGGTTGTGCAGATCGATCCACTGGCCATTGTCGTTCCAGTCCGAGCCGCGGATAGGCACCACGATCTCGTCGCTGCTGACCTCGTTCGCGTCGTAGATCGTTCCCTCGGGCGCGGTGGACCGCAGCTGCGCGTACACGCCCGCGAGACCGGCCAGCACCTCCGCCTCGTTGCGGAAAAAGTTCGAGGACGTGATCAAGCTGGGGGGCGTCTCATCGAGGTCGGTGCACCCCTCGAGCGGGACCAAGAGCAGCCCAAGGAGCCCCGCCGCTCCAATCGATGCTGTCACAAGACGTGGCTTCATTGGCAGCGCTCCCTAGAAGACGAGTTTCAGGCCCCCGGTGATCGTGCGGGGGCGCGGATACGTCAGATAATCGATACCGCGCACCGCCAGGCCAGTCCCCGAGAAGACCTCGGGGTCGAGACCCGAATACCCGGTGATGAGGACCAAGTTGTCGGCCGACGCGTACAGTCGCGCGCTGCGCGCCGAGCGCGTCAGCCACGGCACGTCCAGGTCATATCCGATCGTGATGTTCTGTAAGCGGACGAACGACGCTCCCTCGACCCACCGGGACGAGTAGACGGCCGTCTCAAGAATCCCGGTCGGATCGGTCAACGCCGGCCGCAGGAAGTTCTTGCCCTGCCGCGCCTGGTTCTTCGTCGAATAAATGAGTGCGGTGTTGTTGAATACGTCCTGTCCCACCGCGGCCCGGATCAGCACGCTCAAGTCGAACCGCTTCCAGTTGACCTGGCTGTGGAACCCCAGGGTAAAGTCGGGGTTGGCGTTTCCAATCACCTGGTAATCCGCGGCCGCCGGCCCCTTCCCATCCGTCGTCCGCCCGTTGGCGCAGTTCGTGCTAGCCGCCGTGCAGAAGAACACCTGCCTCCCTGTCTGGTCCACTCCGAGGAAGACGGGGCCGAAGAACGTGCCCAGCGGGTACCCCGGCAAGATGCGCTCGGACGGTGCGTTGCTCTGCCCCGGCCCGCTGATGGGTCCCGTATCGATGGAGGGGCAAAGTTGGGCCCCGGTCACCTTGTCTGTAGTGCATGGAGCATTGAGCTCGACGACCTTGTTGCGCTCCGCTGCGAACACCAGCCCCGCCCGCCAGACCAGCCCCGGGTGTGACACCAGGACGGCATCGACGGTCGCCTCGAGGCCGTGACCGGTCAGCCTGCCAATGTTCTGGAGCTGCGTGGGCTGCAGGGCCGGTTGCGACACGTTGGCTTCGAGCAGCAGGTCCTTGGTGTTCTTGTGGTAGTACTCGACGCTCCCCGAGAGACGATTATTGAAGAGGCCGAAGTCGACCGCCCCGTCGACCTGCGAAGTCTGCTCCCATTTGAGGTCCTTGTTGCCGTTGCTGTTCGCCAGCACGCCGCCGTGGGGCTGGTCGCCGAACGGGTACGTGGCACCCGTGTTGGCGGCCAGCGTGATCAGCGAGGTATACGGGCCGACGCCGGGGTTGCCCTGCAGGCCCCAGCCCAGGCGCAGCCGCAAGTCCGAGAAGGGCGTGCCGCGCATGAATTCTTCTTGCGACAAGTGCCACGAACCGGACAGCGCCGGGAACAGCGCCCACTTGTTGCCTGGCGCGAACGTGGAGGAGCCGTCGTAGCGCAGCACGCCGGTCACGAAGAAGCGGTCCTTCAGCCCGACGTTGGTCCGGGTGAAGAACGACACGAGGCGCCACTCCTCCGCGTAGGAGTTGGTCAACGGCGTCACGGCGCCACCCAGGTTGTTGAAGCTGAACGCGTCGGTGAAGAAACCTTTGCCCTGGCCAATAATCGTGTCGTCCTGGAATTTGCTGTATTCGTACCCGCCCACGAAGTCGACGCTGTTGCCCGAGCCGAACTGGCGCTGGTAGTTGAGGACGGTCTGCAGGGTCTGCGTCGTGTTGTCGAGCGTGGCCTGTCGCGCGAGGCCGCCCCCCAACTGCTGCCCAAGGGGATTCGAGTTGGGGTAGTATTCCTGGCGCACGCCATTCGCCTTGTCCAGCCCCACGGTCAGTTTTGCCGTCAGACCCGGCGCCACATCGAACTCGGCGTTCCCGTTCGCCAGGGTGCGGGTCGTCTGGCCGATATTGATGAGCTGGTTCGCCAGTGCCACCGGATTGCGCGACGACGTCTGGTTGGGGAGCTCGTAGTAGCGGGTCCCGGTCGAATCGGTCACCGTGACCGGGAGCGTGGGGTTGAAGCTGGCCATGTTCTCGAACACGCCGCCTTCGAAACCACCCTGGTTCTCGTACGCGAGGTACGTGTTGTTGATGTGGGAGGTCGTCACGTTCAGGCCGATACGCAGCCGGTTGTTCAGATCCGAGTGCGTAGCGGTGAGCCGGCCCTGAATCCGCTCGAGACCGCTGGAGAGCGTCACGCCCTCCTGCTTTGCGTAGTTCACCGACGCGCGATACCGCGTGTCTTCGCTCCCACCGGTGAATGCGAGGTTTTGGCTGTGGGAGACGGAGGAGCGGGTCAGCTCGTTCTCCCAATTGGTGTTGGAGATCACCCGTGTGGTATCGCCGGGATTGGGCCCTGTTCTAACTACAATCCCCAACCCCCCGAGACGGGCCGGATCGATATTCCCCGCGGTCACTTGCTGGCGCACGAATGTCGCGTATTCCGTGCCACTCAGCAGGTCGAGCTTGCGAGCGGGACTCTGCGTCGACGCATAGGTGTCATACTCGAAGCTCGGCCCGCCCCCGCCGACCTGCCCTTTCTTCGTCTCAATCAGGACCACGCCGTTCGACGCGCGGCTGCCGTAGATCGCCGTCGCCGATGCGTCCTTCAGCAGCGTGATCGACGCGATGTCGGACGGGTTGAGCAGGTTCAACGGGTTGCGGGGCAGCGACGGGTCGCCGACGGAACCGCTGGCCTGCGGCTCGGTCGACACGTTGTTTATCGGGACGCCGTCGATGACATACAGGGGTTCATTCTTGGCGCTCACGGAACTGCCGCCCCGAATCAGGATCTGCGCCCCGGCGCCGGGCTCGCCGCTGTTCTGGGTGATCTCCACACCCGCGGCGCGCCCCTGGATCATCTGGTCGACGTTGGTGATGACGCCGACGTTCGCCGCATCGGCGTTGACCGTGGAGACCGATCCGGTGATGGCCTCCCGGCGCTGCGTACCGTACCCCGTCACGACGACCGGCTCGAGGATCGCAGCCGCCGGCGCGAGGGAGACCTGCGCCGTCGTGGTCCCGCCCGCGGTAACGGCGATCTCTTGAAACTGCGAGCCGTACCCGATGCGGGTCGCCCGCAAGCGATACGGCCCCGCGGGAACGCCGTTCAGGACGAAGCTGCCGTCGGGGCGGGTGAGCTCGCGGTGCGGAGTCCCCGCGAGCGCCACTTCGACGTTGGCGAGTGGCTGTTGGGTCGTGGCGTCCACGACCTTCCCGGCGACGGCGCCTGTGGCTTCTTGCCCGCCCAGTGGAACCGCCCAGAACAGGCCAGCGACCAGCGCGGGAACGAGGTGACGGACTAGTTGCATACGTCGGCCCTCTGCGGGGTGGGAAGTGGAACGTCGGATCGCGGTGCGCTGCCGTACGTACATGTTCATGACCCTCCTCCGGGCGAATCGCTGAGGAGCTGACGGGCTGCGGGGCTAGATATGGCCGCCATTATTGGAGTCGTCAAGAGGCGCCCGGACAGGCTTTTCGCGTTGGGGGAGGACGGGTCAGGCGCTCTAATAAATGAAGAGGCTGCCCCGTCCCGACCCCCCTTCCATCCGCGCGTCCGCTCGTACACGTTGTTTCCATCTTCCGCGAGGACGCCTCTCATGCCCCCGATCAGCTTCACCGTCAACGGCAAACGCGAAACGGTCAACGTCACCCCCGACACGCCGCTCCTCTGGGTGCTGCGTGACACGCTCGGGCTCACCGGCACCAAGTTCGGCTGCGGCATCGCCCAGTGCGGCGCCTGCACCGTCCACCTGGACGGCGTCGCGACACGCACCTGCGTGCTGCCCGTGGCCGCCGTCGCCGGCAAACGGGTGACTACGATCGAAGGCCTCTCCAAGAACCGCGCGCACGCCGTGCAGCGCGCGTGGATCGAGGAAGACGTGCCGCAGTGCGGCTACTGCCAGTCGGGGCAGATCATGGCCGCCGCGGCGCTGCTCGCGAAAACTCCGCATCCCACCGATGCCGACATCGACACGGCGATGACCAACATCTGCCGCTGCGGCACGTACCAGCGCATCCGCGCCGCCATCCATCGCGCCGCGCAGGGAGCGTGACATGAGCGCCGCGCAGATCACCCGGCGTGAGTTCCTCGAGACGGCGGGCGTCGCCGGTCTCGTCATCGGTTTCCATCTACCCGCTGCCGGCCGGCAGGCGATGCGCGGCGCCCCCGCAGCGGCGTTCGCGCCCAACGCCTGGCTGCGCATCGGCGCCGACGAGAGCGTCCTCGTGGTGGTCGACCGCTCCGAGATGGGCCAGGGCGTGACGACGTCGTTGCCCATGCTGCTCGCGGAAGAGCTCGAAGCCGACTGGTCGAAGGTCCGGATCGAGTCCGCCCCCGCGGACAAGGCGTACACCAATCCGATGTTCGGCATGCAGGGAACCGGCGGGAGCACCAGCGTGCGGGCAGCCTACACCCCGCTCCGCAAGGCGGGCGCGGCGGCCCGCGAGATGCTCCTCAGCGCGGCGGCGGAAACGTGGGGCGTCGACAAGGCCGCATGCCGCGCCGAGCAGGGCGCGGTGGTTCACACGCCCAGTAACCGCCGCCTCACCTACGGGAAGCTGGTCGCCAAGGCAGCCACCGTCCCCCTGCCCCACGACGTCCCGCTCAAAGACCCGAAAGACTGGAAGATCCTCGGCACCCGTGTGAAGCGGCTCGATACGCCGCCCAAGGTGGACGGGAGCGCGCAATTCGGGATCGATGTGAAGACGCCCGGTTTGCTCGTCGCGGTGGTCGCGCGCTCGCCCGTCTTCGGCGGCAAGGTGAAGAGCTTCGACGCCACCAACGCGAAGGCCGTGCCGGGCGTGAAACACGTCGTGCAGATCTCGACGGGTGTCGCGGTCGTGGCCGACGGCTACTGGTCGGCCAAGAAAGGTCGGGACGCGCTCACCGTCACCTGGGACGAGGGGCCGACGGCAAGCGTGTCGAGCGCGAGTATCTCGGAGCTGTTCGGCCAGAAAGCCGGGCAGACCGGCGCGGTCGCCCGCCACGACGGCGACGCGCAGGGCGCACTGCCTGGGGCGGCGACCAAGCTCGACGCCGCCTACGAGCTGCCCTTCCTCGCCCACGCCACCATGGAGCCGATGAACTGCACCGCCCACGTGCGGGCCGACGGCGTGGACATCTGGGCGCCGACCCAGTTCCAGACCGGGGCTCAAGGCGTCGGCGCGGGTATCGGGGGCGTCCCACCCGAGAAGGTCAAGGTGCACACGACTTACCTGGGTGGCGGCTTCGGCCGGCGGTTCGAGCTCGACTTCATCCGGGAGGCGCTCGAGACGTCCAAGGCTACCGGCGCCCCGGTGAAGGTGATCTGGTCTCGGGAAGATGACATTCGAAACGCGCAGTACCGACCTGCCTGCTACCACAAGATGCAGGCCGGACTCGACGCGAGCGGTCAGCCGGTCGCGTGGACGCACCGGATCGTGGCGCCGTCCATCATGGCGCGCGTGTTCCCCGACACCGTGAAGAACGGGCTCGACGGGGAGGCCGTGGAGGGCGGTGTGGACATGCCTTACACCGTTTCCAATGTTCACGTCGACTACTCGCTCACGGATACCGGCATCCCAGTCGGTTTCTGGCGCTCGGTGAACAACTCGTACAACGCGTTTGTGGTCGAGAGTTTCATCGACGAGCTCGCCAACGCCGCGAAGAAGGACCCGTACGAGTACCGCCGGGACCTGCTGGGAAAGGCGCCGCGGCACCTCCGTGCCTTGAACCTGGCCGCGAGCAAGGCCGGCTGGGGCACGCCGCTCCCGACGGGCCGGTCCCGCGGAATCGCGGTGTACAAGTCGTTCGACTCTTACGTCGCCGAAGTGGCCGAGGTCTCCGTGGGGTCCGACGGAGCGCCGCGCGTGCACCGGGTCGTCTGTGCGGTGGACTGCGGACCCGTCGTCAACCCCGACATCGTCGAGGCGCAGATGCAGAGCGCCATCGTGTACGGCCTCACGGCCGCATTGTGGGGCGAGATCACGATCGACAAGGGTCGCGTACAGCAGAGCAACTTCCACGACTACCGCATGCTCCGACTCGCTGAGATGCCGGTGGTGGAGGTCCACATCGTACCGAGCACCGATGCGCAGGGCGGCGTCGGGGAGCCGGGTACGCCGCCGATCGCGCCGGCGGTCTGTAACGCGATCTTCGCGGGAACGGGCAAGCGGATCAGGAAGTTGCCGATCGGGAAGGTGACATAGCGAGGCGGGCCGTCGATTGGTCAGGGACTGAAGTCCCTGCTCGGCGCGGGGTGCGTCCTTAAGGACGCGCTGGGGCCGAGACCGGACTTCAGTCCGTCATAAACGGACTCGGAGGACACTATGGGTTCCGCCACCACCCGCCGTGAGTTCCTGGAGACCACCACCGGCCTGGTCATTGCGTTCGCCCTCCCGTGGCGCGTGCAAACCGCGGCAGGCGCCGCCCCGTTCGCGCCCAACGCCTGGTTGCGCATCGGCGCCGACGGAATCGTGACGCTTACGATCGACCGGTCCGAGATGGGCCAGGGCTCCCAGACGGGGCTCGCCCTGATTCTGGCGGAAGAGCTCGAGGCCGACTGGTCCACCATCCGGCTCGGCCCCATGCCGGAGAATCCGGCCGGGTGGTCGCGCATCATGCGCACCGGGGGCAGCAACGCGATCCGCAGCTCGTGGGAGCCGCTGCGCAAGGCGGGCGCCACGGCGCGGGAGATGCTCGTCACCGCGGCGGCGGAAACGTGGAAGGTCGACCGCGCCACGTGCCGCGCCGAGCAGGGCGTCGTGATTCACGTCCCGAGCCGCCGACGTCTGCCCTATGGCAGGCTCGCCGCTCGGGCGGCGTCCCTTCCCGTGCCGACGGACGTGCCGCTCAAGGACCCCAAGGACTTCCGGCTGGTCGGGACCCGGGTCAAGCGCCTCGACACGCCGGGCAAGGTGGACGGGAGCGCGCAGTTCGGCATCGACGTCAAGGTGCCGGGAATGCTGATCGCATCCATCGAGCGGTCGCCGGTCCTGGGCGGGCGGGTGAAGCGCTTCAACGCGGACCGTGCGAAGGCCATGCCGGGCGTGCGCCACGTGGTGGCGCTCGAGCCGAGCTCGTGGATGGGCGCCAAAGGCGCGTGGGCGGCGGGATGCGCGGCCGGCGTGGCGGTCGTGGCCGATACATACTGGCAGGCACTGCAGGCACGGCGGGCGCTCGAGATCGAGTGGGACGAGGGGGACTCGGGCGCGCTCGATTCGCCGGGGATCCGCGCTCAGCTCGTCGCGCTCGCCGATCGACCGGGCATTGTGGCCCAGACGATCGGCGATGCGACGGCGGCCCTGACCGGCGCGGCCAAGCGCCTCGACGCCACGTATGACGTCCCCTTGCTACACCACGCCACGCTCGAGCCCATGAACTGCACGGCGCACGTCCGCGCCGGCGAGTGCGACGTGTGGGCCCCGACCCAGAATCAGGGCGACGCGCAGCGCGTGGCCGCCGAGGTGAGCGGCCTCCCAAAAGAGAAAGTCCGCATTCACACGACGCTCTCGGGGGGCGGGTTCGGGCGCCGGCTCGAGCCGGACTTCGTCTCAGAGGCGGTCCGCGTCGCTCAGGCGGCGGGAGTGCCCGTGAAGGTGATCTGGACCCGTGAGGACGACATGCGCAACGGGTTCTACCGCCCGACCAGCTACAACCGGTTCAGCGCGGGGCTCGATGCCTCGGGCCGACTCGTCGCGTGGACTCACCGGATCGCGGGCACGCCGCTGCGGCTCAAGTTCGGACCGCTCGCAAAGGGGATCGACGATAGCCTCGTGGACGGGGCGATCGACCTCCCCTACGCGATCCCCAACGTGCTCGTCGACCAGCTTACGCTGACGTTGCCGACTCTTCCCCTCGGCCCCTGGCGCTCCGTGGGTGTGTCCCACAACGGCTTCGTGACCGAGTGCTTCCTCGACGAGATCGCGGCCGCCGCCGGCCGGGACCCGTTCGAGCTGCGGCGCGAGCTGCTGCGCGACAAGCCGCGCCATCGCCGGACGCTCGAGCTCGCGGCCGAGAAAGCGAGCTGGGGCACTCCCCTGCCCCACGGCCGCACCCGTGGGATCGCACTCGCGGAGTGGGGACCGACGGTGTGCGTCGAGGTGGCCGAGGTGTCGCTGGACGCGGACGGCTCGGTGCACGTTCCTCGGGTGGTGTGCGCCGTAGATTGCGGGCAGGCGGTGAACACGGGTCAGGTCGAGGCGCAGATGCAGGGCGGCATCGTGTTCGGTCTGAGCGCCGCGCTGTACGGGGAGATCACCCTCGACAAGGGCCGGGTGGTGCAAGGGAACTTCGACACCTACCCCGTGGTCCGGATGCCCGAGGCGCCGGCGGTCGAGGTCTACATCGTGCCGAGCAGCGACCCCCAGGGCGGCGCTGGGGAGCCGGGCGTGCCCCCGATCGCGCCCGCGGTGTGTAACGCGATTTTTGCCGCCACCGGGAAACGGATTCGGAAGTTGCCGATAGGGAGGGCCCTCGTTTAGTCTTCGCCCTCTCCGGGTCCTCACCCCCTGTCCCCCTCTCCCTCCGGGAGAGGGGGAACGAACCTCAGTGCACTACCGTCACCGAGCCGGTCATCAGCGTCGGATGCTGGGTGCAGTGGTACGTGTAGCGACCGACGGTCGTGAACGTGGTGCTGAAGGTGGGCCCGCTCGCATCCTGGGTAGGTGAGCTCGTCGGCAACGCGCCCGGGGCAGTCAGATACGTGACGCTGTGCCGGGTCGTGCCCGAGTTCCACGTCCACGTGACCGTCCCGCCGCTCTGCACCGCCGTATCCCGCGGAGCGAAGACGGTGTTGTTCACGCTGACCCCAACCGCGGTCGACGGCGTAGATGCGACTTCGATGAACGTAGCCGCGTTCGCCAGACCGGGGAAGCTCGCGCTGACCCTCTGAGTCGTCGAGGAGCCGATAGAATCAATCGTGCTCGCGACGCCATTCGCGTTGCTGGTGCTCTGCGCTGGACTCACCGCGCCGTCGCCCTGCGTTACGCTCCAGGTCACGACCACGCCCGCGACCGGCTGCCCGCCCGGGTCCACTGCAATCACGCTGAGCGGGACCGGGAGTGGGTTGTTGTGGTACCAGCTTTGCGCGTCGCCGCCGGTCTTCAGGAGGTCGCTGGGCGGGCGCGGCTGGGTGGTGTCCCCGTTGCAGGCCCATGCCGCGACCCCCGCCAGCAGAGTTATTACGCGCTGCGTCGTCATCGGGTGAAAGAACAGCGCTGGGAAGCGGGTCCGCAAGCACCCGCTCCCTGCTCCCTCTCTTGTTGCTTAGTGCAGCACCTTGACCGTTCCTTCCATCCCAAAGTGGATGGTGCAGTGGTAGGCGTAGGTGCCGACGGTGGTAAACGTGGTGCTGAACGTCGTCCCGCCCGCCTGGGTCGGCGAATTAGCGGGCAGCGTTCCCGGGCCGCTCGAATAGGTGACGTTGTGCCCGGTGTTTCCCGAATTCCACGTCCACGTGACCGTCCCCCCGACCTTTACATTCGCCGTTGCGGGACTGAAGGAATTGTTGGCCACGCTGACTCCGACGGCCGTGGGCGCTCCGGACGCGGTCGCGGTGAACGTGACGGGTGTCGCCAGGCCGCTAAACGTCGCCGTGACGGTCTGCGGGCTGGTCGACCCGATGCTGTCCGCCGTGGCCGCCACGCCGCTCGTGCCGGTCGTGCTCTGGGTCGGGCTGACCGCGCCGCCGCCCGACGCGACCGCCCAGTTCACGACGACACCCGGAACGGCACAGTTGTTCGCGTCCCGCGCGGTGACGTTCAAGGCTGAGGGGAGCGGGTTGTCGAAGTACCAGCTTTGCGCGTCGCCGCCGGTCTTCACGAGCTGCGTCGCCGCCCCCGGCGTGCAGGGGCCCGTACCGCCACCACCGTCGCCGCCGCACGCCAGCACGAGCAGCCCCGCACCCAGCGCGGGCAGTCCACCCCAACGCAAGAACGTCATAACGCGCCTCCGTCTACCAGTGAGGGTCTAAAAAGAGCAGCCCGACCTCGATAGAACACGCGCGGCGGGACGTGGTTCCCGGCGCGCCGGGCACCACCCCCCACCCCGTCAGGTCGACGCTTACTGGAACCGGAAGAGTTGCCCGCGAATCTCCCCGCCCGGGTTCAGCTTGGTGTGCACGTTGACGTAGGCCGCCCCGCCGCGGATCCACGTCAATACGGAGTCCCCCACCGAGGTCGTGTCCTCGATCATGAGCCCACTGAAGTTCGAGTCAGTGGAGACACGGGGTGGCACGTACAGGTTCACCCTAACCGGGCCGTTGAGGCCCGCTACGTTGTGGTGAACGTGGGCCAAGAAGGCACTGTCGATGTTCGAAAG
>Ga0209154_1001250_pt1 | contig 15080 bp, 29 predicted proteins | sample GraSoiAngelo_121_FD_185878 | JGI IMG/M metagenome (GOLD analysis project Ga0209154, IMG submission 185878) | Grasslands soil microbial communities from the Angelo Coastal Reserve, California, USA - 14_0919_12_20cm (SPAdes) (version 2) | ecosystem: Environmental > Terrestrial > Soil > Grasslands ... | reverse complement strand
AGTTTGCGGCGTTGGCGGCTCAATTCGGAGCCTAAGCATCGCACGGTGGTAGATAGATAGGTAATGGCTCTAGCGCTCCCACAGGCTAGGGCCTTTCCTATTTATAGAGGCAAGCAACAGAGAGCGAGTAACCGTGTTTACTTACTGTGTTTCCAAAGCATTCCAACGCCAACCACACAATTGGTTGGAAGCCCCGTCCGGGGGGTCGCTCGCTCTCGGGCCCGGCCTTCGGGCTTTGTTCCCTCTTGACAGGTGTTAGTTAAGAAAAAAAAAGAAAAAATAAGAAATACAAAGCCCCGAGCTAGCGGAGCGAGCGAGCGGGGGTAGGGACGGGGTTTCCAAACAATTGTCTGGTTGGTTTTGGCGTCATTTGGAAAGGATGGTAGTTATGGAGCCCGTAGTGCCTTTTGAGTTTCAACCTATGCAGCCAGAACCGCGCAAGGTAACAATGTATAGGTTTAGAATACATAGGAAGGATGGAAACGTATTTGATGTAGAAGCTAGAACACGGTCAGGAGCGCAAGGCCGCGCTACTAGGCTAATATGTGGTCTGCACGGTAGGCACGCTAACAGAAGTAGAAAATGGAAAATAGCGCGTGACATGATTGACCACATAGAGTGTATAGGGTTAGTAGGAGAAATGATAATTAAGAGACATAATGCAGATGGTAGCATAACTAAGATAACAAAGAAAGCAGGTAAGAAACTAAGTAAAATGGAGCTATTTACACTAACTTGTATTGGCGCAGATGAAATGGTTAAATTAGGAATAATGACTGAGAGTGAAAGAGTAGAGGCAATCAAAAAGAGGGGAAAGGAATTAGGTATATAACATGTTTACATACTTCCAGCAAGCAGACGGTAACGTTGAGTTAGTAAATGAAACATGTAGTAATGTGTTAGGCTGTCCCTATGCCCGCCACGGAATTCGCGGAGTGTATTGGGCGTGGGACCGCTCACTTGGTGCATGGGTACATTACTCGAATGCGCCCGCTAAACCTGATATGATAACGGAGCTAGACTAATATGAAAAAGACATTGAACAAAATAGTGTCACGACTGAATTCGCGTGACAGAATAACTGAAAAAGAGTTAAAGCTGTTGGCTCGTATGTACGGCGTGGATGAACCAGACAAGCCAAACAAAAAAGAAACAAACTTGCATAAGTGTGAATTCTGCCAACGTAAGCAATTCTGTCGCAGAATTCGTGTAAACGCACACTATGTGTGGGCTTGCGTAAAGTGTTGGCGTCGTTAGTAATATGCGTCATTTTGACACACCACATGTGTCATTTTAACACACTTGACATTCCAATTGGAAAGTGTTATATTAGGGCCGCTAAAAAGAAACCTGGGATTGGGAGACATAACAATGCGCTAAATAATAAAGAAACGCAGAGTGGTCGCTAGATAGATGACAAACTAGGAACCCGATGAATTAGTAATCACGGAACCCTAGATCGTATCTAGCGATTAATGCGGCAATGGCGGTCACAAGCCCGCGTTAAAACGGAGGATTAAGTGAATCAATCACAAATTGACCTAAATCACGCTGAATCACAACACATACTAGAAGCGTTCGCGTATGCATTCGGACACCGTGAATTCGGTCTCAAAGAATCAGAGTTTATTGTGCGTTACAAGAGTACGAAACGCTACAATTTCCGTATCCTAGGTAGAACAGGACAAGTGTTATACCTAGCGTTTACACATGTGCCTGACGGTTCTCCTATGTTTATCACATTGCTTAGGAGAGCACTCAAGCAATTGAAAATGGTTAAAGATAGCCAACCAGGTACAGTAATAGATGTTTACGACTCATGGCAACAGCGTAAAAAGGATATAAACGAACAGTTTAAGATTCCTACGTTGTTGCCTAAAGATGAAATAGTGGAACGTGAGAAATTCACGGTATCAGTATATCACAAGGGCACAGGATTAATAGTAGAAAAAGAATGTAAAATAGGTAAGGTGCAAGAAACACGGTTACACTGTTGGGTAGAGCTCAGTGAATTGGTAGACGCGCTTAAAGAAAAGTTATCTGAACAAGCGGAGAATACACAGAATGCTGAACCCCAAGCTGAGCAAGTTACAGAAATTAAGTTGTAAGCCGTTAGGATTATATGACAGTGTGTATGTCGTTACTAAAGGTGCTACTGGTATCACTACGTGTCAAAGATGTTTCGTTGTAAGGTTACACGATGACGTTGTGCAGGTGTTAAGTTTAGATTTAGAGAGTATATTCTGGATTAATAGGGATAATGTTGTGAGCACTGAGAGGGCTAAGAGAATATTACGTTAGCAGTTTACATAAACCGGAGGAGTAAATAAAATGGCACGCATCGGCGCATTGCTCTATTTGCAGCAACAGCTAAACGGCAAGGGTGATTTCTTCAATTCCTACCGTGAGTTGAGCGACAAGGACAAGGAAACGTTAAAGAAATGGGCGGACGAGGAAATGGACGTGTTGGGAATCAAGTAAATAAGTGAACAATCCCTCACCCTTGGACTATGGGCTAATCGGGTGAGTGAATAAGGCCCATAGCGTGGGGCTAGGTTTGTCAGTTTGGCACTAGCCACGGTATACCTAAAACTGCGGAGTTTGTTAATTGTCCCGTAAGGTGGCTGATAACCAGCAACAATTAACACGTCGCGGGCAGGGCAAACGGTAAGCCGCCAGTCTCATAAACTGGAAATAGTGGGTTCGATTCCCACGCCCGCCATTCGTTAACAACGTAAATGGGCTTAAGGGGTGGTACCCTTAGCAATGTTTCGGGGTTAGCTCACCACTAACCTTTTAACGAGACAGCGTTACACCACGGTAGAAAGCTGTGAGTGTGGCCCAATTTTCTTTTAGTAAGCAAATGTTCAGCAGCGAGTATCTTCAAACGGGGAATTAGCCTTTATGTCTGACACAGAATTAGAACAATTAGAACGTGAAACACAGGAATTAAAGGATAGGTTAGCACAGTTAGAACAACGTAAACAGAGTGTAAGAGAAGAAATAGAACGCAATAAGCCTTCACAGGTTATTGTGGCTTCGTTTGTTCCCACCGATTATACCGTTCGCGTCAGACTAACCAAATACAGAGAAGATGTAATTAATGTATTCCGTTCTATTCCTGGGCGTTACTTTGACGGCTCAGTAGAAGAAAACAGGATACCCTTAAAACATTGGCCTGATTTGTTAGAGAAACTGTCCAAGTTTGAAGGATTAGATATTGTTTACACTGATGGTGTTAAAGAGATAATCAAAGTTGAGATGGAATCACCAGATTATCAAGTTGCAATGGTTAACAATAAGCTGACGATTAAGTTTAAGAAGTCTGCAAATGCTGGACTCGTTAGTACGATACCCGGAGCAAAGTGGGATCAAATTAACAGTGTATACACACTCCCACTTAATGAAGGATGGCGCTTATGGGAATCATTAAAAGATAGTAATGTTATTTGGGAGGAAATAGCTAAAGAAAGTGTGCTTAAAGAGATAAGTATTCGTTCTGAGTTAGACAGCATTGCACTCGCAGAAGATGTTGAGTTAAATATCACATTCGCAGATCCTGAATTCAAATTACGCAATTTCCAAAAAGTAACAGTTAAGTTTGTAGACGCAGCAGGCGGTAAGGCTATCATAGCGCACCAAATGGGATTAGGTAAGACAGCGTGCAATATAGCATATAGTATATATAAGAATTACCGCATGGCTATTATTTGTCCCGCTGGACTTAAAGAGAATTGGAGACGTGAGATTATTAGGCTCACGGGTAAACAACCGTATGTTTTCTCAGGTACTGAACCTGGGATTAGAGATGTGCAGAGATTGCTAATGGACAAGCCTCAGTACGCTATTTTCAATTATGACATGGTGGCGCGTCCTAAGGAACAATTCGATATCATTAAGGATAAGCAGGGACACGAATATAAAGCGAATGTTAAGAAAAGGTGGCTTTGGATTGACCTAATTAACTCAGCAGGTTTTGATGTTGTTAGTTTCGATGAAGCACATTACTTGAAAAACACAGATAGTAACCGTAGCATAGCGAGTCGGCAAGTAACAGTAAGCAGGGTTCTATTTAACACTGGTACTCCTGTTCTAAATAGGCCCGGTGAATTGTGGCCTATGCTCACAATGATTAATCCCGAACACTTCCCAACAGAACAGGGATTCATTTACCGCTACACATATGACGGAAAATCAGCTCGTAATGTTGAAGAATTACGTGAGCTATTGAAACCTATTATGATTAGGAAGTTAAAGAAAGATGTTGTTAAAGAGTTACCTCCCATTCAGAGAATATTTGAATGGCATGAATTATCAGAGAAAGCACAGAAGGTGTATAATAAGGTTCTAACTGGTATCTACATTGATATGTTGAAATGGGAGCCCGAGACTAAAGAGGGCCAACAAGCTGTTCCCAATTTACTAGCTCAGATAACCAGGCTAAAGCAAGTATGTGCAATTGATAAGATGGACAGGTGCGCTGAATTAGCTGTTGAGCTATACGATACACATGAGAATGGCGGGCCATCTAAAGTAATAGTGTTCTCCCAATTCAAAGCTGTTGCTAGCGGAATTGCTAAGCGCCTTGGTAATGAAGCTGTCTGCATTACTGGCGATCTACAACGTGATGAACGTCAGATATTAGTAGACAAGTTTCAGACTGACCCAAATGTTAAGTTTGCATGTTGCACATGGCAAGTAGCAGGAGAAGGAATTAATCTGACAGCAGCAGGTTACGTAATATTCAGTGACTTGTTCTGGACGCCTGCTAATCACATGCAATCTGAGGAGAGATGTTACGGGCGTCTTAATGACATGCACGGAGCAACCAGTTATTACATGGTAGCTAAATGTGCAGATGATTCAGACAGTGTAGAAGTGTGGATACAGGAAATACTAGCGCGTAAGTTAGCCACAATCAATCAAGTTGTGGAGGGAATTGACACTGAGAGGGATGTGAGTGTAGCAAATGAATTGCTCAAGAAGATGAAACAGGAAATGTTTAAAATTAAGAAAGGTTAAGTTAACAAAATGAAAAAGGGAACCGTTCTAATCGAGAACGATGAAGTAGCAGGATATAATCTAAATACAAACATGCAGCCAGGTGACCTAATGGACTTGCTAGTATCAATCGTGTGTAAGATAGCAGCGGAGGATAAACACCTGGGCTTAGACGAACTAGTCGAAGGCATTAAGTTTCACTACGCCAGAACAATAGCTGGCGATCAAGGACTAGGGAGTGGTAACTAAATGATAGTGTACGAAGGCCGTAAAATGCCGTGTCACTTTAAGCGTGTGGGCGCGTGCGTCAAACTCGCTGAATTCCGCTTAGAAAATCAATTTAACATTATGCACTTATGTGAAGATGACTTACATAAGGTACTAAAGCGCATAGTAAGAGCGGAGTGGAAACTCGTATCATTGGAGCACCCTCCTAAGTACGATGAAATACCAGCAGTTAGTTTAAATAATTTCGAGTTAAGTAAGATGCCTTGGATAGTTAAGATTATAGAGTTAGACGGAAGTATCATTTATGATAGGAGCTTACGAAATGGAACAACCATTACGAATAGTAGGTAATAAAACAGACTTACTATTACCTAAATGGCAACGCCGTAAGATAATTCACGAATGTGCTAGAGGGCAGCGTAGCGTACCAAGTGATGTATTAGCGAAAATAGCATCAGATGAAATAGAGGAGTTAGATATGAGGGTACAAATGCAGGAAGAAATAATCAACCGTATAAAGAAAGGGGTAAAATCATGAGTATGACAATTAGTAGTGGCGACATGATGGACATGTTTAAGGCAATGAGTAAGGAAATGAAGGCTCAGAAGAAAGTTGCTCCCAAAGCGTATATAGCACAATATGGCGCGCCCATTAGTGGTGGTCTTAATGAGCAGAATTTATTTCCTATTTTAGATAAGTTTGGTGACGAACGTGTACGTGGTATGTATGATGCATTAGTAGATTATAAACCCGGTGACTGGGGTGGCTGTGCAATTGCACGTGCGTTCGGTTCATATGGTGATTTAGTTGAGGCTGCACATAAGGCAGGGGAAGATATTACCAAGTTTGTTACACATTACTTCCATCTTACTCCTATGGAAGTAAACTTCATCGTAGGCAACTACGATAATCATGGTAACCACAGTAAGTTTAAGAAGTTGATTGAGTTGTATATTGAGAAGAAAAAGCGCGAAGGCACAGTAGCAGTAGAAGTATACATTGATAAGAAGGAAAATTCACACACACTAACTACCAAGCCCACTGAGGCTGACGCAACAAACACGGAGAGTGAGCCAAATGTCCGCGCCGACGAATCAAGTGACAAAGCTACTGCACGAGTCCCTGCAAAAGTACGCTAAGTTTGAGAGTCCTGAAATTAAAGATGGTGTAATAGGTGTATTGGAAGCATTAGATGATGATTTAGAAGCAGCGGATTACGCTCCATCTACTGGCGAAAACTCAGTAGAGGAAGCAATCGCGTCATTAGAAGAAGCTGTATTAGATTTTGAGGCTTCTGATGATGACGATGAAGATAAAGTTACAGAGGAAGATGATGATGATTTAGTAGATGATGAAGATGATGACGAGGAGGTTCCTCCAGTAAAGAGTTAACATGTAGTGAGCTACTAAAACGGAACAAGAGCGACAGGTTCGCCAGACCTGGGCTGGTCTATTCCCGTGAAACTCGGCACCCACAGTAGCTCACTATAACGCCCAATCGTCTAAGACAAGGACGCTCAGTTCTGCGCGTACTGAGAGATTGTGGTTCAAATCCACATTGGGCGATTCATTAATTAAATAAGTAGCGTGCCGCAAGGCTGGTGATGCGTGGCCGACTGAAGCTTAGCTCAGGGCGGTATTCCGAACGAGAGTCTGAGTCTTCACCTCCGTGGGCCACGTCCAGCGGAGGACGCTACTTTAACTAAATAACTTAATCGGTCACTTAAAACGCATTAGTTAGGAGTCTATGCGGAAAATGCCAACACAAGAGCCCGCTGTCCTCCCTAGTTATACAGCTAAGGTGACAACGCCAGACGGAACAATGTTCGTAAACATAAGCGAACGTGATAACAAACCCTACCGTGTTGACGCGCTTATTGGTAAGGCAGGCTCAGCAGTTAATTCATGGTCTCAGGCGTTATCACTATGTATATCCCTCGCATTACAGAATGGTATCAGTGTACATGAAATCATTGAATGTCTAAGCAATAATGTAACCGATAGAGTTACATACTCAAATGGCCGTGTAATAAGAAGCGGGCCAGATGGGTTGGTTAACGGTCTTTCTATTTATCTAGCACAACATGAAAAAGAAATAATTAAGACAAGTAAACGTAGGGGGCCTACGTTTGGCGGGGAGGAATACTAAAGTGACATATGAAGGCATGAAGGAAACGATGGACATTGTGTTTAAGGAGTGTCAAGAAGCCCGCAACGCTGGTCAGAAAGAGTACGCCCATGATGAAAATAACGCCTTTGCTAACTTTGAACGCATTGCACATGATATAGATATAGATAGAGAGCGCATACTGTGGGTGTACGCTATGAAACATCGTGACGGGATAGCATCATATCTCAAGGGCCATAAATCTCAAAGAGAAGATGTACGTGGGCGCATTAAAGATTTAATAGTGTATCTATGTTTACTACGTGGAATGATTGACGAAAATGAATTATCAAGCAAGTCCTAATGATATTTGTGCAAACTGTGGCTGTCCACGTTGGCGTCACAATTTATATGTAAACGCTAAACATGGAAATAGATCAGCACATTGTAAGAAGTGTGGGTGTGCTAAGTGTAAACAATTTAGATGGAGGAAACGTGCGTAGACTAAGTGTGTATGATGAAGCAATGAGCAGAGACTTACCGTTCTGGTTAGCGATAGGTCCAATTTGTTGGCATTACACAAATATATACACGAAGGGTGATTACATAGGGTACAAATGTATAGTGCTACAGTAATACGTAAGAACACACATAGAGCTAAGTTAATAGTAGCTCAAATGTATAACGGTACCAATGAAAACATATATAAACTAACTAAAGAGCATTTAAGGTTAGCATTGGTCCACCTAACATCAGCACTTGAGTTATTGGAACATGAGGAACAAAGAAGAATTGATGCTGCACTTAATCCTAAGAGGACGCTTGAAGATAAAACCGATGCGTAATAGCGATATCTCTATTAAAGAGAGATTGCGTAGAATTGTGTGTTGGTGGACTGGTGGACATTATTACGTAGTAGATGAAAACGATCACAATAAACTTATGTCTGGTTATGATAGTGTGTTAGTAGTGTGTGACCAATGTGGTAAATGTGCTTACTTAGTGAGATAAAGTAAATGTGGACATTTGAAACATTTGAACGTGCCAACACAACCATGATTACCATTTATAAAGATGGTACAGTTATGGGTTCGTTATCTTTAACAGAGAAAAGTGACATAACGAAATGGCAACAGATAATAACGGACATGAACAAGTAAGTTTACAAGATAGAATGGCTCAAATTGATAAGATTACAGAGAGCCCATCTAAGCGCGCACAGAAAGTATGGGACTACGCACGTTTAGTCTCAGATAAAACTGGCTTCACAACATGGGATTTACTGTGTTTCACATCAGAGTGGTTAGGAATAATGGTTCCTGTTTGGCCTTGGTTAGAAGATCTAGCTCGTAGAGTTTACTATGCTCACTATTATTTAACAGACACAGTGTTAGGAGAGGAGAAGAAAGCACAAATAGATATAGATAAAGATGAAAGAGAAGTGATAGTAGAAGGAGAAAGTAACGTAACGGAGGAACCTAAAGCGAGAACGGAAATAGATTTATGAAGAAAAATAGAGAGTTATCCGAAAAAGAGAAGAATGAGCTAGTGGAACGTGCATCAGAAGTGGTGATGGAGAAAATGAGAGGATGGGTTAAGGTAGCGAGAGATAAAGGTTTACCATATGCTTTATCTGATGCATTCTTAGATGGTGTACAATGGTTTGCAGCTAGAGCAATGGTTGAGAACACTTTAGAATCGTTAGACTCTCCTAAGACAGAATAACATGAAAGAAATTATATTAACCTGTCCTAAATGTACAGAGCCAGTTTCCGTGCCAGCTAACAATGAACCATTCGCTAAGCACACATGCTCTAAGAAGCCACGTAAATTCATGTCGTTTGTTATTATACCTTTAATTGCACCAGAACCAAAATGAGCATTCTTGATATAGACACAGGACTAGCAGCGGCTCTAATTCAAGAGATACGCAAATTGGAGGACGCTGCTGACATTCTAAACAATGAGAAGAAGGAGTTAGACAACGATCCAAATAAGAAATTAGTGTTAGAGTTAGCAATCAAGTTCATAAGAGAATTGTCTGACAAGAAGATTATGATAATAATTAAAATGGCAGAGGAACATGGGAGACTTAGCGGACTACCGAAAGTTAGTAAAGGAAATGAAGCAGAAGTATCTACAGAAACAAAGCCCGCCATCACAAGTGGGGAAGGTACAGCGGCGACGCTTTGATATAAACTTAACTCTGATTGACATACCAATCTGTAAGAAGTGCAGTAAACATGTAGAGGTCCACCCGCATCATAAAGGGCATGAGTGGTTATTCGCTCAGTTACTACCAGATATCTATACGAAAAGGTATCTGGAATATAATAAAAGTGACTGTGTATGGCTTTGCAATAAGTGTCATTTAAGGATACATAAGTTATATATGCCACGATTAGAACCATTATGGCCATTACTAGCAAGGCAGAATGGACGTATAAGTGTTCAGCAAGCAGAGCAATTCAGACAAAAATTAATACGTTGTTGTAACACCTGGTTAATTAGGAAAAAGAAATGACAGCCAGAGAACACGCACTTATAATAGTAGCAGCTATATTTACAGCAGAGCATAACTCTAGAAGAAACGAAAATATATTTAATATCATTGATAGAGCTTTAACAACAGCAGAAGTATATCTATCATACTGTGAAAAGAAAATGGGTGTAACCTTCGATGACTAAACCTAAAGAATTAACACACGATGATTGGGTAGCAAGACTATTAGAGTTAGTACATAAACATCCAGCTAGTGATTTGTTAATAGGTGACGATGAAGGACCACCTTCTGATAACAAATCACAGCAGATGTATGAAATAGTAAACTGTGAAATGACGCCGGACAGAATCATACGGTTAACTATAACTAAAATATAAATATGTCAAGTATGACCTGGAAGCAGTTTAAGGATAAAGTGGAATCATTAAATGTCAACGATAACACACTTATACTGTGGATAGATGTAGCCACAGACATAAGTGGTATTAGCGACATACAGGCAACATTTGAGCGTGTTGGTGAAGTATTCATAATGAACTAATCATATGACTTACTCACGTAATAAGAGTGCTCTTAAGCGCGTTCAGAAACTCTTAGATGATTTATTGCTAGCTGTAAATAATAAAAGTGATGATGATGTTGTATTTACATCTACTAATCCCAATAAGTTGTCATATCAGTTACATGAAGCATTAGATGTTGCTGACACATTCACTGAATATACTAAATATAGAGTTATTAAGGAACACTATAGAATCCGTGTAAGATTTGATAGAGTAATAGCTGAGTGTAAGACTAAGCCCGTTGATGCTAAGGCAATCCTAAGTGGTCAGCTAAGCAAGATGACAGTTGATGATGCTGACACCGTGTTAGAGGTTATAGGTGCAGCCATTAAGAACAATTTAAACGAGATGTACTTTCCAAACGCAGAATTAATAGACAGTGAACTAGCTGACCTATATAAGTGGACTAGTGTTAATGGGTACTATATTATCAATAACTATGAAGTAGGCATAACGCTCACTAAGAGTAACCCTGGAGAACTGGCGTATGAGCCGACGAGGCTCAGCACTGATAAAGGTTGAAGTAGATAAGGAAGATATAGAATGGTTCCATAATACGTATCCTAGTGGTACGTATTCATGGTTATTTACTATGCTTCTTAAAGAGTTTCGTAAGGTGCATCATAATAATCCTGGTGATTTAGCAGCGATTGGAGCAGCGGAACTTAAGAAGGCGATGGGTCATTAACCTCATTAATCGAGAGGAAGCTATGAAAAACGGTAAAGCGAGAAAAGTCAGGAACAGTAAAATATATAAGCAAATGGCTGCAACTTATGAAGCAGCCCTGAAACAAGTACGTGAGCGTGTAATCACTATAACACTTGAGCGTGATAAGATAGCCAATGAAAATGTAGAGCTACAGCAAAATATAAGGAAGATGACTGGTTTAATTCAAGGCTATGAAACACGTGCTACAGAAGCACACGTAATGTTAGAAAACCTGGCAAAGAGAGTAAACAAAGCAGAAGAAAGTGTAAAAGCGTGGGAAACCACAGCAATCGAACTCTCACAAGAAAACGCTAGACTCTGGTATAGAGTTAGAATGAAGGAATAATTATGGAATACGTTAAGCCTCCATTAGTTAAATTGATGGCTAAGTATCAGCGTTATGAGCCAGTCGTTAAAGATAGTACTGCTATCATGTCAGCTAAAACATGTAAACGTTTATATTTTCTAGAGAGAGTATTAGGCTTCGTACCTAAAGAGTCACAACCATATTTTAGCTTTGGTACATGTTACCATAAGTTTCGTGAAGTGTTAGAGAAGTCACACATGGAAGGTAAGGATGAAGCAACATGTTTAAAGGAAGCACTTGATGCAAGTGGTAAACTATGGAAACAAATAGGTTCTGATCCTCCTGTAGGAACACGTTGGGAATTCTTGACAGGTAAGCGCTTATTTGCAAGCTGTATGGAAGCATTCAAATGGTGGCAAAATGAAAAGAAACAAGGGCGCATCATAGTAGTAGCTGTAGAGCAGATATGGCAAGTATTCTTAAAAGATGGCGTCACCTTAATAGGTGGACGTGCTGACCAAATTACGAGATTTAATGGCAAGCTGTGGGGCAGAGATTGGAAGACTAGCTCTAAGATGGGTAAGTTCTATGAGCGCACCTTGGAGCCTAATGACCAGTTTACACGTTACACCTTAGGTGAAGGTAAACTTAAAGGTGAGCAAATCCAAGGACAGTTAGTTGAAGTAATGTATAACACAGCTAAAGAGGGACCTAAGATTGTTCCACTCATAACATCACGAACTCCTGAGCAACTGAATGATTGGGAAGATAATCAGATTTTCTATGAGAAGATATTAGCTTTGTGTAGGAATGAGGACATGTATCCAATGGAGGAGAAACATTGTCCTTTCTGTAGATTCCACAGTGTATGTAAAATGCCCACAGAAGGCGCCATGATGGCTCAGTTAGATACTAACTACGTGCAGAAACCTTGGGACTTCTACAAGGTCAATGGGGAAAGTGAGGATTAAACGTGGACAGGGAGAGAGAAAGAATTATTAAAGATGGTCCAATTTATGCTGCTGAGCCAATGGTTCCACCTATCAAAGAAATGAGCAAAGTTGAGTTAACAGAGGATATATTTACTTACCATCCTCCAAGACCTGGACAAGAAGAAAAGTACGCAGCAATTAGAGCAGCAGGTAAATCAATGGCAATGGTTATATTAGCAACCTGTCCACAATGTGCAGATAGAACAGATGCTATCCGTAAGGTACGTGAAGCAGTAATGACAGCGAACGCATCCATAGCATTGAATGGAGCGGTATAACAATGGCTACTGGTATCCACCTATCCATTAAGCCCGGTGCTAGTGTTAAGACTAGCACAAGCATGACGCCAGAGGAATTGCGTAAACATGTGTGGGATGAAGGTGGCATTACACGTGTTGGTGTAATTAAGATACCAGTGTTACCTAATCCTGGTAATAAGTCGGAAACGTTTTACTGTATGAGGGCTGATGTGATTAGTTTACTAATCATAGAGCCTGAAACAGCGGAAGATAAGAAGAAAATTGTTGTCCCTGATCTAGTTGCACCTAAGGATATTCGTCAGCCAGGCGCATGACGATAGTTAAGGGCGCGTTTCATAAGTTATTGAAGCCTGGCTTAGTTAAGGATTTATACGAAGCAATGTATCCTTACAAGATGTGGCATATGGATAAAGGTTACTTTTTAGATATAGCAAATGAAGAAGGTGAACCAATCTTTAGTGAAGATGAACCTTGGTGGATGATATAAAATGTGAAACTATTTGAGTACCTGTTTACAAAGACAGCAGAAGTTAATATACATAATTTGTCATTACCATATATACATGGAGAGCTATCTCTAAAGTTTACACATACAGATAAAGCGTTAAAAGTAGAAGCTGAGTTAGCAGAAGCCAAGCCTATTCAAGGTGAGTATTACGACTACACAGTTATAGATGACATAACGGAGGAAGAAGTGAACGAACCAACAGAACCAAAAGTATCATTCGCTAAATTATCAGAAACAAAGCCCGGTGAATCTGTCATTATGATGGATTACGGTTCATCGGGTTCTGGTAAAACTGAGTTTCATGGCACAGGTGGATCACGTGCATTCATAATTGATACAGGAGATGGATTAGAAACGTTACGTGCTCCAGGGTTTCGCTCACGCCATCCTAATAGTGATCCTACAATAGCGCGTGTAGCTGAGAAATTAGGACAACGTGGTAACATTACGACAGCAACAGCATTCGATGCTGTTTGTGATATTATTGACTTTGCTCTCGAAAAGATTAACGATCAATGGGACGTACTTATCATAGATGATGTTACGGCCCTCCGTAAGTTCGCTATGAATAAAGGATTAGAAGTAGGTCAGAAGTTAGGTAAAAGTCAGACGTTAGCTAAGGCTAAAGAATTTGACGCTACTTTCTTTGCTGTGCAAGACTACGGTGCTGAGATGGACCTCATTAATAAATTCGTAGCGGGCTACACTTCCATATTCCGAGAGAAGAAGAAACACTTAGTGATGGGTTGCCATGAAAGGATAACGTTAGTCCCACCGAGAGATAACCAAGGTAAAGTTATCATTGGCGGAGAAATGGTCGTGAAAGATGTACGCCCAGGTTTCACAGGGAAAACATTTCCAGATGATATCGTAGCATACTTTGATGAAGTATGGCACATGGAGAGTGTAGGAAGTGGAGATAATATCGTGTACAGGGCAAGGACACAAGGAGGTGAGGAGCTAACAGCTAAAACTAGGCATGGTGGGATTTTTCCAGTCATGTTGAAGAATCCCAATTTGTTAACTATCATCAACGCTATTCAAACTAAAACTCCACTCAAATAACCAAGGGAGATAGTTAACCGCCTATGTCTCCAAGATATGAACACGATGCCACAAACGTCTCCTCAGTAATCGCTATTTTAGATAAAGGAGACTATGAGTTAATCGTTGGTGAACCAAAGGCATTCTTCAACACAGGTAAAGAAGGTAAGAGTGATAACTATGGTATTCGTTATCCTCTCACAGTTGCGGAAGGTTCAGAGAAGGGTAGCAAAACGTTTTATAACGCATTCATTCACACTGATGGATCACTGTCATTCTCTAAGCAATTCTTAATGGCAGCGTTAGGATTCAAAGCTACCAAAGACGATGAAAAGAGATTCAATGAACAGTTTAAGGGAAGTGATTGGGGCATTGACACTGACACTAAGGGTGTCGGTGATGTGTGGCGTCAACCAACAGGGAAACGTTTGGTTGCAAGTGTAGATGTAACGATTCAATCAGAAGGTGCAAATGCAGGAAGCCCACAGCAGAAGTGGGTTAAGTTTAGATCACTTTAATAAGTAGGCTGCGTATGTGGTTTGTTCCTAGCGCCCTGCGCGTAAGAGGCTAGGCTCCCCTACTAGGTAAATGGCTAGTAAAGAGTTGTGGTGTGTTAGGGCGTAAGGCTCGTCCTCCCATGTAAAGGAACCTCCGTCCTTCTCTTTACTAGCTTATACTTGATAACTAACGGACGCTCTATGAGCAGCAATAAGGCCATACGGAAGATTCCTTGCTCACCTATGCGTGTAATTACGCGCTAGGAAGGAAGAACCGATAAGATTCAACAGGATAAAGGGAAGCCAGCGTTACGGCAAACCGATAAGTTCACCGTATATTTGAATGTTGGCAGTTACCT
>Ga0209154_1001239_pt1 | contig 15142 bp, 16 predicted proteins | sample GraSoiAngelo_121_FD_185878 | JGI IMG/M metagenome (GOLD analysis project Ga0209154, IMG submission 185878) | Grasslands soil microbial communities from the Angelo Coastal Reserve, California, USA - 14_0919_12_20cm (SPAdes) (version 2) | ecosystem: Environmental > Terrestrial > Soil > Grasslands ... | reverse complement strand
CAGTGTCGGAGCGAAGAACCAGACTCTGATTGTTTGAGCGAGTTCCCCGGCGAGAACTACTATAGTCTGAAGATTCTCAAAGGCAATATTGAACCAAGACGATACTCACCTGGTTCTTGTGCCCATCCTCGCGTGGACTGTATCTGCGCTGACTCCACTCAGAACCCTGAAACTAAATCAAGATACAGTCTCGAACATCAGCCCGCTGCTGAAGGCTTATGGCCAAGTCCAAGTTTATGCAGTTCTCCCCGTGCTGCTCTTGTTCTGTATTACACGGGCAACCTTCCACCCGATGTCGACGGGCACATCCTCGGTGAGAATCTTTCTCCGGCTATCTGTCGAATGCGCCGTGGGATGAGATAGCGTCGACCAGGATCACTGACGCGTCCGTCCCATTACAGGCAAACACGACAGTAGTCTGCGGTAGGCTAGTTATTGCGTAGTCGACCTCGAACCTTCCGTTCTGGTTCAGCATCAGACTCGTGAATCCCTGCACTTGTCCCGTCTGATAGTGAGGCCCGCAAGCGGGTGCGCCATTGATCGCGGTGCTGGCGATTACAAAATCGAGGGTCGAAGTCCGTATCGAGACAGAGCATGTTCCCTTGCCAAAGTTGGCAGTGCAGTCTCCACAACCTTCGCCCGGGCAAGACACTGCTGCCGGTGTAGACGGGTCTGGGTCGAAGACACCGAGCGTGTTCGCTTCATGAACTGCTAGGACCTGCATGCCCATGATTGTGCTGCAGCATTGGTCAGCGAGGACAGTAATGTTGTCCTGGTTCAGCCCTGCGGTTGAGATGGCATAGTACTCCCAGAGCGTCCCGTAACAACCGTTCGCGTGAGAAACGCGCAGGGTGAAGTTGAGACCGCTGCTGTCGGTAATATGTGATATTCCGGTGTTGCAATAGGTCTCGACGACCAGGACGATCACATCGTTCCCCGAGACCGTTGTCAACAGTTGCGAGTGCACACAGAACGGTCTTTGACAATTGCTTGTTCCAACACCATCCAATGTCAACATGGCCTGCTTGGAAGGCGCTGTGGCTACTGGTAGCCACGCCACCGCTAACACGAGGACGACTAGGAATTTAATCCAGAGTCCCGTGCCAGACCCTCGATACACACCCAAGTCATTCTAGCTCCTTGGTCCATTCCAACTGAGTTATCTCGCACGATATCTTTTCGTTACCAATGTTTTCAGAAGAGCAAATCAGCCAAAATTCACAGACACAGGCACACACATACTTGGGGTCTTTTGAATGGTTGAAGATACTAAGCCTCGTTCCTAGGCGACTTCTGGAAGATTGGGAACTTCCCGCAGTCACCCTGGATCCTCAAGACTTGAAAGCGCTAAGTAGCATCCGAAGAATTTCGGGAATGGAGAATGATAGTTCACCTCCCAATGGCAACGTGGAGCGGCTATTGGACGGTGAGTCCTGCTCAGCAGGTTGACGATGTTCGTAGACCTGTAACGCTGTCCGCTTGATGGCTTTGATTGATGGGCTATGAATGGCACGGTATGCTGACAGAAGGCGAATCTTGCGAAAATTCCCACTATTTTCCGCAACAAGCGTAGACTACAGTTATTAGCCCTAATCCAAGAACAGGAGCGCTCATGTCCAAGTTCATGATGTCACTAGGAGACGTCGCGTATGAGGTCCTCCAACTGGAGGCCTCGAGACGATACATCACAGTACAGGAACTGCTGAGAGCTGTAATTATTCCTGAATGGGTAGAACAAAACCCGCCCGCTCAGGGGATACTAGGCCCACGCCTAGCATACCCGCTAATTCGATCATGATATGCCCAGTCTTGCCACAAGTCGATACTCGATGGAGAAACGTGGCACCACAGATATGATGCCAAGGCGGGAATGCTAGAACCCGTCCACGACAAGTGCTCAAATGACATCCGATAGAGTGGCATGAAAGACCACCTCAATTTTCTGGGCTCATGATGTTCTGAACACTCCATTTGCATCGCACTAATCGAAAGGTTTTGCCAACCAATCCCCTCGACCTCTGCACCTGCGCAGAAACCCGCTTCACAAGTGTCCCTTTGTGCTGGTTCGTGGACGCAACCCCAATATGCATACCATAGGGTATGGGTCGTAATAATGGATAATGGATGAAGCGGGAAGAGAGAATACCTCAGGATAAGTGTCCTCACACCCAAGCCTTCCGCAACAAAGATGGAACCATGGAATGTTCCGAATGCGGCAATATATGGGAGTCGTTACAGTCCTATGTGTTGAATTCTCGAATGAAACTGTCGAAAACCTACACCATAACTCGTTGAGTATCGCCTGTTAATCATTGTAACTGGAGAGTTCTTCCCGACCATTTCCGGATTGTCTGTGGAAACGATTCTATGAGTTGGTAATCCGTCTAGCGTGCGGGTAGGCAGGACTTTCCGTGGGCTAGTGCTAGGCGTTACTGACGCGGTTTGTCTTGGGTACCCTTTTAGAGAAATTTGGCCTAATCATCAGGGCTCTTCACGGTAGAAAAAATGACGAGAAACGAACAGACGAGCTACATATTCGCCAAATGCAAAGGAGAGCGTGCGCACACGATTTCCCAGATCGAGCGCATTCCCAACGTCGAGTCCGCCACGCCGGTAACAGGACGATTCGATTTGGTGATCAAGCTGCGAACCAACGAGCCGACCAAGGCTTTCACTGCCATGGAGAAGATCAGGAGCGTCCCAAGCATCACAAACACTCAGACAACCATCTCCTTCGAGAGCATTATCAACAGCTCCAACCGAGCAGACAGCGAGGGCCCCTTAGCATTCGCTCTCTTGAAGGTTAGAGGCAGCTTCGATACGATTCTGCGTAAACTGAGGACCATCCCGAACTTTGCAGAGGCACACGTCATACCTGGAGCGTTCGACATACTTGCGGCTTTTAGGGCAGACACCTCTGAGGACCTTCTGGAAAAGTCCGTTGAGAAGATAGGCAGCATCAACGGAATCACGGCCAGCGAGACCCTCATTTCATACAGCCTGCCCGGAAGAACCGAAAGGTTCTAGATCCGAACCAGCGGACTCTTCAGAAACCTCCTTTTTCTTTCGACCAAGACCGGCGAACGCCCTAGACGAGTATCCGGGCCGGCATCTTCTGGTCGCCGGCGTTCTCGCTCGTGAAAACCTTGCTGGATGGGCTGGAAATGCTAAACCTACCTAGAGTCACTGCCTCCGGTGTGGCATTGAATTGGATCGGACAAGCTTCTGACGATAGTATTGCGATTGGCGCCTAACAATCGGGTCTGTCAGGGCGACCATGAGAGTCACTAATGTTTGAGGGACGCAGATCAGAATCAGGGTTCATCGATCGGTTCCCGTTGATAGCGTCTTCATTTCTTTCACTATAATGCCCATAGAAATCAGGTGAAGGAAGGTTTTCAGAAACGCCTTCTGCACTATCGGTTCCAGTGCCTGTCCAGTCTTTACGTATTCTGCCGTCCAAGAGACGAGCCTTGAGGATTTGGTTAGCACAACCATCCTGATCTTGCCGTTTCTTGTCAAGTAGCGCTCACCGACGACTTCATCTTCAGCATCACCCGTATCGATTTGAGACACAAAGCACACGCAATTATTGAATTGATATCAAGCTCGCGATAATAGTTGAGTTCAACTTGAGTGAAGACAACCCGGTGACAAATCCATTGCGTGAGTGGAATGGCTCTGAAGGATCTGCACGAGATCCGTTATTCCTTGTTGGTTAGAAGTCGGAATCTAGTAGATTGTCTAGGGCTCTGCCGTTCTGCCCCTGTTTGCTACCCTGCCGTATCTGTAGCGTAGATAGAGGAACTGTCCAATCCCTATCGCCGCGAACGCGCCCCCACCGTTATTGAAGCAAGGCTGTTGTTTGCAAATCTCCACCACAAGAAACCTGCTGCAAGTATGAGCGCGATCGTTGGGGGATTGGGGCCTAGAATGTCCAGCATCTTTTCATCCCAACAATAATTCTGCCTGCGGCGCTCCTAAGCAGGCTGATACGATGGTCTATGATCCTACTACCATCAATAGCGACCATAAGTTACGCGCTTAGGGTTACCGCGGCTCCCCATAAGCACGGCGTATTTCAACCGCGCACTCGTCTGAATCTATCAACGTCTGAATCCCATTCTCATCACCAAACGGACTCTATTCCCTAGAACCAGTACGGACTCGATTATCTAGAGATAGTCGGCGACCATTGTATACGCGAAACTCGCTGCATCACTTCGAATCTCTAGAAGTGGGTTCTTCACGGCAACTGTAAGCATCGCTGTCATTGGCGCGGGTTATTGGGGAGAGAAGGTCATCAGAGAGATTCTGATCCTTTACCGGAAGACTGGCATGGTCAGTCTGCGCTCAATTGTTGATAGTTCTCCCGCCGCGCTGGAAAGGAGTCGCAAGAAGGTTGGACCGTTAGACTACAGGACAGATTATCAGAGTCTCCTCTCAGACCCAGACCTCTCAGCAGTTCATGTGTGCACGCCAAACTCGACCCATTTCGAGATAGCATCCGCCTTCATCAAATCTGGAAAAAACGTCTTGGTGGAGAAGCCCCTCGCCCTCAGCTCCAGAGAGGCCTACGAGCTTGTAGAGCTGGCGAGAACTCACAGAGTAGTCCTGTCAACCGGGCATTTTCATAGGTTCAACAACGGGCTCAGAGCGCTAAAGAGCACGCTTGAGCCGACGATACTCGGGGAGCCCCACTATCTTGGGCTAGAATGGACAGGCATCTCACCTCTACAAGATCAGGGAAACGTCATAACCGATCTAGCACCACACACTTTCGACATCACCAACTGTCTCACAGGGCTGTGGCCCGAGAAGATTTCGTGCATCGCAAGGGGATATAGGAACAGAGAGAGTGAAGAGGTTGCTTTCATCACATGCGAATACGAGAGTGGCCTTTGCGCTGAGATCGAAGTGAGCTTGCTTGATTTCCGGCAGCGTAGAAACCTGAGGATTGTGGCCGAGAAAGGGAGCGCACATCTAGACTTTCTAGATCAGAAAGTGGTTCTACAGCACCAACACGGAGTCGTGAAGATGCCGATAATTCCAAGCAACATTCTGAGGGAAGAAATCGAACATTTTGCGAACTGTGTCAGTCGCAATCGGCTTTCGCAAACCTTCTCCAACGACAATGATGGACTGCTGGGCGCACATGTAGTCACTTGTCTTGAGGCAGCGAGAGAGTCTCTGTTAGAGGACCATTCAGTGAGGGTCGAGTTCCCCTCTCTGTACGGTGAGTCGGTGGTGATGAACTAAGGTATGAGTGCGCATTCGAGCTGTCCGGACACAGGAGAATCGGGCGAGACGTACGACGTAGAACAGAGTTCCGGCAAGCGCTAGTGGCTAGTGCGGTTTGAAAGCTACAATGTCTGTGAGCGCGCCCGTAAGTTCTCTCCGGTCTTTTAGAACCGGAACGACGTTCATTCGAGCGTTCCGGGGCTTGACGTAATGTGTTTGGGTTTGATATTGTTAGCTGGGATTTGGATTAACCGCATCTACATGTAGCGAACGGAGAGTCCGACGAGGTAGGAGTTTGCTTAGAAGGAGCCAAGTCGTAGATCTGCGAATATCTGTCCGCGAGGTTGACGCGGCAGACTTGATTGTCGTGTCTTAAGGGAGAAATTTGCTTGGCGCTTGGTCGTGTGATCTACAATTTCTTTTTCAGAAAATCTTTGTGAATACAAAGGCTAGGGCGAATCCCGCTAGAGGTGAGATTATCCAGCTGGATATGATGAGGAAGACGTTTCTAGCATTCATTATTCGCATCCTTCGGGCGAGCCCAGATCCAATGATTCCGGAGGACACGGTCTCCGTTATAGACAAAGGTACTCCAAGCTGGTTCGCCAGTTCGACAGTCGCGGATCCTATTAGCTGAGAGAAGAACGCGTTGGGGTAGCGGAGGCTGAAGATGCCTTCCGTCAGTCTTCTCATGGCTCCTCGTCCTAGGACGAATGTGCCCAGGACAGCGCCGAGACCCACGGCTGCGGTGGCGGTGACTGTCTGGTTGTAAACGACTCCAGCGATGAGCCCGAGAGTATTGCTGCCCAGAACGTAGGCTGAGAGGAACGAGACAAGTAGCAAGCCGGTCTTCAACAGTGAGAGTTTTAGCCAGAGGTTTCGTGGGCTAAGCCGGTCATCTAGTCCTACCAACAAGATCCCAAGCGCGGTGGCGGCGAGAGGAACGAGGAACCAGAAGGCTAGGATCAAGGCGAGATATCCTGAGCTATTGAAGGTGCCGAGTGCTATGCTTACCCCAAGGATAGCGCCGGTCAATGCTTTGGAGAGGGATAGTGGAATCTGTGAGAGTTCGCCGCCCAGAAAGACGAATAGTGTGGCTAGGAGGATCGAGAATGTTCCTGTTGCAGTGTCGACGGGTAGGAATATTTCTCTGACCCGGAATAGTTTCGGTCCCTCCAGCGCGAGACCGAGGATGTAGCCTGTAATTGCTAGAAGTATGCCTGTCCTTCGGCTGACCATTCCGCTTCCTATGAGGGGTCCGCAGCAGGCGGAGAGGTTGTTTCCGCCTACCGCCATGCCAAGTAGTCCTGCTAGTATCAATGAGACGATGTCTAGAGTGGCGAACATTGCGTGGCTAGGCGCCTAGGGCTTTCATAACCGCGATAACTAGGTCCGACGCATCCTCGCAGAGATCCAGAATATCATCCGCTTCGATTGTCGTCTCTAGATAGTTGTGGAAGGAGGCATAGTCCAGCTTCTCCCAGGACCCATAGAGCTCATCCAGCATCGCATCCTTCACATCATCTCCTTCCTCTTCCAGTTGTTCGATCTGCCGAGCAAGTTCGATCGCCTCGTTGCGGTTTGTCCCGGCAACAACCAGCAACTTCCTGAAAGCTCTGAGCTGAGTCAGGCCAATCTCGATGATGTGAATCATCTCCTTCCGGTTCGCTGCGTCAAACTCTTTCGCCTCACGCAAAGGCCGGCGCGTAACCCGTCGTAATTGACGCGACAAAGCGTGGGCCCTGTCCAGGATACTATCGACATTGTCCGCCAGTCGGCCGAAGTCGTATTCGATAGAGGCCGTGATCGACCCGCGTCCCAGCATCTCCTCAAAAGACTGAGTGATATTGTCCCCCATCTTCTCCAGAATATTGATCCTCTCAGTACAGATCTCAATATCATGAAGGCCATTGTGCGAGCCGTTACCCGTACCATTACCTGAGCTTGAAAGGATCTTCACCACGAGTTCCAGTGATTCTTCTCCCAGACCAGCAAGCTCTTGGATCCGTAGAAACGCGTCTTTCTCTCCTGGGACGAAGAAGCCTTTGACTCGGCGAAACAGATCGCTCAAACTTTGTCCAATTCCGCTAGAAGCTGATAGGGAGATTCCAGTGTTCAGAATCCAATAGAAAAGAGTACTGTGCCTCGGCGAGGCAGAGGGTCGGACGGTCAGTCCGTCAAAGTATATACCTCTCACACATCATTCCTGTTATTGAAGATTCATGTCGCAAGCCCAGGTTGACCTGACCAAAGCTGACGCAGTAGAGTTCTCGATGAAGGACGAGCCCTGGGTAAAGTACAAGCTTGAAGACGGAACCTCGCTCTTCGGCCGACTGATCATCACAAAGATCTTCAGGGGAACCGACTACGATCCGACCGGTCAGCCTGTCTACGCCTGGTCGTCCCAGAACCTCTTCACAACCATCGCTCCAAAAACACTCAAGAGCACACCGACTAACCCTCCCCCAACAACACTTGACCCCAATACCGTCAACACGACACACGTCGACTTCGAACGGGTAGGTGTTGAGAGATGGAACGTGTACGAACTCTCCGACGGTAGCGTCTTACGAGCAAAGCTGGAGATAACCGGGATTCTAAGGACCGACAAATACGGTCCCGACGGCGAACCGCTCTATGTTGTTAACGCGCAGATGATCCCGCGAATAAAAGTCCCACAGACCCTGATCAAGAGACAACCACAAGTACCGACAAAGGAACGAGACCTCAAGGGATTGTACGGTTAACCGTCTTTCTGTTCTAGGCAGGTATTGGAAGCTAGGCGCATATGACGGAAGAGACTTGGCTCCATATCTGTCCCATTCATGGGGAAGAAACGTGTCTGGCGGAGAGATTACCGACGGAACAGGTGCATATGTGCGGCTCAGGACCAGAGAGACACTTCTGGAGAGGAACCTCTCGAAGAGTCGAGACGAAAATTCCCCAAGTAGATACTTTTAGAGCCGGACTAGCAGGATAATATTTGCGATCAGCAAGTCGATGATTGTCAGTGGGACAGACCTCTTCGCGAATCTGCTGAAGCTGAGCCGCTTCTTCTCCTTGTTGAGAATATTCAGGGCAACCATGTTCGACGCTGTACCTATTGGAGTGGCCATCCCGCCGATCCCGGTGCCCACAGCCAAGGCCCAGGCCAAAGGTGCGATTGAGACCCCTGAGAAGCTGGACATTGCTCCAATCACGGGGATGAAGACTGTGACCAGTGGTACGTTGTCGACGATCTGGCTGATGAGCGCTGTAGTCCACAGGACCAACGTGACTGCGAGCGCTAGGTTTCCGCCCGACTCCTGAACCATCCAGCCGCCTAGCTGAACCAGTAGTCCGGTCTTTGCGAAGCCTGCGACTAGGATGAAGAGGCCTCCGAAGAAGAAGAAAATCTGCCAGTCAATTCTACCTAAAACATCGCGCACTTCGCTAGACCGTGACGACTCGTAGACTAGGATTAGAAACGCGGGGAGAAGAGTCGCTAGTGCCGCTGAGACCCCGAGAAACGTGTGGACGATCAGGAATGTGACCGCGAGCCCCAATGACACGAGGCTGACCCGTAGTAGGCCCCGGTCTTTGACGGCGCTGGACGGATTCGGAAGCTGAAGTGGTCCACGCTGACGGTGTCTTCTCATCGCGTCTCGATGAAGAAACCGGTGATTCCTTAGATAGAGAATAGAACTATTCACCGCCAGAATCGCCAGTGCGATCGGCGCAGTGTTGAAGAGAAATTGATTGAACGAGAGATTGACCAGTGGCGACGAGCCGATGATAACGTTCGTCGGATCTCCCACCATCGTCGCAATCCCCCCCACATTAGCCGCCAAGACCTCCGCGATAACAAAAGGAATAGGATCGATACCAAGACCGTCGAACACCTCCACCGTCAAGGGCACAATGAAGAGAGCGACCGTGACGATGTCTAGGAGCGAAGCCATACCCGCCGTCAGTAGTGGTAGTAGAACGTACATGAGAACCGGGTGAGCGTCGACCGACCGGGCCAGTCGAAGACCCATCCACTCGAAGAACCCTGCCTCTCGGAGACTGGAAGCGATAATGAACATGCCCAGAAGAACGCCCAGCGCGGTCCAGTTGATCGCGGAGACAAGATCCGTCTCGCTCAAGACCCCAGTCCCAACCATCAGAGTAGCACCCAGCACGGCGGCGGAGGGCTTGTGGAATCGGTCCGAAAGTATCAGGCCGTAGACTCCGAAGAAGACCCCGACCACTATGATGGTGAGCGCTGTAGGGAGAACCAAATCTCCCGCCGATTCAGACCTCGCGCATAAAAAGCCAGGGATGGCTGCCCGACTCGACCTTGGCTTTTTGAAAGTTGAATGTCTAGAAGTTGTCGCCTGCTTTGTGACGATGTCTGAAGCCAAAACTACTCTGAATGACCAGAAAGATCAATGCTCCGACATATACTGCAAAACTAATGAGCGGATCTATGAAGGATAGGATGATTGCGCCCAAGTATATCCAAGGTCCTGTTCTCCAGCGCGCTCTAATTCTCTTCATGACCCTCTTGTCATGTTCGGGAACGACTAGGAGGTTGTTTCGGGTAGAATAGGATAGGATGCCCAGCATGCAGAAGCTCGTGGCAATTATGTTAGCCCCGTAAATCATGACAGGCACCTGCACCTCAGGATATCTCCCGATTAGGGCTGTCGAGAATGGGAGAAATCCGATCGTAAGCAGGAAGAGAGTGTTCAGCCAGAGAAGTGGCCGGTCGACCCTCGTAACATAGTGAAACACGCTATGGTGGCTAATCCAGAGAACAGCCAACAACAAGAAACTGAGAACGTAGCCTAGAATGTCCGGCCACAGAGTCACGATGTCTCCGACAACTTCGGACGACAGTTTGGGGCCTGTCACACCATTCGCGATGACAGGGACGCTGAGGCTGAGAACCAGAACTGTCATCACGGTTGCGAATATACCGTCTGTGAGGGCCTCCAGTCTTCCCTTGCCGAGACCTGGAATGCTGGATTGGTCCCAACTCATTTCAGCGACACGAGAATCTTGTCTTCTTCTGGCAACGTTTAAGGCAATATCTTCGAAACATCGTTCGGCTCGAGGAGAAGAGAACTATGGTGGGCCGGGGGAGATTCGAACTCCCGACCATGCGGCCTCGAAAGGGTTTCCGCGTGTAAGGCGGACGTTCTCTCCGGGGCGTTCCCTAACCGGGCTGAACTACCGGCCCACTGAGAAAGAGTCGTCGAGTGTATACGGGTAGATTACGATTTAGGTCGAGATTACCGGTTCTGTCAAGTCTCACCCTGTAGGGCTTGACTTGCCCTCATCGACTCGGAGGATTACCGTCGTCGTCGGGTTCCCCTTCACTGCTTCACCTGAGAGCCCTTGCGCCTCAGAGGCACGTAGCCTCATTTTGGCAGGGAACGGTCGAACCTCAACCGCCCCCTCACGCCCGTAGCGTGGTAGCTTGACCGGTATTGCCAGGCAGGGATTTTACGGTGGTCAGACAACCTATTATCCCAGTGCTCGCACCCGTCTCTGGAATCGGAGTCACTCCCCTCATCTTCCACAAGACGCGCGCATTCGACGATGGCCACGGTATGAACGATCCCTAACCGACCCATAACCATGAGGTCCCTGAAACTGTTCGGGACCACCAACCCATGAGTTGACGATGCTGGGTTACTTAGTCTCGGCATCTCTGGAAGAGACTGTCCTTTTATAGAGCGAGTCGCTAGTTTTCATTCTGGGCATTTTGTATGGCGGGGAAGGAGCCGCTTGTATACATCGACGGTGAATATTATCCCAAGGGAAGCGCGAAGATCTCAGTATACGACCACGGACTACTCTACGGCGACGGTGTCTTTGAGGGAATACGAGCCTACAACGGTATAGTCTTCCACCTACGCGATCACATCGAACGATTATTCGAGGGCCTCAGAGTCACAAGGATCAACGTCTCGCTGTCAAAAGAGGAGATGGCGATCGCCGTCGTTGATGCTCTACGAAAGAATAACATGATGGATGCTTACATTCGGCTTATCGTTACCCGGGGACGGGGAAACCTTGGACTCGACCCTCGGAGTTCTCCGAAATCGTCAACGATCATAATGTGCGAGCCCGTCGCACCAGCTCACGGTAAGGAGGCCCGGGAGAAGGGAGTGACCGCGATAATCTCCAGCTACAGACGCGACATGGTCGACGGCACAACGCACGAATTGAAATCTCTCAACTACATTCAGAGCGTCCTTGGAAAATTCCAGGCGATTGATGCAGGCGCAGACGAGGTCGTAATGCTGGACCATAGAGGAATGGTCTCAGAGTTTCACGGGTCGAACCTGTTCCTTGTGAAACATGGAATCCTAAACACCCCAACCTCTGCTGCAGGCATTCTTCACGGCATCACCCGTGCCCGAGTCCTCAAGCTCTCAGAAGAACTAGGCTACGAGGTCCATGAGAGAGACATCACGCCTTACGAACTGCTCAACGCTGACGAAGTGTTCCTGACCGGAACAATGGCCGAGATAGTCCCGGTAGTTCGAATCCAAGGAGTCCCGATCGCTGATGGAAAGCCTGGACCTGTAACGAAAGAGATCATCAGAGCCTTCCAGAGGATAACGCAGGACCCGAAAGAGGGAACTGTGATCCGTCAAGCTGTTGCTGTTCAGGCCCGAGCTAGATCTGACTAGGCCACTCCGACCCGACGAGTCATCCAAAATTTCCATTTTCTGTCTTAGAAGTGTGTGGCGCCAGGTGCCTGACCCGGGCCGCGACTATTTCTTGAGAATGTTGAGATGGAATAGTGTATAGATCACGCAACCTCCAGCGATGTCCATCAGCGTAGCCCCAGCTACCAGCATGATGTCGCTGACCACGCCCGTCTCAAAGTAACCAATCCACTGCTGCACCGAACTCCATATAGAACCTACAACCACGGCTACACCAATAGCGACGAGAGGCTTCCGGTCTGGACTGATTCTGATTCGAAGGTTGAGAATCCAAGAAGAGACAGCAAGCGCAAGTGTGAGATGGAGTAGGAGCGTGAAAGGAGTAATGTCAAACTGGGTCAGCTGGCCGAAGAAGAACCCAACTCCTGTCACGACCAAGACGCCTGAGGAACAGCCAAGGGTGAGTCTTAGCCATCGAGGAGTCGTGTCGAGGAGACGCACTGACAAGGCCGCCAGGCCTAGTCCTCCTTATTCTTCTCGACCCTCATCTGCGCCGAGTGGTGTAGATGGAGAGGAAAACCAATTCTTCCTCCCATCAGCAACGCGTGGATTCGGGGCCAGTGCTGAAGCGAAACTACACCGCCGATTATGCCGCCGGATAAGGCTAGGACTGCCGAGACTGCGGTGACAATTGCAAACGCGGTCTGAAACGCGTACGGTACTAGCGCGTTCGGATAGACAATCAGGTTTGTGAGGACCCAGAGAGCGATGCTAGCCAATTCTCCAAGAGTGCCCGCGAGAAATCCGGCCACTCCTCCTCTGAAAGGTCCTGCCTTCACTATGACTCCTGCGACCAGCCCCGCTATGAACGGTCCCACCTCTGGAATAGCGGCACCCAGAATGAGGTTGATCAGGAATCCCGTGCCTATCGCGAGAAGAAGATCCGCAGTCTTGTCTTGAGATGAGCTGGGAAACTTGTTGGCCATGGATTCTTTCGGCCCGTGGCCGCAATCTCCTCTGTTGTAATGATATCCTGTGCGTAACCCCAACGCAATCCATATGGTTACATTGCTTGGCCGAGGGCTGTGGTGAGACCGATTGAAGGGGGCTGTCTTCGACTGGGATGGAACGCTCGCCAGTATCGACGAGCGAGAATTCTACTGTATCAATCATGCCCTGACAGAACACGGCTCAAAGCCGATCAATAACGAGTTTTACGTGAAAAACTACTATCTCCGTGCCTACGAGGAAGGCACCGGGCCCCGAATGGTGCTGGAGACAGCGCTAACAGGAAAGAACCGGCCGATGATCGACGCGGTTTACGAATCTTACAGGAAAATCTTCCAGGCCACGGCGAAAAGGGCAACACTCCAGACCGGGGCTATCGAGATCCTCAAGGCCCTCAAACGAGCAGGATTCAAGATCAGCATTGCAACGATGAGGTACACAAAATCAGTCGTCGAGTCTGAACTGAAACATCTGGCAGTCACTTCTCAAGTCGACCTGCTCTTGACCCGTCAGGACCTCGGCGTAAGGGGCACGTTAGGGTCCTTGGAAGAGACGGTAGATCAGCGAGCCCGACTTGTAACTAGAGCTCTCAGAGAAATCAGCCTCACAGCCGATGAGGTGTTTCTCGTCGGTGACTCTTGGTGGGATGTTCGAGCAGGAAAACAGCTAGGGATAAGAACGGTTCTAGTCAAGACAGGTTTCGCCTCACACAATGACTTCTCGAGAGAGAATCCAGACCTAACGGTTTCTTCCATGAATGAGCTGAGGGAAATCTTGGAGAAGAACCACTGGGCGATCTGACCAGGACTCTCGATGAGAAGATGGGCCTCTTTAGGATCTAAGGAGATGCGACTGTACGCATTTGCCGAGTTGTGCTTGTTCACGCCGTCTTGTAGAGGTCTGTCGTGGCGACTGGTTCAATGTCGTTCTTCTCCAGTTCTCGGAGCAGCCGGTTGATTCCTAGCCAGTCGCTGGCTATGTGTCCAAGGACGATTAGATTAGAAAAGTTCTCTGCGGCTAGCTTTGTCAGGTCAGCTTCTGAAATGTGGATGTAGGACAGAGTTCCAGCACCATTCTCGAAATATGCCTTAGCCACGTCATAGCCACCATTCGTGTAGCAGGCATGAGAGACTACGGCCTTCCCAGCTTTGCGATTTGGAGAACCGAGTCGCACTTCGATCCGGGTCTCCGCCTCGCGGAACTCGGGAAACGCGCCAATCCTAGAAACAAGTTGACCAACTGTGCTGTCTTCATCCAGCCCTTTGATCGCATGGACGATCATTCTTCGACCAATCTCATCGCAGGGACTGTGAATCGTAACAAGGGGAAGACCCAGCTTCTTCGCAGTGTTCGGGACCTGATCGTAATTCTCGGGATGGTGCTGGATGTCGAGGACTCGGTACTTGTTCTTCACTGCCTGCTGAGCTGCTTCTGACGGGACCCCGGCCGCCTTCATCTGGTCAATATGACGGAGGAAGACCTTGTAGCCTTCAAGCTGGGCCTTGCCTCCGGCTGGATGGTGCGCGATTACTCCATCACAGTCGAGATTCCGGGCGAGCAATAATTCGCTGACACCCACATCGATAGAGACAAGGACCTTCCTGAGCTTGCGTCCCTTGACGTGAATCTCACTATCAGCAGGAACACTGCTGAAGTGGGCGAGTTTGAGAGCTGTCCTCATTATTTGCTGGGTATCAAGCAAGGTGCAGCCCAGCCCATCGGATGGGGTTCTTGAGGCTTAGGCCCGTCCGCCCTTCGTCATCTTCTTGAGGTCGAGAATCTCGTCCAGTTTGTCTTTAGGCAGGATTCCCTCTTCCAAGACAACCTCTCGCAGGGACTTGTTCTCGGCCATGGCCTTCTTCGCGATCTTCGCCGCATTGTCGTAGCCTATCTTTGGAGTGAGCCTAGTCACCATCATCAGAGTCCGCTCTGCATATTCCAAGCAACGCTTCTTGTCCGCGGTGATCCCCGCGACACACTTCTCGCCAAGAACACGGGACCCGTTAGCCAATATCATGATTGACTGAAGCAGATCGTAAGCGATAACCGGCATCATGACGTTCAACTCCAGCTGACCCAACATCCCGCAGACGCCAATCGCCGCATCGTTCCCATAGACCTGAGCAGCCACCAGATTTAGAGCTTCAGGAATCACAGGGTTGACTTTACCGGGCATTATGCTCGACCCTGGCTCCATTGCAGGAAGATCAATCTCGCCCAGCGCAGTTCTAGGACCCGAGTTGAGA
>Ga0209154_1001237_pt1 | contig 15147 bp, 14 predicted proteins | sample GraSoiAngelo_121_FD_185878 | JGI IMG/M metagenome (GOLD analysis project Ga0209154, IMG submission 185878) | Grasslands soil microbial communities from the Angelo Coastal Reserve, California, USA - 14_0919_12_20cm (SPAdes) (version 2) | ecosystem: Environmental > Terrestrial > Soil > Grasslands ... | reverse complement strand
ATGGGTCGACCTTGCGAGGCGTGAGTATCAGGAAGGATGCAGGCGATGGAGTCTCCGCTTGACACCTGCTGCGAGGGCAGGCGAGCATATTTTCCAAGTTACGCATTAAGAGAACAAAAGAATTGTCCATTCTGACGGGCCAAAAGGCGGCGCGATGGGGAACGTGACCTCGAACGCGAAAGCGATTGCCGAACAGGGCGAAAGCATCTATCGAGATAAGTATCAAAAGGAGTTTGAGGCGAACCACCGCGGCAGGTTTGCGGCGATTGAGGTCGTCACCGGGAAGGTCTACCTAGCGGACTCACCCGAGGGCGCCGTAGAGGACGGCCGCAGGAATTCGCCCAACGGGCTATTCCATCTCATCAAGGTCGGCGCCCCCGGGGCTTATCGAGCGAGCTGAGCATCGCATGTCCACCTGGATTGGCACGTTCAATCAATCGGATTACCCGGTCGTCAAAATCAACATCTACGGTATCTTCCAGGGATTGCAGCAGGAGTTCGACGCCCGCATCGACACCGGTTTCACCGGCTTCCTTTCCATGCCGCTGACGCTGGCGTTTCCGTTGGGGCTGACGCTTTCAGGCACGACTACACTGGTTTTCGCCGATGGCTCCTCCCAGGCGACGTTCACCGCCTGGGGCCACGTTTCCCGCGACAATGAAGACCATACCGGAGTGATTGTCTTGCAGGAGTCTGCCGGGGAAGTCTTGATCGGGATGGAGTTCTTGCGGCGGTTCGGCAAGGCGCTCTACGTCTCGCAGAAGAAAAGATCGGTGCTGCTGGTGGACGACGGCCCGCCGGGCAGGCCCGATACCGCTAGCCGCGATGCCGCGGGAGTTGCCGCGCCGGAACATTTTTCGCAGGCATGAGTGGCGAACGCCCTGCCGAGCCGTCGCTAGCGGGAAATGCTCATCCCTCGAGCTCGTAGAGCACCGAAAATGGACCTCCGGTATTCCGGTTTTGCGAGGGTTCCCACTATCGACTCCTTGTCCCGAGCCTCTCCTCGGGAGGCTCAGTGCTGGGGCGCGATTATAATTCAAGAGGTGAAGATAGGCATCCAGTCGGAAGAGCCTAGCCAGTGCGGAAGCGCAAGCGATGTTCTCGGAAAATGCACCGATCCATGACCACCGCGAGTCCGGCCTGCCGCGCGCGCTCGGCTGCCTCAGGATGCATGACGCCCTCCTGCATCCACACGGCCTTCGCGCCGATGCGGATGGCGCTCTCGACGACCTCTGGAACTGCCTCCGGGCGGCGAAAGATGTCCACAATTTCCACTTTTTCAGGGATTGCTTCCAGGCCGGGGTAACTCTTTTCACCCAGCACTTCGCTCTCGTTCGGATTGACGGGGATAATGCGGTAGCCGACGGATTGCAGATACTCCGCGACACCGTAGCTTGGCCGGCTGCGATTTGATGAAAGACCGACGACGGCGATGGTGCGCGAGGTCTTGAGCAATTCGGTGATCGGATCCACGGCAGCACCCGGGACATTCGCCCTGTGCGGAGTCGAGGGGCTCATCGCTTGAACGTCCCCGCCGCGGTGCGCACCTGCGACAGCGCCCAAAGGAACTTTTCATTCTCTTGGTGAGTGCCGACCGTAACGCGGATGGCGTTCGGGAAGCCCATCCAACGCATGGGTCGGATAATGACGCCGAGCTTCAACAACTCGTCGGAGATGGGCTCGGCGTCTGACCCGAACTCAACCAGCAGAAAATTGGTTGCCGACGCCACGTACTGCACGCCGAGCGCTGCAAGCCCTCCACTCAGTTGCTTAAGGCCGGCGCGGTTCGATTCAACTGACCGGCGGACGTGTTCGGTATCGTCGAGCGCCGCCAGCGCAGCGGCCTGCGCCACACCGGAGGTATTGAACGGCAAGCGAAACTTATTGATCTCCGCCAGCAAGGCCGCGGGGCCCACTCCATAGCCGATGCGAAGGCCAGCCAGGCCATAAACCTTGGAGAAGGTACGCAAGACCAGAAGGTTTTTCCCGGCGCGGACGAGCTCGATCGAGCGCGAGTAATCAGGGCACTCGACGTAGTCAAAGTAAGCTTCGTCGAGCACGACCAGCACGCCTTCGGGCACGCGCTCGAGAAACACAGCGAACGCATCAGCGGTAAACAGAGTGCCGGTAGGATTATTCGGGTTGGCGAGGATGATGAGTCGCGTGCGCGGCGTGACTGCGCGAGACATCGCTTCGAGGTCGAAGGTATAGTCGCGCAGCGGCACTTCGACCAGGCGCGCTCCGGTCGCCCGGATAGAGATGTAAAACAGAGGGAACGATCCCGTGGACGTCAACCCTTCCGCATGGGGCCCCAGCAGGGCCCGCGCCGCCAGGTCGATCAGCTCGCTCGAGCCGAAGCCAAGCAGGATGTTCTCCATGGTCACGCCCAGCCGCCCAGCAAGTTTTTCGCGGAGGTGGTGACCCCCGCCGTCGGGATAGCGGTGCGCGTTCGAGAGCGCCTTCTCCGCGGCGGCGACCCCCAGCGGTGACGGCCCCAGCGGGTTTTCATTCGACGCCAGCTTCACGGCGTGAATTCTCAGCTCACGCTCGACTTCCTCGATGGGTCTTCCAGGGACATAGGGATGAATTTCGCGGATAAAGGCGGGAACCAGCTCGTGGATGGATTTTGGCATTCGCCTCGGATCCTTTATGAGTGCGCAGAAGTCCGCGCGTTCCTTCCTACGTTGCGCTGAGCCCTTCCACCGCGGCGGAGCGCAGACTCGCTCGGTGGTTTCTTGGCTTTCCCGCCAATAAGGCTCGCGGGCGAGGACCGCGCAAGGGCTCTCTTGAGCGCGGCAACTTCTTCCGCTTCCAGGTGGCGATACCTGCCTTCGGGCAGGCCAGCCAGTTCGAGACTCGCCAGTTTCACCCGCTTCAGCTTCTCGACTGGGTGCCCGAGCATGGTCAGGCTCTTGCGCAGCAAATCGCGCCGCGCTTCGCTCAGGGTGACTTCGTACCATGGGTTCGCCGCGTGGGAGCCCGCCGCGTGCGGTGATTTGAGCGGATGGACGCGCCCGCGGAGTTCCTGTTCCAAGCGCCTGATCTGGTCCCCGCTCAGCCTCCCCTTCACCTTGATCCAGTAAGTTTGCGGCAGCCGGGCCGCTGCCTTCAGGATGCGGTTGGCCAGATCGCCGTCGCTGGTGAGCAGGACCAGCCCCGAGGCCGAGTAATCCAGGCGCCCCACGGGAAACACGCGCCCCGGGATGCCGGTCAAGAAATTTCGCAGCGATCTGCGCCCTTCTGGATCCGCCATCGTCGAGACCACCTGTGGCGGCTTGTCCAGCATCAGGTAGATCTTCGACTCGGGAAAACGCACCAGCTTTCCCGCCACCTCGATGCGGTCACGCTCCGGATCAGCTTTGCTGCCCAGTTGGGTGATCACTTGGCCGTTGACCACCACTTGCCCGCTGAGGATGAGCTGCTCAGCGTGGCGGCGCGAAGCGATTCCCGTGCGGGCGATGATCTTCTGCAATCGTTCCAGCATCGGAGTCCGGTCACAAGGATCTGTGGGAGGGCCCGCAATTTCGTGGCGCACGGCTAGGCGACGCTTCCCGGTGTAGGAGTTTCGGAGTTCGCCGCAGCAGCTCGAGCTTTCATGGACGTCTCATCCGACGATTCCGCCGGCGCTTCGACATTAGCCACGGCCGCCCGCTCGACCGGCGCCACCGCTTCGGCACCCGGCTCAACCGGCGCAATGCCTTCCTCCAAGCCTATGGCGTCGCGCGCAAGCTGTTCGAACTCTTTCAGGCTGGGCAGCTCGTCCAAGTCTGAAAGCCCGAAGCGCAGCAAGAATTCCTTGGATGTGCGATAAAGGATCGGCCGTCCGATCACCGCCTTGCGCCCCGCAGTGGTAAGCAGCCGCTTCTCGAGCAGGGTCTTGACCACGCCGGCGCAGTTCACGCCGCGGATTTCGTGGATCTCTGGCAGGGTTACCGGCTGCTTGTAGGCGATCACCGCGAGAGTTTCCAGCGCCGGCATGGTCAGGCGCAGCGGCGGCCGCAGAGCTTTGATAAACTTGCGCACCACCTCGTGGTGCTGCGGCTTGGTATAGAGCTTGTAGCCGCCGGCAACCGCGCGGATTTCTACGCCACGTTCCTCGATGGCGTAGGAGGCCACCAGTTGGTCGAGCGCGGCCCGCACCTCGGTCTTCTCCACGCCGACGGCGTCGGCGAGCTGCTCAACCGTGGCCGGCTCGTCGGCCGCATAGATGATGGCTTCGAGAGCGCCTTTGAGTTCCTCAGATGTCATGGCTCACTGGTACTGCTCGTCGATTTGCTTCATCGGCTGCTCCATCCCTTCGCCGCCGGAGAAAACCACGTCAAACATTTTATGCTTGCGCAGCCAGATTTCGCCAAACAGTTGCTGCTGGACCAGCAGCACCGCCTGCAGGCGCACCATCTCCAGAACCGCGAGAAATGCGACAATCATGGCGTGACGCGAGGGGCAGGCCTCAAAGAAGGCCACCAGCTCGATGCCTCCTTCGCTCGCTACCAACTGCTTGCGCAACTGCTCCATCATCTGCGCCACGGTGAACTGTTCGTGCCGCAGCTCGATCTTGACCACTTCCTTGCGCCGCTCGAGCACTTGCTGGAACACCTTGACCAGGTCCACCAGCGAGACGACCATTTCTCCTTCCGCCGCGTCTCCTTCGTAGAGCGAGCGGTCAGGCTTGGACCACACGTGCTCTTCGATTTGCTGCTTCTGGTAGAGCATCTGAGCGGCGTTCTTGAATTTTTCGTGGTCGAGCAGCCGGTGGACCAGGTCCGCGCGCGGGTCGAGTTGCTCCTCGGGGCCTGCCTGCGGGTCGGGCGGGAGCAGCATCTTCGACTTGATGTAGATCAAAGTCGCGGCCATGTAAATGAAGTCGGCGGAGATGTCTATATCCAGTTGCTCGAGCTTGTGTAGGTATTCCAGGTATTGTCCGGTGATCCTCGAGATGGGAATGTCGCGGATGTCGATTTCTTGCTTGCGGATCAGGTCAAGCAGCAGATCCAGCGGCCCTTCGTAGATTTCCAGTTGGATTCTGTAAGGTGTCGCCATCTACCAGCTCACTCCATCATCGATTACCACCGGTTCAGCTCATCATTACCTGCAAACCGCTCTGTCGCAAGTACTCCCGGAATCCGTGTCGCCGACTTGCTCCTAACGCTAGCCACCTGCAACCCGCCGGCAGCGTGCCGGCGTTACACGTGCCCGGCCCACTGGGGGTGGGCCCGCTGTTACACCAGGCACTTAACTCCCCATCGCGGCCTGCGCTTTGGCATCCGCCTCGTCTTCCCCCTTCGCTCGCCGCGCGTTGCCGAAAACCGCTTCGCGGACGCGGCGCATCGTCCTGGTCGCGACCTTTCGCGCCTTGTTTGAGCCCTCGTGCAGGATCTCTCTTACCCTCTCAGGGTCCGCCTCGTATTCTCTCCGGCGGGCGCGGATCGGTTCGATCCAGCGTATCAGGTTATCAGCCATAGCAGCCTTGCATTCGATGCAGCCGATCGCAGCCGTCCGGCAGCCCTGGTCGGACCACGCAATCGTCTCCGGCGGCGAAAACAGCTTGTGCCAACTGAAGACCGGGCAAACGTCAGGGTTACCGGGGTCCTGGCGGCGCTTGCGCGCCGGATCTGTCATCATCACCTTCGTCTTCGCGCGGATCGACTCGTCGCTTTCGCTCAGCCAGATGGCATTGTCATAACTCTTTGCCATGCGCCGGCCATCGGTGCCGGGAAAGCGCGGCGTCTCGGTCAGCATGACCCCCGGCTCACGCAACACCTTCCTGTTGTCGAAAAATTTCCTGTACTCCCTAAATTTCTCCAGGAAATTTTCGACGCCTCCATCTTTAGCGTCTCCCATCAGTACCCCTAGAATCTTCGATTCTTGGTCGGGGTTAAGAGAAGCGGCAGACTCGGGCAAAAGCCGGCTCTCGCCATAGGGCTGCAAGATACCCTCCAGAACTTTGCGATTTTCTGGAGCGAGAAGCTCCTCTCTGATGCGAAACCCGTAATAGAAATTAAACCGACGCACGATCTCCCGAGTCAGTTCGACGTGAGGCACCTGGTCTTCGCCGACCGGGACAAGGTCGGCCTCGTAGATCACGATGTCGGCGGCTTGAAGGAGCGGGTACCCCAGGAAGCCGTAGGTACTCAGGTCCTTGTCCTTGAGCTGTTCGATCTGCTCCTTGTAGGTAGGTACGCGCTCGAGCCAACTGAGCGGCGTCACCATCGAGAGCAACAGGTGCAGCTCAGCGTGCTCCAGCACCCTGGACTGCACGAACATTATGCATTTCTCGGGGTCGAGCCCGGCGGCCAGCCAGTCGGTCGCGATTTCGAGCGTATTTTGTGGCACCAGTCGCGTGTCTTCAGCGTAGTGGGTGGTCAGGGCGTGCCAGTCGGCGACAAAGAAAAAGCAGTCGTACTCCTCCTGCATCCGAATCCAATTGGAGAGCGCGCCGAAGTAGTGGCCGATGTGCAGCCGCCCAGTGGGACGCATGCCGCTGAGGACTCGCTTGCGCCGCGGCTTACCGCGAGCGCTTGCCCCGAGGCCTCGTTCCGAGGAGCTCGCTGCGGGCACTCTAGCGGCCTCCTTTGGGCCGGGAGGATTCGAAGGCTTTCGCCTCCGCCTCGAGTCGACCAGGGCGCGCGCCCTCGCGGGGTGTTGTATCGCGCACGCCGCCGCCAGGGGACAGCAGATCGCGGGCGATGATCATGCGCTGGATTTCGCTGGTGCCTTCGTAAATGGAGGTGACGCGCGCGTCCCGATACATACGCTCAACGTCGGTTTCTCGCGAATAGCCGACGCTGCCATGCACCTGCACAGCTTTGTACACGACGCGGTTCACCATTTCGCTGGCGTAGAGTTTGGCGCGCGCGGCGTAGGCGCCCATTCGGGCGCTGCCCTGGTCGCGCTGCCACGCCGCGTAATAGGCCAGGCTGCGCGCCGCTTCAATTTCAGTCTGCATGTCGGCCAGCATCCACTGGATGGCCTGGAACTCGCTGATGGTCTTGCCGAACGCGCGCCGCTGCTTGGCGTAGCCCACCGCGGCCTCCAGCGCCCCCTGTGCGATCCCCACCGCCTGCGCGGCGATGCCCACGCGGCCTCCGTCGAGCGTCTCCAGCGCGATTTTCAGACCCTGGCCTTCCTCGCCCAGCCGGTTTTCGGCCGGCACCGCGCAATCGGTGAAGACAATTTCGGCCGAGCGCGACGTTCGGATGCCCATTTTATCCTCGTACCGGCTCACGCGGAAGCCGGGAGAGGAAGGCTCAACCAGAAAAGCGGTTACTCCTCGGGCACCGGCGTCAGGGTCGGTCTTGGCGAAGACCAGATAGAGGCCGGCGAGGCCACCGTTGGTCACCCAGCACTTGGTGCCGTTGAGGCGATAGGTGTCTCCGTAACGCGTGGCACGCGTCTGGATTGCGGCGGAGTCCGAGCCAGCCTGCGGCTCGGTGAGACAGAACGCGCCGAGAATTTCCCCTCGCGCCAGGCGCTGCAGATACTTCTTCTTTTGGGCCTCGGTGCCATGCTTGGAGAGCGGCGGGCAGGCAACCGAGTTGGTCACGCTAAGGGTAACCGCAGTAGCGGCATGGACGCGGGCCACCTCTTCAATCATTAGAACGTAGGAGACGTTGTCCACGCCGGCGCCGCCCCACTCCTCCGGGACCAGCATGCCGCAGCAGCCTAATTCGCCGAGCTTGCGCAGCTCTGCGGCGGGGAATTTTTCCTCGCGCTCGTACTCGCGGATCACCGGGCGCACTTCGGTCTCCATGAATTGCCGCACAGTGTCCCGGATCAGGCGCTGGTCGTCGCTGAGGGAAAAATCCATTGCGCGAGGCGTAAAGACGATGCTAGCACAGTGGCAAAGGAATGCCAAAAGGCAGAGAGAATCTCTTGGATGTATAGGAGGAGAGGAGGTAAAGGAAGAAGGCGTGGTTGCGCGACTACATCTTCAGCAGCTCGCGCAACCTTTTTGTTTGCGTGCGGCTGACGGGAATCTCCGACTGCTTTTTATCCGCCATTTTGAGCATGTAGCTGGACTTGAACCACGGCACCACTTCCTTGATGCGGTTGATGTTGACCAGATAAGATCGGTGCGGGCGCCAAAAGACGTCGGAATCGAGCGAGGATTGCAGCTCCTCGATGGTGCGGTAGTTTGAGGAACCTTCAATCTCTCGCGCCACGACCGTGATGAGCCCGTCTTCAATGGTGGCGTAAATGACATCCTCGGCATCCACCAGGAATAGCCGTTGCTGAGATTTCACCAGCAGCTTGACCCGCTGCGCGGGCTTTGCTCCACCGAACTGGCTCACCAGTGTTTCGAGACGATTGGTGGAGGAATCTTGGGCCTCCAGCATCTTCTTAGCGCGCAGGATGGCCTTAGCCACGCGGCCCTTGTCGAACGGCTTCAAGACGTAGTCCACCGCGTTGACCTCGAACGCTTGCACGGCGTAATTGTCAAAGGCGGTGGCGAAGACGATGTGCGGCACCTTCACCTTACGGTCCATCAGCTTCTTGAGCACGCCGAAGCCGTTGAGACCGGGCATCTGCACATCGAGGAATACCAGGTCGGGCGCGTGCTCCTTGATCAGATTCACGGCTTCGATGCCGTTTTTGCCCTGCCCCACCAGGCTGATCTCCGGAAACCCCTTCAGCAGGTAGGCCAGCTCGTCGCGCGCGGGCTTTTCATCATCAACAATTATTGTGTTGATGCTCATCTCATAAGCAAGATTCGGAGCGCCAAGTATATGAAACTCCCGGCAAGCTTTCAACCAATGCTCGCCAGCGGCTGCACGAGCGGGTAGTATCCTGATTTGTATTTGTAGCGCCAGCCTTCAGGCTGGCAGCCTTGCCGCCCTAAAGTGTGGCATTACATCGTGCGGCTTCCTTTTGCGGCCTGACCGCATCCCAACGTGGTGGCGACCAGAACTACACGATAGAGATTACGGCTCTGCCGGGATGTGTTCGAACGGGTACAATCGCCGCTACGTCCAGACTCCTTTTTTTGAATCGGCAGTGCTTCCGGGAGTAGCATTGAAAGCGGTGAGAAGCCACTTTGAGATGTGCCAGCGTAAAGGGCTCCTCGTGCTGCTGGTGCTGGGGCTGACGCTCAGTTTGGGCGCGGGCCAGGCGCGGGCGCAGGCCGATTATCGCAATCTCGATCCCGGCCGCCCCATTGCCGTCGAAGATGCTCAGCCCATCGCGTATCGCGAGCTGGAGGCGCAGAATGGCATTCCTCGGTTCAACCGCGAACACCGCGGCCAATGGATCGTGGGCCTCGAGTCCGAATACAAAATGGGAATCTATAAGGACCTCCAGGTCGGACTGAGCAGCGAGTACGTCGTCGCCCACAGGAACGGTAACACTGTTACGACTGGGCGTGACCGTCAGCTCCACCTGCTCTACAACTTCAATCAGGAGACGCGCCACCTGCCGGCGTTGGCCATTCGCCCGGAGCTAACCATTCGCGGCGGGGGTCTGGGCTCCCGGCACGAACACGCCGCGCTGAAGGGGATTGTCAGCAAGACCATTGGCCACAACCGGCTCCACCTCAACGGCTCGTACACGGTTGGCCCGACAGCGGCGCCAGGGCGCGGCGGCGAGTTGGTTAATCGCTACTTCTATGGCGCGGCATACGAGCGCACGTTCCCACTCAAGTTTGTTGTGCTGCTGGCGGACGTCTACGCGCGCAAGCCAATCGACAACGCGCCCACCCAGGTTGTCTTCGAGGTCGGCACGCGGGTGCAACTGACACCCAGGTGGGTGCTCGACACTGGCATCTCAACCGGCGCCCTGCGAAGCTCGGCCGGGCCCGACCTGGGCTTCACGTTTGGTCTGAGCCACAGCTTTTCGTTCCGTTGGCTCTACCCGCGTAAGGGGACGACATGAATCGCCGGAGCTTTTTGGGCTTGCTCGCCGCAGCTCCCGTCGCACAGCGATTGCCCCTGCTGGGTGAACTGGAAGCTGCTGCGCAGATCGAGCGCCGCGGCGAACTTCATCCCCTGGTTGGACCCTACAACTACGCCCTGAAGAAAAACTACTCAACGGTTTACCGCTACTTGAATGCGGTGGACATCGGCCACGCCCAACTGGCCGAAGTGCTGTTGACCACCCGCGACGAAGAGCGGGCCATCCATCGCATCGAACACGACACTTGGGATATGGTGCGGGAAATGTTTCTCGACCCGCGCAAAGCCCCACGCCTGGCGCCGGCTGAAGAGACGGTCGCGCCGGAAAGCACCAAAGTTGCCTGGCGATTGAACCAGGCCTTTGACTGGACGCACATCCTGCACCGGCAGATCTACGACATCCTGGCGACCGACTTCCCGGCAGATCGCAAGCACAAGTACATTCTGGAGGCCTACGCCTGGTATCGCAGCGAGCCGCGCCGGGCGTTCCCGCCGAAGCTGAAGACGCACGACCTGATGGAGCACCAATGGTTCTCACAGTACTGGCGGGAAAAATATCCGCAGTTCAACGGCGCTATTTGGGCCTATCATTGGTATCAGTTACGGCTCAACGAAGTGATGCTCGAGCAGAACAGGCCCGCACGTGACGCCGCCGTCGCCGAAGCCACCGCTGAGTTTCGCGCCATGTTTGAGGACCCCAACCTGCTGCCGAAGCACATGCCCATGGCCCATACCATCGCGACGCGCTTCCTGGCCGAGTACCCTGACATCGCGCTGTGCTTCGACAACCTCCACAGCTTCCACGACATTTACAACGACATTCTGGCCCACCCGAAAATCACCGACAAAGAGAGCGCCGTCTACAAACAGCTCGACGCCTTCCTGGATCCCGTCCAGGCACTGGAGACCGCGCCGATGCGCCCGCTGCCGCCTGGGCTCTCGCGGGAGGACCATCGCCGCCTCAACCAGTTGAGCCACCTCGAGCACATGGCCATGATGGTGATGAGCTCGAGCGATGAGCAACTCGCTTTCCTCCGCCAGCCAGCTGCGGAGCGCGTAGCCACCGTCGAAAGACTGACGCCCGTCATCGAGCGCACCTGGCCCAACTTCGAGAAGAAACACGCCGAGATGGGACACGCGGCGCATCAACACCATTAGGGAGGCGGGTTGAAGGCAGTACCTGCCGCTGTCCTTTTTGGCCTTTTATCTCTTATCTTTTGCATTTAGTTCTGACACCTAGCCGTTCCTCGGCATCGGCTTGCAGCGATTCCACGTAGTCATGCACTCCCGCTTTCGCGGCAAGCCCTTCCGTCCTATGATGGGCGCGGAGGCCAACATGGACGCCAAGACATTCGCGCGCGAAGTGGAATCGCACGTTCGCCCGGCCACGTTTCCCGTGGCGGCGAAGCTGCTGAGCCCCGATGAGCCGTTGCCTGAAAAGGCCAAGCGGCCCTGGCGCGACATGAAGATCCAGATCGCCATCTGCCAAGCCATCGCCATGGCGCGACGCTACGGCTGGACCATCGCCGTGGGCGAAGAAGACGTCAACTGCGTGCTGACGAAAACAGCGTTTGGGCTGGCACCGCTCACGGAACACTACACTGCCGGACATCTCGTCTGCGGGATGTACACCGAGACGGCCGAGGCCGGCGCGCGCACGGAAGCCGCGACGCATCGCCTGCCCCAAGGCAAGTACAAGCACTTGGTGGTCGCGCCGGCCGCGCGCGCCGATTTTGCTCCCGACGCGCTGGTGATTTACGGCAACTCGGCCCAGGTGATGCGCTTGCTGACTGCGGCGCTGTGGAAACGCGGCGGCGCAATCACCAGCTCATTCACCGGGCGCATCGACTGCTCGGACGAAATCATCCGCACGATGATGACCGGCGACTACCAGGTCATCCTGCCCTGCTACGGCGACCGCGTCTTTGGCCACACCGAAGATTGGGAAATGGCGTTCTCGCTGCCCGGGTCGAAGATGGAGGAGTTGATCGAAGGCCTGGCAGGCACGCACAAAGGCGGCATCCGCTACCCTATCCCGACATTCTTGCGCTTCACGCCGCAGTATCCCGACCACTACTATGAGCTGGAGCGCATCTGGGCCGCGGATGAGCTGAAAGCAAAATGATCGCAGCGGTGCAGGCGTTCTGGCGGCACGTTTGGAGCGCCACGACGTCGACAGGCAGGAATACCTGTCCTATGAGGCGCGGAGATTCTTGCCCGCGCGTTGCGCGGCATGAACTGGACAGGCACCAATGCCTGTCCTACGGGAGGACTCCTTGGGCCAGGCACGAGCCAGAGTGCTGAAGTCGAAAACGATGTACGCGGGCCCGGTGTTCGGGGTCCGCAAGGATCGCGTAGTAGAGCCTGGCGGCGTCACCGTAATCCGCGACGTCGTCACGCATAGCGGCTCAGTCGTGCTGCTCCCGTTGTTCGATGATGGCCGTGTGCTTTTAGTGCGGCAGTACCGCCACGCTGTCGGCAGCTACCTGTGGGAGCTGGTTGCCGGGCGCATCGAACCGCGGGAATCGCCGCTGGCGGCTGCCAAGCGCGAGCTGCTGGAAGAAACCGGCTATACCGCGCGACGCTTCCGCAAACTGCTCGAGATTTATCCCAGCCCGGGCTACGTCAGCGAACGCATGCTGGTCTATTCAGCCGAGGGCTTGACGGCCGGCCAAGCCCGCCCCGAAGCCGACGAACGAATTACTGCCCGACAGTTTTCTCTGCGCGAGCTTGATGTCATGATGCGCAGAGGCTCCCTCCGCGACGCCAAGTCCGTTGCCGGCATCCTTTATCATGCCCGGTTCTGTCGTACACCCCGGCGCAAGTGAAACTTGCTGCCGAGACCGTGCGCCGCCGCCACTCGCAATGAAATCACGCCACGAAGCTCGAAAGAGGAGGTTTTTCCCAGCAGTTGTGTAAGCCGCGCAGGAGAAAAAGGCTCCCAGAAAACCCGGAACCTTTAATTCGTCTTAGAAACTTTAGGCTCTTTTTTTGTAAGCTTCGGTTAGCTGTTATGCCGGCCCACTCCCCCTACCCAGAGCGGTAGCGTTTCTCAAAGACAATCCCACTTTAGAATTCGCGCCCCGGACGGGCACCGTAAAGTGCCGTAAAATGAGAAGTATAAGCACGGAAGAGGACAAGAAGCCGGTCCTGCACCCAGTCCGCTGCAGGTCTAGCATCTGAGTCCACGTCGACCATCTCCCGAACGATGCCCCCCACGTCATTGAAAAGGGACTCCTCCCAATTCCGCATCTTTTCGGAGGGCACCCGTTGTTGTGCCCCTTCCCCCTCTGCTTCCGCCCACTGGTGAACAGTATTCGGATTGAATCCGGTCATCATCTGGTAGATGATAAGTCCAAACTGAAAGATGTCAGAGGGCTTGTCCGGATGATCTGTGGTCTCTTTCCTCCACCACTTCCATTGTTCCGGACTTATGTAGAAATGAGGCGCCAACTCTTCGCCATGCGGAGTCACTATGGAACGCAAGCCGCTTCTTTCGACGAGCCGCGCTATCCCCCAATCAGCGATCTTTACGTTGTTTCCATCGAAAAGCACCTTCGAAGGTCTTAGATCGTGGTGAACGATATTCTTCCTATGAAGATGTACCAACGCCGATGCCATCTGGAGGCAAAGCGGGAGCACTGAATCTGGGTGGAAGCCTCGGGGATGTGCCTCGAACTCTCGCTCAAAGTTTCTCGGTTGATACTCCATTACGAAGAATGGGATTTGCCGGTCCCTGTCCTTGAATTCTCCTTTGTCCAGCACCTTAATCACATGCGGGTGGTTAACGCGCTCCAAAATCTGAATTTCCTGGTTAAACCTCGCGACCCTTTCCGCGTCCTCCAGACTCTGTAGGAATTTGACAGCGACGATCAATCCTCGAAGGTCCCCGGACACAACGATCATTCGGAAGACCGTACCATTCCCGCCCCGGCCCAGCCATGCCAGGTTTTCGAGAGTGAATTTCTCAGCTCTTATCTTTTGGCCGGGTTGGAGGTAAATCTGGAATTGCGAGTTGTTACCATCGGCAGGCAATGTAGGGAGCCAGGTTACAAAATATCGACGCCTCTGTATATTGGCTATCACATTTTAGAATTCAATGCAACCGAACACCCCTGACAACCCAACTGCGCGTGTGCAGGAAATAAACGCTCGCAGTGGGTGAACTGGTCGCGCTCAGAGAGCGCAGCCGGCGCAAGATTCCACACCCTATGAGTTGACAGGCCTTCCTGTTCGGCGCCCGCTCAACTACTTCCTCTATTCCTAAGTCGAGGTGGACGCCAAAACCGTATAGCGCGCTCGAGTCCAGGTTGGCCTGCCGCGGCGCGCTGAGCCGCGCCGCGCAAGCCAAGATCACCGTGGGGATGACACGCTGTTTTCTGGTATGTGCTGTAGCCCAGGTTGTCAGACCTGGGATTTTCCCCAATTCAGCGAAGCTGCTCTACTTGGTCGAGAAGTCCTCCTGTTTGAGTACTGCTGCCGTGAACCGCAATATAACCGTTAGTCAGTGGTCCGAACGTATGGAAGAACGAACCTGTAGACGTAATCCAGACGATCGCGAAGTGGTTCGCCCCGATCACCGGCGCATTGCCCAGAACAACTGCGGCGTAGTAGAGGGGAGTACCGTCGAGCAGGGTACCCCGGCCATTGATAAGAGCTTGGTTCCCTGAGATGGTAACCGCATCCATGCGGCCTTTCATTCTTTTGCCGCTGTCACGCTCCTCAAACTCCATCTCGCCGGAACTTTTGCAAAAATGGAAGTAGCCCTCATGCCCATCGGCACCTTGCTCGCCGCCGTCGCCTTCAACGTCGTCCCCCTGCGGGGAGCAGGTCATATTGGCGATCTTCGTCACGAAGGCTTCACCGCTACCCATGATGGGCACTGGGTCGGTAGTCTGGTACGCACCGGCAGTCGTTGGGAAGTTGATTGAATTGGTTAAGCCCGTGAAGTAGGCGCTGTAGGACCCATCTAGTGCGATGCCGAAGCCCACGTCTTCGCCGCTGCCGCCGAGATAGCTTGAATAAACGAGTCCCGTGCCGAGGGGATTTAGCGCTGCCACGAAGGCGCCATGACCACCCAGGGGCACTTTCACTGGGGCGATAGCCTGGAAGGCACCGGTGGTTCTCGGGAAGTTAATTGAACTGGTGAAGCCCGTCACGTAGGCATGACCACGGGAATCGACCGCGATCCCCTTGCCCTCTTCATCGCCACTGCCGCCGAGGTAGGTGGAGTAGACCAGCCCGGTACCCGTGGAATTCA
>Ga0209154_1001232_pt1 | contig 15174 bp, 12 predicted proteins | sample GraSoiAngelo_121_FD_185878 | JGI IMG/M metagenome (GOLD analysis project Ga0209154, IMG submission 185878) | Grasslands soil microbial communities from the Angelo Coastal Reserve, California, USA - 14_0919_12_20cm (SPAdes) (version 2) | ecosystem: Environmental > Terrestrial > Soil > Grasslands ... | reverse complement strand
CGACCACTCCTTTACAGTCACGCCTTGACCAGTTCCCAGTTCGCACTTGAGGAGGGCAGATGGTATTTTCTTGGAGAGTCTAGCAGACTGCCATGATTATTCGGCTTAGAGAAAGATCCAGTCCGCTGAACCTTCTGAAGATCGGGACTTCCCACTTTGTATGGTCCTAGACATCCTAGAGGAGGACCGAAGGCATTGCTACTCTTGCTCTAGTTGTAGTGTCTCCGAATCCAAGGTCTGTGTCAAGGACTGACTTGATGATGTCCTCTACGACCGTTTTGGTGAGCTTTAACGTCGATGACGTAAAGATTTCCAAGCAAGTATACGAGCTAGCACGATTTCTCGCCCTAACGCCGGTGGATTGTAGAAATAGGCGAAGATCCAAGTGATAATGTATAGCGCGTTTCCGCTTGATGCAATTGCGCTAAAGTCTAAGGTCTGAGCAGTGTGGCCTGTACAGTCGGTATTATGATGGCAGCTTCCATCTCGATGTTTGACCGCCAGGGTCACGATTGCGCTGGCGGTTTGATTGTTGGCGTCTGCAACGGTCAGGATTACCGTATAGGAGCCATCCGATTGGTAGATGTGACTAACGGGGCTTCCCGAGCCGATTGTGGAATCACCGAAGCTCCAAGAATAATTGTAGGGCTGAACGCCTCCAGTAGCAGAGGCAACGAAGATGATATTGTCGCCGGCATCAGGTGAAGAAGGGCTGAAAGTGAGGCTGGCACCTAGGCTGGCAACCACGTTTACTGTCTGGGTTGAAGTGGTGTTTACTCCATCAGCGTCAGTGGCTGTCGCGGAGACTATGAAGAAGCCAGAGCTCGTGTAGGTGTGCATTGCAGGATTCTCAGTTGAGCTACTATTGTCTCCAAAGTCCCAGCTTAAACTGACATTTCCAACGCCCCCGGACTGCGTTGCTGTGAAGTTTACAGGCTGGTCTGCCTCGGGAGTGGTAGGGTTATTCGTGAGGCCTACGCTGAGGGCCGGCGCGACGATGATGACCTGGCTTGAACTGGCGTTCACACCATCAGAGTCTGTCGCAGTCAATGTCACGGTGAAGCTTCCCGGCATGAAATAGGTATGGGATGCAGGGTTGATCACGGATAAGCTCCCATCTCCGAAGCTCCAGCTGAACGTGAAGGGTCCCACTCCGCCTGTAGTGCTGGCATTGAACGTTACCGGTGAAGAGGCTTCAGGCGATGCCGGACTGTACGAGAAGCTTATGTTGGGAACACCAGCAACTGTTACGGTCTTACTGTAATTGGCGGCATCGCCATTTGCGTCCCCAACAGTCAGGGCGACGATGTACCAGCCCGATGATGTATAGGTGTGCAGGGAAGAATTACCTGTAGCAATACTTCCATCGCCAAAGCTCCAACTGAAAACATACGGCGTTACTCCACCGCTCGCTGAGCCGGTAAACTCCAGCTGTTGACCTGCCTCGGGCGAGATAGGACTGTAACTGAAACCGGCGACCAGGGTGGGAGGAGGCGGGTTAGTCACCGTGACAGTCTGCTGGAAGGTCGCCGTCTGCTGAGGCGATCCAGCATCCTCGGCAGTTAGAACTGCGTTGAACGTTCCCGTTGACGAATACGTGTGAGTTACGATAGAACCTGAGGTAACTGATCCGTCGCCAAGGGACCAGCCTAGGGTATAGGGTGCCGTTCCACCATTCGTGGATGCGGAGAAGGTGATCTGTTGTCCTACTTGAGGCATTGAGGGGCTATAGGTGAAGATAGCTGTCAATGTAGGTGGAGGACTGGTGACTGTAATTGACAGTTGAGAACTTGCGGTCTGCCGAGGCAAACCGCTATCGTTCACAGTTAGGATCACGGTGAAAGTTCCAGCTGCTGAGTAGGCATGTGTTGCAGTGGAGCCGGTTCCGGTGGTTCCGTCGCCGAAGCCCCAGCTGATGGTGTAGGGCGACGTTCCGCCCGTTGTTACTGCGGCGAATGCGACCGGTGACTTGACCAGAGGTGCGGCGGGGAGGAAAGTGAAGCTAGTCGACAATGTTGGTGTAGGCCGGACAGCCACTGTGTGGGAGCTAGTCACGGTTTGGGAAGATAAGGACGAGTCGGTCGCTGTCTCAGTAACGGTGAAAGTTTGGACACTCGAATAGGAGTGTGCGATAGAGGCCCCGGTTCCAGTTGCGCCATCGCCAAAGTTCCAGCTGGTTGTGTAAGGTGACGTTCCCCCTGTGGTTGTGGCCGTGAAAGTTACCAGCGTGTTCACTATCGGGTTGCTGGGTGAGATTGTGAACCTTGTCGAGAGGGGGATTGGGCCTACGTTGAGGTTCACGTCGTACCAGTTCACGTCTAGCTCTTGGAATTGGTATCCCTCCGTTCCTATCTCAATTCCCGCGAGCTGGCAGGGCGTGTTCGTAGGCAGTCCCCAAGCCTTGAGGTCTTGAAGACATTGATTTGCCACGTTGGCTGTGAGTATTCCGGTTTGGCCAGGACTGACCTGCAGAGTAACCTTGTCCCAGCCGAACGAATCGCCTGGGTCATAGGTTGCAGTTGAACCAATTGGACTGAATGTTCCACCAATATTCTCCACTCGAACCTGAGTGTCGAGACACTGATAGGTTGAGCCGCCTGCAGAAACAGGCCCGTTGGGAAGCCAATAGTAGAGCGCGATATAGATATGGTATCTGTCAGAGCTCGGGCTCGAGCCTGGATTGTAATAGAGAGAGGTGAAATTCACACTGACACTCGTAATGCCTGACGGCATAACTCCGCTTGCTGGAGCCGAACACGGTGTCCACGGAAAAGTTCCCTTCTGGGTCGTAGAATAATAGTAATCATTGGATCCACCTAGTCCAGGGTTTGACTGGCGACTTTGGAAAACACCAGTCACTATTTGCGCTGAGCTTGGGCTTGGAGCAATTGGGTGAAGATTACCACAATTCCAGCCCTGTGGAAGGCTGTTGCAAACACCGAAGTTTCCAGTCAGCGAGGACACCACGCTCACCGTCTGGGAACTCGTGGCTGACTGTTGAGGCGAAGACGAATCCATCGCGGTCTCTGTGATCGTGAACGACTGTGCCATAGTGTAGGTATGGGTTACAATAATTCCTGTCCCGGTTGCACCGTCACCGAAGTTCCAGCTGAACGAGTAAGGTGTCGTTCCGCCGCTGGCCGTTCCGGAAAATGTCACTGATCGACTTGGTTCAGGCGAGGAGGGGCTGAAAGTGAAGCTTGATGTTAGAGGTGAAGGAGATAGATTGCTGACTGTCACCGATTGCTGGGAGATCGCTGTCTGCTGAGGCGAGCTACTATCCTTCACTGTAAGACTCACGCGGAATGTTCCAGTTGACGAGTAGGTGTGGGTTACACTGGAGCTAGTTCCAGTCGACCCGTCTCCAAAGTCCCAAGAGTAAGTGTAGGGAGAGGTCCCCCCAGAAGCGCTTCCTGAGAAGTTGATAGAAGTGCCTACGACAGGAGCAGTAGGATCGTAAGTGAAGCTTGAGGATAAGGCTGGAGGCGGATTCGTCCTGAAAAACTCCCCCATTGTCCCCGCTCCCGCATCGTTGCTTGTAAGCGTGGCAAGGTTCCAGTTTGCCTCGACCGTGTGAAGGTAGGAATAGTGAGAATAGGAGTTGGAGGAGGTGAAGGCGTTTTTGGCGACCGGACCAGCTATTGCAGCGTAGACACAGTCGCCGCTACTGTTACCGGTTGAGCAAGAGTCGTTGCCCTCATCGAACACGATGAAGAGGGCGCTTCTCTGGTTGGTGAACATGGTACTAGACAGTATCAGCGGTACTAAGGTGGCTAAGTACGCGTCGCAGAACGACACAGTAGTATCGTGGCAGTTGTCACTATCATTGGGAGTCAACCAGACATAGTCCGGGGGAGACGCCGAGTTCAGCGCGGCCAGGAACTCGCTGTCTGTAGGCGAGGAGGTTGTGAGAAAGTGGCTGCATCTTGACGCGGTATTCATATCGCTAAAGTCTATGAACGGGAAGTGGTCCCCACTTCTAGGCGGCATGAAACTGCAAGTCCCAGAGCCACTACTATCCTCTGCGAAAGCCTGCCATGTCAACCCTGCAGACTCCAGCCTATCAACAACGTTGGGAGAAGAGATCATGTAGCAACAATTACCATCACTCGTGTATCCAAAAGTGCTACCGCCTGTCAGAGCCAGATAGTTAGGTTCACTGGGATGAGCAATAGCAGTATAATGTGTAGCGAGCCCATACAGTCCGGCAAGACTGGTCATATAGGTTCCCGCTCCTGATCCGCCGCAGCCTCCCAGAGTAGTGGTCAGAATGTCACATAACCCGTTGTTCTCCATGAGGATCGTGACCACATGGTCGAAGTTGGCTCCAGCCACAGTCGAACTGGTTAGAGCAGATGCTTGTCCTTCGTGAACCAGTAGTTGGAAGGCTACGGTGCTGCTGAAGAGGGCGATCAGGCAGAGGGCGAGCGCTCTGAGCCTCTTTTTTATCGCTCTGCTCAGTTGCGGTTATTCTCCAGGCCTCGAGGAGAGGCTGGAAGCAGAAGCGAGCTAGGTTCCCATTGTGAGTTCATTCTTGCAAAGTATCCTATAGCGCAATCTGCGCGATTCCTCAACCTGATGACCAAACCCGTGTACGCGTCCTATGCGAATATAACAATTGTGGTGACGTGTATTGCTATGTCATACAACTGACTATCGACCCGAACAGTCAAAAACACCCCTTGATTTACAGAAAAAATGTAATCTCCGAGGCATATCAGAATTCTAAAGCGATCTATAGGTTTCTTCCGGGAGCTATAATCTATTATACGCAGAATGTTGACGTTTATGCAGGGTCCCAGGATATCTTAACCTGATGACCACCCAAGAGTGTCTTGCGACCCTCTTGGTTCGGGTTTCTTATCCTGGGGCCCTTGTCTTCCTATCTCAGGAAGATCAGGGCTAAATTATCGACATGAGTTTGTCTGGGGCGTCTGCATTCCCTGTTCCAAACGCTGCGAGCACTGTGTTTCGATGCCGGAGTTTGGGGGCAAATAAAGAGCTCCGGTGTTCGCCTCTGCATCTGAGTCTCTGGGTTGTTGAAGAGTTAGCATAAAGAGAATGAGTTGGAGTCTAGCATCGCGATTGACAGCGGCTCCGAAGGACATGGAGGAGTGTCTGTCCATCGCTCACAAAACGGCTGAGAGCCGGTTTCCGCATATAATAGTTTGGATGTGACCCGAGAAAACCGGGACGCTGGGGTTTCTTTGAGGTTGATGCCACTGTCTATCGTTGACCGTAGATATCTCGATCAAAGCGTTTGATCAAAGGCGAGATCTTGGCGTGACAGTGAGGTTGCCTTCCGGAGACACGTCACAAACCTCTGTGGGGGCATCGTTCTCGAAACCTGGCCTATGTCTTATAGCGACCTTTTGGAAGAACGAGACTCGCTAAACCTTGGACCTCAACAGGTCGATTCTAGAAGATGCCATCCGATCATTCTTGGCTGAAGACCTTGGATTTGGAGACGTTACTTCGAATGTTTTGGTGGATTCCAAGCGTAAAGGCGAGGGAAGAGTCGTCTGCGGGGAGAACGCAGTGATCGCAGGAATTGAGGAAGCTCTTGTTCTTCTCGAACTCACTGGTTGCCAAGGAACAACTAGGGCTCACGATGGCGATCGGGTCAAGGCGGGGACCATGATTCTCTCAGCTCTCGGTCCTGCGCGTGCCTTGTTGGGTGCTGAGCGGACATTGCTGAACATGCTGGCTCACATGTCCGGCGTTGCAACCGCAACAGCAGATCTCGTATCAATCGCAAATAGAGAGAGTCGGGGCAAGGTCAGGATTGCGTGTACTAGGAAGACGCTTCCAGGTCTGAGATATTTTGAGAAGAGGGCTGTGGAGCTTGGTGGCGGCGATACTCATCGTCTGAGGCTGGATGATGCTGTCCTCATCAAGGATAATCACCTGGAACTCGCAGGTTCCGTAAGCGAGTGTGTTCGAAAGGCGAAGGAGACGGTGAGTTTCACAAGGAAGGTCGAAGTCGAAGTGACGACTCCGGACCAGGCGGTAGACGCAGCCAATGCTGGAGCGGACATCGTTTTGCTCGACAACATGACACCGAAGGAAGTAGAGAGATCAGTGGCCTTGTTGGAGATCAAGAATTTGCGAAACCGAGTTCTAGTTGAGGCATCAGGCGGGATACGAAAAGAGAATCTTGCAAGTTACGCGAAGACCGGAGTGGATGTAATCTCTGTTGGCGCAATCACCCACTCTGCTCTAGCCGTCGATATGAGTCTGGAGATACATGCCTCAAGAAAGCGCGGGTAGTGTTCCGGCTCGAAGACAAGCGAGCTGATCAGGAAAGCTGAAGCGATCCGGATCCAAGAGCACCGGCTCAAGCCAAGCCTCCGGTTAAAGACCCAAGCTGAGATCATCGAATTCATTCATGATAAGGGTCTCGTCTCTGCACTTGGAGGCAATGAGCTTCCAAGCTACATCAGCGCAGTACTAGGCAAGCCTTGGAAGCCATCAGTGAAGGGGTTTGCTGGCTGGATGGACTGGTGGTCGATCAAAATTTCCGGCCAATCAGTAGCCCGCGTTTCCCGAGATATTGAAGGGAGAGAGGATATTCTCGCGACCAGAATATTCCGACGAACTAAGACTTTCGTATCCAACAAACTCTGGCCAATTCTCGACCCCATCGTGAAACATTACCAAGACCCCGCGGTCAGACGACAGATTCTCTCAGACATCGAACTGAAGATACTCGAAACTATCGGGACCGAGGGTTCAATCCGTACAGACCGATTGAGAAAGAAGCTCAAGCTGGAAGCCAAAGAAAACAATTCCAAGTTTCACCGTTCACTAACCAACCTAGAAAGCTACGCGCTAATAGTTGGTGTTGAAGACCCTCATCCGGAGAAACATCTACACGCCAACATCTGGCAAACATGGGATACAAGGACTCAGGAGGGAAAGAGTCACGCTAGCCTGCCCTACAGTGAAGCTTTGAGCAAACTCTTTGTGAAGACTATCGATGCATGTGTTCTCGCTCGCGAAGACCAAATATCCGCATGGTTTGAGTGGAGCTCCGAGATTCAGACAGCCAAGGAGAAATCAGTCTTGGATGGAGCTATTCTTAGATCCGGCCATTACCTCGTTTCATCTAGGGTCCGGGATGTCAACAACTGAGGACCGAGCTCCGCTCGGCCGGCCAGCGCCAGTCAGGCATCTGAATTGTTTGTTAGATGCTGGCCCCAACAATCATCAAGACGAAGGTCACCGCAAGCAAGAACACTCCCAATCTTGCAGCCATGCCCAGTCTCTTCTGCAGGTTTCCGACCTGAGCAGACATCGCTGAATCACCGCCGGGTGCGACTTGTTTCTGCGACTGCTTCAGCAGCCCAACGAGCTTCCGACTGGTTGGTATTAGGACGCCGAAAGCGATCAGAAGAACGATAAGCGTCACGACTGCACCGATCTGGATATAGATCAGACCTGAGTTGGATGGCGCAAGGGAGGTCGCGGACTGAGTGATGTAGGCGTAAAGCGCAAGTCCCGCCACCGCGGCAACGATAGAGCTTCCCCCAATGAACCTCATGTAAGAAGGAATTACCGATAAGATGAATTCGCTTCTCGAGGCGGGAGACATTCTTCTAAGGGCGGGAGTCAAGACAGAAACGAACAATGTCGCACCTCCCATCCATGCGATTATCGAGCCAACATGAAGAACGAGAAGAACGAGAAACACGGCATCAGCCATTCTTGTTCAGACTCGAACCTTCCTTCAGAGAGGTTTCTATTTATCATATGAGTCGCTTCTTTGTGTACCGTTAATTTATGGTCGGAAAAAGAGAGTGCGAACTGTTCGAATGCTTTTAGATAGTGAACGGTTGAGGATTGCCAGCTGATTCGATGACTCTCTTCAGCAATCCTGTGGTCCTCGAGCTTCTAGCCAAGTACAAACCGATCGCCGCGATGACCCATACCTCCGCCCTATTGGGATGGGATTTAGAGATCAATATGCCCGAGGCCGGTGCCGCCGCGAGAGGTCAGGCCCAGGCTGAGATCGAACTGCTACGGCAGAAGATGACCCTCGACCTAGCAGGTCTCATCGAGAAAGTTGAGAAGCAAAAGACTCTCAACGATGCTGAGAAAGGAGTAATCCGTGTCATCAAGAGAGAGCTGGATTTCTATCAGAAGATTCCAGCAGATCTGCTGGAACAGCTACAGAAAGCTACTGTCGAAGCGTCCGTCCCCTGGAGGGAAGCGCGGAAGAAGGCCGACTTCCGAATCTTTCAGCCCCACCTAGAAAAAATAACTGATCTGAAACGGAAGCAGGCAGAATATCTCAACCCTTCGACACATGCCTACAACGCGCTGCTGGACCTCTTCGAGGAAGGACTGACAATTGACGATCTGGACAAGATCTTTTCCGTGCTCATCCCGCAACTCAAGAAGATCCTCGCCAAGACTCTTGCACAAGGAAAATTTCCCGAGAAGCATCCTTTGGAAGAAGCCGACTATGATGTTGAAGCGTTGAAGCAGGTAAACCAGAAACTCACGTCGCTTCTTGATATGCCTGGCAAGAGATTCCGACAGGATGTTTCCACGCATCCTTTCTCGATAAGAATTGCCGGCGATGATGTAAGGATCACTACGAGGTACGAGCCTAAGAACTTCAAGGCCTCAATGTTCGGCCTAATCCACGAATGCGGCCACGCGCTCTACGAACTCCAAGTAGACCACGAACTCGACTTCACACCCACGGGGACAGGTGTTTCCTCGGGAGTACATGAGTCACAGTCCCGATTCTGGGAGAACATCGTCGGAAGAAGCAGACAATTCACATCCATGACCTACCCCATCCTCAAAACCAAGCTGAGATTCCTATCACACTACGACGAGAGCCAAGTCTACTCATACTTCAACACCGTAAAACCCAGCCTGATACGAGTCGAGGCGGACGAGCTGACTTACAACTTCCACATCGCGATGAGATATGAACTGGAGAAGAAGATGTTGCAGGGCACAGTCCAAGTGTCAGAACTCCCCTCTGTCTGGAATGATATGATCGAAGAATATCTAGGAAAGAGACCACCGGACGACGCTCAAGGTGTCCTGCAGGATGTCCACTGGAGCTGGGGACAATACGCCAACTTCCCGGGCTACTCTCTCGGAAACGTGATAGCAGGAATGCTCTGGAATACTCTAACAAAGAAACAGTTGCTCCCTATCAGAGGAGACAAGAGCATCCCAGCACTCAAGGGATGGCTGGCGGAGAACGTCCACAAACCCGGAGCTACATATCCACCTAAGGAGCTACTCAATCGAGTCTTCGGCCACGGGTACGACCCGGCGGGGCTAGTAAGCTATCTCGAAAACAAGTATCTCGCAGCGAACTGAACCCTCAACCTTTCCGCTTAGAATCGTTCTGGAGGTTTATGCCAAACCATTTTCGCAACAACCTATCGAACTCTCCCCGACCCTTGACAGGCCGCTCAACCCGCCTGCCTTTCCTCGTAACAATGAGCTTCGAATCTGTCAGAGTCACTCTTCCATCCCGAGTCAGCATCGTACACACTCGGCCTTTCTTGAAATGCGAGTTCGGAGAAGTCTGCTGATAGCGAGATCTACGGACAAAATCCCCGAGACTTCGCGATCGAAGACTGAACAAGTATTGAGGCTCCCAGAGATTCTTCTCGCCATCCCATCTCGACAGCAACCTCCCTCGAGCTATGCGAGTGATACGGTAGACCCTTCCATTGTCAGTTTGTGGAGCCTCAAAATCCAGGCGTTTTGGTTCTGTGAACGAGTCTCCGAAACCAACATCGGCCAACCAGCGATCCTTCATCGTGACCATCAGAGTCATGTGATCAAACTCTGGAGTGAAACCACCATTCTTCCGGGCGACTCGTGCAGAAAGCATGCGCACCTTGAAGCCCAAGCTCGTGAGTAGCGCTGCAAAGGATCCGTTGAGCTCGTAGCAAAAACCTCCATGTCTGTGAGTAATGATCTTCTCGAAGAACGCGTCCTTGCTGAGAATTATCGGGCGTCCCAAGTGAATGTCAAGATTCTCAAACGGGATCGAAAGCAAGTGCTTCTTGTGAAGGCTACGGAGACCCTCCACGCTCGGCCGAGTCGGCCCACGATATCCTATTCGGGCTAGGTATGGACCGGCCAGGTTGGCAATATGACGAGTTTTCAGTAAAACCTACGACCCGGCCCGGATCGACTACGGCACAAGCATCAATGGGCCTTTGACCTAAGCTAGCTGCAGCATTCTCTCGATAGAAAGTCTAGCTCTGTCAGCGGTCTCTTTTGGAACCTTGACCTCGAACACCATGTCCCTCAGCGACCGGTAGACCTTCTCTAGAGTTATCGTCTTCATGTACTGGCAGACCGCGTCCTCCTTCACTGGCAGGAACGTCTTGTCTGGATTCTCTTTCTTCATTCGATGAAGAATGCCCGTCTCGGTGGCTATAAGGAACTTGTTGGCAGATGACTGTCGAGCGTGACGTACCATTCCTTCCGTAGAGTAGATCTGTGTCATTGGTAGGTTGAAGTCGCCTTTCTCGGAGAAGTAGAGGAATTGTGTGACACACCCGCATTCTGGGTGGACCAGGAATTCCGCGTCCCGGTGTTCTTCGAGCTTCCGGTTAATGACATCTGGTGTGATGCCTGCGTGAACATGGCACTCTCCCGGCCAGACCTCCATCTTCCGCTGTGTCTTCTCCATAACATAGGCTCCAAGAAACATGTCTGGCAGGAAGAGAATCTCTCGGTCCCGAGGAATACTGTTTACCACCTTTACCGCGTTGCCGGAGGTGCAGGCGTAGTCGCTCTCTGCCTTTACCTCGGCGGTCGTGTTAACGTATGAAACGACGACAGCGTTCGGATGCTCCTTCTTCCAAGCCCGCAATTTGTCAGCGTCAATAGTTGCAGCTAGGGAACAGCCTGCTCCAAGGTCCGGGAGTAGGACCTGCTTCTGAGGAGAGATTATGGAGGCAGTCTCGGCCATGAAATGGACCCCGCAAAACACGATCACATCAGCTTCGGTCCGGGCCGCAACCTGAGACAATCCGAGAGAGTCGCCAACATAATCGGCGATGTCCTGGACCTCCGGGACCTGATAGTTGTGCGATAGTATGACCGCGTTCCGCTCACGCTTGAGCCTCATGACTTCCGCTACAAGATCCTTCCTGATGCTAGGCTGGAGTGTAGCGGGCATTAGTTCCGACCTCTAATTGACAGGAGGCTAATCCTCGGTTAAAATGTTGCTTCGAAGTGCCTCCCTCCAAGAGACTTTGTTGGGGTGACAGTAACAACATTGTTTTCCTCGACGGTTACGATACTATTCTTGGGTTCCTGAGATTCCAGAATAGCTGATGGATGAATTGAATCCCTCTACTGGATCCCGAGATACGACGTGCATGCGTACGAAGCGGACGGCTGGGAGAGAGATGGTCCATCGATGAAGTTCAGCTGGCATGATGTGGCTGAAGACGTCGATAAGCATGCTCACAAACTTGCCGAGGACATTTTCGCGCTCGAGCCGGATGTAACAGAAGAGGTTGATCTCAAGGCATTATTCGAACGCATTCTTGGGAAAGAGGACTGGACAGACAAGCTAGCCGCACGGCTTGGACAGCTCAAAGGGCTCTTCCACCGACCTCAGAAAGACACTGAGCTCCCTGAGGATCTCAATCAACTTATTCCCGACATGCGGGACGTGGAGCGCGCTTACGTGGACATAACAAGCGGATACAAGGACTTCATCAAAGCCGTCTGGGTCGCGCAACACGAGCGCCAATGGCGCGAGGAAACAGGAGTCTAGTACATTGGAGATTGTAGCCGGGCTATCTGCGACGATACACGATCAATGTACTCCTTCAACCTCGACAGCATAGTCTTAGCAGTGATTACCCCGAGAACCTTGTGATCTGAGATAACAAGGACCCGTCGTATCCCCTTCTGAGCCATTATCTGAGCAACCTGGTCAATGCCCTCGTTTCCATCGACCGAAACTAGGCTGCTGGACATTATGTCGCCGAGCTTCACTTCGCCGGGATCCTTACCTTCTGCCGTAATCTTTGCCAGAAAATCCCACTCGGTAACAATGCCCTCCGGGACGCCACCCGCTGACGCGATTATTACGAAACCGTGGCTCTTCGCCTTCATCTGACGAGCAGCTTCAAGCGCGCTCGTGTTTCTCGAAAGGGAGAGGAAATCCTTCTCGACAATATCCTTGGCGACTAGGACCATGATTGATGACCACATAAAACGGATAGATAATGGTTAACAAATCCTCTGCAGAAAATTACCTGTGGCATGATTGTCCCTTTCATGCTACTTGTTCCCGGACCTCTAGTCTCCGGTCGACAGCTACTCCAACTCCGCGACCTCTAAGGGCAGAGGGAACTATTGCTACCAGACTCATGATTGCCATAATCCAGAAGATGGTGTGCATTGGCGCGATGAAGAGGTCCACGCTCGGAGTGGCTCCCGATTGGAGCTGTAGTCCGGCGAATATTGCCTGCAGAACGTTGATGGGTATACTGGTTGCTAGGACGGCGAATGAGATTGAGAGGCTAAGAAGAGCTCCAGTAGTCACCAGAGTCGCGGACATTCCTGAAGCAACACCCCTCCTGGTTACTGGGGCGGAACTCATGATAGAACTAATGTTAGGCGCTACAAACATTCCCCCTCCAGCTCCGACGAGGACCATGAGGAGCGCAAGAACTGTGTAGGAGACGTTCGCGGGGATAAGCGCGAGCCCTATCAGGCCAGCGGTCGATATCGAGAGGCCGGCTGTAGTGAAGAATCGAGGTCCGTATTTGTCGGAGAGGTAGCCGCTTAAGGGTCCGAGACTGACAAACGCCACCGCGAACGGTATCAAGGCAAGCCCAGCCTTGAAAGCGTCATAGATCAGCACTCCTTGGAAGTAGATTGTGAGGACTAGAGAAACGCCGCTCCGGGCTATCGAGGCTAGGAAGTTGCTGACTATGCCTGCTGAGAAGGCGCGGATCTCAAACAGTGTCAAATCCATCAGCGGAGTGCGAGAGTGCAGTTCCACATACACGAAGCCGCCGACCATCAACAAGCCTGCTCCCATCAATGCCACATCGACCAGAGTGTATCCTGACAATGCGCCAAGAGTCAGACCGACTAGGAACGCGGTTAGTCCCCCCGCAAACAGAACATTGCCCGGCAGATCAATTCTCTCGTGATGGACCGTGCCTAGTTCTCGCAGCTTCTTGTAAGCCCAAAAAGTTGCGAAGGCGCCTATTGGAAGATTGATCCAGAAGATAGACTGCCAGCCCAACGCCACAGTTAGAATTCCGCCGAGTATGAGGCCGATGACTGAGCCGCTAATTCCCGCCACGAGGTTGACGCCGATCGCTCGTCCCCGCTCGTTGGGCGGAAAAGCGTCCGTCAGAATCGCCGCGTTGTTGGCCCAGATGAGAGCTGCACCTACTCCCTGGACGAGACGAAAGAAGACCAGCATTCCACCGTTGATCGACAGACTGCAAAGGCCGGAGCCTATGGTGAAAACCGCGAAGCCGAGATTATACAGCCTAACTTTGCCGTACATATCGGCCAACCGGCCGAAAGCCAAGAGCAGAACAGCAGTCATCAGAATGTAGCCCATCAGGACCCAGAGAGCTTCGAAAGCTGAAGCGTTGAGACTCCGAGTAATTGTCGGGAGAGCGATGAGAACGATGTTGCCATCTAACTGGGACATGAAAGCCCCGATCGTCGTGTTGGTGAGAACGGTGTACTTGTACTGCAACCCAGAACCTCGATTGGATTAGGCCGGCTCGAAGACTATTGCTTGTAGACCTTTTCCTACACGACTGTACAATTCTTGTCTGAAGAGGTCAGGATGCTCTCTTGGCTCCGATGTAGTAGTGTTCTTTTGCGACCTCTTGGAAGACCACGATCGTCTGATCCCTCGGCGCCTTAGCGATGCTCTCGACGGCGTCGGTAATGGCGCGTGCTAGATCATCCTTCTGCTGTTGAGTCCGCCCACCATACATCAAGACTTTGACTATTGGCATAGTTTGACATCGGAAATGTAGTTGAAGAAAGTTATCTTCGCAACATACGGCGAATGACCAATGAGACCTGTCTAGTTTAGCTTCTGGACGAGCCGAGATGTTGCTACGACAGTAACAACCGCGCCGATCGCGACGCCATCCACATCGCTTAGGAATAGGGCCAGGAGAGTTGTCGTCCCTCCCGCAACTAAGTCTCGAAAGAGTCCTCTGTTTCGCGGAGACTTGTCAATGACGTCAGCGGCGAGGACGAGGAGTAGGGCGAGGAAGTATGCTGGTTGCTGGGAGATTGCTGAGGTCAGCAGGAAGAATATCGGCCATGCTACGAACTGGCTGACTGGTAACAGGAACGATCGGATTTCCGTCAGCCGTAACGACAGGCCCATCATAAATTGTAATGGAGACCGTGGGATAGAAAAGGCGATCCAACTATTTCTACTACTTTTCAGTTTAATTTTTCTTACTGCTTCTCAGTCGAGACACGGCTCTGTCAAGACCCTTCAACACTATTTCTCTAGGTTCCATGCGGACTTGCTGTACTTGGTATCATAGAGCTCATTCGCTGTCGACAACTCAGTCTTCGTCAAAGTTCCCTCCTCCAATCGCACATTGTAAGAACTCTCTATTCCTCGAACCATTCCATCCCTCACATTCCTCGTCGTCACATCCTTCCCCAACTCGTCACGAACAGTCGTGACTCTCTTCTGAACGCTAGCAACATGCCGACCAGCCAACTTCACCTGAGGCACATTCAAGACCCTCCCGAGGATCGCCAAGTCAGAAGCCACCAGGATGCAACCATGATGAAAGACCGTCCCCCATCTGATGCTTCCCGCAGCACCAGAGACTTTCTTCCCTTCGACCACAATATCATTGATTGGCTGAAACTCAGCGTTTACGCCGAGACTTCGCAGTCCTTCGACGGCGCCTTCCGAGAGTTTCTTGAATACTGATTGAAGATCTGGATCAGGAACCAGCAGATGTCCCCTCTGCAATGATATCGCGTAGTTCAGGTTGCCGGCATCATGGTAGACAGCCCCGCCCCCGGTAAACCGTCTAACCACCGTGGTCCCAGTCTCCTTACACGCGTCAAAATTGACCTCGAGCAATGCAGACTGAAAGCATCCCAGAACAATAGTGTTCGAGTTATGCCAGAAACGAACAGTGTTCGGAG
>Ga0209154_1001231_pt1 | contig 15174 bp, 11 predicted proteins | sample GraSoiAngelo_121_FD_185878 | JGI IMG/M metagenome (GOLD analysis project Ga0209154, IMG submission 185878) | Grasslands soil microbial communities from the Angelo Coastal Reserve, California, USA - 14_0919_12_20cm (SPAdes) (version 2) | ecosystem: Environmental > Terrestrial > Soil > Grasslands ... | reverse complement strand
ACCCCGCCAGATGAGCTCATGGCTTCCCTTTTCGAAGCCATCGTTCTGCAAAACTTGAGCGTTCTCACGCGCGGGCATACTTTGCGGCCGCATGTGCTGCTTCTCGGAGGTCCTAACAGCTTCATTCGCGGCATGCGAGAAGCCTGGCAGGCCAACATTCCGCGCATGTGGCAGGAGCGCAAGGTCGCCATTCCCGAGGGCGCCAGACCGGAAGACCTAATCAAGGTGCCACAGAATGCTCAGTATTTTGCCGCCCTGGGAGCAATCGAGTTTGGCCGCAGCGAAGATGACTGCGTGGGCTGCTACCGCGGCTATGACAACCTGGTCCACTACATCGAATACGGCCGGCAAGAGGAAAAGGCGAAAGCGGGCGGGAAGGGCCTTGTCGAATGTCCCGAAGAACTTGATGGCTTCAAAGAAAGCTACCGTCGCAAGAAATTTACTCCAGCGGTCTTTCAGAGCGGAACCACGGTCGGCGGCTTCATCGGCATCGACGGCGGATCGACTTCTACCAAGGCTGTCCTGCTGGATGAGAATGGAGACATTCTCTCGAAGTCTTATCAGCTCTCGAATGGCAATCCGATTCAGGACACGATCGAAATGTTCGAGAATCTGCGCGGGCAGGTAGAAGCGCAGAACGCGAAATTGGAGGTACTCGGCGTGGCCACGACGGGCTATGCCAAGGATATCCTGAAGGACGTGCTCAAGGCCGACGTCGCGCTGGTTGAGACAGTGGCCCACACGGAATCGGCGCTGAAGTTCTACGAGGATCCGCACGTGATTGTGGACGTTGGCGGGCAGGACATCAAAATCATCATCTTGCACAACGGCCGCGTGAAGGATTTCAAGCTCAACACCCAGTGCTCCGCCGGCAACGGATACTTCCTGCAATCCACGGCGGAAGGCTTCGGCTTCGATGTGAATCAATACGCCGATCTGGCGTTTGCCGCGCAAGCAATGCCGGTTTTTGGCTACGGCTGCGCGGTGTTCATGCAGTCGGACATCGTTAATTTCCAGCGACAAGGGTGGCGCGCGGAGGAAATCCTCGCCGGGCTTGCGGCCGTGTTACCGAAGAATGTCTTCCTCTATGTAGCCAGCATCCCCAATCTCGCTGCGTTAGGCACGCGCTTTGTCCTGCAAGGCGGCACGCAAAATAATCTTGCTGTGGTGAAAGCGGAAGTGGACTTCATTCGCAATAGCTTCCGGGCCGCCGGGAAGCAGCCGGAAATCATCGTGCACGAGCACTGCGGAGAGTCCGGCGCAATCGGCGCGGCGCAGGAATCGCTGCGCCTGTGGCGGAACGGTCAGCGTACGACCTTCGTCGGCTTGGATGCAGTACGGAAAATCGAATACCGGACGACGCGCAACGAGGCTACGCGCTGCAATTTCTGCAAGAACAATTGCCTGCGAACTTTTATCGACATCCGAACCGAGCCCGCCAAGGATTTCGTTCCCATCAAGCGGGTAACCAAGGTTCCGCTGATGCAAGGTGAGCAGAGGCTGATTATTGCTACCTGCGAAAAAGGAAGCGTGGAAGATGTGAGCGAAATGAAGGACATCAAAGCTGGCCTCGATTCAATCCGAGACCAGCATCCCAATTTCGTGGACATCGCGTCGAAAGAGGTCTTTCGTCCTACCAACGCCAAGAACGTTGCCGATCCGATTCCGACGCGCGCTTGGTCGAAGGCGGCCAAAGAGCGCATTCGACTGATCGAGAACCGCAAGCAGCTACGCATCGGGATTCCGCGCGTGCTAAACATCTACAGCTACGCGCCGCTGTTCAATGCCTATTTCGAAAGCCTCGGAGTCGAACCCGAGAACATCGTATACTCCGATTACACCAGCCAGGAACTCTATCGCGCGGGTGCCAGCCGTGGCGCGATTGACCCCTGCTTCCCTGCCAAGATCGGGATTTCCCACGTCTACAACCTCGTCCAGGAGAAGCACCGCAAGAAGCCTCTGAACGTGATCTTCTTCCCGATGTACGACGTCCTGCATACGCCCTTGGTGAAGTTGCAAGGCTCGAATGCCTGCCCGACCGTGACCGCGACTCCGGAAACGGTGAAAGCCGCGTTCACCAAGGAAAATGACGTCTTCGCCGAGCACAAGGTGAAGTATTTGGACCCGGTACTGAACTTTGCCGATCGCAAGCTGTTCGCTCATCAAATGCTGCAGGGGTGGCAGCCGATTCTGGGACTGTCGGAAGAAGAAAATGATCGCGCCATAGAAGCCGGGTTCGAGGCTCTAAAAGAATATGAAACGAACATTCGCCGCCGTGCGCGCCAGGTGCTCGATCAACTGGAGCGCGAGGACCGCATTGGCATCGTGATGCTGGGACGGCCCTATCATCACGATCCTGGATTGAACCACGAGATCATGGACGAGTTCCAAAAGCTCGGCTATCCGATTTTTTCTCAAAACACGCTTCCGCTCGACGAAGACCTGCTGCAGCGTCTCTTCGGCGAGGAAGTTCGGGCGGGTGTGATCAGCAGCCCGCTGGATATCAGCGACGCCTGGAAGAATTCCTATTCATGCAGCACCAATCACAAAGTCTGGGCGGCAAAGTTTACCGCGCGGCATCCTAATCTGGTGGCGCTGGAAGTTTCCAGCTTCAAGTGCGGACACGACGCTCCTATCTATGGCGTGATCGAGGGCATTATTGAGCAGTCCGGCACTCCATACTTCTGCTTCAAAGATCTCGACGAGAACAAGCCCTCCGGCTCAATCAAGATCCGGGTTGAAACGATCGACTACTTCCTGCGGCGCTATCGCGAGGAAGTCATCCGCAAACGAAAGGCCGAGCAGGATATTGCGGCACAGCTGGCGGTGCTGGAAGCCGAGTTGCGACGTGGATGTCAGGACCCGGCAATTCTGCAACTTGATAAGGCCTGCCTGCAGCAAGATCTGCAGGCGGTGGCGGGGGATTAACTCGAAGCTGCGCCGCCCCCGGGCAACGCTGCCGAGGGCATCAGGCTCCCGGCTGGTGCTGCATGCGGATCTGGCCACGGAGTACTTGACGGATGAGATGACAGGCTCGCTTCCCTTCGGGCAAGGCTAGGGCACAAGATTTCCCTACCGCTCGGGCGAGTGCTGACCACGCCCGCAGCTTTCGCAACATCTTGCCCGTCCAAAAAGCGGCCGGAGTCAGCTGTCATCAACCTGCAGCGCGGGAGACGCCGCGTTTACTGCTCGCTGAGTATTCCCGAAGTGAAGCAGGCATGCCAGTTGATTCGTGGTGTCCTCCGAGCCCAGATCCGTAACGGCCCGGCGCCTGGCGGGTGTGACGCTCACGATGTCATCCGGCGAGGACTGCTCGTGCGGCAGCCGCTTCTCAGGTTCGAGGACTGGTCTCAGCCCTAGTTCATGAGAGCTGCCGCCCGCACCCCATCCATCGCAACCCCAGCGAAACAGTCGGGGTGGTGGCAAGTGCACCTAGTGCACCTTCGAAACCGGTCGCTTCCACAGCTTTCTGGGGTATACTTCGCCCACAAGGTTCAAAATTTCTCGGGAAACGAGTCAGCTCATGTCTGTGAAGGCGGTCGAAGAGGTATCTACGCAGGTTCCTGCCGACGAATTTCAGTCACTGGAAGAGAAAATTTATCGCACCATCGAGCTATACAAGACCGCGCGTGCCGGCCGCATGGCGGCAGAACGCGACGTACAACGGTTACGCGAACAGATCGAGGAACGCGAAGAGGAGCTGGAAGGCTTGCGCAAGGAAGTCATCGCGTTGCGCAAGGAGCGGGAAGAGGTGCGCGGTCGCGTGGAGAAGATGCTGCGTCAGATCGAAGCCATCAGCGAAGAAGCAATCGCCGGCTAAAGCGCGGACCTGCGCAAAGGAGTTCAAACAGCATGGCATCGCTACCTAAAGAGCAGCCGGTCCGGAATCCCGAGAACAGCAGCGTGCGCGTCGAAATCTTCGATCAACCGTATAACTTGCGCGGATCCGATCCCGAGTACGTGATGAAATTGGCGGAGTACGTGGACGGGAAAATGCGTGCGGTGGCCGAGGCCACTTCGACCGTCGACTCGCTGCGTCTGGCGGTTTTAGCAGCGCTCAATATCGCCGACGAGTACCACGTTCTCAAACGTCAGCACGAGAACGGTTCTGGAGATTACATCAAACGCACACACCGCCTGGTGAACGCATTGGATGAGGTCCTGAATGAAGACCGGCGCGCCTGAGTTCCCGCGGGTCGCTGGTTCGTTCGGCGCAAGCACGCTGACTGCCATCTTTTTACCACCTGCCTCTTGCGAATCGGCCCAGCTTTCCCTAGCATCGAGTAGAAAGCCGGCCTGTAGGGTTGGTGATGGTGGTAACCGATTTTTGAACCAACACCGAATGAACGGGGGCTCGACTCGAAAAAACGATCCGGTGTGCGATGCTCCGCCATGCGGAGATGCCTAAAGGGTCGCGGCGGGTTCCCACCGTCTATGACGGGTTCATTCTCGGCCCGCCACACGGCTCCCGCGGGTCGGCTTGGTTTTTCTCACCACGAGGATACCGAGGGACGGAGAGAAGGAATTCTATCCCCGAAGCTCTCCTTGTGACTCGGCCACACAAGGTTCTTCTGCTAAACTGAAGCGGTATCAATTTCCCTTCTCACGCATCTAATTAACCAGTGTTTCCGCGACTTTTTCATATCGGCCACTTCAGCATGCCGAGCTATGGTTTTCTCGTTTCCCTAGGCGTGCTGGTTGGACTCTGGATCAGCGTGCGCAACTCGCGCCGCGAAGCGATTGATCCGGAGAAGGCTTGGAATTTCGGTATTCTCGTTGTCTTGTGTGGGATTCTGGGCTCGAAGATCCTCTACATCCTTGTCGACCTCAGCTATTACACCAGCCATCCACGCGAAATCTTGAGCTTGAGTACCTTGCAGGCGGGAGGCGTGTTCTCGGGAGGCCTCATCGCCGCGCTGATGGCTGCGGCATGGTACATCCGAAAGAACCACATGCCCGCGCTCGCCACCTGTGACGCGTTCGCGCCTGGATTGGCTTTGGGGCATGCGATTGGACGCGTCGGGTGTTTCGCGGCGGGCTGCTGTTGGGGAAAGCCTACCAATCATTTTTGGGGCGTCACTTTCACCAATCCTCTGGCACAGCAATGGGTCGGAACTCCTCTAGGTCAGGCTTTGGAACCGACGCAACTCTTCGAAGCCCTCGTCGAGTTGGCGAACTTCTTCATCCTGATGTGGTTCTTCCAGAGAAAGAAGTTCGATGGCCAAGTCCTCGGCGCCTATCTTTTCCTGTATGGCTTTGCGCGGTACTTCCTGGAATTCCTGCGCGACGACCCGGGACGCGGCGAGGTATTCGGCGGAATGATGACGGGGACCCAACTCATTGCCATCCTGCTGGTCATTGCCGGCGGCGTCCTCTGGCTGCGGCGTGCTGCCAAGGCTGCCCCGGCCACTGCCGCTCGTTAGAAAGAGCCATTCTCGACTTATCCACGTTATCCTTGTAATGGGAACACCTGTGTGGGCCCGGGTCTTTGACCCGGGCCGGCGGGTCGGAGACCCGCCCCACACGTGCTTTGCGCTTAGTGCCCGTGTCAGATCCATATCCAATCTCCCTGATCTCGTCCGGCGAAGATGCCGGCAAGCGGCTCGACCAGTATCTGGTTTCACAGCTCGGGGAGGTCAGCCGCGCTCGAGTACGACAATTGGTCGAACAAGGCAAAGTTCTGGTTAATGACCAGCACGCCAAACCCTCTCTCAGATTACGCGGAGGGGAGCGCATTCAAGTGCTGGGTTCGGCGCAAGCTCCGCCCCTGCGGGCGGTGCCGGAAGATATTCCGTTGGAAATGGTTTATGAAGATGATGACCTTGCGGTCATCAACAAGCCCGCCGGAATGATGGTTCATCGAGGCGCGGGATCAACCGACGATGCCCGGAACCGCGGCACTCTGGTGAATGCTCTGCTGCACCGCTTCGGCAGCCTGTCCCGAGTGGGAGGGGAAGCGAGGCCGGGTCTGGTGCACCGCCTGGACAAGGACACCAGCGGGCTCATCGTGGTGGCCAAGAATGACGAAGCCCATCGCAAGCTGGCTCTCGAGTTTGCGCAACGGCGCGCGAAGAAGACATACATTGCGCTGGTGCATGGATGGTTGCAGCAAGACCACGGAACAGTTCGGACCAGTATTAGCCGCGATCGGGTTCGACGCACCCGCATGACGACTCGGCGGATGGGCGGACGGGAAGCTGTGACCCACTACCAGGCTCGCCGCAAGCTCGACACCGTCCTCGGCAAGTTCACATTGCTGGAGTTGAAGATTGATACCGGGCGCACTCATCAGATACGGGTGCACCTGGCGTCCCTTGGACATCCTGTGGTGGGTGACACCCTCTACGGAGCGCCCCGTGTGATCAAAGCACGCGACTCTAGGCATCCAGCAGAAAAGGAACTTTCCTTACCCCGTAACTTTCTCCATGCCACCGGCTTGGAACTCGTGCACCCCCGCACGGGGAAGGTTCTCTCGTTGTCTCAGCCGCTGCCACTGGACCTCCTCGAATTCCTCGAATGCCTTGAGCGGCACTGACTCCAGGTTGGTTATAATGAATCGATAGCTCACATGAAATTAGTTTGGGTTACATGGCCGGCAGCCTTGATAATGCTGGCCTTCAGCGCCGCCGCACAGAACGATAAGCAACCGGAACTGCCTTCCGCTCCTTCCGCCGTGCACGGGCAAAAGCAGCCGCCCAAGGCTGCTCCCGGCAAGCCACAATCGCCACGCTCTTCCGACATTCAAGAGCTAAAGCCGATCGGACAGGAAGCGCCACCCCCTTCGGCGGCAGTAACGGAGACGTTGCCCTCGAAACATGTCCCGCAAGAGCCGACGACCGCTTCACCTCCGTCCAGGGAAGCCAAGCCGACTCCTCCCCGCGATGCCGATTCCACTGAAAACGATGATTCCCTCACTACTATCCGCAAGACCGTCAACGAGGTGAACGTCGTCTTCGTGGTGATCGACAAGCACGGTCACTACGTAAGGGACTTGAGGAAAGACAATTTCAGAGTTCTAGATGACAACAAGCCGGCTAAGGAAATCCGCAGTTTTCGAAACGAAACGGACTTGCCCTTGCAGGTAGGGCTTCTGGTGGACGCCAGCAATTCGGTACGTGACCGCTTCAAATTCGAGCAGGAGGCGGCCATCGAGTTTCTCAACCAGATCATCCGTCCGAGCTACGACAAGGCGTTTGTTATCGGGTTTGATACCACGCCGGAAATCACTCAAGATTTCACGGACAGCACGGAATTGCTTTCTCGGGGGGTGCGGGCACTTCGCGCGGGCGGCGGAACGGCCATGTACGATGCTCTGTATTTCGCCTGCCGCGACAAGTTGAAGAATGCTCCACGCAAAGGACCGGTGCGCCGTGCCATCATTCTGCTGAGCGACGGCGAAGACAACCAGAGCCGCGTGACCCGGGAAGAAGCGATTGAAATGGCGCAGCGTGCTGACGTGATCGTGTATACCATCAGCACGAACGTCTCGGGCGTCAAGAGGCAGGGCGACAAAATTCTGGAGCGTATCGCGGATGCCACCGGTGGACGCCCTTTCTTCCCTTTCCAACTACGCGATGTGTCTAACGATTTTGCCGAGATTCAGAACGAGTTGCGCAGTCAATACGCGCTGGCCTATATACCCGAAGATTTCCGCACCGATGGCCGCTTCCGCAGCATTCAAATCACGGCGGATCAGAAAGGCTTTCATGTCCGTTCCCGCCGTGGCTATTACGCCCCCCACAATAGGTGAACACATGGCCGGTTACTCGGGTACGCCACTGCCTCAGAAGCTGGGCATCAGAACGCGCGCCCGAATTGCTCTGCCCAACACTCCTCCGGACGTAAAAATCGAACTGAAAGCAGCTATGGTCGGATGCGAAATTGCTGGACAGGGGCCGCTTGATTTTATCTTGCTTTTCGCCAAGACTCAGGCTGACCTGAAGAAAAGCTTTCCTCAGTGGACGAAGAGACTGGAACCTGCCGGCATGTTGTGGGTAGCTTGGCCAAAAAAGAGTTCTGGCGTTGTCAGCGACCTCGACGAAAACAAAATACGTGCCCTTGGACTGGCCGCAGGATTAGTTGACGTCAAAGTATGCGCGGTCAATGAGGTGTGGTCCGGGCTCAAATTTGTGATTCCGCTCAAGGAGCGGGCACGAACTCGTTGAGACACGAATTCCATCCCCCTCAGCATGAGGACATGCAATGAATGCAGGCCTAGCGCGGAGCTAAGGCGTAGTAGCCGCTGCGAGCCTGGACCTTGTAGCCCTTCTTGGAGCGGATCTCGATTCTTCTGAAAGTCCCGTCCAGCTTGGGATTGCTGGGCGTGTAGCCGATGTTGTACTGGCTGCGCAACTCCTGGGCAATCTGGTTGAAGGCCTGCTTCAATTTCTCGGTCTTGTTTCCCACTTCAATTACGCGGCCACCGGTTTCGCCGCCCAGCTTCTTCATGGCAGCGTCCCCGGAGTACCCCCCCAAGCCGTAGAAACCGCGATCGGCAATGAGCAGAACGTAGACAATGGAATCCGATTTCTGCGCGGCTTCGATGGCGTCTTTGATCCTCAACTGACTGCCCTGATCCTCGCCATCGGTCAGAATGATCATGGCCTTGCGCCCGACTTCGTGGGACAGCTCGTCATGGGAAGCGAGATAGACGGCATCGTAAAGCAGGGTGCCTTTGGGCGTTCCCGCACAAGGCACGGGACCGCCACCCAGGCCAGGCACGCCGCCGCAGCCGCCTCCGCCACCGGTGTTGATGCGGGCGCTGTTCAGGGCCGTTCGCAGACGGCGCGTGGAATTGGTGAAGTCCTGCAGCAGGTCGACGTTTACGTCGAAGCTGAGGACGAAAGCCAGGTCTTTGTCGCGCAGGATCTCATTGAGGAAAGCGCCGCCCACTTCCTTTTCCATGTCCAGCACGCGTTCCTGGCTGCCGCTGCTATCGATCAGCATACCCAGGGTCAACGGCAGGTTTGACTCCGCGGTGAAATATTTGATGGTTTGAGGCTTGCCGTCTTCGAGCACCTCAAAGTCATCCTTGGTCTGGTCGGGAATCAGGAGTCCGTGCTTGTCCTTCACGTTGAAGAAAAGCTGCACAACGTTGACGTTGACCTTCAAGGTCTCGACGGACTGGTCCTGATCATTCTGCTGGGAGTCGGCTTGCGCCCAGAGGAAGCCGGTTCCCGCCGCCAGGAACAACACCAGGGACGCCCCGATTAGTATCCGCACCACATGGACTTTTGACATGAGGAGATTCCGACGTTTTTGTTACTCTATTACTGTACTCTTAGATGCGCCAAGCGAGCAGGTTTGGACATCTCAAGTAGCAGAATTTACGGGGGCCCAAGACACGGAAGGGACGGGTAGAGACGTGGTCCGGAAATGGCAATGGGCACATTGGCTGGCAGCTATCCTCTGGGTTACGGCGGTTCTGGGTGCCGCGCAGCAGCCGCCCGAGCAGAAACCTCAGGACATTCCAGACGCGCCCTCGGCGACTCGCCCGCCACAACCTTTTCCGCCCCCGACGGCACCCGTGCAACCCGAGCCGGAGAATCCGCCCGCCGCGGGCGATCAAGCCTCCCCCAACCAGCCTCCGAAACCGAGCATCAAGACGGTTCCCGAGGGAGCGGCGACCCCCGATGGCAAGAATACGCGCGATGAGCTCTACACGCTGACCACGCGAGTGAACTTCGTCGTGGTGCCGGTCACGGTCAAGGATAAGAACACGGGCAATGTGGTGGATGGGCTGCTCCCTAAAGATTTTTCCGTTTATGAAGACGGCGTGAAGCAGAAGCTGAGTTACTTCACCAGTGATCCCTTTTTCCTTTCCGCCGCGGTCATATTCGATTTGGGGCTGCCGGATGCGTCTGTGCAGAAAATCAATCAGACTTTTGCCGCCCTGCAAGGCGCCTTCAGCCAGTACGACCAGGTTTCGCTCTACACCTACAGCAGCACGGTTTCACGGCTTACGGATTTCACTCAAGTCAACCAGAGACTGGTTCAGGCACTGAACGAGTTAAAACTGGATCGCGGGCGCAACAGCGGGATACCCGTGACCTCTGGGCCGCTGGCCACAGGACCGGTCATAAACGGATTGCCGGTCGGGGGAGGACCCGTCAGCGTTTCCACGCCTCCTAAAGAGTCGCACGTTCTCAACGACGCAATCCTGCGGGCGGCTTTGGAGCTGGCCAAGCAAGACCGCACCAGGCGTAAAATCATCTTTGTTATCAGCGACGGACGCGAACTGGGCAGCACCGCCAGCTATGCCGACACCCTAAAAATCCTGCTCACGAACCAGATTTCAGTATATGGGGTGGGCACCGATACCTCGTCACTGCCCGCATACAAGCAACTTTCCAGGCTTCATCTGCCGCGCCAAGGCTATGACAACCTCCTGCCCAGGTACGCTAGCGCCACCGGGGGTGAGGTATTCCCAGAGTTATCGCGCCCGGCAATCGAGACCGCCTACACCAAAGCCATGGACGACGCCCGCAACCAGTACACGCTCGGATATCAGGCCAAAGGTACTCTCGCGACTACCTGCCGCGACCTTGAGGTTCGGGTTGACGTCCCCGATCTCGATGTCCGGGCGCGGGCTGGTTATTGTCCACTCCCTCCCGTGCGCGAAGGCCCGGGTGTAAACCCGTGAACTCCCTTCCGGGGCCTCGGGCTCCCAGTAGTAACCCTGGGAATCTCTCAGGATTGCTGTCGCATGTGATATAAAACCAATGAGTTATCATCCATTGCCAATTTAACCTCGGGTGTTTTTGGTGTGTCGGAATGCCCGCGGAAGCCTCTGAGGGAACGTTTGAGCTTCATTAACTTCGCAGCCCGCGAGATTAATTGCAAGATCGTCTATTACGGCGCCGGGCTTGGCGGCAAGACCACCAACCTGCAGTACATTTATCAAAAGACCGCCGAGCAGCAAAAAGGCAAGATGATCTCGCTGGCTACCGAGACCGAACGTACGCTGTTTTTCGATTTCCTGCCGCTCGATCTGGGCTCGGTGCGTGGGTTCAAAACACGCATGCATTTGTACACGGTTCCCGGACAAGTGTTCTACGACGCCAGCCGAAAGCTCATCCTGCGCGGGGTCGACGGCATTGTGTTTGTTGCCGACTCGCAGGAAGAACGTATGGATGCGAACCTCGAGGCCATGGATAACCTCATGGCCAACCTGCAGGAGCACGGTTACAACTTCGAAAAGATCCCCTACGTGCTTCAGTTGAACAAACGCGATCTGCCCAATGTCCTGCCCGTCGACCAGCTTAAGAACGAGTTGCAGAGAAAGAACGAGCCGGTGATCGAGTCGGTTGCCTTCCAAGGTGTCGGCGTGTTTGAAACCCTGAAAGAGATCGCCCGGCAAGTGCTGATTGAGCTGAAGCAGGGCGGCTAGCTGAACACGGGCCGTAATTGAGCGTAAGCGGGACGCGCATCGGCTGGGGGAATCCCGCGCAGCCGGGGATATACCCTCCCCAATTCCGGCCGATGTTTGCGCAAACGACCGCGGTTTTTTGACACCCACAAAGTTTTTGCAAATGCTTGAGTTGCAGAAAGGGACATGCGTGGCGAGAAAATATCTGCGGTCGATCAGAAGGTTGGGTGCAGTGGGTGATCTACAGGGCTTGACGCGCTTCTTACTTCCCACGTTGCTGCGCAAAGGACGACGCCCGCCTTCATCGAATTTCTCGTCATGAAAGACAGAGCTCAGCACCGCAGGGTGTGGCATGACAAGAGTCACCGCAAAACGGGATGGGATGTGGGAAGCTGGCAAAAAGTCATTTTGGCGCCACCAGTCCGGCCTCTTACCGCTTGCGCCGACGCAAGAGATGCCGGACAAGATCGAGCACGTTCAGCCTCCACAGGATGACATCTGGCCCAGGGAGCCGAGCCAGGAAGGATGCCCAACAGGATCCGCGCAAAGCCGGCTGGCAATAACCGTGACTCCTGAGAAAGGCGGACTCCATTTAGAACGGAATCGTCACGTATATGGTCGGACCTCGATTGACTACGAAAATCGCGCCTCGGCGTCTGCTGCACCGGTGGGTCGCAGGCTACCAAGATACAGGAGTAAAGGTTAAAACGACGGCCACGCCTTCGGAAGGATGCGCCGGCGTCACAATCCGCAAAGCATTCGCTTCAAGGGGGGGCAAGAACGCGGCAGGTGCTCCCCTGGTCATTCCCGTACCTTTTTACGAAAATGTTGCCGGGGCCCTGCCTCGACGGCAGGGCGAGAAGATTTTTCCCGAAATCCAGCCCACTGTCTGCGAGTGTGCCGCTCGATCCAGGCCTACACGGAGCCGAATGTATTAGCCAGGAAGACTGGACGATTGAAACGTTCGTGCGTTGCCTCTGCAACCAGGTGCCGGCATCTGGTGTCGAAGTCCACTGCGAAATGGGCTGTAAAGTCGTTTCCTTCACTTCGACGTCCTGGCCGGAACTATCCGGTCCAGCCAGAACTTTAGTTCCCTCTCGAACGCCGCCTTCTCCCTGGCCGTGACCCGCAGAACGTGCCCGGTGCCCTCCCTGGCCGCCACCACTCTACCGAGCCCGCCCAGACCCGATGTCAGATAGTAGGTTTGTTCGTTCGTGGCCTCATTGGCGACGAAAAGCACAATGTTGTTCTTGTCCGTGATTGAAACGTTAAACCCGCGCACCAGCTTCCCGCTCCGCTCGAAGCGCTGTGCGACCGGACATTCTTTCAGGTCGGCGGAAATACGCAGCATTTCAGAGACGTGAGGCGGGATTTTCGCCTGCAGACCTGCCTTTAGAACTCTGTCCACCGCGCGCGCAATCCGCTCGCGAGCGCCGAAACCAGGTGCAGAGGGTGCCTGACCCGCTGCCAGAACGGTCACAACCGGCAGCAAGAAAACCAAAATCCACACCAACCCAATCGAAAGACCTCCGGCGAATTTCGACACGAGTCCTCCAATTCAGTCGAACAAAACAAATCCTTAGCCACATCCAGCATACTCCGCGTGGACCGGGCATTGGTTCTTCCTCGGCACTGGGCTGGGGAAATTGAATTTGCGGTATCGTCCAGTACGGCGTCGGGGCGCGAACGCCGGTTTGCATTCAACTAAGGTCGCCACCGCGAACGATTGAGATTTGGCTGGCGGCAGGAGTTGGGGGGGGCCAGGCCACAGGGCTGACTGGCCGCACGGGAGCATTTCTCGGTATGCTCTCGACCCGCTAGCGGACGCTCTGTCTGCCTTCTCAGCATCAGCTGCGAGGGCTTGATCTGATTGCGCCTGTGGCGGGCGATTTCATCGAGTGGAAGACTCTCGAACCCTGGCGTGAAGTCCGGGTCGAGGCAGCCGGTCTAAAAACCTAGTGACGCACGCGGTTTGGAAATTGTTGTTGAATATCGCCGCCAACTATCCCCGAGATAACTGCTGGGCATCTTCTCCCCTCACTTCAAATGCACCGACTTGAGCATTTCCTCGAAAGTGGGTCGCAGTTTACCAAAGTCCTGGTCGGGCGAAATGAAGACCAGGTAGAGCAGGTTGCCGTCGGACCGCTGGAACGTAACCAGCCAATCACGTTCGGAGACAGCGCGTCCGCCTTGCCCTTCGAGGGGCGAGGCGCCGATCATGTCCACCGACTTGCCGGGCCTGCCATTCACGCGGATATCTTCATCGTGACCGATCTCGCGTAAAGCGGGGTTCGATTGGCGCAGGGATGCAATCAGCTGGTGCGTGGCCGCGTCCAGGTTGGTCGCCCCTTCCGGCTGATAGCCGTTGACCATCACGCCGTAGGCGATTGCGTTTTGCGAAACGCCGCTGCGGGGAGCAATGGTCACAGCTGATGACTGGTCGCCAAAAGCCTGCCAGTTGTCGGGATACGCAATCTGAAAAAGGCTGTGGTTCAGCGTTTTGCTGGACCGGCTGGGCGTGACATCGGACGCGAGACCGCCGGCGTCGGCGACCGCTGTTCCCTGTTTCTGCTGAGCCGCGATTTGCTGCGCAGTGAGCGGGTGCATGCTGCCGACGGTTTGCTTAATGCGCAGGAATTCCGCGCTGTCTGAGCGGTAAGAACTTTTGCGTGGCAGCGTATTCACTTCTTTAGTCACGGCCTGGCGGCGATTCCCCGGATTGGGATGGTCGCTGAGAAATTGTGGGCCACCAGCGCCGCCTTCTTTTTCGATCTTTTCAAAGAAATCGGCCATGGCGTGGGGATTGAACCCGGTGTCGTACATGATGTCCGTACCCAGCAGGTCCGCTTCCGACTCGGCTTGACGTGAGTTCTTCAGAAAATAGGAGCCTACTCCGAAAGAAATCCCCAATTGCGCCATCTGCGATAGGGCGCCACTTCCCATTAATCCGCCGAGAATCGAGAGCGGCAGTTGCGCCATCATCTGCTTGCTGGCGGCGCGCGTTCCGTGACGCTGCACGACATGGGAAATTTCGTGCGCCATGACGCCCGCTAACTCGGCTTCGTTGTCGGCCGCCTGGATTGTGCCCAGATTCACGTAAACCGGTCCGCCGGGAAGGGCGAACGCGTTGATCTCTTTCTGGTTCACGACGTGAAAGCTGTAGGGCCATTTTTCCCCCGGAGCGTGCGCTGCTAACTGCGCGCCGAGGCGTTCGACGTACTGTGTGACGGGGCTGGAATCCGGCAAGACGGGAAGCTGCTTGCTAACCTGCTCGGAAGCCTGTTGTCCGGCCTGGACCTCCTCTTGGGAGGAAAACATGTCGAAACCGCGGGAGGGCTGCACCCGCGCTGCTAGGGCGAGGCACCAGATGAGCAGGATCGCCAGATATCGCGCGAAGAGTTGTTTCATAGCTCCTCCTGGGCACAGGCCGACGGCCGCGCCCATGAAAGCGTCTATTCTCTCCAAAGATATTAAATTAGATGCGGGGGCAGGGCGCACAGACCTGATGTCGGGAGTGGTCGGAAATTCCCGACAGGTTTGTGGTTCGTCGAGAGAGGGTAAAGGCTCCTTCGACTAGGCCTGCCTTCCGCGGAGCGGAAGACCAGGGAGGGGCAGTTCCGCCAAATCGCTGCTTGACACCGCCAAGGCCGTTACAGACGGGATGACAAGGTGTTGGGGGAAGAAAAACGCGCGCGGATCAACCCGGATTCGAACGATCAGACTCGTGACCTCCGCGCTGCATCGGTGGCTTCGCTTCCACTGAGAGCGAAAGAAATGCAGATACCTTCGCGTCGGTCGGAATGAGG
>Ga0209154_1001230_pt1 | contig 15175 bp, 9 predicted proteins | sample GraSoiAngelo_121_FD_185878 | JGI IMG/M metagenome (GOLD analysis project Ga0209154, IMG submission 185878) | Grasslands soil microbial communities from the Angelo Coastal Reserve, California, USA - 14_0919_12_20cm (SPAdes) (version 2) | ecosystem: Environmental > Terrestrial > Soil > Grasslands ... | reverse complement strand
CGCGCGCGGGGAAGTGGTCGAGACGCAGTCGCGCCGCGTTTTTCGACACAACTAGATGGATAAAGTTGGATGCTTCTGTCATGACCGGCCAACGACTCCTCACCCCGCCCTCTCCCCTTAGCAAGAGGAGAGGAGAAAGGTGAGGCGATGAGCTTCGTTGCCCTGGCAATTGTCGATGTTACAGTCGGTTCAATGGCGGCTGAATCGACCGTATCGACATCGCAAACTTGTCCTGCCTGCGCCACTTCTATCGACACAAGCGACGCAGAGCCGCTTGCTCGCGTTGAGTGCCCCAACTGCGGCGAAAAAGTGCGGGCCGAGCGCATGTTCGACCATTTTGTGATCGTAGAGACGGTCGGCGTGGGCGGAATGGGAACCGTTTACAAAGCGCGCGACACACTGCTCGACCGGTTCGTGGCCTTGAAACTTCTGCGCAAGGATCTCGAAGGCGGACTCGACGAGACCGCGCATTTGCAACAGGAAGCGCGCATGGCCGCGTCGGTTAATCATCCCAACATCGTCCAGATTTTTTCATCTGGGACTGATCACGGCCAGTTTTATCTCGTGATGGAACTCGTCGAGCGCGGAAGTCTCGACGATTTCATCGAACAACATACCCGTTTGCCGGAAGAGCAAGTGTTAGAGGCGGGCATTCAAACCGCCAAAGGCCTGCGCGCGGCATACGCTAAAGGCCTGATTCATCGCGACGTGAAGCCGGCCAACATTCTTTTCGCCGACGAACACATGGCCAAGATCGGCGATTTCGGATTGGCTGGAATAGCAGCCGAAGCACGTGGCGAAATTTGGGGTACGCCTTACTACGTCGCGCCGGAACGATTGAACAATCAGCCGGACGATTTCCGGAGCGACATTTACAGTCTCGGGGCCACTCTTTTTCATGCGCTCGCAGGCAAGGCGCCGATCGAAGGCGAAACGAATTCCGCAACCGAATTGCGCGCACTCAAAAACCAGCCGCTTCTCCTATCGGTTGTTGCGCCGGAAGTTTCCGCTGATACCGCGCGGGTTTTGCAGAGAATGGTCGCCCCGGAGCCCGCGCAACGGTTTTCGTCTTACGACGATCTGGTTACCGAGCTCGAGCGAGCCTACAAAAAATTAACCGGCCGCGACGTGATCGATGTTGCGACGGCAAAACACAGAACGCGAAGAATCATTGCCGCAGCTGCAGCGATTGTGCTGGTTACCGCGCTCGGAGTTTTTGTTTTCGTTCGCAACACCCAAAAACAAATCGCTGTCTTTTCGACCGCAATTCCGATCGCAGAACTTGAGAAACAGGCAGCCGAAGCACGACACCAGCTCATTCTCGATCACTACAACGTCGCCGGATCGGCTTTCGCTCGCATCGCTACCGAAGCGCGAAACCGGCAGCCGCTTTACGATTGGGCGCGTTTGCAACAGGGACTCGCTGCCATGATCGGCCGTAACGACGCACAAGCGCGCGAATCGTTTCAGGCGATTGAAAAGGCAGGCACGAAAGGTTTTGCCAAAAACGATGTCGATCTTGCGGACTTTTTTGTCGCAACGTCGAAGACGCTGTTGTCGCCGGGCCCGGTTCAGTCCGGTCAACTTTCTGTTAAAGGCCCCAGCTCGCCTGAGCTGTTCGCGTTTTTTTCCTTTGCGTTGAAAGACATTAACCAGCTCGACGTCCAGAACGCGGCTCAACTGCTCGAGCAGTTTGTAAAGACGCAACCCTCCGGAAAGTTCGCCTGGATCGCAGAACTGAAGCCGATCGCGCAAAAATATCTGGACGACTGTCGGTTTTACTTGACCTGGAAAACTCAGCCGAATCGAAGCGCGGATGCAGCAGCTTTAAAAAAACAGTTAAAGACGCGTAGCGCGATTTCCGATGCGATCGTCGGAAAAGAAAAACAGGTCGCGCCTCCGACCGCAGCGGGGCCCTCGCAACCGCCGCGCCAGCTGACTCAGAAGGAACCGGATGCAGCAACTCAGAAAAAATCGCAATGGCTGGCCGCTTGGAAAAAGAACCTGGTCAACGACCTCAATCGCACACAATTTTCGGGCGAAATTACCGACACGACCGGCGCTGAATACACCGGAATATCCAGTGTCGACAATCAAACCGTCGGTTTAAAGCTTCCCTACGGCATTGTTCGCGTTTCCTGGAGCAAACTCGCGCCAAGAACGCTGCTGAGCATTTCCACCTCATTCATTCGGCCGAACGCGCCCGACGCGGCGGATCGACAATGGCTTTGCGCCAGTTACGCAAACGCGACTGGGCAGGGTGACGCCGCGCGTCAGTTGGCAGAAGCTGCCGCAAAATCGAAGCCTGAATATCGCGACCAGATGGCGCTGCTTTTTGCGCAGTAAGCTGGATCGGCTTCTCAGAGGACGATGCTAGAGCACCTGGCGCATTTTCTGCTCGTTAAAATGTATGCGCCGCTGGATTTATCTGGGCTTTTCCCTCCTCGTCTTTGCAACGCAGGCCGGGCAATTGCCGCTCACTGTCAACCAGATCAGTCTGATGCTGCGTGCCGGCTATTCGAGCAACTCGCTGACGCACGAATTATCGACGCGACATTTCGCCGACACGGTCGACGAAACTAACGAGAAAGTGCTTGTTAAAGCCGGCGCTTCCGCGGAGTTGATCGCTGCGCTGAAAAGCGGAATCTATTCGCTTTCGCCTGAAAAAACGGCGGCTGTTCAACAACAGATCGCCGCAGAAGAACAGCGTCGCGCCGAACAATCGGAAGCGTCTCGCAAGTCGGAGGCCGCTTATCAGGCGCGAGTTATGCGCGAGCGTAGTGCAAAACCGGCCCCAATCGGCTCCGATGCAAATTTCGGCACGATTTCCGAATTTCTGAAAGGCGACCTGGTTCAAATGCACAATGGCGCGCTTTCTCACGTCGATGATGGCGCGCTGGCGAACAAGAAACTGCTCGCATTTTATTTTTCAGCGCAATGGTGCGGGCCCTGTCGCAAGTTCACTCCTCAACTGGTCGATTATTACAAGCGCGTCGCCTCCGAACATCCTGAATTCGAGATCGTCTTTTACAGCAGGGACCGATCACTATTCGCGATGGAAAAGTACGTGCGCGAGGAAAATATGCCCTGGCCGGCAATCGACTTTTCGAAACTTAAAGAGAAGGAAGTCTTGGCTAAAAATGCTGGTTCGGGAATTCCCTCGCTCGTTCTGGTAGATTCTACCGGTAAAGTGATCTCAAGCAGTTACACCGGTTCCCAATACGTTGGACCGGAGAAGGTCCTCGCCGACCTCGACGCTATCTTCGCTGGCAAAGCGTCGGCGCGATTGGCTGCGCAATAAACGCAGTTGCCGACAATTCTTGAAGCTCGTCTATTTTGTCGAGCAAATGGCAAGAAACTTTGTCGCGGAGCGGATGGCGCGGCTCGGCGTGCGCGATGTCGATCTTGAGGAGACATTCGCGCGGTCCGGCGGACCGGGTGGTCAGAATGTAAACAAAGTCGCGACCGCGGTGACCCTGCGCCATCGGCCGAGCGGAATCAGCGTAACGGTCCAGGATTCGCGTTCTCAAGCGATGAATCGCAAGCTCGCGCGGCAACGATTGCTTGGCGCGATCGAAGATCGACATCGCGCGGTGCGACGCGCGCAGGTTAGCGCCCGCGAAAAGGAGCGTCGTCGCAAATCGCCGCGTCCAGCCGCGCTCAAACGAAGAATTCTCGAATCGAAACGAAAACGCGGCGAGCTGAAGAAGCAGCGTGCTAAGATCGACATGTAGCTGTCGCCGTGTCGGCGACGCAACGCCACTCCGGCTCGGAGCCCTTCGCACAGCGGAGCGGCTACATTAAAATCCGCCGCAAAATTCTACATCTGCCGAAACAGTTTGGGGCGAAGTAATTATGTAGCGATGATTCACACTATGAAAAAACTTCTCATTCCTTGGTTTTCGCTCCTGATTGCTGTGTTCCTGAGTTCCTGCGCAAGCGAGCCAGCATCCACGACGACGACGACAACGACCCGTGAGACGACGGTCCAGCCTGCGACGACGACGCAAAGCACCACGACCCGTTACTGATTGGAAGTTTTCTTCCCGCGACGAGAAAAGGGCACGCGACCGCGTGCCCTTACTTCTTTTGAGGTTTTTCCGGCTTTTCGGGAGTCGGAGCTTCGGCGGTCTGGGCTTCTTCTTCTTCCGCTTGGCTGACCACCGGCGCGATCGCCTGCAATTTTTCTCCCTTGCGAAGGTCCATTAATTTTACTCCCATGGTATTGCGCCCGGTTTCCCGGATCTCTTTGACCCGAGTTCGGACCATTTGGCCCTTGGTTGTAATCAACATCATCTCGTCGGTGTCGCGCACGGTCAGAGCGCCAACGACATCCCCGGTCTTGGTTCCGGTTTTCATGGTGATGATGCCTTTGCCGCCGCGCTTTTGTTTGCGGTAATCATCGAACGGCGTGCGTTTGCCGATGCCGTTTTCGCCGGCAACAAGAAGCGTTGCGTTTGGATCGACAATCGCAATCGCGATCACCCGATCTTTCTTGTCCGGACGAATTCCCCAGACGCCAACCGTGTTTCGACCCTGATCTCGCAGTTGTTCCTCATGAAAACGGAGACTCATTCCTTCTTTCGTGATCAAGACGAGCTCGTTGTTTCCGCTCGTCAGTTTGGCGTCAATCAACCGGTCGCCTTTTTCGATTTGGATGGCGATGATGCCGCCTTTCCGAACGTTTCGATAGTCGGAAAGGTTCGATTTCTTGACGATGCCCGATTGTGTCGCAAAAACGACGTGGAGATTTTCATCCCAGGTTTGATCGACCGCATTCGGGCCAACACCGGATTTCTTCGATTGGATTCGAATCGTGGCGGCGATTTTTTCTTCCGGTCGCAATTGAAGAATGTTGGCAATCGATCGGCCTTTAGCCGCGCGTCCCATCTCCGGAATCTCGTAAACTTTTTCGACGTAGGCGCGTCCAGATTCCGTGAAAAACATCAGATAGTCGTGCGTCGTGGCGGTGAAAAGATGCTCGACGAAATCGCCTTCCTCTTCCTCGGTCGCGCCTTCGCGCGTGGACATGCCGATCACGCCCTTACCGCCGCGGCGCTGCGCGCGAAAGGCGCTCACAGCTGTGCGCTTGATGAAACCGCCGTGGGTGATGCTGATGATGCAGCCTTCGTTGGCGATGAGATCCTCCATGTTGATCTCACCTTCATCGACCGCGAATTGCGTCAAGCGTGGCGAACCATGTTTGTCGCGAAGTTCCCGCAGCTCCTTTTTGACGATGGTGAAAACGCGCTGCTCCTTGGCGAGAATATCGCGCAAATCCTGAATTGTCTTGATCAGTTCCTTATATTCTTTGTCGATCTTGTCGCGTTCGAGACCGGTCAATTGATACAAACGAAGATCGAGAATTTGATTGGCCTGGTGTTCGCTGAAGGCGTAGCGGCCTTCCGTCAGGCGCGCGGGATTGCGGATGAGAATGCCGATCTGCTCGACCTGCTTTTTGGTAAACTCGAACGCGAGGAGCTTGATTCGGGCCTCATCGCGATTGGCCGATCCGCGAATGATGCGGATGAATTCGTCGAGGTTGGCGAGCGCGATGAGATAACCTTCGAGGGTTTCGGCGCGTTCTTCGGCTTTGCGCAATTCGAAGCGGGTCCGTCGCAATATCACTTCGCGGCGATGCTCGATGTAAGCGGCGTTGGCTTCCTTGAGCGAAAGCAGTTTCGGCCGGCCGTGATCGATCGCCAGCATGATGACCGCGAAGGAGCTTTCCATCGCGGTGTGCTTGTAGAGATTGTTGATGACGATCTTGGGATTGGCGTCGCGCTTGAGCTCGATTACCACCCGTGTGTTTTCGTCCGATTCGTCGCGGACCGCGGTGATCTCGCTCAGAACTTTCTCATTCACCAAATCGGCGATGCGCTCGACCAGCGTCGCGCGGTTCACGTTGAACGGGATCTCGGTGATGACGATCTGTTCTTTGCCACCTTTGATTTCTTCAACGCCCGCTTTGCCCCGCACTTTCATGCTCCCGCGGCCGGTCGCTAGATATTGTTTGACCCCGCTGACGCCGCAGATCGCGCAGCCGGTCGGGAAATCTGGCCCCTTCACGTGCTTCATCAAACCCTCGAGCGTGATGTCGGGATCGTCGATCTGCGCGCAAATGCCGTCGATTACTTCGACCAGATTGTGCGGCGGAATGTTCGTTGCCATTCCAACCGCGATGCCGGTGCCGCCGTTGACAAGAAGGTTCGGAAATGCCGCTGGGAAAACGGTTGGTTCGGTCCGCGTCTCGTCGTAGTTCGGAACGAAATCCACCGTGTCCTTGTCCATGTCGACCATGAGCGCGGCGCCGAGATGGGTCATGCGCGCCTCGGTGTAACGCATCGCAGCCGGCGGGTCGCCTTCGACCGATCCGAAATTGCCCTGACCGTCCACCAACGGCTCGCGCATCGCCCAAGCCTGCGCCATGTGGACGAGGGTGGGGTAGATCACTGCTTCGCCGTGGGGGTGATAGTTACCGCTCGTGTCGCCGCAAATTTTCGCGCATTTCCGATGTTGCCGGCCCGGGAAGAGCGACAGATCGTGCATCGCGTAGAGAATTCTGCGCTGCGATGGTTTCAGACCATCTCGCGCATCGGGCAAAGCGCGAGAAATGATAACCGACATCGAATAGTCGAGGAACGACCTCGACACCTCGTCGGCCACATTTATCGGATCGACTTTTTCGTTCGCGTTATACACCGGAGTTAATGACGAAGGACGAATGACGAATGACGAAGCAACAGCGAGCAGTTTCGATCAACAACAATTCCTTCGGCATTCGACATTTGTGTTTCGTCATTTAAACGTCCAGATTTCGGACGTTTAATGCGTTGTCCTCGATGAATTGCCGGCGCGGCTCGACCACGTCGCCCATCAGGATCGTAAACATTTTGTCGGCATCGACCGCGTTGTCGTCATTCAAATCGACTTTGAGCAGTTTACGTTTCTCGGGATTCATCGTCGTCTCGAATAATTCTTTCGCGTTCATTTCGCCGAGACCTTTGAACCGTTTGATCTGCACGCCGCGGCGTCCGATTTCCAAAATCTTCTCCAGAATTTCAGGAATGGAGAAAAGCGGATGCGAAACGGCTTTTTCACCTTCGCCTTCGATCAATTCAAAAATCGGGCGATCGCTTGCCGCGTAGTGATCGACTTTCAAACCTTTGCGCGCCAGCTCCGCGATGATTTTCTGGATCGCCGCCGATTCATGGAGCTCGACCAGTTTGGCGCGGCGACGAACGCCGTTGGTTTTCGCCGTCGGCGCGTGAATATCTCCCAGCGGCAACAGTTCCTGCTCCATCTGGGTGTCGAACAAATTGAGATCGAGGTTCGACTCGTGAAATTTCCGGACTGCTTTCTCGTCGTGAAAATAGTGGACGTTTTCGTCATTCCCCTCCCGGACTTTTACGAGATAGGCGGGGAGCTTGCCGGACTTGGAAATGCGCTCCTCCAGATAAGCCTCGAAATCGCCACCGTGGCGTCGAACCACCTCGCTTAGCTTCGCCAATTTTTCGAGCGATTCGAGAATGTCCTTCAGTTGCGCTGCCGTGACCTCCTTGCTGTCGGCGAGATTCTTCACTTTCACGTCTTCGGCGCCGAGAGAGATCAAGATTTTGTTTAACTGCACGTCGTCATCGACGTATTCCTCGCGTTTCTTGCGTTTGATTTGGTAGAGCGGCGGCTGGGCGATGTAAATTTTGCCGGCCCGGACAAGCTCAGTCATTTGCCGGAAGAAAAACGTGAGCAGCAGCGTCCGAATATGCGATCCGTCCACGTCGGCATCCGTCATGATGATGATCCGGCCGTAACGCAACTTCGACATGTCGAAGCGGCCTTCGTCTTTGCCGTTGCCGTCCTCCTTCGGTTTGCCGATTCCAGTGCCAATCGCGGTAATCATCGATTGGATCTCGGTGTTCTTGAGAAATTGATCTTCGCGCGCTTTCTCAACGTTGATCAGCTTGCCGCGAATCGGCAGAATCGCCTGGTAACGCCGATCGCGCCCTTGTTTCGCGGAGCCGCCAGCCGAATCGCCCTCGACAATATAAAGCTCGGTCAATTCCGGATCGCGTTCCGAGCAATCGGCCAATTTTCCCGGCAACCCACCGCCAGTGAGCGCACCTTTACGAATCGTTTCGCGCGCTTTGCGTGCTGCTTCACGTGCGCGCGCGGCCGTCAGAATTTTTTCGAAAATGCGCCGCGCGATCGGCGGGTTCTTGTCGAAGAAAGTCATCAAACCCTCGTAAACCGCGGAGTTGACGATGCCGTCGATCTCGGTGTTCACAAGTTTCACCTTGGTTTGCGATTCGAACCGCGGGTTGGGCAATTTGATGCTGAGCACGCAGATCAAACCTTCCCGGACGTCATCGCCAGAAATGGATGGGTCCTTTTCTTTCAAGAGCTGATTCTGCTTCGAGTATTGATTGACTGCTTTGGTCAGCGCCGTCCGAAATCCAGTAAGATGCGTACCGCCGTCCGGATTCGGAATTGAATTGGCGAACGGCAAAATCTGATCGTTGTAGGTGTCGTTATATTGCAGGACAACATCGACAAACACTTCGTCGCGCTGCCGCGAAATCACGATCGGCTTCGGATGCAGGACTTGTTTGTTTTCGCCGAGCTGCTTTACGAATTCCTCGATGCCGTGCTTGTAGAGAAATGTTTCCTTCTTTGGGGAATCGCCGCGCTCGTCGGTGAGATTGATCTCAAGGCCGGGATTTAAGAACGCGAGCTCGCGCAACCGCGTTGCCAATCGCTCAAATTTAAATTCCGTGGTGATCGTGAAGATTGTCGGATCAGGCAGGAACGTGATCAGCGTGCCGGTGGTCTTCTTCCCTTTGACCTCGCCGATCACTTCCAGCTTCTTGGTCGTTTTTCCCTGGGCAAAGGCCATGTGATAGACCTTGCCGTCGCGCGAAACTTCTACCTTGAACCATTCCGAAAGCGCATTAGTGCATTTCGCGCCGACGCCATGCAGACCGCCGGAATATTTGTAAGCGCCTTGCCCGAATTTTCCGCCCGCGTGCAGGTTAGTCAGCACCAGCTCGACGGCCGGCATTTTCCATTTCGGATGAATATCGACCGGAATACCGCGGCCATTGTCGCGAACCGAAACACTGCCATCGACGTGAACCTCTAGGTCGATCTTGTCGCAAAATCCGGCGAGATGTTCGTCGATCGAATTGTCGAGAACTTCGAACACCATGTGGTGCAGGCCGCGCTCGTCCGGGTCGCCGATGTACATGCCGGGGCGCTTCCGGACCGCTTCCAAACCTTCCAGCTTGTCGATCTGAGCGGCGTCGTATTTTTGGAGTTTATTAACCGTTGAAAGCTCGCGCTGGCGATTTCTTTCGATGGATTTTTCGTCGTCTGGATCGACGGAGACGGCGGCTCGAGCTGGCATCGTAAGAACGTAGCGAAAATGCCTCAAGAAACAACTATTAATCTCGTGCTATCAAGAGACTTATTTCCGCTAGCGGTAGGAGGCTCGGGCACTCCAAAGCCCACGGTATTGTGGTCGCCGATTCCCAGTTATTCACAGGTTTTTTTGTCCCCTTGACCAGTCTCTTTTACGCTTCGAAAATGGGGCTCTCAATGCGCCTCCAAACCCTGGCCGAAGGTCGCTGGATCCTTGCGATTTTATTTTTTCTCGCGCTTGCCAGCTGGTTCTTCAGCGCTTGGTTGTCCCTGCTTTTTCTGCTCCTGATCTTCTACACGCTTTTCTTTTTTCGCGATCCAGATCGAAAAATTCCAGCTGATCCGAACGCGGTGGTCGCGGCAGCCGACGGCGTCATCAAAGATATTTGCGAAGTCGAGGAAACCGAGGTTTTGAAAGCGAAAATGCTTCGCGTCGGGATCTTCTTGTCGATCTTCGACGTGCATACCAATCGCGCGCCGGTGGATGGGCGTATCATCTACCGCCAACGTCGGACAGGACTTTGCCTCGACGCGCGTAGTCCTCATTGCTCGGAAAAGAATGAAGCGATGACGTGGGCGTTCGAAAATCCGCGGGCGACGCTCGTGGTCAGGCAGCTAACCGGTGCCGTCGCTCGGCGTATTGTGGCCTGGGCGGATGCAGGCGACGAACTTAGGAAGGGCGAGCGTTTTGGAATGATTCGCTTTGGCTCTCGAACGGAAGTATACTTGCCCCTCACGGCCAGCGTGCAGGTGAAAGTGGGCGAGCACGTGACCGGTGGGTCGACAATTATCGCGCGCCTCCCCGATTCATGAACGAACATCCATCCAAAATTTATCTCCTGCCGAATTTAATGACGGCCGGAAACTTGTTTTGTGGCTTCACCGCCACGCTCAAGATTTTGGAAGGCGCGCTTTTGCAAAGCACGAACGCGGATGCCGCGGCCGATCGCTTTCATGAAGCGATCTGGTTCATTCTCGGCGCTTTCGTTTTCGATTTTCTGGACGGGCGGCTGGCGCGTCTGGGAGGGCACGAAAGCTCCTTCGGTCGCGAATTTGATTCGCTGGCCGACGTCGTTTCGTTCGGCGTCGCACCCGCGCTTTTGGTTTACCGGATTGTGCTTCAGGAATTTCGAACTGCCTGCTGGATCATCGCGTTGATTTATCTCGCGTGCGGTGCGCTGCGTCTCGCCCGCTTCAACACCGCGTCGGCGAATCACGAACGAGAATCCACCATCAACGGCGGGAAGAATTTCACGGGCTTCCCGATTCCCGCTGCTGCCGGCTTGATTGCGTCGATCACGTTATTTTTGCTCTGGTTGGCTGAAGGCGAGCACCATCTCGGCAAATGGAAATTCGTTTTGCCGCCCCTCCTACTCTTCCTTTCCTTCATGATGTTCAGCCGTTTCCAGTACCCCAGTTTCAAGGCGATCAATTGGAAAACGAAAAAATCCATTCCGCGATTTCTGGTTATTTTCCTCGTCCTCATCTTTACGGCGATGAATTACGAATGGATGCCAGCTGTCCTGTTTCTCGCATATCTGCTTTACGGATTTCTGCGGCCGTGGCTGTCGCGCGAATGGCAGCGCGAAATTGAGGAAGAGATCGGCGAAGAAGGCTCCGAAGATCCGACCGAGCAGGCCTCGTAAGATCGACAGCTACTTGTTCAATCGCGCGAGAATTTCCGGGTCGCGCACGTCGGCCCATTCGCCCGTCAGATCGAGTGCTTGTACTTTCTTTCCAGATTGTGCGAGCTCGCGAATCGCGTCTGTCAGTTCGTATTCGCCGCGCGGCGATGGTTTCAATCTTGCAGTAAAATCAAAAATGCTCGGTCGAAAAGCATAAAGACCGGCGTTGTACCACGGACTTGTCGCTTCTCCCGGTTTTGATTTCTCGCGAAGATCGACAAGCTCCATGCGTTCGTTCAGAAAAACCGCGCCGCCTTTACTCACATCTTCGCCGCGCGTCACGCTGATAAGTGCTTCAACGTCGTCCGCAAGATCGACAATGCGTTTGTAATTCGCGGGATCGACCAAAATATCTCCGTAAGCGAGAACAAATGAAGAATCGCCCACGAAATTTCGGGAAAGATCGACAACGCGCCCGGTCCCGTCTTGCGTGACCTGCGTCGCGTATTGGATGTCGATCTTATAGCGCGACCCGTCGCCGAAAAAATTCCGCACGGCCTCAGCGCGGTAGCCGATGATAATTAGAAACCTCCGAACACCGGCATCGCGCAAACCTTCAACGATATGTTGCAGAACCGGTTTGCCGCGCACCTCGATCATCGGCTTCGGTAACTCGGCGGTCAGTTCGCGCATCCGCGTGCCGCGACCGGCCGCCAGTACAACTGCCTGGTCGATCTTGGTCATTTTATCAGTCGGAATGACGAGCGCGGTTTAAATTGAAACTCCACGCGTGCTCGCTGAGAGTCTCGCCGATGGCTGCTCTCCAATTCCTCAGCAAATATCGCGAGACCGGATTACTTTTGCTTCGTGCCAGTCTCGGTTTGATATTCATCATTTTAATCGCACCGATTTTGTGGAGCGGCCAGGGAAGCTGGGAGCATTTCGGATCGGCTGTGCGCCATCTCGATTTTCATTCGCACTACAAGTTTTGGGGATTCGTCGGCGCAATTGTCGGCTGCGCCGGCGCTGTGCTGATGATTCTCGGTTTATTTTTTCGAATCGGGGTGCTTTTTGCGCTCGTGGTCACGCTCGTTCACCTGGTCGCGGTCTGGCGCAGCCGCGGAGAATTTCTTGTTCGCTTGCCGGCGTTCGAGATGTCGATCTTACTTATCAGTTTACTTTTCATCGGCCCCGGCAAATACAGCGTCGACCAAAATTAAGAAGACGTCGTTTCTTTGGGCGACTCCGTTTTAGATGGCGTGATAATCAGCCCGGGCAAATTCGCCTGTTTGATCATATCGCTGACTTTCGCCACGTCCTGAGATTTGATCTGCGACCATTTTGCCAATTGCTTATCGAGCTGTTTGCTTAGGGTTTGAAAGACCTCCAGCTGCGGTTTGGTCGGCTCCGTTGAATCGCCAGCGTCAATGTAATGACTGAACGAATCAAAGCGTTCGTTCAACATGCTCGGGAACGCGAGATTTCCTTCCGATCCTTTCATGTTTACCTGAATCAGCTCCTTTTCGACGTCGGACATTTTGTGATCGAGATCGTCCGCCGCCGTGAGCGTTGGTTTCAGTTTTTCGTCATCTCCGAATCGCGTGTGGAGATTTTTGATCTGCCCTTTGACCTCACGAATCTCGTTGATTGCCTGGTGCAACTGCGAAATGCGATCATTTACTTGGGTTGCGAGCGCGAATTGTTTTTGCAACGCCGGCTCCGAGCCTTTGTTGCGCGGATCGATCACTACTTTCAACGGCACGGTCTGCGATTTGCCCGCGACCGTAATTTTCACCTGATAATCACCGGGCAAAGCGAGTGGACCCTTCGGACCGGTTCCGCTGTAGAAGGCGCCAGGAGTTTGCACCGGGTCATTGTAGCGCAAATCCCACGCGAACCGGCTCATTCCTTCATTCGCGGGAATTGTTTTCACGCGTTCGACCCGGTCAGGCCATTCCGGCGGCTGTTCGCCTTCTTTTTTCTCCTTATTCGAGAGATGCCGCACGACCTTTCCCTGCCCATTGAGAACATCAAGCGTCACTTCATCTTTCGGCGCGGTCTTGAGATAATAGTCGATCATCGCGCCCGCGGGCGGGTTGTCGCCGACTGGCTGGCGTTTGTCGAATTCCTCCGGGTAATGCAAACGCAACGCGGTTTCCGGTTGATAAAGAATGAAATCTGAATTGGCCGATTGCGCGCTCAACTGCCGAAGCGGCGTAAGATTGTCCAGCACCCAAAACGCTCGGCCGTGAGTTCCGACTACCAGATCGTCGTCTTTGACGACTAAGTCGTGAACTGGCGAGCGCGGCAGATTCAACTGCAACGGCTGCCAGTGCGCACCGGAATCAAACGAAACGTAAACGCCCAGCTCGGAGCCGGCATAAAGCAGTCCGGCCTTCTTCGGATCCTCACGCACTGCGTGCACGAACGCGCCATCCGGAATTCCGTTAACGATCGACGTCCAGGTCTTGCCGAGATCGGCCGTCTTAAAAATGTAAGGCTTGAAATCGTCCAGCTTGTGTCGATCGATCGCGGCATAAGCGGTCTTGCCGTCGTGCGGCGACGCTTCGATTGAATCGACCGTGCTCCATTCCGGCATTTTCGGACTGACATTGGTCCAGTGCGCGCCGTCATCCGTGCTGACATGAATCAGTCCGTCGTCTGATCCAGCCCAAAGCGTTCCTTTGTCCACCGGCGACTCAGTTAACGCAAAGATCGTGTCATAATATTCGACCGACGTGATGTCGTTCGTTAGCGGACCGCCGCTCGGTTGCTGCTTCGTCTTGTCGTTGCGCGTCAGATCTTCGCTGATCTTTGTCCAACTCTGGCCGTGATCCGCCGATTTAAAAACGCATTCCGCTGCGGTGTAGATGACATCCGGATTGTGCGGCGAAAGCAGGAGCGGAGACACCCATTGGAAGCGATGCGCCAGATCCACCGCGCCGCGCCCGGAATTGTCCAGGGGTAGCGGACTGATGTCCTGGTCGTCTTCCCTGGTTTTATTGTAGCGCGCGATATAGCCCTCGCTGTTCGAATAAATGATGTGCCAATCGCGCGGGTCGGGAATCACGAACCCGCACTCGCCGCCTCCGGCCGGATACCAATCCTCGCGGCCGATCACGCCCGAGTCAGTCCGGCTCGCGATGCAAACGTTCGAGTTGTCCTGTTGTGCGCCATAAATGTGATACGGAAATGCGTTGTCGACCGCAACGTGATAGAACTGCGCCGTCGGCTGGTTGTTTTGCGTGGTCCAGCTTTTTCCGCCGTCGATCGAAATGCTCGCTCCGCCGTCGTTTGCGTTGCCGATGCGATTCGGGTTTTGCGGATCGATCCAAAGACCGTGGTGATCGCCGTGGCGCGCCGGAAGCAGATTAAATGCTTTGCCGCCGTCGACTGATTTGAAGGCGCCCGTGTTTAAAAGATAAACCGTGTCCGCCGATTTCGGGTCGGCGTAAACTTTGCTGAAGTACCATGCGCGCTGGCGAAAGCGGCCATCATCATTCACCCGGGTCCATTTTTGGCCGGCATCATCCGAGCGAAACAAGCCGCCTTCTTTCGCTTCGATGATTGCATAAACGCGATTCGAATCCGCACCCGAGACCGCCACGCCAATTTTCCCCAAAATTCCTTCCGGAAGACCGTTTCCTTCCAGATGTTTCCAAGTCGCGCCGTTATCTTCCGAGCGATACAACCCGCTGCCCGCTCCTCCGCTCGAAAAAAACCACGGCTGGCGTCGCGCCTGCCAGAGCGACGCAAAAACAATGTTCGGATTATGTGGATCGAACACCACGTCGATCCCGCCCGTGTTTTCGTCTTTACTCAAAACTTTCGTCCACGTTTTGCCGCCGTCGGCGGTCCGAAAGATTCCGCGCTCCTGATTTGGACCGAAGGCATGTCCGAGAGCCGCGACCAGGACGACGTCCGCGTTTCTTGGATCGACAATCAACGCGCCGGTTTGGCGGCTGTCTTTGAGTCCGATATTTTTCCAGGTTTTGCCTGCGTCGATCGATTTATAGACGCCAATTCCGTAAGTGGTGTTGCCGCGTATGGCCGCTTCACCGGTGCCGGCGTAAACGACGTTATGATCTGACGGTGCCACCGCGATCGCGCCGATGGACGAAATATCTTCTTTG
>Ga0209154_1001229_pt1 | contig 15176 bp, 12 predicted proteins | sample GraSoiAngelo_121_FD_185878 | JGI IMG/M metagenome (GOLD analysis project Ga0209154, IMG submission 185878) | Grasslands soil microbial communities from the Angelo Coastal Reserve, California, USA - 14_0919_12_20cm (SPAdes) (version 2) | ecosystem: Environmental > Terrestrial > Soil > Grasslands ... | reverse complement strand
GCGCGCAACGCCTCGGCGTCGCGTTCCCTCAGCCCGTTCTGACCACCGTGATAGCGGTGGCGCTTTCCTTAGTGTTGGCTGCCAATCAATTCTTCGGCCTGCGACGGCTAGCCCGCCTTCCCGCGCAAGGCCGTAGTTTCCTCTACGAGATGGCCGAGAAGGTGATGCCACACAATTTCGTCGAGGCACTTGTTTTCATCGCCCTGGCCTTCACGGTCGCGCCCTGCGAAGAGTTTCTCTATCGCGGCTTCGTCTTTGCTGCGCTCGAGCGCGCGGCCGGTGGATCATTGCTCATTGCCACTGTCGGTTCGTCTGTCCTGTTTGGATTGGCCCACCTGTATCAGGGGCGCCGTGGCCTGATTTCTACGTCTCTCATGGGCTGCGTATTCGCCGCGGCGCGCATATTGACCGGAAGTCTCGCTCCGCCAATAGCTGCGCATCTGCTCGCGACTTGGTGGCGGGCCTGGCGGCGCCGCGCCTCCTCACGCCGAGTGGAGGTGCAGCGCCAAAGGCTTCGGTCGCAGCAATCGACACCACCGGGTCAGGGGAGGAGCAGTGAGCGGGTCGTCTTCACAAAGAGATAATCAAGCTAAGTCAAACTTAACTAACAGCAAATCACTCCTGCCGGACGGCCTTGTGCGCGCCACGCTAGAGTCCTATCAGGTTGTCGTCTCCGAAGCCCAGGTTGAGGCTATTCGCAAGTACATGGATTTATTACTACTTTGGAATCATAAGGTTAGCTTGACATCTATCGTCGACCCTGGCGAGATCCTCGACCGCCACTTCGGGGAAAGCATGTTTGCGGCAGCAAGACTCTCAATTTTGAATGGTCGGCTGGCCGACGTTGGCTCCGGGGCTGGTTTCCCCGGGCTAGCTCTGAAGATCATTCGTCCCGAACTCCATGTCACATTGATTGAGGCGAATGCAAAGAAGTCTGCCTTTCTTGCTGAGGTAGTTCGCGATTTGGGCCTGAATGGAGTGGACGTGTTGCGGGCGAGATATGAGGATCTGCCTCTGGGAGCGATTCAAGCTGACTTCATCGCGGCCAGGGCTGTGGGGAGGCTGCAGAAATTGCTTGAGTGGGCCAGCGGTTCTCTCTCTCCAGCGGGACAAGTCGTTCTGTGGCTCGGTGCCCAGGATGCGGAGAACTTATTGCGCGTTAGAGAATGGAACTGGACAGCGCCTGTTCCAATTCCGAGATCGCGTCGACGCGTGCTGTTGGCTGGCCAGAAACCCGCGCCTTGATAGGCATCAATTGTTTCACGTGGAACGGCGGTGAGTTAGATTCTTGTTCCACGTGAAACATCTTGCATCGTTTCGCATTCTTCTGGTAAGTTTTCTCGCGTTCGCCAAGGAGAGAGATTCTTGGGTCGCGTCATCGCTATTGCCAATCAAAAAGGCGGTGTCGGTAAGACTACGACAGCAATCAATCTTGCGGCCTCGCTTGCTGCCGAAGAACAACGTACACTCATCGTTGATTGCGACTCTCAAGGAAATACAACGAGTGGCCTTGGTTTTCCAAAAGACCCCGCGCGCAGAACGCTCTATCACTCTCTCATCCTAAACGAACCGATTGAGAGGGTTGTTCTCAGCACGCAAGTGGATGGTCTCGATCTAATCCCAGCAGATAAGAACCTAGTGGGCGCTGGCGTCGAGCTCGTCTCTCTGGAAGGCCGCGAGTATTTCCTCCGCAAAGCCATCGAGAGCATCAAAACCAACTATCGCTTCGTCATACTGGACTGCCCGCCCGCGCTGGACCTGGTGACGCTCAATGCCTTGGTGGCTAGCGACTCGGTCTTGATTCCTATCCAGTGCGAGTACCTGGCACTCGAAGGCGTTTCTGAACTCCTCGACACACTGATGAGGATCCGCAAGACACTAAATCCGGACTTGGCCGTCGAGGGCATCCTATTGACCATGTACGACGAACGCACGACCCTTTCCCACCAAGTCGCCTCGGACCTGCGCAGCTTCTTTGGAGCACAAGTCTTCTCCACCGTAATACCAAGGAATGTCCGCCTGGCAGAGGCACCCAGCCACGGGAAACCAATCATTTTCTACGATATACACAGCAGAGGAGCCGAGAGCTACGTCCAGCTTGCCAAGGAGGTCATTGCCAATGACCAGAAACGCGCTGGGACGGGGCCTGAGTGCCCTGATCCGGGAGCCCGAGCCGCCACCGCAGGTTAGTCCCCCAGCGACTCTGCCCTCGGCAACCGCCGGGGAACCGCAGCAAATCGACATTGACTTAATCGACCCCAGCCCCTACCAGCCGCGCACTCGCTTTCGGGAAGAACCCCTTGAGGAACTGGCACGCTCGATTCGCTCGAGCGGAATCATCCAGCCGCTGATTCTGCGTACGCACGGCTCACGCTACCAACTGATCGCCGGTGAGCGCCGATGGCGGGCCGCGCAACGGGCAGGGTTGACTCGCGTCCCGGCCATTGTCCGCGAAGTACCTGAGGAGATGGCCCTCGAGATCACCCTGGTTGAGAACATCCAGCGAGAGGACCTCAACCCGATAGAACAAGCGCGGGCTTTTGAACGCCTGATCGTGGACTTCCACCTGACGCAAGAGAACGTTGCCGAGCGCACGGGGAAGGACCGTACCACAGTGGCAAACGCCGTCCGCCTGCTCAAGCTAGAGAAACCCCTCCAAGACCTCATCGAGGACGGCCGCCTCACTGCCGGGCACGGCCGTGCCTTGCTGGCAATCCCCGACGCAGGATTACGACAGTCACTAGCACACCGCGCTGCTCGCGGCGGCCTCACGGTGCGGCAGATCGAGAGGGTTGCCGCCCGTAAGTCTGGCCGATCGGTGCCACCACCTCCACCGGCACCCGACGCGAACACGCGCGCAGCACTTGAGGAACTCCAACGCCACCTGGGGACGCGCGTTACTTTGCGTCCTCGCACAAAAACGCACCCCGGGCAGCTCATCTTGGAATACTACGACGATGCCCAATTGGTCGGTCTGTACGATCGCCTCATGAAATAACTACTATTTACGTAGTACGTCAGACGTAGAACACCCCGACTTTTCTCCCTTGAACTCGCAAACTCCGGGCGTTAGAGTAATAATACACGAGCTATCCCGGGGTGAACCTTGGCTTGGAAATGGCCTGGGCGTGGTGACGACCATCACGCTGACGAATGGACCGGGTTCCTGGAGAAGGGCGTCCGTCTGGAGGGGACGCTCGAGTTAGCTGGCACGTTCCGTGTAGACGGCCAGATAAAGGGAAACATCCTCTCCGAGCACAGTTTGATTCTCGGCGAGGCGGCCAGAGTCGAGGGCCAAATTGAGGGCAATCACGTGGTCATCTCCGGGCGATTCGATGGGGTGATTTTTGCCAAGGGTCGAGTTGAGATCCAGGCCAAGGGGGTGGTGACGGGCGAGATTCACACACCTTGTTTGGTCATCGAACCAGGCGGTATTTTCGACGGCCGGTGCCACATGCTAACCTCCTCTGAGGCTGCCAAGCCCCTTACCATTCCAATCCGCGCCGCGAATCAGGGGTAGTCCCTCCTCGCGCCCTAGCCTCCTTCTTTGCAAAGCCAGTGAAATCCCTTAGGTCGAGATCCTCGCCTTGCTTTTAGCATGGCATTTCTGGGCATCCACAGCTTGAAATCGCTTCCGAGCGATCACTGAAAGCTGCCAACCGAAGGCTTTTCCTACTCGTACCGCAGGCAGCGGACGGGATCGAGGTTCGAGGCCTTCACGGCAGGATAAATCCCAAAAAACAAGCCGACACCAATTGAAATGATCATGCCCATAGCCGTCCAGAACAGCGACACGCGAGCCGGCAGGGAAGGGAAGAAGGCTGCTACGGAGACGCTTAAGAGCACTCCGATAGTGATGCCAATAATCCCGCCGACGCCGGTCAGCGTGATAGCCTCGAGCAGAAATTGCGCCCGGATATCTTTCCGGCGAGCCCCGACAGCCTTGCGCACGCCGATCTCAGCGGTGCGTTCGGTCACGCTGACCAGCATGATGTTCATCACCCCGATGCCGCCAACGACCAGGCCAATCGAGGCAATGATCAGCGTCAAGACGACGATGGCGCCGGTTAGCTGCTTCCAGAGGTCGGTGACGACGTCAGGCGAACTGATCTCGAAATCGTTCTTGCCCTTCGAGGGAACGTGGCGCCGGCGGCGAAGCACGTCGATGACTTCGTCCTGGGCTTTCCCCATCAGCGAGGGATCCTCCACGCTCACGACAATGATGACCTCCTCGATCTCCGGATAGAGCTTCGCAAAAGTACGATAGGGAATGATCACAAACTGGTCCACGCCGGGTCCGCCAAACAAGCCCTGGTGCGGCTCGAAAACCCCAATCACCTTGAAGGGCAGGCCGTTGACGCGAACTTCACGGTCGATGGGATCGAGCGAGCCAAACAGAGAATCGGCAATGGACGCGCCCAAGAGGCACAGACGTTCAGCGTGCAGGTTTTCCTCCGCAGTGAAGAAGCGGCCCTCCTTCACCTGATAGACCGGCAAAACATCCACCAGGTCGGCCTCGCTGCCGCGAACGAAGGGGTTATCGACGCGGCTGTTCTGGAAGCGGATCTCATTCTCCTGGCCGAAGAACAACGCGCGCGTGAGCAGCGGCGACGCCCTGCGAGCGGACGGGCACTGCTCGCGGATGGCCACCGCGTCGTCATAGGTCAGGTACTTGCGGCGCTGGATTTCGTCGGTAAAGCGCCCAAAAGTGAAAGCTTTGAAGCGCGTGACAAAGAACGACTGCGTGCCGATCTCGCGCACCTTGTCGGTGATGTGCTGGTTCAGGCCGTGGATGATCGCGGCCACGCTGATCACGCTGGCGATCCCGATCACCACACCCAACATGGTGAGGAAAGAGCGCAGCTTCTGGCTGCCAATCGTCGCCAGCGCCACGTCGAGGCTTTCTTTCCATTCCGCGCGCGTCACAACGGATACAGTAGCATTATTCGGGCGTGTGGACAGCGCCGTGGCGTGTTAACGAGCGTGCGCGCAACCCTGGGTTGCAGCAAGACGCTCGACACGCAAGCTAGAGTTTTGAAACGGGCGCTTTATCGAGTGGCGCAGAAGCAGAAGGCGAAGCCAGACCCGGCGCGGTGGCTTCCTTCAGGCCAGCTTGGATGGCGGCGTCCCAATCAAGGTGTGGAATGGGCGAGGCATCGGCCTGGCGATAGAGCCGCACGGCTTCCTCCCGGCGATTCAGCTTCTTCAAGTTGATACGGGCGGCAGAGATAAGCGCCGAGAGCGAGGCGCGGTCGCTGGGGTAGCCCTCCGCGAGCTTCTCGTACTCCACCGCGGCGCGCTCCCAGTTCTGCTGGGTCTCGAGATAACGGGACAACTCGAGCCACGTTGCGCTGGGCAGCTTTTCCCCGCCGGCGCTGCAGTACTCTTCGTAATTTCGCCAGGCCACTTCCAGCTCCCGCGCCTTGACGTGCAGCCGGCACAGCGTAGCCAGCGTCTCCTTGTGTGCTTGAAAATCCTGTTTCCTCCAGTATGCTTGCAGCAGCAGGTCGTGCGCGTCGAGCAGGTCCGGCTCCTCTTGCAGAACCTGTTTGAGTTCGGCGATGGCCGGCTCCGGCTGATTCTGCGCGATGAACTCGCTGGCTTTGACGATGCGCGGGTCCGCGGTCCAACTGACCTGGGCCTCGATAGCCTGGTCCATCTTGTGTTCAATGCCCGTGGCGCGAAGTGCCAGCGCCCCCCCCACGCCGAAAACGAAGCCGCCGATGTGCGCCCAGTAGGCTACTCCGCCGCCTGAACCGGTCAGCAACGCCCAGAATAGCTGCGTCACGAACCACACGGGCAGGACAGCGTAGGCCGGCGCAGAGAACCGGTGAAGGTACGGGCGAAACCCAAGCCACAAAAACAGCAGCAACTTGATGCGCGTTTTCGCAAAACGCACCAGAAATGCCCCCATCAGTCCGGCGACGGCTCCCGAGGCGCCCAGGACAGGAACGATGCTGCCGGAAAAAACTCCCGCATGCACCAGCAACGCCACCGCTCCGGCCAACAAATAGAACAGGGGGTAGATCAACCGCCCCCAAGCGTCCTCAAGCACGCTGCCCGCAAGCCACAGAAACCACATATTGAAGATCAGGTGGAGCCATCCGCCGTGGAGGAAGCCCGCAGTGACGTAACTCGCGAGTGGATGCTTATTGGGGATGAAGGCGTACCGCTCGAGGATCGAATCGCGCTGCAAATCTGCAAGCTGCTGCGCCAGTGCCTCCATCTGCGCATTGACCTCCGCGGAGTCCCAGTCGCGCATCTGGAGGTCCCAGAGGTCCTCCGGCCGGCGGTTGGCCGAGGCCATGCGCGCGAAAAGCTTTGGATTGCTGCGCTGAACTCCTGCGATCAGTTGTTGCACCTCGGGCGTGGTTTGCACGTCCGGGTGGGCAGCAGCGAGCAACAGAATGTGCAACTTCACATCGGCGAGCTTGTGCGATTCGTCCTCGAGCCGCCAGTGCGTGCCGAGGAACACCACCAGGTTCAAGGCGATGATGACAATGCTGATGTAGGGCCAGCGCCGGCCCTTCAAGCTTTCGTGCGCGAGGGGAATCAGCACAACCACACTCCGCCACGCACCCTCCGGCGCATGGCCTGCAATTGACCTCTCCGTCTACGCCTAAGGGCGCTACCCACGGGAAGCGGAGGTCGCCGCAATATTCTCCCAGTGTAGCGGGGGCCGGCAAACGACGGTGGATTCGCCAGTCAAGGTGTTCGCGAGGAGTTACTCCGAGCGGAGGGCGACGACACTTCGCCGGGTTTACCCTGAGCGCGAGCGAAGGGTTCAGAGCAAGCGGGTCGAGGCAGTGCGCGGGAGTCCGCTCATTCGGAGCGCAAAGCAACAACTGGGTCCAAGCGGGCGGCCTTGATGGCGGGGTAGACGCCGAAGACCAGGGCAATCACGGAGGCCAGTCCCAGGCCCAATAGTGCGACCCACGGCTTGACCGCAGCGGGGAACGGAGTCAACTGGCGCAGCACCAGGGCCAGGATGAACCCCAGCGCGACGCCAGTCAGACCCCCGACGAGGCACTGCGCCAGCACTTCGACGAGAAATTGTCGCGCGATATCGCGCTGGGTGGCGCCGACCGAGCGCCGTAACCCGATCTCCTTGGTGCGCTCGGTAACGCTGACCAGCGTAATATTCATGATGACGATCCCGCCGACGATCGAAGCCACCGAGGAGACCAGCACGAAGACCAGAAAGAACACCGAGCTGATGTCCTTCCACAGATTGAGGTATGTGTCGGCAGTAGCGAAGTAGAAGTCGTCGGGGGCCTCAGGGGCGATGCGGCGTCGCCCGCGCAGGATCAGGCGCACTTCATCTTCGGCAGGGCCAAGCGGCGGCCGGCCCTTGATGTGGAAGATCAGGCTGCGGCGCGTGCCGAAGAGTTTTTGGAACGCGCTGATCGGAAAGATGACGAAGGTATCTTGATCCTGTCCCAGGATCGCGCCGATGCGGTCAGCCACCCCGATCACGGTGAATTCTTCCCCGGCGATGCGGAGGGTTTTCCCGAGCGGCAAGCGCCCGGGGAAGAGTTTTTCGGCCACCTCCGCGCCGAGCACAGCCACCGGGGAGGCCGCGCGCTGCTCGCCTTCGGTGAAAAAACGCCCGGCCGAGACGTCGAGCGTGCTAATCCAGCCCATGTTGGAGGTCTCACCGCGCAGGGTGACGTCACCCAGGCTCTGCGCTTCACCGCGGACTTGTCCGAAGGTGGAAGCCTGAGCGCCCACGGCCAGGCAGCGCTGGCAGCGGTATTCGAGCGCGCGCCAGTCGTCAAAGGTCAGATCGCGGTGTTTCCGCGCCTTGAGAATTTCTTGGAAGTCGGTGGTGGCGAGGGGCACCTTTGAGACTTGAAAAATGTCTGTGCCGAGATTGGCGATTCTTGCTTCGACATATCCATTGGCTCCCTGGATCAGTGTCATCACCAGGATCAGCGAGGTAACGCCAATAATCAGGCCAAGGAGGGTGAGCAGGGTGCGCAGCTTGCGCGCTGAAAGCGAGGCAAAAGCGAGCCGCAGTGTGTCTCCAAGCTGCATCGAGGCCCCTCAGCGATTCTAGCGTAGTCAGGTGTGTAGCGCGGGTTCTCTTGCAGGGGTTTAGCTCCGCGCCGTCGCACTCCAAGACCACCTGTAGGACGCTGGCACTGCCGGGTGATAAAGCGAGTTGACCGGGGGGAGAGTATAATCATCAAATCTTGCGCAGAGGAGGGAACGCGTCTTGGCGGAGGCCGTCAAGCTTACGGCCATGGTCAAGGCTGCGGGTTGAGCGGCGAAGCTGAGTCCCGGTCTGCTGGACTCCGTCCTGCGCCGCCTGCCGCGGCAAACTGACCCGAACGTGCTCGTTGGGTTTGACACCAACGACGACGCCGGGGTGTATCGTCTCACGGACGACCTGGCCCTGGTGCAGACGGTGGACTTCTTCACGCCGATTGTGGACGAAGCCTACCTCTACGGGCAGATTGCCGCAGCCAATTCACTGAGCGACGTCTACGCTATGGGCGGCCGGCCCATCTCCGCACTTTCGATCGTCGGCTTTCCGGACAAGGGCGATCCCGACGTGATGGAACAGATCATCCTGGGCGGGCTCTCCAAGATGGCGGAGGCAGGCTGCAGCGTGATTGGCGGGCATTCGATCCGCGATGACGACATCAAGTTCGGCTATGCGGTCACCGGCGTGATCAATCCGCAGCGCGTCTGGCGCAATGTTGGCGCGCAGCCGGGCGACGTATTGCTGCTCACCAAGGCCATCGGCACCGGGGTGATTTCCACCGCGTTGAAGAAGCAGCGCGCATCGGAAGCGTCGCTCGCTGCTTCCGTGGCTTCCATGACGCGGCTCAATCGCGATGCCGCTGAAGCGTTGCTGGAAGCGGACGGCGGCTCAGGCGCGATTCATGCTGTTACCGACATCACCGGTTTTGGCCTGCTGGGCCATGCGCGCGAGATGGCGGTTGGCAGCGGAATTTCGCTCGAGATCGATCACGCCAGGGTGGAGTACTTGCCGGGCGCAGTTGAAGCCGCGCGTGAAGGGCATCTGGCCGGCGGCCTGAAAAATAACCGCGAATTTCTAGGCGATTGCGTCGGCTTTTCTGCTTCGGTTCCCGAAGAGTTCCGCAACCTGCTCTACGACCCGCAAACCTCGGGCGGCTTGCTGGTCGCCATCGCGCGAGAGAAGGCCGATGTCGCGATTGCTGCGCTGGCCCAACGCCGCGTCGCCACGCGCAGCATCGGCACAGTGCTCCCCAAGCGCTCCCCCTTAATTCAGGTCATCTAGCGTGACTTTGGCCTTTCGTTGGGTTGTCATACTCAGCCCGCCGCGGCGAGCGAGGCATCCCTCCAGGAGATTCCGCGTCCGGAAAACAAGCTGCCTCAGGGCTCGGAATGACGGCAACATCCGGGCACCAGCCTAATGGACACCATCACACACGGCATTGTGGGCGCACTCCTAGGGAAAGCATTTTTCGCAGGACACGGCGATGCCACGCGAGCGGACGGCACCGCCGCGCAGGACGCTGCCGGACAATTCGGAGGGCTCGGGAGTCCGCGCCAGGCGCCGCGATGGAATCGCGGCGAGCGCGTGGCTATCGCTGCCGCGACACTTGGAGCGGTCTTCCCTGATGTTGACGTCATTTTCGGTCCCATCGCGCGAAACGATCTGGCCGTCATCGAGCTGCACCGCAGCATCACGCATTCCTTGCTCTGTCTGCCGATTTTTGCGGTGGTGCTCGCAGCGCTGACGCGCTGGTACGCGCGACGTCGCGCGCTGGAGTCTCCCTCCTGGATTACGCTGTCGGGCATCTACGGCGTCGCGCTGGCGAGCCACATCCTGCTGGACTTGGCAACCTCGTTTGGAACGATGATCTGGAGCCCTTGGAAGCGCTCGCGCCCAGCGTGGGATCTGGTCTTCATCATCGATTTCACGCTGACCGCGATCGTCCTGCTGCCCCAATTGGTGGCGTGGGTATATCGACAGCGTGAGCGAAGTTTCCGGCGTGCGGCGCGTTTATGGGCTGTGTTCTCTGGTGCCGCGGTGCTCATCGCGTGGGGCACGCGCGCGGCGGGGTTTACGTTTTCCTACTGGGTTGTAGTCGCGGAGAGCGCGTTGCTGGCGGCATGGTTTTTTCTGCCGGCATGGGGAAGCTGGGGTTTTAGCGTGCCACGCGCAAGCTGGTGCCGTGCAGGTGTGTATGCACTGGCGGGGTATTTGTGCCTATGCGCGATGGCGCATCAGGCCGCGTTACGCAGAGTCGAGCAATTCGCTGCGGCCCGCGGCCTGCGCGTCGTGCGCCTGGGCGCGTTGCCGCTTCCGCCCTTTCTCGCCTGTTGGGACGCCCTGATTCGCACGCCCGAGGGAGTGTACGAGGCACGATTCGATCTGTTTCGCGGCTATCGGCGGGGGCTTGCGCTGGACTCTGCGAGCAACGCATCGAACGGGGGATTTCCAACATTTCATTTCTTCGCCGATTCCCCACCCAACGGCTACCTCGAGGCCGCGCGCCAGCTTCCCCGGGTTAAGACGTATCTTTGGTTTGCGCGCTTCCCGGTCTTTCGATATATGCAGAGCCCTGATCCAGGGCCTGTTCCGGCGAAGTCGGGAGAAGCAGGCAGCCTGCACATCATCGAGATCCGCGACCTGCGCTTTTTCCAGCTCGGACGCCGCCCGGCTCCGTTTACGTTTCGCGTAACGTTCGACGCCGCTGGCCACGTGGTCGAGCAGGGCTGGGCGCCGGACTAGCAGCGTAATGATTAGCACGTAGAGGTATGCCGGGCCGGCGCACCGTGCTTTTCGAAAACGGCGCCGGTTCACCCGGAAGCGTCGGAATCTTCGACCACGCCTTCTGTGGGGCCAAGGAATCTCTCAGAGGAGAGCCCTCGCCCGCCATGGCGGGCTCGGGAAGACACGACTTCTAGTTCTTTCCGGCGGGGTAGACGATCACTTGCCGCTGCTCGCCAACGCCTTCGCTGGCGGTGCGCACCCCAGGCTGCTCTTTGAGCACGAGGTGAATGATGCGGCGCTCGCGGGAACTCATGGGGTTGAAGCGAAATGGCTGGCGAGTTTCACGAACGCGCTCGGCAGCGACCCGGGCAGAAAGCTTCAACTCATCGATGCGCAGGGCGCGATAGCCACCGGAATCAAAGCGCACGTGGTCGTAGAAGTGGGGATCGAGGCGGAGCCAGCGCAGGGCAATGTATTCGAGCGCCTGAAGCAGCTCAGCGTTTCGCTCAAGCAGCAGATCCTGATCGCGCCCGCGGAAAACCACTTCGACTTCGGGACTTTCAACAGCGTCTTCAGCAGCGACGGAATCGCGAAGACGAATCTCGTAGGCCAGCTCGAACCGGGCAGAGGCGAGCGCCAGATCGAGAAAGCGGCGCAGCTCAGCGGTGAGCGCTACGCGGTCAATCTTTCCGTCTTGGACAAATGGCTGTAGCATACTTCAAGAACCGTTCCGCGACCGTCGGTTCTCGCGGCTAGTTCTTCTTCACGATCTTTCCGGCCGACGGCTTGAGGCCCGGCGCGGTGCGATTCAGATACCACTGCTGGGCCATCCCGACCAGGTTGCTGGTGAAAATATATAGTACCAGGCCGCTGGACATACTAAAGAACAGCACGCCGAAGAAAAGCGGCATCAAGTTCATCATGCGTTGCTGGGCTGGATCAGTGGCAGTCGCCGGAGTCATCTTCTGCATCAAGTACATCGTGACGGTCATCAGCACGGGCAGGATATAGTAAGGGTCCTTGGCCGAGAGGTCGCGAATCCAGCCGATCCACGGGGCGTGACGCAGCTCAATCGTGACGTTGAGCATGCGGTAGAGTCCGAACCAGATGGGCATCTGCAGCAGCATGGGCAGGCAGCCGCCCATGGGGTTGATGCCCTCGCGGCTGTAGACGGCCATAACTTCCTGGTTCATCTGCTGCTTGCGCGGGTCGCGCATGGAATACTTCTTGTAGCGCTCCTGAATAGACTTGACCTCCGGCGCCACCTTTTGCATTCGCTGCATGGAGCGCCAACTCTTCACTTTGAGCGGGAAAAGCAAAGTGTTGAGCAGGACAGTCATCAAGATGATGGCCCAGCCGTAATTGGGTACGTAGCGGTGCAGCCACTCGAGCAGGTAGAACAGCGGCGCAGCGATGAACTCGAGCCAGCCAAACTGAATCAGGTCGGTCAGCGGCGGGTTGAGTCTTTTGAGCTCGTCGAGGTCCTTTGGGCCGACGTAAAGGCGCAGGGCAAGCGGCCCGGGGGTATTCGAGCCCACGGCCATCTCCGCCACCGGCTCCTTGGCCGGCTTGCCGTCCTGCTGGACGTCACGCTCGAGTTTCCAATAGGTGAGCGCCAGGCTGCCGGCACGAGGTGAAAAAGCCGCCGCGAAGTAGTGGTCCTCAATGCCGGCGTAGTCAAACGGACCCGCCTGCCGCTGCCGCTGGGCCGGCTCACTGGCCAGGTTGAGCTTTTTGTGCGGGAGCTGCTCGAGCTTGCCGCCAGCACTCAAGAATACTTGGACGCTCTCCGCCGGCATGTAAACCGTGGTATCACCAAAGCCGCCGCGCCAGGCGACTGAATGCGCGAGCGGTTTGCCGTCGAGCAACACGGACGTATCGATCTCGACGACGTAGCCGCGATCAAATTTCAGATGCTTGGAGACCTGAAGGTGGGCGTCGCTCCACTCAAACCGAACCTCCGCCGGCGCTTCGAGGGTCGTACCCGAAGGAGTGACCTCAAACAACGCCTGATTGGCTGCCGATTCGAGTTGCGCGTCTTCCAATGCGAGCGAGAGCGGCCAGCCGCCGAGCTGCCGCGCGGCATCGGGATGAACCAGATCCAGGGTGCGCGGCGGCTTGGCATCGTCTTTGTACCTCTTCAATTGCCAACTCCGTACCACGGCGCCGCGGTTGGAAATCTCAACGTGGTAAAGCCCACTCTCAACGATGATGGTCTTCTCTTCGGTGGCGTACTTGGCCACAGCGGGGGGCGGCTCTGGCGAGGCAGCAAGCGCTTGCCCGGCCCCAGAGACGCCCGAGGGAGGCGCGGCTGTGCCAGCCGACTGCCCAACACTTGGGGACGCGGTTTGCGATGGGGCTCGGGCAGGAGGTTTTTGCGCCTGTGGCGGCTTATAGAAATAGCTCCAGGCAATGATGACCAGGAGCGAGAGCACAGCGGCCAGCAGGGCGCGGCGTTCCGCAGAGAGTTCTTTCACGACTGGGTCCCTCCGGCAGCGGAAGCCGGGTCACCGGCTGGTCCCTCGAAGTCAAGTTCGCGTGTGGGCGCCGGGTCATAACCGCCAGGAGAAAATGGCCGGCAGCGCAGCAGGCGCAGCAGGGCCAGCCACCCACCGCGACGCGCGCCGTGCAGCTCGATCGCGTGGTAAGCATAATGCGAGCAGGAGGGGTAGAACTTGCACGCCGAAGGCATTAGCGGCGAGAGGCAGCCCTGATAGACGCGCAGCAGAGCCAAAAACAGCGCGGCGATGGTACCCCGCGCCGGCGGCGCGCCGCTACGCGCTACTTCACGACGCTCCGCAACAGGCGAAGCAGCTCTGCCTGAAGCGAAGCAAACTCCGCCCTCGCCACCGTACTGCGTGGGTGAATGACGATATCCCATCCTGAAGGTATCTCCGACTGGCTGAGACGTAGAATTTCGCGGATGCGCCGCTTGATGCGGTTGCGAACCACGGCGCCGCCCAGGGCCTTCTTCACGCTGATACCAAAGCGGCTGTGCTCTCCCCCGTTCGGGCGGAAGAAGACGATAAACTGCTGGCTCGAGCGCCGCTGGCCGCCGCGGTATACCGCTTCGTACTCGCTGCGGCGTCCCAGGCGCAAGGCCCGGGGAAATCCTCGCACCGGAACAGAGGATCGGCCGGCCGAGGGCCTAGATTTGCGTGAGGCGATGACGTCCCTTCCTGCGGCGAGCCGCCAGGACCTTGCGTCCACCTACGGACTTCATGCGCGCGCGGAAGCCGTGCGTCTTGTGGCGACGGCGCACTTTGGGTTGAAAGGTGCGTTTCGGCAACGAATTGTCTCCTTTGGGCGAGCAACCGCGTGCCGCAGCGGACCATGGCCGCCGAAGTGTCAGCTGCGACCCTAGTCCGCCGCAGCGGACTCAAATCAAAATGCATAGTCTATTCGAGCCGCCTGGAACGGTCAAGGAACGTATGTGCTTGGAGTTAGATGAGTACGATGTACCCATCCAATTCCGTCCCTGCGCCACGCGTTGACCGTTGAGAGTGCATCCCCTAGAATGAATTGTTAGCGCAGGCGGCACGAAGGCCAGTGGAACGCCGGTGTCTCGCCAGCCATCTTCGAAACTTGAAATTGAAGAATACAAACTTGAGAAAACTACCGGCCAGAGACGGCGCAACGGCCCGGAAAGTTGTCATCTCAAGAGCGGCGAGCGATCCCCCAGAGAGACTCCTGGCCTGTCGCAGCGGGCTCAGAATGACACAGCCTGGGCAATTGCCCGGACAACATGTTTGAGAACCTGACCGAGAAACTGCAGCGGGTCTTCAAGAACCTCCGCGGGCAAGGAAAGCTCACGGAAGAACACCTGGACGCAGCCGTGGGGCAGATCCGCGAGGCGCTGCTCGATGGCGACGTCAACGTCGGCGTGGCTGACGAGCTGCTCGCGAAAATTCGCGCGAAGGCCCAGGGGGCGGAGGTCATGCTCCAGCTCTCGCCGGACCAGCAGGTGGTGAAAATCGTCCGCGACGAGCTGACTGAGTTGCTCGGCAAGCACGCCCGGCCACTATTTTCTTCCCGACCCCCATCAGTCTGGCTGATGGTCGGCCTGCAAGGCTCAGGCAAAACCACGACGACGGGCAAGCTCGCGAAGTGGCTTTCCAGCCATGGCCACCGGCCGCTGGTGGTTTCGACGGACGTCTATCGTCCCGCGGCCCGCGAGCAGTTGGCCCAGGTTGCCCGAGCCATCGGCCTGCCGTGCTGGGCCGCGACGGGGACGGATAAGCCACTCGAAATCGTCCGCGGCGCCATCCGCGAAGCAAAACTTTCCGCTTACGACGTGATCCTGGTGGACACGGCTGGACGGTTACATATCGACAAAGAGCTGATGACGGAGCTCGGCGAGCTGAAACGCGAGCTGCAGCCGTCGGAAATCCTGTTTATCGCCGATGCCATGATCGGCCAGGACGCGGTGCGCTCGGCGGGCGAGTTCCACCGCCGGCTGGGC
>Ga0209154_1001224_pt1 | contig 15194 bp, 15 predicted proteins | sample GraSoiAngelo_121_FD_185878 | JGI IMG/M metagenome (GOLD analysis project Ga0209154, IMG submission 185878) | Grasslands soil microbial communities from the Angelo Coastal Reserve, California, USA - 14_0919_12_20cm (SPAdes) (version 2) | ecosystem: Environmental > Terrestrial > Soil > Grasslands ... | reverse complement strand
AAGAAAGGCTACCTGCGACAGAATTCGGTGGACTCGCTGACGGGCGTCAACGACGGCACCAACGTCGGCCCCGGCTCTCCCACGTTCCATTTCCACCAGCATCGCCCGGAGGAAATCAGCGTGCGGCTCGTGCTCAAAGGCGGCGGCTGCGAAAACGTCGGCGCGCAATACTCGTTGCCGAATGAAAAATTGAACGCGAACCGCGACCTCGGCGGCTGCCGGAAAGTGATTCTCGACGCGGTGTTGCAGGCGCAGGGCAAAGGTTGCGGACCGGGCATCCTCGGCGTGTGCATCGGCGGGGACCGGGCGACCGGCTACGAATTTTCCAAGCGGCAATTTCTGCGATTGATTCCCGACCGCAATCCGGCGCCGGAACTGGACACGCTGGAACAGGACATTTTGAAAACCGCCAACGAACTGGGCATCGGGCCGATGGGCTTCGGCGGCAAGACGACTTTGCTCGGTGTGAAAATCTGCGCGGTGAATCGTTTGCCGGCGTCGTTTTTCGTGAGCGTCAGTTACATGTGCTGGGCGTATCGAAGACAGGGTGTGACACTGGATGCGGGTGGGAAGATTGTGAAGTGGCTGTATTGAGTAGCCACGAATCACAACTCTTATGCCAACGGAACTCCTTACCCGGATATTTCGCAGACCGATTGAAACCCAGACAGGTTGTAGCCGCCGACGTAAGGAGGCGGAGTGTCGGCAGCCGCGGTCAGATCCGCCTCCTTACGTCGGCAGCTACGAGTCCTGCGAAATATGCGGGTTAAGCCTCGCCAAGATTTTTAACAGCCGCATGGGGCGTACGGCAACTCTCTGATTTTTGGTAATTGAGAGGATTTCAACATGACCAACGTTTCCTTCCCCTTCACCGAGGAAAAAATCCGCGCCCTGAAAGTCGGCGACGAGGTTCTGATTTCCGGCGTGGTGTTCACCGGCCGTGATGCGGTGCATAAGTATTTGCACGAGGGCGGCCGGTTGCCGCCGGGCGTGAGCCTGCGCGACGGCATCCTTTATCACTGCGGGCCTGTGGTGCTGAAGGATGAACAGGGGAATTGGAAGGTCACAGCGGCCGGCCCAACCACTTCGACGCGCGAGGAGCCGTATCAGGCCAACATCATCAAGGAATTCGGGATTCGCGGCGTGATTGGAAAAGGCGGGATGGGTGACAAAACGCTTGCGGCCTGCAAGGAATTCGGCTGCGTCTATTTCCACGCGGTCGGCGGCGCAGCACAGGTGCTGGCCGAGTGCGTCGAAAAGGTTCGCAACGTTTATTTCCTCGAAAAATTCGGCTCGCCGGAAGCGATCTGGGAACTCGAAGTGGAGCATTTCCCGGCCGTCGTGACCATGGATTCACACGGCAACTCGATCCACAAAGAGATTTTCGCGGCTAGCCAGGCGGAACTGGCGAAACGTTTGTGACCTCAACGTGAGAAGCAACAGCAAGCGCACAGCCGGAAGTCAAACTGCAGCGCCTTTGCCGTTCGGGTTGGGTCGATTCTTGTCGCGAAGCGGGCGAACAGTGCGTTGTTTGTCAAGATCAGTCCTTTTTCTTTCATTACCCGCCTGGGCGCAGGCAACCCCCAATCAGCCTCCGGTGATGACGCAATTCACGGAATTATTCTGGGCGCTGTTCCTCCTGGTGGCGTTTGTGTTGGTCGGGATAATCTGGGTCGGCATCATCCGGCGGAACGTGCGGCAGCAGACGGAAACGATTCGCCGGCGCGAGGCGGCCTTGGAGGAGCATTACCGCGAGTTGTTCGAAAACGCACACGACATCATCTTCACGCTCGACCTCGAGGGCAATCTGACCTCGCTCAACGCCGCCGGCGAACAAATCCTCGGTTACCCTCGCCACGAGGCGGTGAAGCTGAACTTCGCGCAACTGGTCGCGCCCGCTCATCAGGATTCGTTTCGCGCAATTTTACAGCAGCTCAAAGCCAGCGCGCCCAACGCGCATTGCGAAGTGGAAATGCGGGCCAAAGACGGGCGTCGGGTGATGCTGCGGGTGAATTTGCGCGTGCAGCAATTGTCCGGCGGACCGCACCGCGCGCAGGGCATCGCGTGGGACATCACCGAGCGCAAACAGGCGGAGGAGGCGTTGCAGGAGAGCGAACACCGACTGCGCCGCTCGCTGGATGAGCGCGTGCAACTGGGGCGGGATTTGCACGACGGAATCATTCAGTCCATCTATGCAGTCGGCCTGGCCTTGCAGGAGTGCCGAAATCTGATGAAACAGGACGCGTGCCGCGCGGAGGCGCGGCTGACCAAGGCCGTCGCGGATTTGAACGCGATCATTCGCGACGTGAGAAATTTCATTGTCGGGCTGGAACCGCAGGCATTGCAAGGGCGTGAGTTCAACACAGCTTTGCAATCACTCGTGGCAACCATGAGCCAGTCGCACGCCGCACAGTTTTCCTTCGACGTCGATCCGCAGGCGGCCGACCAGTTGGATGCGCGCGAGGCGACTCACCTGCTTCAGATCGCGCGCGAAGCCATGAGCAACAGTCTGCGGCATGCCCGGGCGCAACGCACGGTCGTTTCATTGAAAAGGCAGAACGGGCGCGTGCGGCTGGAAGTCCAGGACAATGGAGTGGGTTTTGAACAAGAGGCCCCGGCAAACCGCGGCCACGGGCTGCGGAACATCGCCGCGCGGGCGGACGAAATCGGCGCGCGCAGTGAGGTTGTCTCCACACCGGGCAAAGGCACACTTGTTTTTGTCGAAATCCCCGCCCGCCCGCTTTATGAGCCAGCCTGAATCCAGACCGATCCGATTGCTGATTGTGGACGACCACAAAGTGGTCCGCCTTGGACTGCACACGTTGTTGAGCCGCCACGCGGGGATCGAAGTTGTGGGCGAAGCGGACACCATGGCGGCGGCGGTGGAAGAAACGGCCCGCTTGCAGCCGGACGTTGTGCTGATGGACGTCCGGCTGCCCGACGGCAACGGATTCGAGGCGTGCCGGCGGATCCGCAAATCGCAGCTTGAGACGCGCGTCCTGTTTCTCACGTCTTTTGCCGACGAAGAAATCGTTTTGGAATCCATCGACGCCGGCGGCGACGGTTATTTGCTCAAAGAAATTGACGAGGAAAATTTGGTCCACGCCGTCAGAAACGTCGCTGCCGGCCAATCGATCCTTGATCCGGCGGTGACCCGGCGTGTGTTGGAACGCGTCAAGAACCCGGACACTCCCTCCACCACCAAACTGGATTCACTCTCGCCACAGGAGCGGCGTGTCCTGGCTTTGGTCGCGGAAGGCAAGACCAACAAGGAAATCGGAGTGGCACTCGGCTTAAGCGACAAGACGGTTAAGAATTACCTGAGCAACACGCTGGACAAACTTCAGCTCACCCGCCGCTCTCAAGCAGCCGCCTATTTTGTTCAGCATTCGAGCAAGTAAGTCCATTCGGCCCTAGTGACTAGGGCCATAAATCCTTTTGGGTATCATTTGATTGCTCGATTTGCGCTTAAGAGTCTTGTAATGAACATAGTGTGTGGCATTCAACCATGAAGAGGCGCTTTTTCTCAAATCGAACTAGGCAGGCCGGTTGCTAAACTTCGCCTGAGAATTAGGCAGAGAAAGTCAGAGAACGAGACAAGATTCAAATGAAAGTAAAAACTTCAAGCCGACCGAGCACAGAGCTGCTGAAACAAGGCCGCGCGCGCGCACAGCGGGCGTTCACGCTCGCCGAAGTTGCCGTCGCCATGGCCATCACCGCCATGTCAATGGCCGGCGTGGTTGCTGGGTACATCTTTGCCACCCGACAGGCGGAATGGTCGGCCTTCTCGTTGGCCGCCCAGGCTCTGGCCACTCAGCGCCTCGAACAAACCCGGGCGGCACAATGGGAGCCGCGCCAGCCCTTGGATGAATTGGTTGCCACTAATTTTCCGACGGTTCCCACGAACCGTCTCGATATGCCGATCTCGGGCACGAACATCGCCTACGCCACCAACTTCACCACGATCACCGATCTTAAAGCCGTCGTCGGGTACCCGCTGAAAATGATTCAAGTCGATTGCGTTTGGTCCTTCAGACAACGGCTCTATACGAACACCATTGCCACTTATCGCGCTCCTGACCGATGAAAATAACACCATTCAACTTTTCGGGCTTCGACCGGAGCCAAAAGACCCGGCCATCCGCCTTCACGCTGGTGGAGGTGATGATCGCCATTACAGTCATGATCATGACCCTGGCCGGGGTGCTCGCGGTCCAATTCTACGGCATGAAGCTGTTCGAATTGACCAAGTCGAAACTGGGCGCCAGCGACGACGCGCGCAAAGCGATCGACCTTCTATGCACTGAAATTCGATCGGCGAAAATTATTAAAATCGGCAACGGCGGTCTCGGTCCTACCAACTTCACGGAGTGCACCGACAACACGCCGCAGCAGGGCAGCGCCATTCAGATTTACGCCAGCACGAACACCAACACGTTCGTTCGATACTACTGGGACTCGAGCACCAACCAGTTGCAGCGGACATTCAACGGAATCACCACCAAAACGGTAGTGGCCAGCTACATCACCAACAGCGGCGTCTTTACCGCCGAGGACGCCTTTGGAAACACCAACACCCTCAAAACAGCCAATCACGTGATCTCTATGAAGCTGCAGTTTTTTCAGATCCAGTATCCAATCATTCGAATCGGACCCGGGAATTACTACGATTTCTACCAGCTTTCCACCAAAATAACCAAACGAACCTAGCAACCATTTATGAACACAATCCTGGCCCGCACCCGAAAGACCGAAGAGGGGTCTTCCCTCTTTCTGGTGATGACGCTGATCGTGATCGCGTTTTTGATGCTCGCGAGCGCGCTGTCCTGGAGTCAAAACAACGCCCTGACGATCGCTCGAAACAACCAGTACTGGCGCACCATCGCGGCGGCGGAAGCGGCGACCGAAAAGGTGTTTGCCCGCCTCCACGAGGACTTTCAAAGCACCGGTGAAAACACCATCTATAATAACAGTCAAGGCACGGCTTACTGCACCACGGTTCCCACGGCCGCTGACAGCAGCTACTGGAGTTCTTATGTGTTCAGCGATGGGCAAGGCCGCAACAACCAGACTTACGTCGCGCTGGTTCCAGGCACCCGGACCAACTGGACTGTGCTGAACTCACAGTACGCAGGACTCTCTGCCATCGCCGACACGTATCAGATTGTGTCCTACGCCCGCGATAGCCAGGGGCGGTTCAACGTGTCCGCAGGCGTTCAACAGAACATTCAACCCTCCTCGATCCCGGCCTTTCAAAGCGCCATTTTCTACAATGTTGACCTGGAAATTGAGCCGGGACCGAACATGATCGTCACGGGCCGGGTCCATAGCAACGCTAACATTTATGAAATGCCCGACGCCAATCTCACCTTTCAAAGCGACGTCACGGCCTCCGGCCTAATCCTTATCCAACATGCGCCCGGTGATCCGCAGACGGACCCCGGTGGCGGCACGATCCTGTACCAGGCAGAGCATGATTCCAAGGCGCCAACCTTGACCCTCCCCATCGCCGGCGGCAACGATCCCACTACCGCTTACGAGATTATCAAACCGCCGCCCGTCGGCGGCGACACTGACCCGGCGCTTGCCAACGAGCGCTACTACAACAAGGCCGACGTTCTCATTACGGTCACCGATACCAATGTTACCGCCAAGAGCGGTTCTTTGAATCTTGGCGCCACCTTGCTTAGTCTGCCTGCCGGTACGGTCACCAGTTACACCAACAAGTTTTACAACGGACGCGAGCTCAAGGGGGTCAACGTCGTTGACATCGACGTGAGTAAATTCAAGACCTGGGCAGACGACTCCAGCGTCGTTACGGGCGCAGGCAATTTGTGGGCGCTTTACGGGCGCCAGCCCAGTTCGATTTACGTCCTCGACCAGCGAAAGGTCCCGGCCAACACGGAAAAGGGCGTTCGTTTGATCAATGGCTCGCAACTCCCGAATGCCGGATTAACCGTGGCCACTCAGGACCCGCTTTACGTCAAGGGCGATTTCAACATCAAGGATTCGACCGGCACCTCGAGCGGCTCGGACACGACGCACACCAAACCCGCTTCCCTGGTCGCCGATGCCGTCACCGTGCTGTCCACCGGCTGGACGGACGCCGCCAACGCCACCAGCGCCTTGGGCAACCTCCATGCCGCCACCAGCACGACCGTCAACGCCGCGTTCCTGGCGGGCATCGTGAAGACCACCCCCAGCTCCTACAGCGGCGGCGTGGAAAACTTCCCGCGTTTTCTGGAGAACTGGAGCGGGTACAGCCTGACCTACAACGGCTCGATGGTGGTGATGTTTTACAGCCAGATTGCCACCGGCCTTTGGAAGGGGACCGGTACTTATTACAATCCGCCCGTGCGCAACTGGACTTTCGACAACAATTTTATGAATCCTCTGAAACTGCCTCCTGGCACGCCATCGTTTCGCTTCGTGCTGCGGGGCGACTGGCTGACTGTAGGCAGAAATCCTGCCGGTTAAAAACCGGCCTGGGAAACCAGAGTCCCTGCGGTTCAGTTACGCAATTGCTCTTGCCAGGGACGCTCGTCTTCGGAACGAACTTCGCTTGAACTGTCGCGTCGGCTGTCTCAGCTGACGAGTGACACGTAGGGCAGACATCCTTGTCTGCCCGTTCGCGCGACTTCCCAGTCGCGTGTGCGAGCGCGCACACAGTTTGGCAGTTCCTTACTTCCTTCTGCCGGATCGGGCAACGTGCATCCACCCGCGAGGCTCAACCCCTCGGCAACGCGGCGGGCCCTGGAGCGTGTCAAAAACGCGGACACGCTGTCCACGAAAGACGAATTCGCCCGGTTGTCCGAAGAGGACTGACGAGTCCTTGCGCCAGTCGTGCAAGGCAAGACGAACAAGGAGATCGGCTTGCGCTCGGGCTGGCACAGCCGTTAAGACCTGCCCGAGCAACAACTTGGACAAGCTACAGCTCAGTCATCGCTCCCAGGTTGCCGCCTTTTTCGTTCAGCATTTCCGCGAGCAAGTCCATTCGGCCCTAGTGGCTAGGGCCATAATCCTTTCTGCGCAACTTTTGATTCCTCTATTCTGGCTTAACGCTCTTGTAATGAACATAGTGTGTGGCATTCAATCAGGAAGAGGCGCTTTTTCTCAAATCGAACTCGGCAAGTCGATTGCTATTCACCTTGGCTGAGAACGAGACAGGTTCAAAATGAAAATAAGAATTTCAAGTCAACGAAGAGCGGAAGCCGGGTCGAAGGCCTTCACACTGATGGAAGTGTTGGTGGCGGTGGCGATCATCGGCGTCCAGTTTGTCACCCTGTATGTGGGCATGACGCAGGGCTTCGGCATCGTGCAGGTGTCGCGTGAGAATCTCCGGGCCACGCAAATTCTGCAGGAGAAGATGGAAACCATCCGGCTCTACACCTGGGACCAGATCACCAACGCCGGATTTATTCCCCCCACTTTCACGGCCACGTTTTACCCGGCGGCGCAAACCAATCAAGGCCTCAACTATCAAGGGACGATGACGATTTCCGACGTGCCCGCTCCCCTGAGCAGTACCAGTTATGCCAGTGATCTGAAGCTGGTCGTGGTTCAGGTCAACTGGACGTCCGGCAACGTACAACGTCAGCGCGACATGAGAACATTGGTCTCGCATTATGGACTGCACAATTACATCTACACCCAATAAGGCTCGTTGCCAGGCCATGACGCTAGTCGAGCTGATGGTTGCCACCGGCGTGGGCAGCATCGTGCTGGCCGCGGTGTTGGCCCTCTTCCTGTTCAGCGCGCGCAGCTTCGCAGCGCTGGCCAATTATGTCGATCTGGACAATAAAAGCCGCAACGCGCTCGATACGATGTCCTCGGACATCCGGCAGGCCGACTTCTTGTCCAGCTACGACACAAACAAGCTTGTTTTCCAGACGACCGATCCGACGACCACTAATACGCTGAACCTCACCTACTTTTATGACGCAGGCGCGACAACCTTGACCCGCACGTTGGGCGTCCGAAGCACGGTCTTGCTGACGAACTGCACGTCTCTGAATTTCGGCATTTTCGCCCGCAACCCGATTGGAGGGCAATGGGATACTTACTCCAACGGAGTTCCGTCGAACTGCAAGCTGGTTCAGTTGACCTGGGTTTGCCAACGAGGCATTTTGGGCGGTCGCATCGCCAACACTGAAAGCGTGCAGTCCGCCAAGGTCGTCATGCGCAAACCCTGAGTCATTTCATTTAACCTCCTAACCGCTAAGAATTATGAAAATCAAAATCAACAAACAACCGCAAGGCAACGTTCTGCTGGCGACCATGCTCTTCACGTTCATCGTCGGCGTGGCGTTATCCAGCTACCTCACCCTGGTCTCCGTCCAAAATCAGTCCACTCTGCGCTCGCAAGCGTGGAACACCTCCACCCCCGTCATGGAAGCAGGCATCGAAGAGGCGCTGACCGCACTCCAATACTACCGCTCCGCCAACATGGACAAAAGCGGCTGGACCTTTAACGCTGCCGACGGGTTTTATCACACCAGCGCCACTCTGCGAAACGGCTCTACGCAAAACGCGCGCAACGCCTATTCGTACGACGTGGGCATCAAGCTGCCGCCGCCCGGTCAACCAGATCAGCCGATCATCGAGTGCTTTGGCTACACGCCGTCGCCGGCCAACCTCGCCACTGCGCCGGATAACCGACTGAGCAGTCCCTATGGAATGATCCTGGGCGCGGTGGGGTTGGCCCCTTTATTCACGCCTGATATCTCGACGACCAAGCGCAAAGTGCGCGTGATAACCAAAAGCGATCCCCTTTTCAGCAAGGCCATGGCGGCCCAAGGCCTCATCGACATGAACGGAAAGTGGATTGTCACCGACAGTTTTGATTCATCCGATCTGACCGGCACCTACAACACTGGCGGCAAATACGACAGCAGTAAGAAGAAGGCCGGTGGGAATGTGGCAACTAACGGTCAACTCGTCAATGTCAACAATGCCTGGGTCTATGGCAGTGTCGCGACCGGTCCTGGTGGCACCGTCCAGGTTAAGCAATGGGCCTCGGTCGGTGATACGTCCTGGGTGCCGACAATAGGCATCCAAGCCGGCCACGCTACCGATGATATGAATGTCGAATTCGGGACCGTGAGTGTCCCTACAGCGGCCTTAAACAGCATCAACACGGCCTACAGCAGCACCAAAGGCGGAAACGTTCTGACCGGCGGCTTATTGGGAACTACAAATTATTTCAAGCTCAATACCCTCTCCGGCAACATCACCGTGACAGGTAATGCCGTGGTTTATGTCCCGGCCGGCGGCACCGTCAGCTTCTCAGGCAGCAAAGACGGCATCACCCTTGCCAACGGCGCGACGCTCACAATGTATGTTGGGGCGGCATCAGTAACGATTGCCGGCAACGGTATAGTCAATCCAGGCAGCGCGCTCAACTTCCAGTATTACGGCCTGCCGACCAATACCAGCATCTCCGTTTCCGGCAACGGCGACTTTAGCGGAGCCATCGATGCTCCCTCCGCCGCACTCGCTATGAATGGCTTCGGAAATAACGGAAGTTTCATTGGTTCCTGCATCGTGAACACAGTGACGATGAACGGCGGCGTCCAATTCCATTACGACGAAGCCCTGGCCAAACTCGGCCCGATCCGCGGTTACATCGTCACGTCGTGGAACGAAGTTAATCCGAACAATTAAGTCCGAAATATCTATCCCTTCGGAAGCGGCGGTCATGTGACCGCCGCTGTTTTGTTTTCAACCCACAGGTTTGTCCGCCCGACCGCAATCCCGGCGTGTCCCGGAGCACGTCAAAAAAACGGACACGCCGTCTGCGAAAGACGAGCTTGAGATGTTCTGCAAAGAGGAGTAACGAGTCTTCCTCTGGTCACGCAGGAGAAGGCCACCCGGGGAATAGGCTTTGCATCGGCTTGAGCGGCAAGACAGCTAAGAATCACCTGAACAACAGGTTGGATATACTTCCGCTCCCGCGCTGAGCGCCGGTAATTGCGCTTTTCGTTCGACACTTCGGTGGGTAAGGCCATTCAGCCCTAGTGGCTAGGGCCATAATAGGTTTCGGTCGCAATTCCACTCCCTGATCCTGAATAAAGCTCTTGGATCAAACAGGATATACGGTCTTGAACCTCCAACAGATTGACTCTTAAATTGAACCCGGCAAGCTGGCTGCTGAACTTGAATTGAGAACTGTTGAGTTTCGAATGCGCGTAAAAACTTCAAGTCAATGGAGCACGGAGGCGCCGAACCGAGTCCGCGTCCGGTCGCAGCGGGCGTTCACGCTCGCGGAGGTTGTCATCGCCATGGCCATCACCGTGATGTCGCTGGGCGGCGTGATCACAGGATACATTATTGCCACCCGACAGGCGGAGTGGTCGGCCTGCTCGCTGGCCGCGCAGTCGCTGGCCACCCAGCGCCTGGAACAAACCCGGGCGGCAAAGTGGGACCCGCGCGCTTCACCGCCCGTCGATGAAGTGATTACCAATAATTTCCCGATCGTTCCTACCAACATTCTCGATATGCCGGTCTCCGGCACCAATATCGCCTACGCCACCAACTTCACGACCATCAGCGATGTAACCAACGGCGGGTATCCGCTGAAACTGATCCGCGTCGATTGCGTTTGGTCGTTCAGACAACAGGTCTACTCCAACACCATCGCCACTTATCGCGCTCCGGACCAATGAACATCACCCCATTCAGATTATCGGGCGTCGGCAGGAGCAAAAAGAGTCGGCCATCCGCCTTCACGCTGGTGGAAGTGCTGGTCGCCATGTCCATCATGGTCCTGGTATTGATCGGCGTGCTCGCGGTCCAATTCTTCGGCATGAAGCTGTTCCAATTGACGAAGTCAAAACTGGGTGCCAGTGACGACGCGCGCAAAGCGATCGACCTCCTGGTCACCGAAATTCGGGTCGCGAAAATGATTCGAATTGGCAACGGCGGTCTCGGTTCTCCCAACTTCACGGATTGCGGCCCCAACACGCCACAGCAGGGCGGCGCCATTCAGATTTACGCCACGACGAACACCAACTCTTTCGTTCGATATTACTTCAATTCAAGCAGCAACCGGCTGGAGCGGACGCCGAACGGCATTGCCGCGTCCACCGTCGTGGCCAATTTCATCACCAATCGTTACCCCATCTTTACTTCCGAGGACGCCTTTGGAAACACCAACTACGACAACGCAAAAAATCACGTGATCTCGATGAGGTTGGAGTTTTATCAGACGCAGTATCCGATCATTCCGATCGGTCCAGGGAGCTACTACGACTACTACAGAATTTCCACGAAAACAGCTCAACGCGTATTCTAGCAACCCTTATGAACACAACCCTTGCCCGCGACCGGAAGACCAAGGAGGGCTCCGTCCTCTTTATGGTGCTGATGCTCATTGTGATCGCCTTTTTGATGCTGTCCAGCGCGCTCTCCTGGAGTTCAAACAACGCCATCACGATCGCTCGGAACAGCCAGTATTGGCGAACCGTCGGGGCGGCGGAAGCGGCGACCGAAAAGGTGCTGACCCGCCTCTCCCGGGACTTTCAGAGCGTCAATGGCGAGGACACAGTTTATCGAACCCTTACCTTGGGGTCCTACGCCAGTCAGGTCCCCACCGCCGCCGAAAACAGCTATTGGAGTACTTACGCTTTCAGTGACGGGCAGGGCAACAAAGACCAGACTTACGTCAACCTGGTTCCAGGCACCCGAACCAACTGGTCTGCGCTCAATTCGCAATATGCAGGACTCTTTGGCGTCACCGACGCGTATCAGGTCAGGTCCTACGCCCGCGACACGCAGGGACGTTTCGATGTGTCGGCCGGCGTTCAACAAAACGTGCAGCTCGCCACAATCCCCGTTTTTCAATTTGCCATTTTCTATAATGTGGACCTGGAAGTTGAGCCAGGGCCGAACATGACCGTCACTGGTCGGGTCCACAGCAATTCTGACCTTTATCAGAATCCTGGCGCCACCCTTACCTATCAAAGCGCCGTCACGGTCGCCGGAGACATCAAACTTGGACCGGTCCCTGGTGATCCCTCCCATATCGGAATCGATAACGGCAAGGTCGTTTATAAGACGCCGGGGCCGGACGGTACCGGGACCAAGATCGACCAGTTGACACTGCCGATCAGCCAGGGGGGCAGCGATCCGAACAAGGTTTATGAAATTTTGAATCCGCCTCCCGTCGGAGGCGACACGGATGCGGCCGTTGGGGTCCAGCGCTACTACAACAAGGCCGACATCATCATCACAGTGACCGACTCCGGCGTTCTCGCCTCGAGCGGCGCATTAAATCTTGGCGCCACCAAGCTGACTCTGCCCAGCGGTGTTGTTACCGCTTATACCAACAAGTTTTACAACGGGCGCGAGGGCAGAGGAGTCAACGCGATCGACATCAACGTCGGGGCCCTCAAGACCTGGGCAGACAACAAGAGCTCGACCGGTGGGGGAAGCGATTTGTGGACACTTTATGGGCGCGAGCCCAATTCAATTTACGTCATCGACCAGCGAAAAAATGTTCCGGCCGGCACGGAAGCTGGCGTTCGCGTGGTCAATGGCTCGCAACTCCCGAATGGTGGATTAACCGTGGCCACCCAGGATCCCATTTACGTTCAAGGCGATTTCAACACCAAGGATTCGACCGGCACCTCCAGCGGCTCGGATACCGCCCACACAAAACCGTCCTCGCTGGTTGCCGACGCCGTTACCGTGCTATCCAACAACTGGAAGGACGGCGACAACACCACCAAAAACCTCCACGATGCGACCAGCACGACCGGCTCCATGGTCGTGATGTTTTACAGCAAGATCGCCACCGGCCTTTGGAAGGGCACTGGTACTTATTACAATCCGCCCGTGCGCAATTGGACTTTCGACGTCAATTTTTTGGATCCGCGCAAAATGCCGCCATGCACCCCTGCGTTTCGCGTTCTGCAGCGGGGTGAATGGCTCGCTCTGGGCAGAGATCCCGCAGCCTGAGGAAAATCAGGCCGCGATCTCCTGCGGGCCTTTGCCCCCGTTAACCAGAAAGAGCACGGCCATGCGCACCGCCAAACCGTTCGTGACCTGCTCCAGGATCACCGAGCGCCCGCTGTCGGCAATCTCGCTGTCGATTTCCACGCCGCGGTTGATGGGGCCTGGATGCATGATCAGCACCTCGGATTTCGTTCCACGCAGGCGCTCCTTGTTCAATCCGAACAGGCTGGTGTATTCGTGGATGCTCGGGAACATCGTCTGGCGCTGCCGCTCATGCTGAATGCGCAGCAGGTTGATGATGTCGGCATCGGCAATGGCTTCATCAACATCGTACGTCACCCGACAGCCCATCTGCTCAAAAACGCGCGGCACCAGCGTGCTGGGGCCGCAGAGCGTCACGTTCGCTCCGAGTTTGGTCAGCGCCCAAATATTTGAGCGGGCAACCCGGCTGTAGAGAATATCGCCGAGGATGGTGACGTTAAGCCCGGCGATCTTCCGTCTTCGTTCGCGAATGGTGAACGTGTCGAGCAATGCCTGCGTCGGATGCTCGTGCGCGCCGTCTCCGGCATTGATGACACTCGAGTTCAGAAAGCGCGAAAGAAAATGCGGCGCGCCTGCCGCGCTGTGGCGGATGATGATGATGTCCGCGTTCAACGCCTCGAGATTGCGGGCCGTATCCTTGAGCGTCTCGCCTTTCTTGAGCGAAGAAGCTTCGGCCGTGAAATTGATGACATCGGCGGTCAACCGAAGCGCCGCGAGCTCAAAACTGATGCGGGTGCGGGTCGAAGGCTCGATGAAAAGATTGACGACGGTTTTGCCGCGCAGGGCCGGGACTTTTTTTATGGCTCGTTCGCCGACGGCTTTAAATGCCCTCGCCGTGTCGAGCACGGTGATGATTTCCTTGGCGCTGAGCGATTCGATGTCGAGCAGATGTTTTCGGTTCCAGTTCATGGCTCTTCTCGTGATGCCTTTTCCAGATAAACCACGTCTTCGCCGTCGGTTTCCTGCAGATGCACGTTGATGCGCTCGCTGAGCGCGGTAGGCACATTCTTGCCGACGAAATCGGCTTTAATCGGAAGTTCGCGGTGGCCTCGATCAATGAGCACGGCCAATTGAATTCGTTTGGGCCGGCCGAAGTCATTGAGCGCATCGAGCGCTGCGCGCGTGGTGCGCCCGCTGAACAGCACATCATCCACCAGCACGACCGTTTTGCCGGTGATGTCGAAGGGAATCACGGTCGGATGAATTTTCGGGGCGGCTTGCTGTCCGAGGTCGTCACGGTGCATCCCGACATCCAGACTGCCGACCGGCACCGCATGTCCCCAGATGCCGCTTAAGAAATCGGCCAGCCGCTTCGCCAGATACACGCCCCCGCGCTGCACGCCGGCCAGGACGACTTCGGTGCTCACATCATTGCGCTCAGCGATCTCGTGCGCTATCCGCGCCAAGGCCCGTTGAAGGGCGGAATCACTTAAAATGACGGTCGGTTCAGACATAAAAAAATCGAACCAGGCCACCTTCAAGTGGCCTGGTTCGACGAACGGGGAAGGCCTTTTTCATGCGGTCCTTCGCGACCTCGCCGGATCGCATTAAAGGAATTCGGTGTGGCAGTCTGTTAATTGCTCTGGGTGTTTTGCGACTGTTGCGCTTGCCTGGCTTTGCGCCACTTGGAACGATGTTTGACAATCCAATCCGTCAACGCCCGTTCAAACCCGATGTCGTGGCCGGCCTTCTCCGACTCGATCCATTTGTGCTTCAAAATCTCCTCACGCTCGGCTTGGAACTCGCGGTAAAGGCTGGAGTTTTTCACCAGGTCGTTGGCCGAGGCGTCTGGTCTCTCGCTCATAGCTTGATGGTCGAACTTCTGAGTTCACCGGAATGTAACATTGGCTACCCGGTTGACAACCGAAATTTACGGACTGGCCGCACGAGGGTGCAACTTGGCACTACCACCTCCCTATCGAGTCCGGTCTGCAAGATTTCCCAAGACCCCTCACCCTGTCCCTCTCCCCATCCGATGGGGAGAGGGTGGCCTTCAGGCCGGGTGAGGGGAATACGTGCCTCACATCAGCTTGGTGGTGGTGTCGAGTTGCGCTCCCGCACGAGGTGTGAGACGTCGTGTTCGAAATGCGCCGTCAGTCCGGACATTCTCAAGCTGAGGTTGCAAACCTCGGTTTGCGCCGTGCCGGTCAAAGGGGTCCTGCGCTCGCAACCTGAAGGTCGTAGCGACGCACCGGGCG
>Ga0209154_1001222_pt1 | contig 15207 bp, 18 predicted proteins | sample GraSoiAngelo_121_FD_185878 | JGI IMG/M metagenome (GOLD analysis project Ga0209154, IMG submission 185878) | Grasslands soil microbial communities from the Angelo Coastal Reserve, California, USA - 14_0919_12_20cm (SPAdes) (version 2) | ecosystem: Environmental > Terrestrial > Soil > Grasslands ... | reverse complement strand
TAGCGGGAGCGGCCGTTCACCCAAGCGGTCTGGACCAGGTAATAGTAGCGGTGGCCGCGGATGGTCTTGGGGACGATGGTCGCCATTGTTAGGCAACATGATAGCCCCATTTGTGGGGGTGTCAAGGAAAAAACGACGAGGAATTGTGGGGGCATTGCCGTGAGATATAGCCTTTTTTGGCCTATATATGCCACATAGCTGCCCTCCGACAGGCTCAGCCCGAGGGTGGCGAGCGAGGGAAGAATAAGGAAAACAGTTAGGCAACAGGAATTTGGGAGTGCAAGAAATCGCTCCAACCCGCATCTGGCGCGGCTTTCCGCAACCTTCTGACTCGCTCAATCTGCTATAAGTAGGAAACTCGGGCTAGGGCACAGGTTTTTGGGAACACGAACGGAAGTCTTCGCAAACTACTCGGCAGATGGTCCCAAGAATAGTCCCAACAGCCACTAACCACTGGTCTTTACTATCAGATATCAGATATCCGATTCCAGCTGGGTAGGGTAGGGGCTTAGCTGTGAAGCCCACGAGCACACCCACGGAAGGATGGTTTTCACGGTCCTTGCAACAGTTTCTCAGTCGCCGATGATTGTAAAAGGGGTCCCAAAAAAAAAGGGGTTTTTTCGAGCTTCGCAGTCATGGCCCACGAGAATGGCATGCGGACCGACTTCGATTCCGTGAGGCGTCGGTACTACCACAACTCCGGTACTGATTTATTGGCACTCTTGGTCCATCGCGCGTCAGAAGTCCTTCGCTTACGCTTCGAGGAGTGTGAGATCAATGAAGGCAGTGGTGCGCGACTGGAAGAAAGGTTCAACAGGTTTACTAATCGCTTTGGCAGTTTGTCTCTCGTGGCCGGGGCGAGGTTGTCCGCACGAAGGTTCAGACCACCGGCTCTTTGGTCGAACCGGGTGCTGGATTCAGCGAAAGTTGACCATTGAGAGTGCTCGGCCGCCCCGCAAGCTATGGTCCTTCGATCTTGCGAAGATCTCAATGAAAATTGATCCTAGGCATCCTCACTTGCTGATTGAATGGCCTACAGCTTCAGGGGGGTTCTGGCGGTTTCGAGCGGGTTATCGCTGGGATGCGAATGCAAGGGCGTACATTTTTCCCGCGATTGCGTTTAAGAAGGCCAACGGACCGATGAAGGAATACCAGTTCAAATGAGGTTTGGCGGAGCGCTGCATGGATTCGAGCGTCGAAACCCCTATAGGTAGGGGAAGATTCAGCTCCTGTTTCTCATGCGACCGTGAATGGGTAGCGGCGCTACTGCAGGCGGTGATGCGCGAGGGGCTCATTCTGCTGCTCACCGTCGTTCTGAGCAGCTTTGTGGCGGTGGCGCAAACACCGACGCCACAGATTGTCCCTGGGGAAGAACGCGTTGCACCAATTATCACCGGGGTTCAAACTGTGCCTGTCCCGTCAACCGCCGCGTCCTTTGTGCTGTCCGAAGACCCTGGAAAATCCACTGGCCATTTCAGTTATCTGTTCGCGCGGGCTTACGAGCGTGATCAGAGGCTAGAGAACCTCTCGCCGATCGACAGGGTTAAAACATTGTTTCTCACGCAGTCGAGTCTGCCGCTCTTGCAACTCTGGGGCGGACGCCTGCACCTCGACGGCTTTACAAACAGGCTTCACATGCAGAACGTGCAGATTGGACCTTCAGCCATTGGCGGTCTGCAAAACCTCTGCCCCCCACAACGAGGTTACCCCGGCGGACCCCGTTCGGCCAGGTTTTACGGCCTCAGCCTGAGCTTTCACTTTGGGCGAGAAGCTGAGATACGACGCCCGACCAAAGCATGGCGCTGCTTCCCACGGACTGTTGGCGCCCCGCGCTAACTTCACGGCATATCTTACGGCCCTGCGACCTCCATACCGCCCCTACGGAGCGGCCTTGGAGCAGACTGGAATCCGCGGCCACGCTGGGATGTCTTCATTTGCCACGCAAGCGAGGATAAAGAGGAATTCTTGAACATCCTCCCCGCCGCAAGCGGCGAGGATTCCTACGGCCTCTCGGTTTGTTTTCCCGAGATGGCTTCGGTGGGTTCCTCCCACAACCGCTCTACTTGGACCACGAAGAGGCTTTACTTTTGGGCTGCCCGTCTATAGGTCGTTCGGACAGAGGAGTTCGGAAGGAAAAGAAAGAGGGGCCTTATATCCTCGGCCTAAAAACGCCGAGGCTTTACGGCGCACATGGTAAAGCCCCCGGGGCGGACGAATCGGTCCTTTGCCGAAGGGGATCTCTCTAGAGGTACCGTCCTTCAGAAGTCGAGCTAAACAGGTGACACCATTGGAACGGATGCAATGCCACTGGACAATGTGACACGCGATGTGTCACATTGTAAGTATGCCGAACGTGAACATACGTCAACTTCGCAACACTCGCAAGCTCAAGGCTTGGCTGCGTGCTGGCAAGACCGTAGAACTTCGAGAGCGGGACAAAGTGATCGCCCGTATCGTCCCCGCGGCACAGCAGGAAGCAGCCGGGGAACTGCCGGATTTCGCAGCGCGCCGGGAGAACATTTTTGGTAACCGCGTCTTACCCGGCGCCGATCTTGTGATCGAAGAGCGGGGACGCTATTGACGATTTACGCCGATACTAGCTTTTTCGTCTCGCTTTATGTGAAAGATACTCACTCGATCACAGCCGACCACATCTTGCGCGGCGGCGAGCGCCCACCAATTACCGAGCTTCACATTGCGGAATGGACGCATGCGATCGCACAGCTGGTGTTTCGTCGGCAAATGACCACTGCTGAAGCACACCGGCTCCATCGCGACTTCGATGATGACCGCGCTGCCCGAATCTGGCAAACCATCTCAGTTCCCGAAAATGCCTTAGAGGGATGTGCCGATTTCGGCCGTCGGTACGGGCCCAAACTCGGCATCCGCACGCTCGACAGCCTCCACGTTGCCTGCGCTCTCGAACTCAAAACAAAGCAATTTTGGACCTTCGACGACCGCCAGCGGAAACTGGCAAAGGCCGCGGGCCTCGATACTACCTGACAACTAACGGCAGCATTGACGCAGCGGGAGCTGTCGCTCCTCGGCCAACGCTGTGGCACTTTAACGGAGCAGGAATAGGCTTTCTGCAAAGGTCGTGTAAGGCAGTGGGTAGGTATGTCGCTAAGGCTTTACCCTCGGCGGAACTCGGGAAGCAGCGTGGGAACAACCTTGGTGCCGACACAACCCGCCGGAGGATCAGGAAGATGCTGTCGAAAGGGTTGAGGTCGCATAGCGGCTGGCGTGGTTTTACTGCGGCAGCTCGTAGGGCAGCGATTCTAGGCTAAGAGTCGGTCAGGATTCCCGGATTCCCGTCGATCGTCGTTATCCCTCTCGACCAACGTCACACGTATTCCGCGCGGCGAACGAGTAGAGAGAAATCGACGCCCGGTAAGCTGCACGCTACTGCTGTTGTGCCAACACCGTCTGAGGCAGTGGATTACCTAAGCCGTCCTTTGTAAGCGTGTCGTTCACATACACGACGGCTGCCAGCTCTTTAATCGGATCGATGCCTACCTCCAATAAGTCAAGCAGGTTGCGTGTTCCCGGAGCGCAGGCTGTGCCTTCAGTGCAGATGACGCCCACATGGTTCGGTTTTTTGCTGACGAGGCTTTGCGTAAAGCTCGCTCCGTTGTCGGTCGTCTGCGCTAGGTAGACGTTCCACGCCGCCCCGGCCACGTTCGCGTCCGTGGTGCCGTAATAGACGACGTCAACAGCGCCAGAGTGGGCGGCAATCCATGGGAACACCGCTGTATTTGCCGGCGCAATATTGACGATAACTGGCGCTGACCAGCTCGCACCCGCATCGGCTGAATGCGAAAAGTACACGTTGGTTCCGGCGCCGCTCGCGTTCGACCAAGTGGCATAGACGTTGCCGTTCGCCGGATCAACTGCCACCGCCGGAAATACATTCGCGTTCGTGCTGAGCAGAGGTCCTGCAAAGACTAGAACAGGTGTCCAATGCTTGCCTGCGTCCGTACTGCGGGACACAAATATGTTGTTAAAGTCAGTCGTCTTAGCTTTGAGGATGCCCACCTCACCGGAGGCGAAGATCGAGTATACGTTATGGCTAACCGGATCGGCGACGATTGGCCCCGCGGTGTTGTTAAATGTGGCGCTTCCAGTCGTCGGCCCGGCACCGGTGATCGCATCGCCCACGCGTGTCCAGGTAAAGCCTTCGTCATCAGAACGCTGCACACGGATCAGCGACGAGTTCTTCGAATCGTGGTAGGAAATGTACACGCGCGCTCCATCCGAAGTGATCCACGGGCGGTCGTTTCCGGCAAAATCGATGATCTGCGCCGTGCAACTACTGATGTCGAAACTCGATGAAGTAGCGCCCTGGCACGTGATCGCCGCAACCGAGATTTGCGCTGCGCGGAAGGGCTTATTGACCGGAATAACCAACGTAGTTGCGTGCAGCGTACCCGTCGAGCCCAAATCCACGTCGGCGTCGCCGCCACCAAACACGACCGCATACCCGGCCTTGGTCAGGGCGCTGTCTATCGGACCTTGCAGGTTTGGCGTGGAGCCGAAATCGCCGGTCCAAAGTTGCGTTCCGAAGGGGAACAACCAGCCCAATGACGTTATTGCCATGAAATGTCCATTGAACGCGATTTCAGGTTCGCTGCCGTGTCGATGGCGGTGGAAAAAGGGGCCAAAACAGCGGTGGTCTGGTTACTTTTCACTCTGCCCCTTTCCCTCTTGGAAGGGGGTGTTCTCTCAGAACGGCCCGCAGCGGTCAAGGGCGCGCCGGTGTTGCGCGGCGAAGCGAACCCTTCACGGCGAGGACCGTTCTGAGATCCTCGACAAGAGGGAAAGGGGTGGCCCTAAATGGACCGCTAAAATGGCCCAGTCGCTCACCGCCTCTGACAGCCTGCGGGCAACAGCAACGGTGTGTTGGAGAACATGAGGGTTCCGGCTGTAGTGCCTGCGATCAATGGCAGCGTCATCGAGGCGGACACTGCCGAGACTGCCGGAGCCGCAGCCGACGTCACGGAACGGCTGGCGTGGTTTTACGACGCCAGCTGGTGCGGCAAAAACGAGTGATTTTGCTAGTGTTGTCCAACCAAGAAATCTCCCACCAGCATTCCCGACGCTCCAAAATTTGCCGTTCCCGTCTAGTTAGGATTCCTTTGGCTCGTCGTCATCGCGCTCGACCAAATGCGGCCGACTTCGTCTGCGCTCGGAGGCTTCCAGACCCCACTGAATGAGTTTGCTTATGTAGCGCTGGTTTTCGAAGACGTCGAGCGTCTCCGGTGGGTCGAGCGGTGCCCTGTCAGGATCGAAGCGAGCACTATCTGAGTCCACTTCCGAACAGACGGGCGGCATCGACCAGCCGAGAGGAAGTTCGCGACCATTTTCGTAAGCCGTAAGCGCCACCAGACACCTTTCGAGATAATTCCACGGTGTTCCGCGCATGGCGTCTTCCCAGAGCAGAACGATAGTCGGATAGCTGCCGAGTTCATGCTCCTGCCACTGGACTTCCAACCCATCTCTGGCGGCGGTAGCCCGCAGAGCTTGACAATGTGCCGGATGGCGAAATTGACTGGTTTGTGGAAGGAGTCCCCACAAAAGTCCCCACAGTTGCATTTTGACGCGTGTCCTCCGAAGGGGGACGAAACTGACCCTTCAAAGACTCGTTAGCATCTCATAGGCGCGGTTGATTGTCAGTGTTTTCTCCCTCGCGATTGCCTCAAATTCCTGACCTAAATGCGAAACCTTGTCAGGATGATATCTGGCAATGAGGTCGCGATAAGCTGACCTAATTTCCTCCCGTGATGCGCCCAGCGAGACGCCAAGCACTTCATAGGGATTGAAGCTGACGCCCGGCGTTTGCTCCTCCCGACGCCGATTCTCTTCGGCTCTTGCCCGCTCCTGACAGGAATCACAGATCTGAGTCGCATTTGTTGTTCGGGCACCGCAAGTAAAACACTTCTTCCCTCTCCTTGCGATTTCTTGCAGAAAAGCAAGGAAAATCACCGCAGCGAATACTATTAGAAGGTTAATTGGTATCCCGGGGTTTGTCTGCAGCCCTGGGGTGGCCCCACTACCGGTCTTGGGGGAAGTCGAGGTAGGTTGCTGCGTAGGTGGGGAAACCGTAGGGGTCCCAGGGTCGGTGACGGGAGCTATCTGGGCTGCAAGGCCGGCACGCTGGCTGCGCAGGCAGTTGTAATAGCTAGCCGGACCAATGAATTGTCTGGCGACGCGACAGGCGTTAAAGATCATCTCCTGTTGCTCGGGCGACAGATCACTGAGGTCAGGCTCAGCGGAGTTTCGCAGCGCCCCAAGCTGGTCACGCAGGCACCCGTAGTACTTAGCCGGACCATTGAATTGTCTGGCGACGTTGCAGGCGCTAGCGATCATCTCCTGTTGCTCGGGCGACAGATCACTGAGATCAGGCTCTCCAGAGGAGTTTCGCAGCGCCCCAAGCTGGTCACGCAGACACCTGTAGTACTTGGCCGGACGATTGAATTGTCTGGCGACGTTACAGGCGCTAGCGATCATCTCCTGTTGCTCGGAAGAAAGCTTGCTAAGGTCAGGGGGGCGTTGTTGGGCGCTCAGTATCGACGTGGTGATCTGAGAGAGTCCGAGGGAACAAATCGTGGCAAGCATGGTCGAGCGCAGGTTTATCGCCATTGGCTCAGAGGGTAATCCGAAACGTTAGTGTCGAATACGTTCAAGGGCTGGGGGTGCTGCTTATAGTACCTATGTATTGATACTATTGGTTTTTTTGCGATGTGCAACCAAACGTTTCTAAAGCATACCCGACTCTATACCTTGGTCGATAGCGCAATTGCGAGAAAACCGCGCGCCAGCGTATGTGCAGGAATTCATACGCACCCTGGCTACGTCTGTCGCTGCGCTTCACCTTCAACGTACACGTCGAGTTGATTGGCATGGAAACCTGCGGAGGTGCACATTTTCTTGGCCGAGCCCTGCGGGAACAGAGACTTGAGGGGCAGCTGATTCCGGCACAGTATGTGAAGCCGTACGTGAAGACGAACAAGAGCGACTACCTCGATGCTGAAGCGATCGCGGAGGCCAGACGCGCTTCTCAAAATCGTTGATACGCTTTACCGCACAGATTTCACTAATGGAATAGAGGTTCCTGCTATGATATGAAACGTTTTCTGCACTTTCTTGTTCTCTGTCTATTGTGGACAAGTCATGCGACGGCTCAAACGGCGGTGGTCAAGCGCAATGTGAACCTTCGATCCGATGCATCGTCCGACAGCGACATTGTGGAGTTGCTCAAGCCTGGAGCCCAACTTCTTCTGGTGGAACCTGACCAGATCAACCGCTTTTACCATGTAACAACCGATGATGGTAAAGATGGGTGGGTTTGGGCACGGAACATTAAAGTTCTTGCAGGCACAGCGATTCCCACACCGCATCCGAATCCACCAGGACCAACCACGCCTCCTCCAAACACGTCCGGCGATCTATTTTCACGGCTCATGAACGCAAACAAGACAGCGATTGGGCAGCCACTTATTGAGAACGGCAGCGAAGTCTGCGGCCCAACGGGCAACACCACCAACCCAACGGCAATCGCTTTGAACAACAGCAAGAACCGGACTGATCTCCCGGGGGACTCTGATTATGTTGACATTGGCTGGAGCGACCTGAAGAACCTACCGTCCGGCCGAGTCAACGCTTTTGTATCCGCGCCCGTTAGGGTTGTTGGATTTCTGTCCCACAAGGTCAAAGTCGAAAACACAGGCAACGGCGAGTCCACGAATTGCAATTTGACTGCCGACAACGAGGTTGATTGGCATATTTACCTCACTTCCTCACCAGCGCAGCAGATCAGTAGCGCAATCATCGTTGAAACCACGCCGCGTACCCGACCGCAACACAAGTGGACGACGCTCATGCTGGCTCCATTTGTCGATTCGCAGACGCAAGTTAGAATCAGCGGTTGGTTGATGTATGACACTGAGCATATGGGTGTAATCGGCACACAGAGAGCCACGGTATGGGAGGTTCACCCCATTACGAGAATAGAGGTTCAAATCAATGGGCAGTGGGTAGATCTTGACAATCAGCCCTGAGGGTTCCCTTGAAACGTTTTCTCTCCTCCCAACACTACTCCATGAGTTCTTCTTTTCGTTCGGGACACGACCCTCGAAACGCAACGACGGCACCGCTACGGTCTTCCTCGAACCTACCTGGCGCGGTACAGCCAGCCTCGAGATGTGGACGCCTGGCCACAACAAGCAGCGCATCGCCGTCGAGGTATCCATCTGGCTCGTTGTGACTCTTTGTCTGATCGGTGGGGCGATCGGGGGTATCGCCGCAAAAGATACGCTGAAGGGCTCCATTTGGTGGAGGATCTTCATCGGTATTGTCGGCGCTATCGTTCTCGTCTGGCTGTGCGTCTTTGCCGTCGTCCCCCGAACGCATTCCATGATTGCTCACAGCCTTATAAGCGTGTTCGTTGTTGGCATTGTCGGTGGCTACGCGGGAACGCGCGTCCTCGACTTCGCCGCCAAGAGATTCGGCGTCCTTACTTGACGCCGCGTACGGAACTGCGGTGGGAGGAGTAGAAATGGCGTTCAGGAATCACATTCCGGGGAATGGAACGGGTGGATCCATTTGTCGCCGAGGCTCGCTGCCTCCAGCATTGACCGCACTGTTTCTCGCAGGTTTGCTGCAAATCACGAGCGGCTGTGCTGCAGCCCGGCTGACGCAGTTTCATAATTTCGCCCAAGCGGGAACAGCCTACACAAAGGCGAGCCAAGCCGTTCTCGATGAAGCCGGCACAGCTGCGATTGAAGCCGATTCCCTGATTGCGCAGAAGGGCAGGGACGGGCTAAGAACTCCGGATGAGCGCCGCCAGTTCATCGTTGGCGAAAATCAAGAACTACGCAAGCGATTAGTGCTGCTGGGGGACATCGGACGCCACGCGAGGTTGCTGCAATCGTATTTCGAAACGCTCGCCGCGCTAGCCGATCCGAAGGCACCTGCCACACTGGGGACGGCAGCTCAAGGCGTATTCGATTCCATCGGAGGACTGAGTCCGGCGATCAAGAGCGCCAGTTTGGGCGGCGTGAAGATCGGGGATCATATCCCCCAGGCGACGAGTTTTGCGGTCCAAGTTTTCAAGGCGAAGGCACTCGAAAACGAGTTGAAGGCAAGATCTAAGGCCATTGAACGTGAGTTAGCCCTGCAGGAGGCGGCCTTTACCGTCATCACCAGCACTTTAGAGACGGATCTCGCCGTCCAACTGCAGCTTGAAGAGACGGAAGAGGTGATCGAGCCCTTTGCTGCCGCGAAGGATCTGCCGAAAGGCTGGGCGGTGCACAGAGAAGAGATTCTCCGCGCCCGAGTAGCAGCAGCCTCCTCAAAAGCGGCCCAGGAGGCCGCGGCGAAACTCAGAGAAAGTTTTGTCGCGCTGGTAGAGAACCGCCTCAGTGAACCTTCCATAGCAGGCATCATCACTGCAATTAATTCGATGTTGAATTCAACCGAGGCAATCAAAAAGGCGACGCCTACCCAATAATTGCGAAAACGAGAGGCCGGTTCTTATGGATTCAGCACAAATTTATTCTTCGACACTGGAGCAGTTGAATAAGACAGTAGTGAGGCTCACGTCACCGGAGTGGGATGCCAAAGTACAAGGAGCACCGCCCGAACAGCGGCAGGAGGCCCTGGCAGAGCTCCTGCGTGTGCAGCATGCGCGGTTAGTTCTGGCAAACGCTGCGCTGCAGGAAATCGCGGAGCAATTGAAGGCGAACGAACAGAACTTGCTAGACGGTCAAAAAGCTCTTCAGTTGGAGCTCGATAAACTGGCTACGGTCGAGGCGGTCCTGAAAGCGATCAGCTCGCTCGTTAATGTCGTAGCTCGCATTGTTCCGCTCATTTAATGCTAGCGGGCTGAACAGGAAGTTGAGGAGGAATCATGGCCCTTGATTTCGATGTAATCGTGATCGGCTCGGGATTTGGGGCGGCGGTTGCTGCCATTGACCAAGCCGGAAAAGGGAAAACCGTCTTCATCCTGGAGCGGGGCGTATGGTGGCTCACGCCGGAATTGTCTGCCGAGAATCCGATGAACCCGTTCTTGAAGACGCAACCGGTGCAATACTGGGCGCGGCCGGATCACCGCCGAGGGCTAGTAGACTTTCTGGCGGTCGTCAAGGAGAATGGGGTAGCCGGCGCACTGCAAGACTTTGCCAACGGTGTGGCTGAGTTTTTCACCGATAAACCGAGGCCCCGGCCGCTGTACCGCTACAACACTTTCGGTGAGGCGGACGTGATTTCGGCGAGCGGCGTAGGCGGCGGCTCACTGATCTACTCCAACGTGACAATCGAGCCGTTCTTCGACACGACGAATAAACAGTATCCAGCAATGGCGAGCTGGCCCGAAAAGGCGAAGCTCCTTCCAACGGACTATGCCAATGGCCTGACCTGGATGACGACAAATCGCGGGGCGCCGAATCAGGTAGTCACCAAGTATCCGCAGACTATCCCGCAGAACCAGCTGAAGGCAGTCAATAGTAGTGACCCGAGGTTGCTCGGGCGCTCGCGGTTTTTGAGAGACGCCTCCACGAGCCCGAATCTTTCCCCGCAATTGGCGGGACAGATCGTCGAGCCGTGGGCGCCCTTGAAGTTGCAGATCAAGGAAGCAGATCCGGGGAATACGGCCACGAGCAAGAACTTCTGCGAACGCCAGGGTCGATGCTTTCTGGGCTGTTTGCCGGCCGCGCGGCATACGCTGAACAAGACACTGTTAAACCAGCTGCCTTTAGCCGCACAAGACAAAGTCCTCATACGGGCGCTTGCGAATGTGGAATCCATCGAGGCCATCCCGGGCGGCGGTTACACGGTGCATTACACGGGGCTCGATGACGACACCGAGTATCATCCCACGGCCAAGGCTGTGATCCTGGCGGCCGGATGCCTGGGGAGCACGGAGATCCTGCTGCGCTCGCGGGACAAGAGCAATGGAAAGCTTGTGGTGAGCAAAACGCTCGGTACAAAATTCTCGACAAACGGAGACTTCTCCGGCTTCGTGACGGTTGATCAGGACAAGCTGCAATACCCGATCTATACGACGCGCGGGCCAATCAACACCTCGCATGTGACGTTCCGCGACGGGAAGCTGTTGGTGAACGTGGAAGACGCCGGCATACCGGCCATGTTTGCATCGCTAGTCGAGAAGACATTGAAAATGCCGGAGCAGGACAAAGGGCAAGCCGACGTAATCGACATTTTGGGGCTGCTCTGGAACAGCGCACAATTGCCCGACTATAGCGATCCCAATGACATGCAGACGGAAGCTGAGATGCTGATGAACACCTGCTGGTTCAATTGTATGGGAATGGACGACGCCACTGGAGTCCTCAGTCTGGACGGCGACGATCTGCAGCTCAATTTCACAGGTGCGATCGCCAAGCATCCAACGTTCCAGAAGGCGGAAAGCGTCCTCCAGGAATTGGCCAAAGCAATGGGCGGAACGTATCGAGCTTTTCCCCTGTGGCACGGTTTGGAACCATTTGTGTCGAAGAAGTTGGTCGTCGTACATCCCTTGGGAGGCTGCCCGATCGGAGGCAGCTCGACGGACGGGGTCGTCAACAGCAACGGCCAGGTGTACAACACAACGGCCGGGGCGCAGACGGTGTATGACGGGCTTTACGTGTTGGACGCATCGATCATTCCGGGAGCGGTGGCCGTGAATCCAACGCTAAGCATCGTGTCCATGGCGGCGAGAGCGGCAAAATCGATCGCTTGAGGGATGGTTTCCTAGTTCAGAGTCGTCGGACGACGGCAGGTTTCTTGGAAAGGAGAACCATGGCAACCCGATCGATGGGATCAAAAGACCAGGCCACAATTTTGCTGAACATCTTCGACGGATCGCGTCAACCGATCGGACCGGGAGTCAAGAATCTCCTTGTGCGCATTATTGACGGGAATCAGAAACAGTTGTTTAGCGACTTTCGCAACGGCTCCAGTTTTCAATTTCAAATCCCCTTCTATGATAATTTCGGTGACCGCTATACCGTGATCGGTTCCGCGGACAATTATTCGCAAGCCGGCGCCACGCCGGTAAACGTTCAGCGAACGGTCCCGCAAAGTGTCGATCTCATGCTTTTGGATAAGAACGCGACCTTCCAGTTTGGGAATGCCAGGTGGAGCGATCTCCCACAGAAGTATCCGGAAACTCGCTCCATTCTTGCGCGAGGAGCCGGGACGGAAGCCGACGCGCAGGCCCGCTATGAGAATTTGATGGAGAAGGATCCAGCTACACTGGCCTGTCTGTGGAATCTGATGACGGCGATGAGGGACATTGATCTGCCCTCCGGGACGCCGCTCACCTATCTAAAGCAGCTGATTTGGGAAGATGTGCCTGACCGAAACATCTTCGCACCGAAACAGGACCGGTTCTACGCTTATGCTGACAAAGCCCTCGTCAGCCAAGTCCAGCTAGCCGCTCAGCAAAACGAATTCGCACCTGAGCTGGACCCCGCCACTTTCCATAAGGGAGCTACGAGCAGCTACAAGCAAATTCAGTTCGGAGAAGCAAACGTCCAGCTGACCTTTCACGAAGGTGACACGCAAATAATCGACGGCACGGAGTGCATCGTGGTCGAGCCGGATATTGATTACTACAAGGATCTACTAGCCCACGCCTTGTTGGAAGTCCTTGTAAACGGCCTTGCGGGAACTCTCACTGACCCGAGAAACGTATACGTGTTGCGGTGGATCGCCGGACGGCGTGCCGGAGTGCCCGAGTTTAATCCGCCTTACACGATTGAATAGGACTACGGGCCTCGCGCAAACGCTCTGGAGACAGGAAGCGTGCGGAGATTAAACAATTTGAGGTCATCCCCTCTCAGGTAGCGTCGGCAGATCTGCCTAGAGAGCAACAAGAGGTATATGCCAGACACGCTTATAGAAGGTATCGACGTTTCCTCGAATCAAGGCGAGGTCGATTGGGGTACGGTGGCGCGTGCGGGAAAGGCATTCGGCTTCGCTCGGGCCACAATCGGAGGGCACCAGTGCGATCCCCAGTTCGTTGCGAACTGGCAGCGGATGAGCGATGCGGGCATCATTCGTGGGGCGTATCACTTTTTCTGGCCATTAACTCCCTGGCAGGACCAGGCGGAAAACTTCATAAAAACAGTTGGCGCGTTGAACCCAGGTGACTTACCTCCTGTTTTGGATCTCGAGGAGGCCATTCCCAAAAGCAGCGCATCAAAACGCGATGCTTGGGAGGATGTTCCCGCGGACCAGCGTCCTTCGATTATCCGGAACTGGCTCGACGCGGTTGAGCAAGCGCTGAGTATGCGGCCGATGATTTATACCCGCCAGAATTTTATCGAGCCTCTGCTCGGCGATGAAGTCAAGACATTGGCCACCTCGGGATTGTGGATTGCGCACTACAAGGTGGCCCAGCCCTCCACTCCGTCAAGCTGGACCTCATGGACGTTCTGGCAGTATTCGGAGACCGGCAGTGTCGACGGAGTACACGGGGATGTTGATTGCGACCGATTCGGTGGTTCACAGTACGATCTGCAAAACCTCACGAAGAGTTGATGCGTCTGCTCGAAGCACGTCACGGTTGACCCCGGGGATGCCAGAGGCTTGAGTCGACTTTCTTTCCGCGGCCTGACAGCATGTAGTGAAACGGGAGGCGTGGAAACGTCGCGAGGACAACAAAGCCCGACCGGCCAGGATAGGAGCAATAGAAAATGAGAATGCTCGGCATTTTAGTCCTGAAGAAGCTACGCATCTTAGGATGCGTAATGCTTGTAGCGGGATCGGCGTATTCTCAAACCGCCGATTCGCCCAACGGGGCGAGTTCTAAGTCCACCGCTGCCCAGAGCACCCCGCGTGTCAGCAACTCTGCACTGGCAGAGCGACCTGCACCTACCCCAGCAACCACGCAAAATCAATCAGCCAAAGACGTCGCACTCAGCGGAGTTGAAGTCACAGATCCGAAGGCCGACCAAACAGAGGTGGCTCTCGGAAAATTTGTGATTTTGAAGTTGGATACGCCTTGGGAAGTGATTCTCAAGCAGCAGACGCCAACGAACAAATTGGGGCTATTCATTAATGATTTATTTATGAAGGGGCTGGAGCCCATGCCCATGCCCGAGCATCCCAACTGGGTGATGTTCCAGCTCAAGCGGAATGACGAGAACCGCGATGCCTGGAGTGTGCTGTTCGGACGCAAGAGCTTCTTTTTCGGCACGAGGCAGAACGACGAAATTGCATCGGCCTTCAGGACGGATCCTGGGGAGCCAAGAATCCCCAAATCCTGTACCTGGAGTACCTCCCTGACTGGAGGTCGTGGTTAGTCCTCCCCATTTCGTTTCTAGTCGCGGTTGTAACGATTGTTCTCGGGGTGAAGGGTTCGATGCTTCGCGATTCCGGCGATCCCCGAACCGACGGCAAGAATGGGACCTATAGCCTAGGCCGCTTCCAGATGGCGGTGTGGTTTGTAACCGTGGTCTTTGCTTTCCTGTTCGCCTACGCCGTGACCGGGGACACTGCGCCGATTCCACAAGGCACGCTCATTTTGATGGGGATCGGTGCTGGCACGGCTCTTGGGGCGGCAGCCATCGATTTAAATAAGAGAACCGCTTCGAAAACCGACCGAATCAACTGGACATCGGAAAAGGCAGCCCTGCCGCAACAAATCCAGGACCTGCAGAGTAAGATTACGAGCGCACCTACGGGCGATCCTAATCTACCGCTTTTACAGCAGCAGCTCCTGACCGCACAACAACGTTTGCTCACCGTCTCGGCACAATTGGGTCGAATACCCGCTACGGAGGTGGCGGCTTCGGAAGGGTTCATTCAAGACTTGCTGAGCGATGAGAACGGAATAAGCTTCCACCGCCTCCAGGTTTTTGGTTGGACATTGGTGTTTTGGGCTGTCTTTGTCAGCATGCTCTTTAAGAAAGTCACAATGGTTGATTTCGACGCCACGCAGCTCGCCTTAATGGGGATCAGCGGCTCCACGTATCTCGGCTTCAAGCTGCAAGAGAAGCAGTCGTAAAATAAAATAGTGGTCGTGAGTTCCAAAGCGACGGCACGCGTTTTCGATCATCTCTCGCTCGCGCGGCGAACCAAGCGTCGGACAGGCCGCGGGGCGTTATATGACTCTATACTGGCGAAAGAAACGGAACAGGCGCGAAGCACCATAGCGTAGGAGGGGAGTTCCTCAACTCAGCAAGCTCAATAGGTTCAGAGCGA
>Ga0209154_1001221_pt1 | contig 15212 bp, 19 predicted proteins | sample GraSoiAngelo_121_FD_185878 | JGI IMG/M metagenome (GOLD analysis project Ga0209154, IMG submission 185878) | Grasslands soil microbial communities from the Angelo Coastal Reserve, California, USA - 14_0919_12_20cm (SPAdes) (version 2) | ecosystem: Environmental > Terrestrial > Soil > Grasslands ... | reverse complement strand
CTCCGGAGGCGATTCCCACGCGCCTCGCGCGGGGCGAGACTGCGGATGTCGTGATCCTGGATGGAGGGGTCGCCGACGAGCTCGGCAGGCGAGGCCTGGTGCGCGCCGTGAGCAAGGTCGAGTTCGCCCGCTCTCTGATCGGCATGGTGGTGCGCGCCGGGGCCGCGAAGCCGGACATCGGCAGCGTCGATGCGTTCCGGAGCACGCTGCTTGCGGCGAAGTCTCTCGCGTACTCCGACAGCGGCAGCGGCACCTATCTATCGACCACGCTGTTCCCGAAGCTCGGCGTGGCAGACCAAGTGGCGGGCAAGAGTCGAAAGGTGCGTGGGCCGCCGTCGGGCGAGCCGGTGGCCGCGGTCGTCGCGCGTGGCGAGGCGGAGATCGGCTTCCAGCAGGTCAGCGAGCTGATCCACGTCCCCGGGGTGACCTTCGTCGGCGCGATTCCGGCCGAGCTGCAGCCGGGGTTTTCCTTCGCGGGCGCGCTCACCAGTAATGCCCGGCAGCCGGAGGCGGGCAGCGCTCTGGTCCGCTTTCTCGCTTCGCCCGCGGCGGCACCGGCGATCTTGAAGGCCGGGCTGACGCCACTCTCAGGACGATAGCTCGAGCGAGCACTCATGTTTGGAGAGGGCCATTCTGCGACGGTCAACCGAGCTGCGATCCCCTCGCAGCACGCCATCTCAGGCCCGACAGCGGCAATATTCGAAGCGACCAACAAGAACGTGAGTGTTTAGGGTCGGGATTGATTGTTTTCGGACTTTTTCTACGACCTCGTTAGTTTAGATCGCGCAGAAGCACCCCTCATGGCTGGCCGTGTAACATCCCCCAATGAGTCCAACCGTCTTTCGGGAAGGTCCATACCGCTTTTACTTCTTTTCCCGAGAAGAGACACGAATGCACGTGCATGTACACGGGCGAGGCGAAGTTTTGGTTAGAACCCGCCGTGGAATTGGCGCAGAACTACGGTTTGAGCACCCAGCAGGTCAACACGATCTTACGACTGATTCGGGAGCGCGAAGATGACATCCGCAAAGCTTGGAAAGCGCACTTCGGAAGTTGAAATCACTAACGTGTCTTCGCACGGCTTTTGGCTCCTTATCGGAGGCAACGAGCGATTTTTAGCCTTCGAACACTTCCCCTGGTTTCGTGACGCGTCTATCAAGGCGTTAACAAACGTCGAATTGCTCAGCCCGCACCACCTATATTGGCCTGAGCTAGATGTCGATATAGCAGTGGAGTCCATCGATTATCCGGACCGGTTTCCCTTGGTGAGCAAAGCGCGATCCAGCAAGCCGTTGCAGCGGACGCGCAAAACCGCGCGCCGCTGAACGCAACCTGGCGTCCTAAAAGTGTACGCATGCTCAAGTTCATTAAATCTCTGCTTGAAGGGAAGTCTCATCGGGATGACACGCCACCCGTTCCGTGCGTTGAAATAATGTCCTTCACGGATATATGTGAGCGTATTCCCCATCTGCCTGAGCTGATTACGCTCGGACATGGACTTTTTCTACAGCGTTATTATGTTATTTAGAACGGGATCAGCGGTCCGCGCCAAGTAGCGTCGCGCCGGCGAGCCCGCGCGATTGCCTGATCAGCCTCCAGCCAGCCCTCGCAGGCATTTCGTCCAGGACGGCCTCTCCAGAGATTCAGGGCGCCTTTGCAGCGGGCATAGAAGCGGAAAAAGCTGAGCAGCCTTTCACGTTGCTCTGAGGATACCGGGTGATCGCTGCACACCATTTTGTCGTCGGTCATGCCGCGATCGGTGAGCACCACGGCGCCCCAAGCCTTCATGCGTACGCGGCACCCAACGGGCAAGCGCGGACCCAGCACCACGGCATCGAGGAGGTCGCCTTCAAGCCCGACGTATTGCGGCACCGAGCCGTAATTGAAAGGGCAGGGCAGCGGCGAGACGAAGTCGATATGCCCGGTGGAGCCGCGCTTGAGAAAGCCGCCTCGCGGAATCTCGATTTCGACTTCAAGCTCCATTACCACTGCACCCCCCCGAAGCCAGACAAAGGGTCGCTGTCAGAAATCCTTACACCACATGGTGCTGGTGCGCCAAAAGATCTGCAAGCCACTGTTTGCTAACGCAGGGCCCGGTTCTTGCGTCTGCGACCTTGGAGAGGTCAAGCTCACCATGCATCGGGAAGACAAAGCCGAGTTGCTGGCCACGGCAGCGCAGATCGAGCGGCACGCGCAACAGATATTGACTGGCTCCCTCTCAGCGTCGGAGACGGTGAAATTGCAGCGCATCATCGTGCTTGCTCGATATATGCGAGAGCACCTTGAGATGCTGCGCGACAGCCCCCACGCCCCACCCTTGTTGAAATTCGCGGCGCGCCGCAAGAGCGGTCCGTAGAATCTTCGCCGTGCGCGGCGCGGCGCATCCGCGATTGGCCGGAGCGCCTCTTTTGCAGGTTCTTCCTGGAACCATTCCTGGCTCGGGCTCAAGGCGGGCGCACGCCGCTCTCATCGTGCACTCGGGTGATGAAGGTACAAGAAAGGTCAGAAACGGTTAGAGCATGCATATTGTCGCCCCAGACTTTGTGGCTCGCACACGTCATCCAAGTCCGCTTCGGGCGCCAAGGTCAAAAGGCGTCAGGCCTCTTGATTGGAGCGAGAGGCGAAGCGATCATGGTCGCGGGATAAGGAGTAGAGCGCACATATGGCGAACGCCAATCGGATGTACCAGCGTACGCAGGACGGACGCAGAGCTTGTGAGAATGCGCAGGGTGGCTTGCCCGAGCTTTATCGGCAGCTTCTGCGCTTGACCGCGTGCGCCGCGGATTTCGCCGAACTGCGAGAGACTCTGCACGAGTACCCGCAGGCGCAGATCGCTGATGCGCTCGACGAACTGGAGAATCTGGTCTTCGTCGAATCGGTAGCGTTGGAATGGCTCCTCGAGCTCGACGCCCTGGCCTGCATGGAGCCGGCGAGCAGCTGATTTCTGTGACTTTTGCAACACCGCCGCACGGCGGGACCCATCCGCGCCCCTAAGTTGCCTTAACCTCTCGCCCGCGCTGGCCTATGATAGTGGCGCGCAGCAGGGGGTGCCATGTTTCCGATCGAAATCGTGAACCTCGGTGAGGGGTTCAAGAAGTACTTCGAAGTCTTGCCGGCCTTGACCGAGCAGCTGCGCGACCACGTGTACCGCATCCGCCACGACGTCTACTGCGAGGAGCTCAAGTTCGAGCCCGAGCGGGCGGACCGGCGCGAACGCGACGATTACGATGCGCATTCGCTGCACTGCTTGATTCGCAGCGTCCAGAACGGAGAATACGTCGGCTGCACGCGGCTGGTTCGTGCCCGGCCCGGCAATCCCCAATACCCGCTGCCATTTGAGAAGACCTGCGCGAAGGCGATTGATCGCTCGATCGTCGATCCGCAGTCGCTCCCAAGGCAGGCCATTGCAGAAATATCGCGTCTGGCTGTCATCGCGCGATACCGCGCGCGCCGCAGGGAAAAGGACGAGCCCTTCGCCATATCCGAGGAAAGCTTCGGCACGGTGCAGCGTCCACGCTACCCGTACCTCACGGTAGGGCTGTATCTGGGCACCATCGAACTCGCGGCCATGTATGGCATTGAAACCCTGTTCGTGCTGACCGAACCGAGGCTCGCGAAGCATCTCGCCAGATTAGGGGTTGATATCAAGCAGGTTGGCGGGCCGGTTGAGCATCGCGGCACTCGCGTGCTGTCGATCATGACGGTCGCAAGCGTCATGGGCGGAATCAACTTCGTCATCCGGCCGCTCTACAAGGTCGTCGCCGAGGAAGTTCGGCTCGGTGTGCGTGCACAGCGCGAAATGCAGCCGGTCGTAGCACCAAGCCTCTCAGTTTGATCAGCGCTTGCCTCCTCGCGCGCGGCGCGGGCGGCACGGGTGACGATGATGGCGGTTCCCGCAAAACGTGAAAAACGGGAACCGGCCCGGTCAGAGCCCGATTCCCATCAGCCGGGCGGGAAGGCGAGCAGCAAACCGACCAGGCCGAGCGCGATGCACACGGCGACGAGCCCGATGATGAGCTCGAGCCTCGCGCTCCTCGGGTCGTCGCGCTGCTCCGCGAGCGGCTCGTCGAAGCGCGAGTAGCTGCGTCCGATCTTTCCCATGCCGGCGCTTGCGTGAAGGTTGTCGTCGTTGCTTTTCACGGTTTGCATCATGGGGCAAGCGCCGAGACGAAGGGAGGAATCTGAAGAACTCTCACAAATCGGGCAGGCTCTCGCCCCCGATTTCAGAAGAAGGCCGCGGGCGCATTGCCCGCGGCCCCTCCCGCCTCCCAGCTCCCCTCACTGCAAACACCGCGATGCTGGCATGAGGTCGCCGCGTCCTCAATCGGACGAAAGCATGAGAAAAGATGTCACTCAGCGGCGCTCGCGGCCCCGATACGGAGTCAATCTGTAAAGCTTCGTCAGCCGCGCGCACGCGGACCCGCGCGCAGGCATGCTTCGCCTTTCCTAGGGGGTGCAGCAGTGGGGGATCAGGGATCGCACGTCGCGCTCGGGCGCAACGTGATCATCGTCGGCACGGACAGCTTGCAGAACAAGCTGCTCGCGAATCTCATCGAGCAGAGGACTGGCTACGCCTGCCGCACTAGGACGGCGAAGGAGCTAAACGGCTTTCTCCCGGCCACCTCGCTCGCGCTGATCGACGCGGCCGAGTTCGCGGCCCGCATGCAGGAGCTCTGCGCAAGCGGCCTTTTCCAAAGCATCGCGCTGATCAACGCCGATGCGCAGTTGCCGCTCGAGCTCGTGGTCGCATGCCCGGGCCTGAAAGGCGTGTTTTTCACGGAAAGCTCCGAAGACACGCTGGTCAAGGGCATCGAGGCGATCTTCCGCGGCGAGTACTGGCTGCCGCGCCGGGTGCTGTGCGCGCATCTTGAGCGCACGCGCACGGTGCAAAAGGCGGTTTCGCCCGCGGCGACGCTCCTCACGCGCAAGGAAATGGAGACGCTGCTCCTGCTCACGACCGGCAGCAGCACGGAGCACATCGCCCAGGAGCTCAAGGTGAGCCCGCACACCGTGAAGACCCACCTCTACAACCTGTTCCGCAAGATCCGGGTCAGCAACCGCGTGCAGGCGGTGCACTGGGCCACGCAGAACAAAATCGGGCTCTGACGCTCTGACGGCGATTTTCTTCTAGACTTTCGGCACGCGGGCAGCCACAGAGCGAGCCCCGGGAACGCGACCAGCAGCACCACCAGCACGAAATCGGCGACCAGGAAGGGCAGCGTGCCGCGGTAGATCCTGGCCGCCAGGATGTCCGGGTTCTGCGCCTGGATCACGAACACGGTGAGACCCACCGGAGGGCTGATCAGGCCGATGGTCGCCATCGCGGTGACGAAGATGCCGAACCAGATGCCGTCGTAGCCGATTGCGGCCACGATCGGCAGGATCACTGGCACCGTGATGAGGATGGTGCTCACTTCCTCCAGAGCGGTGCCGAGGACGACGTAGCGCACGATCACCGCGAGCACGATCGCGAGCGGCGAAAGCTACGCAGTTCTACCGGTCCTACCTCGCACACCCGCATCTGGGCCTGCCGCACACCACTAACTCCGTGGAATCCATGGGCCGTCTTCTTTGGGAAATGTTTCGCAGCAGCCGTTCAGGCTCAAACCCCAAGTCGGTGCTGCTTTGGGCAACCGCGTTCATGCGAATGCGGCCTCACCTCAAGTGCAACGGGCACCAGATCAACTGAATTTCCTTACCCATCCCCAATTTGTGACCTCAAGCTGGGGAGGGCGGCGATATCCTCCTTTTGTGTTCACAGAGCAAGGCGTCGCCATGCTGTCCAGCGTTCTTCGAAGCGAAAAGGCGGTGCACGTCAATATTGAGATCATGCGTACTTTCGTCCGCCTGCGCGGCTGCTTTCCTCGCATGCCGAGCTGGCGGGCAAACTGGCGGCACTGGAGAAAAAGTACGACGCGCAGTTCAAGGGGCTCTTCGATGCGATACGAGAGCTGATGCGCCCCATGGAGAAGGACCGGCGTCCCATCGGCTTCGGTCCGTGGCGGAAATCGGGCTCTGGGCGGCTCTGACCCCGATTTCTAGCTATTAATAGTTTCTGTCGCGAAACTCATGATTTCTTCGAGTCGACGCTTCCGCTCCGAAGCCCGATCTTGCCGCGCGTCGTACTCAACCACGTGGTTAGCCATCAGGCGCGCGACTGCCAGCGCTTGGGGTCGCGCCGGCCGTGCATGCACGCAACGATGACAATTGAATCTGGATAGATGCGGTAGTAGATGCCGTACGGGAATTGCCGAAGCAAAGCCCTTCGTGTGTTTCGATGAGTGTTGAATTAGAGTATGAAGCTGCGGGTTGCTCTGAATAGCAGCGAGCGCGCCGTCCACAGTCCGCAGAAAATCCGCGCCGAGGCCGGAGCGTTGCTGCTCGTACCAAAGAAACGCCTCCTCGATGTCCGCCGCAGCTGCCGGACGGACGAGTACTTGCATCAAGCCCGGCGACTGCTAATACGCCGATAAACCTCTTCCCATGGAATGCCAATCGGGCCCTCCCGATCAAGCTCATCCAGCCTACGATCGAGTTCATCTCGTTGCGGCTTCGTCAGCGGTACCGCACTTGGGCTCGAGGAAAGGCTGTCCCACAGTTGCTCCAGGAGCTTGAGCCGCTCTTCGGGGCTAAGGGTCGCAATGTCGATGGCCATACGGAGAAAGTATAAACCTCTCGTTCGGACCGGCGTCCCATCGGCTTCGGTCCGTGGCGGAAATCGGGCTCTGGGCAGCCCTGATCCCGATTTCTAGGGGTATCCGTCCGGGTTGTGCGATTGCCAGCGCCAGGCGTCGCGGCACATCTGGTCGATGCCGAATTGCGCTTTCCAGCGCAGCTCCCTCGCGGCGAGCGAAGGATCGGCATAACACGAGGCGATATCGCCGGCGCGCCGTGGCAGTATCTCGTAGGGAACCTCCTTTCCGCTGGCGCGCTCGAATGCCTTCACTGCCTCGAGCACCGAGTAGCCGCGGCCGGTGCCGAGGTTCGCGGTGATCGAGCGGCGCTTCTTCTCGAGGTACTCGAGCGCGGCGACATGCCCGCGCGCGAGGTCCATGACGTGGAGGTAATCGCGCACGCCGGTGCCGTCCTGGGTGTCGTAGTCGTCGCCCCAGACGCGCAGCGCGCGATGCTTGCCGATGGCGACCTGCGCGATATAAGGGAAGAGATTATTCGGGATGCCGCGCGGGTCCTCGCCGATGCGTCCCGACGCATGAGCCCCGGTCGGGTTGAAGTAGCGCAGCGCGGCGTAGCGGAAATCGGGGTCAGAGCCCGATTTGTCGGCGAGGATGTGCTCGATCATGAGCTTGGTCTTGCCGTATGGGTTTCCCGGCCGCAGCGGGTGGTCCTCGGTGAGCGGCAGGCGCTCGGGCTCGCCATAAACGGTGGCCGAAGAGCTGAAGATGAGCGCGCGCACGCCCTGCGCGTGCATCGCCTGCAGCAGCGCAATGGTGCCGCCGACATTGTTCTCGTAGTAAGTGAGCGGCTTCTCGACCGATTCGCCGACCGCCTTCAGGCCTGCGAAGTGGATCACTGCTTCTGCATTGCTCAATAGAGGTTCGAGCGCGGCACGGTCGCGCACATCGGCGCGCTCCAGGGCGATTCTCGCGCCCCTGGGCGAGAGCTCGCGGATGCGCTCGAGCACGCTCGGTTTGGAGTTCGACAGGTTGTCGACGATCGCGAGCTCGTAGCCGGCCTCGGCGAGGACGACGCAGGTGTGCGAGCCGATGTAGCCCAGCCCGCCGGTGACGAGGATCACTAACTAAAAATGGGGGCCGGCCCCATTTTTATTTCTTTCTTGAGGGGCATGTGCCGCAGCCACTTCTGCACTTCGTGCGGATTTGAGAAGAGCGTCTCGAGCTCGGCGCGCGCCTCCTCTTCGGTCTGCAGCACGGACTCGACCACGCCGTGCTCCCCGCGGCCGCGGTCGGTGGCGAATTCGAGCCGGATGCCGAACGGGTCGACCAGGTACGCCGACCAGAAGCGCCCGCCAAGCGGCACCGGGCCGATCACCTCGACGCGGCAGCTCCTCGCGCGCTCGATGAGCGCGAGGCCTGCAACGCGCTGCGCATGCCTGGCGGCGACGTATGTGGTGCCGCGTCCGCCCATCGAGTGGCCGACGAGCAGCGCGCGCGTCCAGCCGGGGTGATCGAGCACATTGACGATGTCCTGCGCCATGCTCGGCACCGAGTAGTCCTTCTGCGGGCTCCAGTCGGAGTCGCCGAAGCCGCGCATGTCCATGGCGACGATTTCCCGGTCAGCGGCCAGCACCTGGCCGATTTCGAGCCAGTCGTAGGAGAAATACGACAGGCCGTGCACGATCAGAATCGGGCCCTGCCCCCGATTTCCCAGCTTTCTGTAGAAGATCGAGACCTCCCCCGAGCGCACGCGCCCGGTGGAGTGGGCAATGGTCATCACGAAAGCGTACTACGAATCCGGGCGTAGATCGGCGTGAAATCGGGCGCCGTTTCGCGCATCAGCTGCGCGAAGGAATCGATGTGGAAGTAGGTGTCCTGGTAGCGGTCGATCTGGTACTCGGTGCGCATGATGCGCTCGAGGTCGAACGCGAGGCGGCGCGGACGCGGGTTCTCGACGCAGTAGGCGAGCTCGCCGCCCGAGGAAAGGAGCCCCGCGCCATACGCCCGGATGCCTGAAGCGGTCTGCATGAGGCCGAATTCGATCGTGTACCAGTAAAGCCGCGCCAGCATCTTGACCGCATCGAGGCGCATCGCCTTCAGGCCGCCCTTGCCGTACTCGTACAGGTGGTCGGCGTAGGTGCGCTCGAAAAGCAGCGGCACATGCCCGAAGAAGTCGTGGAACACGTCGGGCTCGACGATGTAGTCGAACTCCTCGGGGCGGCGCAGCCAGACGGTGACCGGAAAGCGCCGGTTGGCGAGGTGGGTGAAGAAGGCATCGTCTGGAATAAGGCCCGGCACGGCGACGATCTCCCAGCCGGTCTTTGCCTTCAACTGCCGCGAGACTTTGTCGAACCTCGGAATTTCGCGCGCCGAATCGAGCCCCGCGATGGCGTCGATCCATTCACTGCAGGCGTAGCGCGGCACCAGCTTCGACTGCCGCTCGAAGAGCCGCCGGTACAGCGCGTGCTCCTCCGGCGTATAGGCGCTCCAGTCCTGCTCGACCGAATAGTCGAGCCCGGCCTTGGAGTAATCGCCTCTTAAAGCGGGGACAGACGCCATTTTATGCCGCCGGCTTCAGCACGCCGCGCCGCACCTGGTCGAGCTCGAGCGACTCGAACAGCGCCTTGAAGTTGCCCTCGCCGAAGCCCTCGTCGCCCTTCCTCTGGATGATCTCGAAGAAGATCGGGCCGATCGCGGTCTTGGTGAAGATCTGCAGAAGCAGCCCGCCGCCGGGGCTGCCGTCGATCAGGATCTTGCGCTTGTGCAGCTCCTCGAGCGGCTCGCGATGGTTCGGCAGGCGCTTGCCGAGCATTTCGTAATAAGTGTCCGGCGTGTCGAGCAGCTGCACGCCCGCGGCGCGCAGCCTGTCGACGCTGGCATAGATGTCCGCGCTGTGCAGCGCGATGTGCTGGATGCCCTCGCCGTGGTACTCCTCGAGGTATTCATGGATCTGCGAGCGCTCGTCCGAGGACTCGTTGATCGGGATGCGGATCTTGCCGCAGGGGCTGGTCATCGCCTTGGACTTGAGGCCGGTCAGCTTGCCCTCGATGTCGAAGTAGCGGATCTCGCGGAAATTGAACAGCCGCTCGTAGAACTCCGCCCATTCCTTCATGCGGCCGCGGTGCACGTTGTGCGTGAGGTGATCGACGTAGCGCAGGCCGGCCCCCGAGGGGCCGCTCGCCGCGCCGCGCCAGAACGCCTCGAAACCCGGCAGCGGCTTGAAATCCACGTCGTAGATCGTGTTGCCGTAATCGTTCTCGGGATAGCGATCGACGAGGTAGATGAGCGAGTCGCCGATGCCCTTGATCGCCGGGATGCTGAGCTCGCCCGGCCCGGGGCGGCTCTCCACGCCCCAGGCGCCGCGCTCGAGGAGCCTATCGTACGCCGCCGCGGCATCCTTCACGCGGAAGGCGATGGCGCACACGCTCGGGCCGTGGCGGCGGGCGAAGTTCTGCGCGAACGAGCGCGGCTCGGCGTTGACGATGAAGTTGGCGTCGCCCTGCTTGTAGAGCAGCACGTCCTTGTGGCGGTGCCGGGCGACCGCCTGGAAGCCCATGCGCTCGAAGAGCTCGCCGAGCGCCCTGGGATCGCGCGCCGCGTACTCGACGAACTCGAAGCCGTCGGTCTGGATCGGGTTGTCCCGCAGCTCGGCCATGAGCGAATTTTAGACCTCAAAAATGGGATCTGTCCGTGGCGTTTTCCCCATCGTCTTTTTTGTATCATGCGCCGATGCAACGCGTCCCTCTGGCGGAATTCGAGCCCGCCCTGAACAAGAAGCTCGAGCAGTGGTGGGGCAAGCCGCCCAACCTGTACCGCGCGCTGGGCAACCAGCCCAAGCTGGTTGCCGCCTGGGCCGAGTTCTCGCGCGTGCTGCGCTACGACGCCCGCACGCCGCGCGCGCTGCGCGAGCTGGTGATCCTGCGCGGCGCGCAGCGCATGCGCTCGCAGTACGAGTGGGCGCAGCACCTGCCGATGGCCCGCGAAGCGGGCGTGCGCAAGGCGCAGATCGCCGCGCTCGCCCGGTGGCGCTCGTCGAAGGAGTTCGATCCCCGCGAGCGCGCGGCGCTCGCGCTCGCCGAGGCCGTGACCGCAGGGCGGGTCAGCGACCGGGTGTATGCCGAGGCGTCGAGGCATTTCGACCCCGCGGACTACGTCGAGCTTTGCCTGGTGGCGGCCTTCTACGCCGCGGTCGGCCGCATGATCGACGCGCTGGGCGTGCAGCTCGAGCCCGAGACGCGAAACCACGCGCCGCGGCTCCGCGCCAAGTGACGCCGCAGCGCAGCTACCGCTATTACGAGTTCGTGATGGCGGCGTTCGTCACGATCCTCATCTGCTCCAACCTGATCGGGCCGGCGAAGATCGCGCAGCTCGAGCTGCCGCTGTTCGGCGCGGTGAGCTTCGGCGCCGGGGTGCTGTTCTTCCCGATCTCGTACGTCTTTGGCGACGTGCTCACCGAGGTGTACGGCTACGCGCGCGCGCGGCGCGTCATCTGGGCGGGATTCGCGGGCCTGGCGTTCGCCGCGCTGATGGCGTCGATCGTGGTGGCGCTGCCGCCGGCCCCCTTCTGGCAGCACCAGGGCGCCTACGAGATCGCCTTCGGCACCACCTGGCGCATCGCCGCCGCTTCGATGATCGCGTATTTCTGCGGCGAGTTCGCCAACTCGTTCGTGCTGGCGAAGATGAAGATCATGACCGCCGGGCGCTGGCTGTGGACGCGCACCATCGGCTCGACCATCGTCGGCGAGGCGGTCGACTCGGCGCTCTTTTACCCGCTCGCGTTCTACGGCACGGGGATCCTCCCGAACGACAAGCTGCCGGCGGTGATGCTCGCTCAGTTCGTCGGCAAGGTGGCGGTCGAGGTGGTGTTCACGCCGGTGACCTACAAGATCGTCGGTTTCCTGAAGCGCGCCGAACAGGAGGACTACTACGACCGCGGCACGGACTTCAATCCGTTCGTCCTGAAGGACTGAAGCGCGGGCTTTGCATCATGTCGAACAGGCGCAGCGTCTGAGCAAGCAGTTCGCGGCGCCGAGCGCGATGCGCTGCTTGTTCGGTACCAGGAAGGAGCCTCACGCCGTTACGGCAACAAGGCCGGGCTTGATATGGCGACCAGCGCTGGCGTGATCGCAGTGGCAACCGACGCCACAAGGTCGATGTAAGAGACATGACACGTGAGGACCGCTCTGATCGACACAGCAGGCGGCCCACTGCGCGGGCATATGAGTTCCCGGTAAAAGGGAGAACGACAACGTCGAGTAGCTGGGCGAGTCGGCCTGCCGACAGGAGATAAGTCTCCGAAGAGGGCAAGCGCTACGGATCGCGTTTACAAAGACCTTGCGGACGGGCAGCGAATGTCAAACATCGAACTGAATCACAGGACACCTCGTCCCCTCCTCGCTCGCATTCGCAGGGCCTGCTCACACCGGCTCAAGGAGTTGTTCGTCATCATTCTTCGCCGTGTTAAGCCGGCTGCTCACCGGATAGTGCTCGAAATCTCCATCGGCAGCTCCCACAAGCACCGCCACGTCATTCGCCGAAGTAACCTCGGGGGAAAGCCAGCGATCGAAGACTTTCTGCGGCATCACGACAGGCATCCGATCGTGAATGTCGGCCACCGAGGGGGCCGCATTCTTGGTGAGGATCGCGCAGGTTGCCTTGGCGCTGTCGCCGCCCGTGACCCACATGGACATGAGCCCGGCGAAGCAGAGCGGCTTCTTGTCCGCTCGAAAAATGAAGTGAGGCTGCTTCAGCGTACGGATCTCGCCCGTCCTCGCGTCGGCGCTCTCGATGGCCCGCCATTCGTACCACCCCTCGGCAGGGATCAGGCAGCGCGAGTGCTTATAGGACTGGCGCCACATGACCTTTGCTGCCGCTTCTTCTGATCTCGCGTTGAAGGTGTGCTGCGGCAGTTTTGGCTGCTTCCACCAGGTCGGAACGAATCCCCATCTGGCCTCGATCAACTCGAGTTCGCCCGTCGTCGGGTTGCCGCGGATGAGCGGAACGGTGCTCGTCGGCGCAACGTTGAAGTGGCGAGGGAAGGGATTGCTGTTTATCCGTCCAATGTGCCAGGCGCGTTCTATTGAAGCGGTATCGGGGCTGACGTAGCGGCCGCACACTCAGGCATTCTAAATATGTCGGCCCGATAGAATCGACGAGTCATGCGGGGCTTAGAAAAGCGTTTGTGGCTGTAATGCACAGACGAGTTTGGCAGGCGCCGGCAGATCAGCGCATGACAGAGGAAGAGGCCAGACACCTTACGGACGCGGTGAAGGTCGAGGGATCGCTTGAAGTTCGCCAAGCCATCGGCAACGCGGGCGAGCTCCTCAAGGGGCGGAAGTGATTGTGCACAAGGACTGACGCAGCCTACGTCGCCGCACTCCCGCCTGGATAAAGATCAAGACCGGGCGCGCTCGCGGGATAGATGAGGAAGGGGCGAAGTGCAACGAGTAGTCGCCGGAGGCCCCGGCGAATGCCTTAGCTGTCGGTACGCTTTACATCCGCACCGCCCCGCCTCCGCAACATGCTGATTTAGCTGGGTGGCTTGCAATATGCTTGCTAAGGGATGCTAAGTCTGTCCTCGAGGGGGTGTGTAAGGCACGCCGACATAGCGGCCTTTGGGTTGGCCGCTGCCGGGAGATCCATATGGCTAGCTTTGCAAATTGGTTCGTTTCGCTGACGCGCTCCGCGCCCGGCGCTATTGTGTTCGGGTTGGCTTTGTGCGGTCCCGCTTGGGCGGTGCTGGTCACGCTCGGTGAGCAGGGTCACGGGACGGCCGATACAGCTCCGCCTGCCATTGCCCCCGATCCCGGCCCCGGGGGTCTAATGGTGCGCCCAGTGACAGTCTTGTCGGCTGTGATTCAGCTCTCGGGGTTCACAGGGAGAAAGGCTTGCTGCAGTCCACTCCAAGCGAAGCGATCATGAGAATCGCAAAGGTGCTCGCGCTGACATTGGCGATGGGGTTCGCGCCGGGCGCTGGCGCGATACCGTGGACCGAAGTCGGCGACGCGGGCGAGTTGCCCGCGACCGCTCAGGTTCCGACAGGCTCAGGAGCGCTGAGTTCGATTTTCGGGTCGATCCCCTCGGCCGGCGCCGCGGACGCGGACATGTACCGCATCCACATATCGACGCCGTTGACATTCTCCGCGACGACCGTCGGCACCGTTGGCCTGGCCGGCACCCAGCTAGAGAACACCGAGTTGTTCCTTTTCAATGCGGCCGGGATCGGCGTTTACGGGAGGGACGATGACCCTGGCACTGCCCGCACCACGCTTCCCGCCGGCAGTCTGCTTGGCCCGCTGGTCCCGGGAGACTACTTCCTTGCGATCAGCGGCTTCGCTCGCGCTCCGGTGAGCCCCCTGGGCCTCATTTTCCCAAGCTCGCCGAGCACGACGCTCTTTGGGCCGACGCCCCCGGGCGGCACGCAGACGATCAGCGGCTGGACGGGTTTGGAGGAAGCGGCCAGCCGCGGCAACTACAGGATCGACCTGACCGGCGCGGAATTCGCCTCCATCGCAGCCCCGGTCCCGGAGCCCGGCACGCTGCTCCTCCTGGCGGCCGGCTTGTTCGCAATACTCGCTCTACGCCGTTGTCGGTTTTTTTGACAGTCGCCAGAAACCAACCGTTAAGTCTTATTTTTGCTGGAAATTTTGGTGGGACGACTTTTCGCTGAAACCCGTATCACGGGGCTGACGCGTTGAGCGTGAGTGTTCTGAAGATCCTCGCGCAGCGCCTGCAGTTGCCGGGTCTCGAATTCAGTGATCTTCACCCCGCGCCAACTCTCCGAGGCGCGAATCAAGGCGGCGCACATGAGCTTCAACACGGGCCGTTCGCCGAAGGCCGGCGCTCTTCGCCAAACAGCCGCTCGAGCAAGTTCGTGGTCCGCGTCACCTTGCGATGGGCCAGCGGCAGCCTCTGATGCGCGATGCAGGCGTCGAAGTCCTCCAGGAAACAGCTCACCGCAGTAGGCAGATCGCGTTGCCAGGCGCTGACCAGTTGATCGCGCAGCAGCTCGGCCAACGTGGGGCTGGCCGCCGTGTAGCTCGCCGACGCTTGGGACTTGAACTCGCCCCAGCAATCGGCCGGCACCTTGGCTTCGAGGTTGCGCATGCGGTGCGCCAGACAGCGCTGGCGTAAGCTCTTGGGCCAGCACTCCTCGAAGGCGCGGATCAGCCCCGGGCACCATCTGTGCTGCCCAGGATCGGATCACTGAGACCGCGCGCTTTCAAATCGCGGAAGAACTCGCGGCAGCTCACCGTATCCTCCTTGCTGCCCGGGGCCAAGTGCAGCAACGCCTTCTTGCCGTCCTCCAGAATCGCCCACCCCGCCAGCACCGCCTCCCGCGGCTGCCCCAGGTGCAAGCGCTCGGCTATGCCGTCGACAAACAAGTACAGCACCTGAATTCCGAGAGGTCCCGGCCGGCAAACGCTTCGTACTGCTGCCACAGCACCTCGGTCACCTGCGACACCGCGCTCTTGGAGAGCACACTGTGACCGCTTGCATCGGCGAAGGCCGCCTCGATGTCGCGGGTCGAAAGCCCGCGCGCATACATCTCCACCGCCAGGCGTTCGAGCTCCGCCG
>Ga0209154_1001217_pt1 | contig 15260 bp, 11 predicted proteins | sample GraSoiAngelo_121_FD_185878 | JGI IMG/M metagenome (GOLD analysis project Ga0209154, IMG submission 185878) | Grasslands soil microbial communities from the Angelo Coastal Reserve, California, USA - 14_0919_12_20cm (SPAdes) (version 2) | ecosystem: Environmental > Terrestrial > Soil > Grasslands ... | reverse complement strand
GGCCTGACCGCTGACGCCGATGAAACCCTCCACATGATCGTACCAGGGGGCGAGATCGTCATAACGGATCGGCCAGTCGACCGCGATGCCCTCGCGCGCATTCGCCTCGAAGTCCATCGGGCTCCAGCGATAACTCTGCCGGCCCCACATGATGGAGCGCCCGCCGACGTGGTAACCGCGTATCCAGTCGAAGCGCTGAATCTCGATGTACGGATTGTCCAGGTCGTCGACGAACCAGTGCTTGGAGGCCTGCGTGATCACATTGCTGCGCGCGCCGATGGCATGGCGCCTGAGATCCTCCTGTGTGGCGCGGCCCCCGTAGGGCAGCTCCCAGGGATCCTTCATGGCGGTCGGATAGTCGCCATGCCGGACCATGCGCCCGCGATCGAGCACCAGGGTCTTCAGGCCCTTCTCGGTCAGCTCCTTGGCGGCCCAGCCGCCGCTGATGCCCGTACCGACGACGATTGCATCGTAGGAGTGGTCGTCCACAAATGCTCTCAACTGCCCTGAGCCTGCGTGGGTCGCATCGTGCATTGCAGCGGATCAGCGGATGGCGCGCAAGTAGTCGTACGCCACCTGCGCCGCCTGCATCGGACCCACGTGGAACGGACCTTCCTCCTCGAAGAAGTAATGTCGGAGCCCCGCCTTTTCCGCGGCGGCGAAGATCGGCCCATAGTCCACCACGCCGCGACCGAGCTCCGCCCCGTGCATCGCGCCGAGCGTCGCACCCGCAGGCTCGCTCTCGCGCACAAAGTCCTTGACGTGAATCATCGGAAAGCGGTTCGGGTACTTGCCGAAATAGTCGACCGGATCGCGGCCCGCGAAAATCATCCAGCCACAGTCGATCTCGAATTTAACCAGCCGCGGATCGGTTTCCCGCAGCAGCAGGTCGTAGCCGACGCTGGCGCCGCGCTCGGCGACGAATTCGAAGTCGTGATTGTGATAGACGTACTGAAGACCGGCGCGCGCGGCTTGCTCGCCGATGCGGTTGGCGAGCTCGGCGGTGCGCTTCGCCTCATCGGCGCTCATGCCGCCCTGCGGCGCGCCGGCCGGCGATTGCGGCTCGGCCGCCAGCGAGCGCAGCGATCCGCTGGCGGCGTACTTCGCGCCGAGCGCGTGCGCGTCGGCGAAGGCCGAATCCAGCTTGGCTCTGTCGAACTGAAGATGCGCGCTGGGACATGCGAGACCCGCCTCGTCGAGCAATCGACGGAACTGCCCGGCCGAGAGCTGACCGAACCCCGCGGTCTCGACTTCGCCAAACCCGATCCGTCGAAGCTGCCTGAGCGTACCGGCGGGATCCCGCCCGATCTCCTCCTTGACGCTGTAGAGCTGGATTCCGACGGGTTTGCCGAGTGGTGTCGCACGGATCGCTCGCGGCAGGCCGTTGGCGATGAGCACGGCGGCAGCGTGTCGACCCGTCTGTGAGAGGAAGCGTCTGCGGGTACACCTGGTCATGGTCGTCCTTGTGGGCCTGTGCTGTGTGGGCGTGTGCTACTCTATTCGTTTCGTGCGCTACGCCGTACCCTCGCTCACCACGGTCGCTCAGCCCAAGAAAGAGCTCGGCCGGGAAGCCCTGAGCATGCAGAGTAAGACCCGGTGAGCCGACTGATCCGAGTGCGTCTTTGCACCATGATGTTCCTGGAGTTCTTCGTCTGGGGCGGCTGGTTCGTCACGCTGGGCAGCTACCTGGCGTCGACTCTGCACGCGAGCGGCGCACAGACCGCGCTCGCCTATTCCACGCAATCCTGGGGCGCCATCATCGCCCCCTTCATCGTCGGGCTCATCGCGGACCGCTACTTCAATGCCGAGCGGCTGCTCGGCGCCATTCACATCGCAGGCGGCCTGCTGCTGTACGCGCTGTTCAGCACGCGGCACTTCCAGGCCTTTTATCCCTGCGTGCTCGCGTACATGATTCTCTACATGCCGACGCTGGCGCTGGTCAACACCATTTCCTTCCGCCAGATGGACGAGCCCGCCAGGCACTTCGGCAGCGTTCGCCTGTGGGGCACGATCGGCTGGATCGTCGCGGGGCTCCTGATCAGTTACGGCTTCGCCTGGGATTCGCGTGACGGCCTCGCACGAGGCCTGCTCGGCAAGACATTCCTCATGTCCTCGATCGCCTCCTTCGCGCTCGGCCTGTACAGCTTCACGCTGCCGCGCACGCCGCCGCTGCGGGAACCTGGGCAACCATCACGCCTCGGGCATCTCCTCGGCCTGGATGCACTGGCCCTGCTGCGACACAGGAACTTCGCCGTGTTCTTCGTCTCCTCGATCCTGATCTGTATCCCGCTGGCCTTCTATTACCAGAACGCCAATCAGTTTCTCACCGAGATTCACGTCGCCAACGCGACGGGCAAGCAGACCGTCGGGCAGATGTCGGAAGTCGCGTTCATGCTGCTGATCCCGGTGTTCCTGAAGACCTTCGGCATGAAGACCACGCTCCTGCTCGGCATGCTCGCGTGGGCAGCTCGGTATCTGCTGTTTGCGTTCGGCAATGCCCATGAGCTGGCGTTCATGCTGATGCTCGGCATTGCGCTCCATGGCGCCTGCTACGACTTCTTCTTCGTGTCCGGCCAGATCTACACCGATTCCAAGGCGGGCGCGCAGCACAAGGCCGCAGCCCAGGGCCTGATCACGCTGGCGACCTACGGTGTCGGCATGCTCATCGGGTTCTGGGCCGCCGGCCTCATCGACGACCGGTACGCCGCCGATGGCGCGCACGACTGGCAGTCCATCTGGCTGTTCCCCGCCGGCTTCGCGGCCGTGGTGTTCGCGCTGTTCGCCGCGGCGTTCCGCAACGAGGCGGTCACCTACGCCCATGCACGGAGCACGCCATCTTGATCGAACGCACAAGGTCGCCAGAACCGCAGTCGCCAGCGAGAGAGTTCAGGCCGAGACCCATGAGGCTCAGCATACTTACGGCCGCGTTACAGGAATTGACTCCGCGCGACCTGCGGGACGCCGACCCGGATCTGGCCATCGAGGAGTGGTTGGAGTTCGCCCGGCAGCTCGGTTGCCCGAATATCGAGCTCTCGGCGGCCCTGCATCCCACGGAGAGCGATGTGCCGGCCGCGGCGCTTCTCGATCCGGTGGCCAACACCCTCGATCTGCGCCAGCCCTTCAGTGCGGCGCGCGCCTCGCGCGTCCGACGGGCCATGCAGTCCACGGGCGTCGGCCTGTCGGACCTCGCCTACTTCGACAATATGCTCGCCGCAGACGAATCCGTACGCACCAAGAAGCACGAGCTGATGCGGCGCGTCTTCGATGCCGCGGTGTTACTCGGGACGGATGCCGTTACGGGCTTCGTAGGCCGAAATCCCCTGCTGGGAATGGACGCCAATCTGGTGATGTTCGAAGAGGTGTTCGTGCCGCTGCTCGAGCAGGCCAAAGCCCGCGGGCTGACGTTTCGGGTCGAGCAGTGTCCCATGCCAGGCTGGAACATCACCGATGCCTGGCATAACAACATCGCCTATGCCCCGGGTCCATGGATTGCATTGCACCGGATCTGTCAACGGCACGGGGTCGGCGATCAATTCCGCATCCACTATGACCCCTCGCATGCGATCCTGATGGGACAGGACTCGCGCTCCGTGTTCCAGTATCTGAAGGACACCGGCTACGACTTTCTGATCGGCGGCTTCCATGTCAAGGGTCAGGTCATCGATTCGCGCGGCATCTCGGCGTGGGGCTATGGCGGGCAGACGATGCAGCGCGGGGACTGGCATGGGGACGTCCCGAGCGCCGATCCGGGCGAGCAGCAGAACGCCTGGAAAAAGCAAACCGTGTTTTGCGAACACGAGCTGCCAGGCACTGCGCGCCATGATCCGCTTGCGTATCTGCAGAATCGATCAGTGGATTGGCTGGACCATCAGCTCGCCGCGCGTGAGCTGCTGCGCATCGACCCGCAGAAGACCTTCCTGGTCGTGGAACATGAATATCCCAAGGCTCGCGTACAGGACAAGGCGCGGCTGGCGCCGATTCTGGCCGGCTCACTCGCTTTTACGCGAGCGATCGACGAGGCCGCCGCGGCGATGTACGCCCTGCAGCATGAAGTACTCGCCGCCCAGAGGATCACCGTGCAGGGCATCGGCCGCCAGGCGTATCGCTCCTGACCGATCGAGCGGTGCAACGGCTGAAGCAGCATGCCCTTCGTGAAGGCGAAATCCCAGAAGCACGACTACGATGTCATCGTGGTCGGCTCGGGAGCCGCCGGCGGACAGTCCGCCTATACGCTGTGCATGGACGGCGCGAAGGTTCTCATGCTCGAGGCGGGACGCCGGTACAACCCCGCAACCGAGACTCCCATGTTCCAGACGCCGGATCTGGCGCCGCTCGCGGGCGTCGGCACGCCGCAAAAGCCCTTTGGCTTCTACGACGCCACCGTGGACGGCGGCTGGGAGGTACCCGGAGAGCCCTATGTGCGCACGAGCGATGAGCCTGCGGGTCGCTTCGATTGGTGGCGCGCGCGCATGCTGGGTGGTCGCACGAATCACTGGGGGCGAATCTCCCTGCGCAATGGTCCCTACGACTTCAAGCCCCACAGTCGCGACGGGTTCGGGTTCGATTGGCCGATAGCTTACGAAGACGTCGCGCCGTATTACGACAAGGTTGAGTTACTGATCGGCGTGTACGGCAGCAACGAGGGTCTGGAGAATACGCCGGACTCGCCACCGGGATGCCTGCTGCCGCCGCCCAGGCCGCTGGTCAGCGACCTGCTGATGGCACAGCGGGCGAAGCGCCTCGGCATCGCGGCGATACCGGGCCACAAGGCGGTTCTGACCCGGCCGCTCGATTTCAGAAGCTCGCCCGCCCGCTTACATCCGGGCAATGTCACCGCGCAAAGCATCCTCGCCGAGGATATGCGCGCCCGCGCGCCTTGTCTCTGGGCGACCCCGTGCGGGCGCGGCTGCTCGATCCGCGCAAACTATCAGTCGACCACGGTACATCTGCCGCCCGCGCTCGCGAGCGGCAATCTCGATATCACGACCGACGCGATGGTGTACGAGGTGAGGCTCGGACGCGACGGCCGGGCGAACGGCGTGAGCTTCATCGACCGGACCACCGGGAAGCCGCGGCACGCAAGCGCACGGGTGGTGATCCTGGCGGCAAGTGCCTGCGAATCGGTGCGCATTCTGCTCAATTCCAGGAGCGCGCAGTCACCGAATGGACTCGCCAACTCGAGCGGCCGGGTCGGGCGATACTTGATGGATACGGTGGGCAGCAGCGCGAGCGGGCAGATTCCGCTCCTCGAGAGCCTGCCGCCGCTCAATGAGGACGCTGCCGATGGCGATCAGCTGTATGTTCCCTGGTGGCTCTACCGGGAGCAGCGCGCCGGCAAGCTTCCGTTCACTCGCGGCTATCATATCGAGTTCGGCGGCGGCAAGCGGATGCCGGGGCACGGAACCGGTGCGGGCATGGAATGGCTGACCGGCGGCAGCTATGGGGTGAAGCTCAAAGAGGACGTGCGCCGCTACTACGGATCCTTCGTCCACTTCGATGGCCGCGGCGAAATGATCCCCAACGAGCACTCCTATTGCGAGATCGACCCGAGCGTCAAGGACAAGTGGGGCATCCCGGTACTTCGGTTTCATTGGCAATGGTCGGAGCACGAGCTGCGCCAGGCGGCGCATATGCAAAGGACCTTCGCGGAAATCGTCGACTCGATGGGCGGCCGTATGCAGGGGCCGGTGCAGAGCGACGGCGCCAAGGCCATCGCTCCCGGCGGCTCGATCATCCACGAAGTCGGTGGCGCGATCATGGGGTCCGATCCGAAGACTTCGGTGACCAATCGGTGGTGCCAGACCTGGGATGTGCCGAACCTTTTCGTCACCGACGGCGCCGTGTTCGCATCCAACGCGGACAAGAATCCGACCCTCACGATCATGGCCCTGGCGTGGCGCGCGGCGGACCACATCCTCGAGCGTATGCGGCGCAAGGAGCTGTGATGGATCGGCGCACGAGCATCAAGTGGGTGTTGGCCGCGAGCGCGGCCTGGCCGCTGTCCGGAAAGTACGCAGCGCGAGCCGACCCGGCGCCGGCGGGGCGAGGCTACGGGAGCGACCCAAATCTTCTGGCGGCTTACCACCCCGGCGAGCTGTGGCCGCTGACCTTCACAGCCCCACAGCGGCGCCTCGCGGGGATGCTCGCGGACATCATCATTCCGGCCGACGAGCATTCTCCCAGCGCCTCGTCCGTCGGAGTGGTCGAGTTCATTGATGAGTGGGTGAGCGCGCCGTATCCTGCCAGCCAGCGAGACCGGCCGATCATGCTGGGCGGTTTCGGGTGGTTGAACGAGGAGGCCGCGCGCCGCTTTGGCAAGGGGTTCTCGAGTCTCGCCGCCGCCGAGCAGAACGGCATTTGCGATGACGTCTGTGACGAATCACGCGCGGTGCCGGTACGGCGCGATGCCGCGCGCTTCTTCGCGCTCTATCGCGATCTGACCGCCGGCGGGTTCTACTCAACTCCCGTCGGCCGTAAGGACCTGGGTTACATCGGCAACGTGCCGCTCGCGCGTTTCGACGGGCCCCCGCCCGAGCTGCTCGAGAAGTTGAACCTGCCGTAACGGGTGATCACACACAGAGTGAAAATGAACAAGATCCATCTGTACGCCGCCATGCTGCTGCTTTCCTGCGGGGCGGCGTTACTGGCCGCAGCACAACCGGCCAGCACGCCCTCGGCATCCTGGCGTTCGCTCTTGCAGGACGACAGCGCGCCTGACTGGCGCGGCTGGAAAGAGCCCGGATTGCCAGCGGGCTGGCACGTCGCCGGCGGGGTGCTCTCCAAGGACGGGCCGGTCGACGATCTGGTCACGAAGGAGAGCTTCGGGGATTTCGAGCTCGAGCTCGAGTGGAAGATCGGCAAGGCTGGCAACAGCGGTATCTTTTACCGCGGCACGCGCGAGTACGATCACATCTACTGGAGCGCTCCGGAATATCAGCTCCTCGATGACGAGAATTCGGCGGACGGCCGCAGCCGCCTCACCGCCGCCGCGGCCGCCTACGCGCTCTACGGCCCACCGGCCGGTGTCGTGCTGCCGTTCGATCAGTGGAACAGGACACGAATCGTTGTGAGGGGCACTCATGTGGAGCATTGGCTCAATGGGCGCAAAGTGGTCGAATACGAGCTCAGGAGTGCCGACTGGAAGAGCCGGGTTGCGGCGAGCAAATTTGCGGAGTACCCGAATTACGGTCGGGCGACGGCGGGCCTGATCGGGCTGCAGGGCGATCACCCCGGAGCCCTGGCGATCCGCAACATCCGTATACGCGAGTTCCGGTAACGATACTCACGGTGGCGAAGGGTTGAGCGTCTTCGATCGGTGCGCGTCGGCTGGCTGAGGCTATCGAGGCCCAGAAGCGCGCTGGAAAAATTGGGTGTTTTCCCGACTATTGCGAGGTTCCTGCGGATGGGCGGGCCGGGTTAAAACCGCCATTGACGCTGGCGGTTCGGAGTCTATGATCGATGTCCATGCAGGCCGCATCGCTCGAGGTACTGGAAAAGGCCAACCTGCCGGCCCCGCAGGCGCGCGCCATCGTGCAGGCGATCGAGATCGAGATCGCGGGCGCCCGCGATACGCTCGCGACGAAGCAGGACACGCTGCTGTTGCGTCAGGACATGGCGGAACTGGGGCATGACCTGCGGAAGGAGATGTCCGAATTGGGGCATGACCTGCGGAAGGAGATGTCCGAATTGGGACATGACCTGCGGCAGGAGATGTCGGACCTGCGCCATGGACTGGAGCTCAAAATCGAGGGTATGCGCAGCGAGGTCCACGCGAGTGCCAGCAGCATCTCGCGCCAGATGTACGCAGCCCTCCTCGGGCAGATGGCGGTGTTGCTGGGGATTGCCTACTTTTTCGTGGCACACGTCGGGCGTTGAGCCGAGCGCCGCCGAACGGCTAGCGCTCGCCAGGTACGGCGTCGAACGCCACGGTCAGGCGGGCCTGGTGGCTGCGAAACGGCACGGTCCCGTGCCAGAAATACGACGGGAACAGCACCAGCAGGCCGACGCTGGGGCGTACCGAGTATTCGGCGGCCAGCGTCGGGGTGGTTGCGATGCCCGGCTCGCCGAACGTGAGAATGCCATCCCGGGTTTGCGCATCGCTCATGCCGTCGGGTAGCTCGATGTAGCAAGCCGAGGAGATCCAGCCCCGCGGATGGACGTGGTTGGTGTGAAAGCCCGAGGTGTGCAGCCGCACCGACCAGCTGCCGTTGAAGCGCCAGCGGCCGTTATTGCGACGGCGCAACGGATCGGAGCCGTGGCCGACGTGATCCAGGTAGCGGCGGATGGGCGCGGCGAAGGTGCTGAACAGCGCGCGGATCGCCGGGTCGGCGCTGCGCGACAGATCCTGGGTAGTCTCCGTGCCATGGCGCAGCGATTGAAACAGTAGCGCGTGGCCGTGCGGGTCGTGCAGGCGGTTGAGACTGACCCTGAGGTCGGCAAGAAAACTGACCATATCCGGCCACGGTGACGGCGCCTCGAGCTGAAACGGCAACACGAGATTGCGGTAGTCACACAGCTGCGCGTAGCGCTCATCGCCGAGCAGGCGCCAGGCGGTCGTCTGCAGCGCGATGAGATATTGGTCGTCAGGGGCGTTGGCCAATAACGTATCGCAATGGCTCAGCGCGCCGCGGGGATCGCCAGTGCCGAGCTGGGCGGCGGCCACCACGGTTCGTGCGGTGGCATTGGCTGGCACCCGGCGCAAAGCCCGCTCGGCCAGAGTGAGCGCGCTCCCGGGATCGAATTCCAGCGCCGCGAGAGCGGCGCGCACCAGCAGCGTGGGGGGAGCCTGCGGGCGCGCGGCCCACTCAGCCAGGCAGGCGTAGGCGGCGCGCGCGTCCCCGGCACCCTGCAGGATGGCGGCCTTTGTCGCCCACAGCGCCTCGTCGTGGGCGAAGGCTTGCAACGCCCGATCGAGTTCCGCGGTTGCCTGCGCAAGGTCCCCGGTACGCATCCATATCAATTGCGCGAGACTGTTTTGCGCCTCGATGAGACGTGGGTCGAGCTGCAGGCAGTCGCGCAACGCGGCCTCGCCGCGGTCGAGAGCGCCCTGCGCGATCAGGCTGCGGGCGTAGGTGTTGTATAGCGCCGCCGCCTTGTGTCCGCGCGCCAGGGTGTGCTGTGCCAGGCGCTCGGCTTCCTCATGCCGCCCCGTCACGTTCAGGGCAATCGCCAGCCCATGAGCCGCCGCAAGATTGTCCGGCGCCGCCGCCACGAGATTGCGGTATCCAGCGACCGCTTCCTCCTGACGGCCCAAAGCGACGAGCGCGCCGATGTGCTGCGCCGCCAACTCCGCGTCCGCCTTACCGCTGATGCACAGGGGCGCGGCCATCGCCAGCGCCTGCGCCGGGCGCCCCGTGTCGTTGTAGTAACGGGCGAGCAGCAGCGCCGCGCGCGGATAGGGCGGCGAGCCCCCGGCGGCGCGCTGCAGGAGCGCCTCGGCTTCACTGGCGCGACCGCTGCCGAGCAACAGCTCGCCCAGAGTCGCAAGCGTGGGCGTCCAGTTCGGATCCAGCGTGAGCGCGCGGCGCAGGAGCTCTTCCGCCGCCGCCGCATCGCCCAACGCCTGCTTGGTGCCGGCGAGCAGGCGCAGCGCTTCCACGAAGCCGGGGTTGGCGGCAAGGATCGTCTCGAGCTGATCGTGGGCGGCGCGAAAACTGCCGACCCGCAGCAGCTCATTGATGCGCCGCATGGCGTCGAGGAGCGCCGGAGTCATCGCGGCCATTTGATCAAGTCCAGCAGGCCGGCGCCCTTGAGCCCAGTATCGCGGCGCGCGCGCTGAAGCCTATTACCAGGATTTCAACAGTAGTCCGACTGATGTCCTGCACTCAATCTCCCCTCACGTCGCCGTGAGGGGAGCTCGTCTCGGTCGCGCTACCAGACGTACTTGGCTGTCAGGTTGACTTCGCGGCCGACGATCGAACGGCCCATACCCACGTTGTTCTGCACCGTGTTGCCGCCGAATCGGGCATTACCCTCGGTCAGCCCGATCTCGTTGGTGAGATTTGAGCCGAGCAGCCGAAACTCCCAGCTCTCCCCGACCCTGGCATCGATGCCTGCACCCAGGTCCCAATAAGAGGGCAACGGTGTCAGATTCGACTCGTCCTGGAACCGTTTACCAATGTACTCGTACGTCAGTTGCTCGGTCAGTGTGCCCCAGCTGAAAACCTGCGTGTCGTCCGGTGTGATCCGGTACTGATACTTCGGCAAACGCGCGAGCTGGTTGCCGTTGATCGCGCCGCACACCGGCTGATTGTTGATGTCGTTGTAAACGACGCAGCCCTCGTGGTCCTTGTAGTGGGCATTTTCGTAGATGCCGTTGACCGTGATCTTGAAGGCCGCCAGCGGTTTGTTATCACTGGTCGCGAACGGATTCACGCTGCCGACGAGTCGCCCTCCGGTGGATGTCGATGCATAGGTGGTAGCCGGGCCGATCGGCGAGCCGCCGATATCCTTGGGCGTATACGAAATTCCCTGGAACTCCTTGTGGTAAGCCGATGCATCGATGTACGTCCATTGATTCTGAATCTTGAAACCGAACTCGTAGTTCTGCACGGTTTGCAGGGGCACTACGTTGGGACAACCGTCCTTGCCGTCTTGCACGTTGCAACGGACATCGTCGAAGATCCTGAGAAGCACGCCGTTATTGACGCGCACGTAGGCGCTCATGTTGTCGCTGAACTCGTAGTTTGCGCCGGCGGAAAACGTCGGCCTGGTGTTGGTTCTACTGCCGTGCGAGAACGTGCCGTCGGACAAATGGACCGCGTTGTCCCACAGGTCGAACTGCGACCCCATTTGAACCTTATGATAGTTGCTCGTCTCCTGAGTCAGGTTGATGTGCTCGAGGCGAGCCCCGGCATCGAACAACCAACGATCGATCTTCCATGAGTCGGAAAGATACGCGGCGACATTCGTGGCGCGGCCGTTCTGGAGGATGTTGTAGCCCCCGTTGGTCGTGATGCCCTGCGGGCTGGTCACCTGATAGATGTTTCCACCTGCGGTGGCCGACAGGATGATCGGGGCCGCGTTTGGCACATTAGTCGTCAGGATGTTGGAGCCCAACGACCAGTTGTCGTTCATGGTGTAGTGGGCTGCATACACGCCAAGGGTCAGGGTATTGCCGCTGAATAACTCCTTGTTCAGACGGAATTCATCGATAGCGCTCGTGAGCTTTTTCTGCACCAGCCAGACTTGCTGCAGGATCACGCCTTGGTTGGGATCCGCTGCCAGCCCGTTTGGATAGACGGCCTGGATGGGCGCCCCGATCAATGCAGTCGGCCAGGTCGAGGCCGAGGTCAGACCTGAAACGTAGGCCCCCAGCGTCGTGGGGTTCCCATTGTTGATCATCGCGTGCGTATTCAGATACCCGCCGTCGAAGATGAAGTTGTTGCTGATGGACCAGCCGTTGCCGAATGCCGCCTTGAGCTCCGAGCCGAAATAGCTCAGGTCGGCGCCACGACCATCGCTGATATCGTCGTTCCGTAAGCAGTTGCAGCCCGGATCCGGTATCGAGACATTCTGCAGCTGCCTGCTGTTCCAGGTGGAGTTGAGCTGATCAAAGCCGGGATACGTATGAATTGAGCCGTTGACGACGGTGTAGGGAAGATCGGCGACCCACTGATTCTTGTCGTGCGTGGTTCTGGCCCAGAACATGACCGAGCCATTGTCGAGATCATGCTTCAAGGTAGCCGTCAGCTGCCCGCCGATGTCGGACGGATATTGCGGATCTCGCACTCCGTCGCCTTTGCGGTAAAAACCGCCGATGCTGCCATACCATCCCTCGGTCAGCTTGCCGCTTTCAAACGCATCCACACGGTACAGTGACCCGCCGTTGCCCTCGAAGCCGTAGGTCACGCCCAGGGACCCTGTCGGCTTCGCCGAGCCGGTCCGCAGGATGAAGTTCGCCGTCGCACCCGGCTGGCCCGGGCCGAAGAGCGCGGAGGTTCCGCCCTGGACGATTTCGACGCGCTCGACCGTGTCGTCCATCCGGAACATAGAGCTGTTGTCCATGAAGGACAGGTTGGGAGAGCCGTACACGGGCGTGCCCTGGACCATGGTGGTGAAATACGGAGAATCGCCGCCGCCCAAGGGGAAACCGGCTACGTCGATATTGACGCCGGTTTGTCCGCCCGATGCTTCCGGCCAGACGCCAGGGGAGAGTTTGTAGATTTCCGCAGTACTCGCCGGATTCGCCATTGCAATATCGGCCTGGGACGCCGATACGATGCTGTAGCTGGCGTCGAGTTTCTTCACGGCCTGCGCAGTGGCAGTCACCACGACTTCCTGCAGCGCCTCGGCGCCTGCGGCCCCCGCTCCCGCCTGCTCCTGCGCGTAGGCCACGCCGCCGGAGCCGTAAAGAATCCCGGCCACCGCGGCGGCAACGCTGTTTGCGGCACCGATTCGGAGCCACGGCCGTCGCGGGAATGACGCAGCCGCGGGTAGCGCAACGACGGGTGAAGGTGCTCGTCGAGCCAACCGGGCACTCCTGCGGAGCGCTTTGTTGCTTTTCACTCTCATGGAGATCCCCCTCCCCGAATACTGGTGGATAAAGCGAATCGGACCTGCAAGTCGCCGTAATTAAAAGGAGTGCCGGCTGCTTGTGCTCTACGTCTTCCCCTCGATCGTCGCCGGACGTAGGCGCGTCGCGCGCCTTGGCACCTCGCGGCAAACTCTAATTCGAATGATGGGCATTAACAAGCTTTGTTGCGAATTTGCAACGAGGCTCGGCAGCGCGCGGAGCCTGCATCGGCCGAGCCTTAGCACCTGGATCCGCCCCGGCGGCGCCCCGGTGCTACATGCTGGGCGTCGGTGTCGTGAGTTCGGGCCGGGTATCGCGGGAGGAGATTCGTTCGAAGAAAACCAGCTCTGAAGAAAAAGGCCACTTCAAGGTCACTGCGACGCCTTGCTGCATCAGCGCCTCGCTGCTCAGCACTCGGTTGGCGGCCGCACCATCCTGGAACCTGAGCGCGTAGCGACTCCCGGGAGTGAGTCCGAGCAGCCGAAACCGATGCGTAGGCTGATCGGGCGCGGAGCCACGGAATGCGTACAGCACGCCGCGGCCAAGCCGGGCCGAGTGGTATTCGATCCCGTCCCAGTGCGCGCCGTCGGGGCGCCTCGTCACGTGATACAAATCGGCGTCGCGGATCAGCGGGCGCAGCGCCGACTTGTAGAGCGCAAACTGCACGCGCGCTTCGGCACGCTGCCGCGCACTCCAGTGGCTGTTGTCGAGCATCAGCGAAAACCAGCCGAGCATGCCGCTACGCAGCAGGTAGCGGAAATTCTCGATGCGCGGCGCCGGCCACTCTGCCACGTAACTTTCCAGCATCGCCGGCGGCAACACATGACTCGCGTCGTAGAAAGCGCGCCGGTTGGAGAGCGGATCGTAGGTATCGGTGATGGAGAAATAGTCTGCGTGAGCCGCGCTGCCGAAATCCACCATGCGGCCGCCGTCGTTGCACACCTCGAGCAACAGCTGCGGGTGACGCGCCCGTAGCCGCTCGTAGAGCTCATAGTACGCACGGGTGGCGTGATAGCTGACGTCGGTCGAGTTGGAGCTGTCGACCCACAGGTATCCGGAATCCTCGTAGACGCGCTCACTCGAGGCTTGCGGCGGCGCGGCCAGGTGGTCGGCGCGCGAGCTGCCCTGCGCCACCAGGTAGCCGTCATGCTCGAGCATATCGAGGTGATAGTCGCTGACGATGCGTTCGAGCTCGTTTTCCGCCCACGCCTTGGCTGCCGGCACAGCCAGGTCGATCGTGATGCCCTTGAAGGGTTCGCTGTGCTTCCAGCCGGCCGGCGGGTCCGCGATCAGCCAGTCACGTATGGCGGGATCGTGAACATTGAGCGCGCCAGGCCGATTCGAGGTGCCGGCCTGCGTCCAGTCGATCCACAGACCGAACCTGAGCCCGTGTCGGTGGGCGAAGTCGGCGACACTCGCGATGCCGTGCGGAAACTTTGCCGGATCCGCCTGCCAGTCCCCGACGTCGCGAAACCAGCCCGCATCCAGATGAAACATCTCCAGTCCGAGCTGCGCCGAATCCACGATCATGCGACGTGCGAGCGTCTCGTTCATCGCCATGCCGCTGCCCCAGCTGTTGTTGACCATCAGCGGGTAGGACGGGTCGGCAAGGGTGCGCGGATTGTTGAGCACGGCTCGCACCCAGCGGTGCAGGATGTTGCCAGCGCCATCCGCCCCGCCTCGGAACGCGCCAATGAATATCGTCGGCGTGGCAAAAATACCGCCGGGCGGCAGGCGGGTTCGGTAGGGGCCCGGCACGGGATTGAGGCCGGCTTCGCCACGCAGTGACGCAGCCACCCGCGGCGCGCGCCGCCAGGCTCTTCGACCATCAGATAGGGAATCATCTCCCGCGGCTGGTTGGCGATCGGGCGAGCGTAGGTGCTGGAGGTTCCCTCCCAGGCATCACCGTCGTGCAGCGCATCCAGATGTGTTCCCTGAACGGACGGCGAGTCGGCGCCCTTTTCCACCCAGAAGCGTTCCAGAGCGGACTGCGGATCGATCACCCAGTCGAAACGAAAGCTCGGCTGCAGCGGCAACCATAGCGTTTCCTTGCCCAGGTTCCAAATCAAGAGGGTATGTTCGATCGGGCCGTACGCGGCACGCACGCGCCAGCGCCACACCAGGTTGAGCCGTGGCGATTCGGTGGTGTACACGAGCTCGATCTGCCGTGATTCGAAGCGGCTCGAAGCGCGATCCAACCGCCACACCAGCGGTTGCGCCACGCCGCGAACTTCGACGTGATCGGGCAACGCTTCGTCGGTCCGATTCTTCCAGACGCTTGCGCCGCGGAGCCTGAGGGTGGTCAGTCGCGGAGCCTGCTCGCCGGCTTCCACCGCAATCGCCGTGTCCGCGCTGGCCAGCTCTCCCGCGACCGCGCGCCTGTCGTACGCCGGCGCCACCGGCATCATGCAAAAACCGACCATGATCGCCGACAATTGGCCGAGGATGTGGCAGGCCGCTCGCCGGCCTGGGGCGCTTTGCGCTATCGGCATGGGAGATAGTATCGTTCCGGAACACCGGTGGCGCTCGGCACTCTAACGGTTGACAGGCGCCCCGCGGAGAAGGTTGATATGTGCTTCAGGATTCCGAGTAAACGTTCCGTTCGCAGGCCGGTTGCAGGCCTCGCGGCCCTGGCCGTGCTGACCTGCGCATTCGCGTGGGCGAACCCGTCGCCGGAACCTTCCGCAGCCTCAGGCCGCGAGTCCGCCGTATGGACGCCGAAGGAGCTTAATTTCGCTTATCAGGG
>Ga0209154_1001211_pt1 | contig 15305 bp, 9 predicted proteins | sample GraSoiAngelo_121_FD_185878 | JGI IMG/M metagenome (GOLD analysis project Ga0209154, IMG submission 185878) | Grasslands soil microbial communities from the Angelo Coastal Reserve, California, USA - 14_0919_12_20cm (SPAdes) (version 2) | ecosystem: Environmental > Terrestrial > Soil > Grasslands ... | reverse complement strand
GGGCATTATGAGCGCCGTGGCGAGTGGCATCGCGAACATGCCCGGGAGCATCACCACCATCATAACCACGATGGTGATGAACACTACCACGACCGCAATCACTAGAATAAGCCCGTAGCAAGCCTCGAATAAACCTGCCCCTGGAGCCGCTGGATACAGCCGTTCCCTGAGCATCAGGCAGGTTTACGCGTAAACGAGCAGATAAGGCGGCGAAGCCGCACTTCAAACAACATCGCCCGACGGAGCGGTCGATCCACCATCAGCAGAGCGCGACCGACGAGCCGAATGATTACCGAGCGATCGCGCGCAGATAACGTTCCGCCGATCGGGCGATTGCGCCTTTCGCATCCGATAAGACGTTTGCCTCCCACCATCCGCCGTAGATTTGCTCGAACGAAAACGGTTCGATCGCGTCGACAATGCGCGAGATGGCGGCCGGCCCAAGCGGAATCAGATTCGGGTAGCTGCGCATGAAGCTAACGTAACGCCGGTCCTGCACGACCGTGATGATGTCGCTGGTGAGTAACGCGCCTTTTCCATTTGCGCCACCGGGCCAGTGCAGCGCCGTGCCGCCTTCGAAATGTCCACCGCAATTGATCAGAGTGAGATCATCCCAGAGCGCCAGAGTCGGTCCGTCCCAAAATCGAATGCGCGGACTTTCGCGCATGACCCATTGGCGGTCGGCAGCATGCAAGAATATTTGCGCGCCGAAACGTTCGCCCCATTCAACAATCGACGAGTAAAAATGCGGATGGGAAATCGCAATCGCGCGAATGCCGCCGCGCTCATTCACTGCCGCGATCGTTTTGGCGTCCAGCAGTGAAATGCAATCCCAGAGCAGATTTCCGCCGGGTGATTGCAAGAGTAATGCGCGCTGGCCGATGGCAAATTCCGGCTCGGTCCCGATGCCGAGAAGTTGCGGCGCTTCGTCTTCGAAGCGGTTGTGACGACCGGCGGCCAAGCGTTCGAGCGTGGTCCATTCCTGGCCGCCGTGCCTAACGAATTGCCGTTCATCTTCGCAAATCGGGCATCGTGGTGGCGGCTCCGCGGTTTCGCCAAACTGCGTTCCGCATTGCACGCAGATAAAGTTTTCCATTTACGACTCATGTTTGTAGCGGCGATGTCTGATCGTCGCAAACAATCGGTGGATCGAGCAGTCTCTTGTCCGCCAATGGACGGACTCGTCCCGTGGCGAGCTCGATGTTAAATTTGGCGGCGAAGCCGCATTTGTTTTAGCATCGCCCCCGAAAGCATTCGGGCCGATCCACCATAGGAATTGCGTGACGGAGCGATTATCGATCTTAGCAATCGCGCTGCGGCCTTAATTCGACGTGGCGTTACAAATGATGATCCAAAGTATAAGTCCGAGTGACATAGTTCTTACTCCCGATGTCGAATGCTTCCCGCGCCGGTGATGTGTTTCTCGATTGTCGGCGGATTGCCGGAATAGTTAACTTTGCCCGCGCCGGTGATTGAAACTTTTAAAGTATCGCTCACTGCGATGTTCGCATCGGCCGCGCCGGTCGTTGAAATCTCCGCGGTCTTTGTTTGCAGCGATTTCGCATTCAACGTGCTCGCGCCGGTCATATCAGCGAGCAATTCATCGACAGTTCCGTCGAGCGTGACGCGCGCTGCCCCGGTAGATTCGACGGCGAATTTCGCGCCGGAGAGTCGATTGGCGGTCAGCCGGCTCGCGCCGGTGAGTTTTGCCGCAGAGCGGGTCGGACTCGAAACGACAATTTTGACGCCGTGCGTTGGCCGGATGCGATCGCGCGAATGCAGCCGAAGGCGATTGTCGATGTTACGACTGTCGATGTACGGGAGAAGGTTTTCGTCAGTCGTGATGCTTAACGCGGGCGCTCCGCTGCGCCATTCGATCTCGAATGCGCCGTTGGCCTCGATCTCGGAAAATCCGCTGATCGTTCGCTGATCGGTTGTGAGGTGGCCATTGCCTCGAATGCCTGGCCATCCGCAGCCAGTGACGAGAATGATGAACGTCGTGAGAACTGAAATCGTGATTCTATTCATGAATGTTTGCGCCTCTCCTGATTCGATGCAGCACATAGCCTTTTCGGATTCAAAAGAATCTCTACGGGCCCGAATAATTCACTGTTCCACGCTTTGTAATCAGGCTGCTTCTGCTTTGGCGGCGGCGCGGACAGCGTGGGCGCGCACGCTGTCACGAGCACTACTTTCAGCAGAACGCGTTTCATGTGGCGCCACCGCGGTAATCAGCGGCCATTCGAGTCGCTTATCGAACTGAGTCTAGAAATTAGCGCTCGCGAATGTCAAACTCGCTCTTCAAGGATCAGCCTTCGCGCGTGACCTCGCTGGCCTCCTTGTCTTCACGCAAACCGAGGAAAACCGGCTGACGCAATTTTCCGTCACGGGTCCACTCGGCGAATTTGATTTGCGCGACGAAAGCCGGATTTACCCAGTGCATTTTCCGCATCATCGAAGGCATGATGCCTTGCACCCATTGGCCGTTTTGCTTCGATGGAAGATCCGCAAACGGACAATCGTCGCGCGCTTCTTCCCGGAACTTCTTGTGCAACATCGACAATGATTTCGATGTGAAACCTGAACCGACTTTGCCAGCGAAGAGAAGGCGTTTGTCTTTGTAGTAACCAACTAGAATCGCGCCGAAATGTTTCCGCGATCCGCCCGGTGGCGTATAACCGCCAATGACGAACTCCTGCTCGTTCACGCATTTGAGTTTGATCCAGGCGCCGCTCCGCCGGCCCGGTTCATAAACGGAATCGCGCCGCTTGCCGATAATTCCCTCCAAGCCGCGGCGTTTCACTTCCGCGAGCAAGGCTTGCGCGTCCCCTCCAATTTCGCCAGAGAAACGAATTGGGTCGCCTGCATCCGCGCAAAGCTGTTCGAGAAATGTTTTCCGTTGCTCCAATGGCAGCGAGATCAAACTTTTGCCGTCGAGCTGAAGTAAATCGAAAACGTAGAAATAAATTGGCGATTTCTTTCCTTCTATCTCGCGCGCTTGCAAAAGTTGAAATGACGACCGGCCCTCTTCATCGAGCGCAACCACTTCGCCATCGATCACACATTCGGCCACGAGCAAATTTTTTACGGCAGCAACAATTTCCGGAAAGCGCGCGCCGAGGTCGTTTCCGTTCCGCGACACGAGTGAAACCTTATTGTCGATCTTGACCGCGATGGCGCGGATGCCATCGAACTTCAGCTCGTAAACCCAATCGCCGGTGGGCGGCGGTTTCTCCAGCATGCGCGGTTTCATCGGCTCGATGAATCGCGCTTTGGCCGCGGGCAGGCCTTTTAGCTGCGAGCCGAACGAAGCCGACGCTTTTTTCCCCGCGCGCGGTTCATCGCCGCTTTGCTCGCGGACTTTTTTTTTATGAGACGCCGACCCTGGCTTTAAATCCGAGCGAGTTTCTGGCTGATCGCGATCCGATTCCCATTCGGCGTCTCGATCTTTCGCGATCTGTTTCATGGTGCGGCCGCTTTTGACCGATTGATCGTCGCGCTTTTTCGAAATTGGCTTTGCGCTCGATCCCGCTTTTAGAATCAGCCATTGATTTTTCTCTTCGTTGCCCCGAATCCGAATGAGCGCCCACTCGCCTTTGGCTTTTTTGCCTTCCAGAACGAGATGCAGCTTGCCGTCGCGCAGGGATCGAAGCGGCTGCTCACCGTAAACGTAGTAGGTCCCCCGGTCCCACACCATCACTGTACCGCCGCCGTAATTTCCCTGCGGAATCACGCCCTCGAAATTTTCGTACTCGATGGGATGATCTTCCACTTCCACGGCGAGATGTTTTTCACCCTGCTTCCAGGGCAATCCTTTCGGGATTGCCCACGACTTGAGAACACCGTCCATTTGCAGCCGAAAATCGTAATGCAAACGGCTGGCATCATGCTTTTGAATGACGAAACGCGATGCGCCGCGGACCTGTTTTGGTAATGGTTTGCCGCCTTTTGGTTCGGACGTGCGCGCAAAGTTGCGCTTCCGTTTGTACTGCGTCAATCCCATGAATCTTAATTTTAGCGACGGTCATAGACCGCCGCTACAGGATAAATGAAAATACGACCGCGCGAACTCTACGCTTCCGCCGGAAGCGGCTCGCCCACCAGGTAGCGCGTGAAGCGGCGGATAACAATGTTCTCGCCAAGCTCCGCGATTTTTGCGCTGAGGAGCTCTTTGATGGTTTGATCAGGATTTTTTATGAAACCCTGCTCGAGCAAACACACCGTGCTGTAAAACTTGTCGAGTTTCCCATCGACAATTTTATTCACCACGTTGGCGGGCTTGCCTTTGACCTGGCTCTCATAAATCGCCTTTTCGGCATCGATCATCTGCGCTGGCACTTCTTCCCGGCTCACATAAAGCGGGTGCGCCGCGGCGATGTGCAGGGTGATGTCTTTTACGAACTCGCGAAAATTTTCGTTCTTCGCGACAAAGTCGGTTTCGCAATTTACCTCCACCAGCACGCCCACCTTGCCTTGCAAGTGAATGTAAGAAGCCACGATGCCTTCCCTGGTTGCGCGCGAGGCCTTCCTGCTGGCGCTGGCGATGCCCTTCGTCCGCAAAATTGCCTCCGCCTTTCCGAGATCACCGCTGCTCTCCGCCAGAGCGCGCTTGCAATCCATCATGCCCGCGTTGGTCTTGTCGCGAAGCTGCTTGACGAGTTGCGGGTTAATTTCCATCGGCGATTGAACGTTGAGGTTCGCTGTTGAGTGTTGGACGTCGGGCGTCTCTCAAGCGGAAACGCCAGCCATCTCAACTTGCTCGCGAATTCGCGCTTCGCTGCTTGCCGAAACAATGGCATCGACCAGCTTTTGCAAAATCACGCGAATGGCCCGAATCGCATCATCGTTTCCCGCAATTGGATAATCGATCATTTCGGGATCGGCGTTGGTATCGACAATAGCGACAACTGGAATCCCGAGCCGCCGCGCCTCATTCACGGCATTTTGCTCGCGGATCGTGTCGATCACGACCATCGCATCGGGCAACTGCGACATCTCGATTATTCCATCGAGATTGCGCCGCAGCTTCGCGGCCTCGCGATTGAGAGCGGCCAATTCCTGCTTGCCCATTTTCTTGTACTCGGGCGATTGCTCGATCTCCTCAATGTACTTCAAGCGTCCAATACTCTTGCGGATGGTCGAGAGATTGGTGAGTGTGCCGCCGAGCCAGCGCTGATTAACATAAAATTGGCCGCAAGCCAGCGCCGCTTCCTTGACCGCTTCTTGCGCCTGCTTCTTACAGCCCACGAACAAAATCTTGCCACCGCGCCGCGTGACTTCTTGAAGAAATTCCGTCGCGCGATGCAACTGCTGAACGGTCTCGTCGAGGTTGATGATGTAGATCTGATTGCGCTGCTCAAAAATGAATGGCTTCATCTTTGGGTTCCAGCGCTTAGTCTGGTGTCCGAAATGCACGCCTGCCTCCAATAATTCGGGCACTAATTCTGTTGTATCTGCCATAGAAAAATCGCGCCGGCGAAATGCCGCAGCGGGACGGGGAAGATGCTACACAGCTACGGCAAAGGCAAACACAATGTTAGAAGCAGACGTCTCACGCTCAACTCCGAAGGCTTTCGCGGGCAGGCTGTTCAACATCCAACGTCAAACTAAGGGATCGACAGTCACACCGCTTCGTCCCATTTCATCAGAAGACGAAGAATTTCAACGCGACGCTTTCTCCTCTTTGTCGATGTAGCGCGCGAGCAACCAGCAAAAGTCGGAAAGGCGGTTGAGGTAGCGCAAAATCTCCGGATTGAAATCCTTTTCATCGACAATCAACATCGCGACACGTCGCTCGGCGCGCCGGCACGTTGTTCGCGCAAAATCGAGCGCTGCGGAAACGGTTGTCGCCCCGGGGACCACCCAATCCTGCGGATAAAGCGATTTGTCTTTTTCAAGATCGACAATCACCGCTGTGAGTCGATCCACCATGCTCGCGCTCGTGAGGTGAAATCCATTTTTGACGTAACGATCGAGGTCCTCGCGCGCAGTCGCCAGCTCACCCATCACCAGAATCAAATCCTTTTGCGCCGCGAGAATTTGTTCCGAAACAAACTTGTCGCTACAGATGGATCGCGCGAGACCGAACGCGGCGTTCAGCTCATCGACGCAACCATAGGCATCTACCCGCGGATCGGCCTTCGACACGCGCCGGCCGTACATGAGCGAGGTTTCACCTTTATCGCCGGTTTTGGTTACGATCGACATCAGCAGCAACCGGAGTATTGGGGTGATGGAGTAAGGGAGTAATGGCCTTTCTGGATGCCCATCACTCCATTACCCCACTACTCCATTGGCTTGGGTTATCCGACCGCCGGTTGCGCTTCTGGTTCTTCCACGACCGCTGCGCCGATTGGTTCGCCCTTTTCCACAAGTTTGATCTCGCGGTGCGCGGGGAATCCCGTTCCCGCTGGGATCAAGTGACCCATAATCACGTTCTCTTTGAATCCGCGCAGACGATCGACCCTGCCGAGCGTGGCCGCTTCAGTGAGCACGCGCGTCGTGTCTTGGAAGGATGCCGCTGAAATAAAACTGTCGGTCTCAAGTGAAGCCTTGGTAATGCCGAGGAGCACCGGCGTGGCTTCGGCCGGTTTGCCGCCTTGCTCGACCACGCGCTCGTTCTCCGCTTCAAAGTTGAGCCGATCGACTTGATCGCCCCAGAGCAACGAAGTGTCGCCCGGATCGGTGATTTTCACCTTGCGCAGCATTTGGCGCACGATGATCTCGATGTGTTTGTCGTTAATCTCCACGCCCTGGAGGCGATAGACTTCCTGCACTTCGTTGACCAAATGTTCCTGCAAATCCTGCGGTCCGCAGACTTCGAGAATTTCATGCGGCACCACGGGACCTTCGGTCATTTGCTGGCCTTTCTTCACGAGATCGCCCTTGAAAACGATAATGTGCTTCGTCAACGGAATGAGATGCTCTTCCTCGGAACCAGTTTCCGGATCCTTCAAAATTAAGCGGCGTTTGCCACGAACGGTTCCGCCCATCTCGACGATGCCATCGATCTTCGCGATCTCAGCTGCATCTTTGGGCCGACGAGCTTCGAACAATTCCGCCACGCGCGGCAGGCCGCCCGTAATGTCTTTGGTCTTCGCCACTTTTCGCGGCGTCTTCGCGAGCAATGCGCCAGCGCGAACCTTTTGGCCTTCTTCGACAATGACGTGTGCGCCGGCAGGAATCGAATAACTGGCCACCACTTCCTTTTTGTCGGCGACGATCACGATTTGCGGATGCAAATCTTCCTTGTGCTCGATGATCACCGTGCCCATCAGTCCGGTTGCTTCATCGACATCGCGCTTGATCGTGACGCCCGCGATCATGTCGCGGAATTCAACCTTGCCGCTCTTGTCGGTGAGGATCGGCACGTTGTACGGGTCCCATTGCACAAAGGTCTCGCCTTTCTTGACTGGCGACTCGTCCTTCTTGGAAATGACCGAGCCGATCACGACATTGTAGCGATCGAGTTCGCGGCCCTCGGCGTTGTGCACACTGATCGAGCCGTTCTTGTTCAAAACAATCCAACTGCCGTCGAGCGCTTGTACGGTGCGGAGATCATTGAACCGAATCGTGCCATCGTTCTTGGCCTTGATGATCGGCTGCTTGAAGGTTTGGCTGGCCGTGCCGCCGATGTGGAATGTCCGCATGGTCAACTGCGTTCCTGGCTCGCCAATTGATTGCGCGGCAATGATGCCGACCGCTTCGCCCAGCTTGACAAACTGACCGGTGGCGAGATTGCGCCCGTAACAATGTGCGCAAACTCCGCGGCCACATTCGCAAGTGAGCACCGAGCGAATCTTGAGCTGCTCCACGCCAATACGCTGCAGCTCGGCCGCGATCTTCTCGTCGATGAGCTGATTCGCTTTGACGACCTTTTTCTTTTTCTCCACCGGATCGACCACCGTCTCGCAACTGACCCGTCCAATGATGCGCGTGGCCAGATCGACAACTTCTTCGTCGCCCTCGTAGATCGAGCGCACAACGATGCCGTTGACGGTTCCGCAATCTTCTTCGTTGATAATCACATCCTGTGAAGCATCGACGAGCTTACGCGTGAGATAACCGGAGTCCGCAGTTTTGAGCGCGGTGTCGGCGAGACCTTTGCGCGCGCCGTGGGTGGAGATGAAATACTCCAGCACGCTCAAACCTTCGCGGAAATTTGAAGTGATCGGGCGCTCGATGATTTCGCCGCTCGGCTTCGCCATCAAACCGCGCATGCCGGCGAGCTGACGCACCTGCTGACGATTGCCGCGCGCTCCTGAGTCCACCATTAAGTGGACGGGATTGAGTTCCTTGCGACCCTCGTTGTGTTCGAGGGTCCGGAACAGCACGCTGGAAATTTCATCGCCCGCATGCGTCCAGATGTCGATGATCTTGTTGTAACGCTCGCCATCCGTGATGATGCCTTTGCGATATTGCTGCTCGACTTGGCGGATTTGTTTGTAAGCATTTTCGAGCTCGGTCTGTTTCTCCTTCGGAATGATCATGTCCGAAATTCCGATCGAGATTCCGGCCTTGGTTGCTTCGGCAAACCCAAGCTCCTTCAATTTGTCCAAGGTCGCGACCGTTTCGGCCGGGCCAGCGGTTTGGTAGCAGCGCCAGATGATGTCGCTGAGTTGTTTCTTGCCCGCGGGCTTGTTGAAAAATCCAAGCTGTTTCGGCCAAATCTGATTGAAGATGACCCGGCCTGCCGTTGTCTCGATGATCTTTGCCTCGGCGTTTCCATAAGTCGTTTGCTGGCCGTGATCGGGGTTCTTGATCCGGATGCGGTCGTGCGTCCGAATGCTTCCCTCGGCCATGGCAAATTCCACTTCGATGGCATCGGCAAACAATGAAAGACGGCCGTTGCCATCGCTTCCGCCGGCGCGCCGCGGATTCTGCGTCAGGTAATAACAGCCAAGTGTGATGTCTTGCGATGGCGTTGTAATCGGCTTGCCGCTTGAAGGCGAGAAAATGTTATTCGGCGCGAGCATGAGCATGCGCGCTTCCATTTGCGCTTCCACTGAGAGCGGCACGTGCACGGCCATCTGGTCGCCGTCGAAGTCCGCATTGTAAGCGGTGCAGACGAGCGGATGAATGCGAATCGCCTCCCCTTCGATCAATTGCGGTTCAAACGCCTGGATCGACAAACGATGCAGCGTCGGCGCGCGATTGAGCAACACCGGATGACCTTTGGTGACTTCGTCGAGAATGTCCCAAACTTCCGGCGTCTGGCGCTCGATCATCTTTTTCGCGCTGCGCACAGTGTGCACGTAACCGAGGTCCTTCAGCCGGCGAATAATGAATGGCTCGAAGAGAACCAGCGCCATCTTCTTCGGCAGACCGCATTGATGAAGTTTTAATTCCGGACCGATAACGATGACCGACCGGCCTGAATAATCCACGCGCTTGCCTAACAAGTTCTGACGGAAACGTCCGCCCTTGCCCTTGAGCATGTCGCTGAGAGATTTGAGCGGTCGATTGCCCGCGCCGGTCACCGCGCGACCGTGCCGGCCATTGTCGAACAACGCATCCACTGCTTCCTGCAACATCCGCTTTTCATTGCGGATGATGACGTCCGGCGTTTTGAGCAGCAGCAAATTCTTGAGACGATTATTGCGGTTGATGACGCGACGATACAGATCGTTGAGGTCCGAGGTGGCGAAGCGTCCGCCTTCGAGCGGAACAAGCGGCCGCAAATCCGGCGGGATAACCGGCAACACATCGAGGATCATCCAATCGGGACGCGCATGCGAATTTTGGAAGCCTTGGATGAGCTTGAGCCGCTTGGCCAGTTTCTTGCGAATCTGTTTGCTCTTGGTGGCTCCCATCGCTTTCTCGAGCTCTTTGTTGAGCTTGTTGAGATCGATCTCCGAGAGAAGTTTTTTTACCGCTTCCGCGCCCATGCCGGCCACGAAATCGTCGCCGTATTGCTCCTGCGCTTCACGATATTCAACCTCGTTCAGGAGCTGCGTCTTTTGCAGCGGCGTCTTGCCCGGATCGATGACGATGTAATCCTCATAATAGATGACGCGCTCGAGCTGGCGCGCGCTCATGTCGAGCATGAGGCCGAGGCGCGACGGCATGCATTTGTAAAACCAGATGTGCGAAACCGGTACGGCCAATTCAATATGACCCATGCGTTCGCGGCGAACGCGGGCCAGCGTCACTTCCACGCCGCAACGATCGCAAATGACGCCCTTGTGTTTGATGCGCTTGTATTTTCCGCAGGAGCATTCCCAATCCCGTGTCGGACCGAAAATTCGCTCGCAGAAAAGGCCGCCCTTTTCTGGCTTAAAAGTGCGGTAATTAATTGTCTCCGGGTTTTTAACTTCGCCCTTGCTCCAGGACCGCATCGTGTCGCTCGACGCGACGCCGATGGCCACTTGCTCAAACCCCACGGGGCGCTCTTCGCCCACTAACTCACGCCAGGAATGTTCGTTCATGATTCTTTAAAAATGATGGTTCTAAATTAAGCCACGTTGTCGAAGACACTGCGCGGCGCCTGGCCACCGACTTTGACGTCGAGGCCGAGACTCTGCATTTCTTTTATCAGGACATTGAAAGATTCCGGCGTTCCCGCTTCGAGCGAATTATCACCTTTGACGATTGATTCGTAGATGCGCGTGCGACCTTGAACGTCGTCCGACTTGACGGTGAGCAATTCCTGCAACGTGTAAGCCGCGCCGTAAGCCTCGAGCGCCCAGACTTCCATCTCGCCGAAACGCTGACCGCCGTACTGCGCTTTCCCGCCGAGCGGTTGCTGCGTCACGAGCGAGTAAGGACCGACGGCTCGCGCGTGAATTTTGTCCGCGACGAGGTGGCCAAGCTTCATCATGTAGATGTAGCCGACCACCACTTCCTGATCGAAAGCATCGCCGGTGCGGCCGTCGAACAAACGCGCTTTACCGTTCTCTTGGATCCAACTGAAGCCTTCATTCTTGCGCGCGTCTTTCAGGTATTCGCGGATTTTATTTTCCTTGATGCCATCGAAAACTGGCGTCGCGACCTTGAATCCAAGCGCCTTGGCGGCAACGCCGAGATGGGTTTCCAGGACCTGGCCGACATTCATGCGGCTCGGCACGCCCAGCGGATTGAGCACAATCTCCACCGGCGTTCCATCGGCGAGGAACGGCATGTCTTCTTCCGGAACGATGCGCGCGACCACGCCCTTGTTGCCGTGGCGGCCGGCCATCTTGTCCCCGACACTCAATTTGCGTTTGCTCGCGATATAAACTTTGACCTGCTTGATGATGCCCGGATCGATGTCATCACCGCTCTCCACGCGATCCATGGAGCGTTCGCGTTCGAGATCGAGCTCGGCGAATTTGTGTTCGTACGAGCCGATGATCTCGCGAATCTTGTTGCGGATCGGGCTCGGGTCGATCTCGATGTGGTCGTAAACGTTGGCCAGCTTGCGCAGCAGCGTCTTGGTGATTTTGCGATTGGCCGGGATGATGATTTCGCCGGTCACGGCGTTCACCACATCGAGAGGAATTTTTTCGCCCAGCAAAATATTCGAGAGCGCGTCAGTCAGTTGTTCGGTCAGCTCTTCTTTCTTGCGCTTGTGTTCTTCACTGATCGCTTTCAATTGCCGCTTCGTTTCCGTCGGCGTGAGCTTTTCTCGCGAAACTTCACGACGCGACGAAACTTTTACGTCCATCACGATGCCGTAGGTGCCCGATGGCACAGTCAAGGATGTGTCTTTCACGTCGGCGGCTTTTTCGCCGAAAATCGCGCGGAGCAGGCGCTCTTCCGGCGCAAGTTCGGTCTCGCTCTTGGGCGTGATTTTACCGACGAGAATGTCTCCCGGTTTCACTTCTGCACCAACGCGCACCACGCCATCCGGCCCGAGATTGCGCAACGCTTCTTCGCTGACATTCGGAATATCGCGCGTGATTTCTTCAGGGCCGAGCTTGGTGTCGCGCGCGCCGATTTCAAACTCATCGATATGGATGGAGGTATAGATGTCCTCTTTCACGACCTTCTCCGAGATCATGATCGCGTCTTCGAAGTTGTAGCCGTTCCAAGGCATGAACGCGACGAGCACATTGCGTCCGAGCGCGAGCTCGCCATGATCGGTGTTCGGACCGTCTGCGATGATCTGACCCTTTTTAACGTGCTGGCCCTTCATCACGATCGGCTTCTGATTCACACACGTGCCGGCATTCGAGCGCATGAATTTTCGCAGTTCGTAAACATGAATGCCCGCTTCGAGGTCGGTTTTTAATTTTTTGCGGCTCTCGGGAATGTGACCGTTTTTAGTGACGACAATTTGATCGGCCGTCACCGACGCGACCTTGCCGCTCTCAGTCGCGAGAACGACAGCGTGCGAATCCCGCGCCACTTTCGCTTCCAGCCCGGTGCCTACCAGTGGCGTCTCGGAAACAATGAGCGGTACGCCTTGGCGCTGCATGTTGGAACCCATGAGCGCGCGGTTCGCGTCGTCATGTTCGAGGAACGGAATCAGCCCTGCCGCCACTGACACAAGTTGTTTCGGCGACACGTCCATGTAATGCACTTTCGCCGGATCGACTTCGAGAAAGTCGCCCCGATAACGCACGGAAACCTTCTCACCAGTGAAATGTCCGCGGCCGTCAATCGGCGCATTGGCCTGCGCGACCAGGAAATTTTCTTCGCGATCGCCCGTGAGATAATCAATTTGATCCGTCACGCGGCCTTTCTCGACCTTACGATATGGCGTCTCGATGAAACCGAATTCGTTGATGCGCGCGAAGGTGCTCATCGAGCTGATGAGGCCGATGTTTGGACCCTCCGGCGTCTCGATCGGACAAATGCGGCCGTAGTGTGACGGATGCACGTCACGCACTTCGAATCCTGCGCGATCGCGCGACAATCCGCCAGGGCCGAGCGCAGACAAACGACGTTTATGGGTCAACTCCGCCAGCGGATTGGTTTGATCCATGAACTGCGAAAGCTGCGAACGCCCGAAGAAATCGCGGATGACCGCGCTCAACGCCTTCGGGTTGATCAGCTTTTGCGGCGTCATCCCATCGACGTTGATGTCGAACAACGTCATGCGCTCTTTGACCAGACGCTCGGTGCGCGCGAGACCGACGCGGCATTGGTTGGCGAGCAATTCACCGACCGTGCGCACGCGACGGCTCCCAAGATGATCAATGTCGTCGAGCGTGCCTTCGCCGCGGCGTAGATTGATCAAATACTTGATCGCGGCGATGAAATCTTTGTCCGTCAAAATGCGCTCGCCAAGATCGACGTTGATCCCAAGTTTCTGGTTGATCTTGTAACGGCCAACCCGGCCGAGATCATATTTTTTTGGATCGAAAAAGAGTCGCTTGAGCAAAGCGCGGGCATTGGCAACCGTCGGTGGATCACCTGGCCGGAGGCGCCGGTAAATATCTTTGAGTGCTTCCTCCTGATCATGCGCCGGATCTTTCCTGAGCGCCTTTACCACCGTGTCGTCATGCGAGATATCGATAACGTTAACTTCGCGAATCTTGAGACCCATAATCTGGCGGACCGTTGCCAGAGTGAGCGGCTCGAACGCGCGCGCGACTGTGACTTCACCGTCGCGGACTTCCGCGGTGAGCACTTTGGTGGCGAGCTTTTCTTCGTCGAGTTTCTCGCTCAGCTTGAGATTCTCGATGTTGTAAAAAAGCTTGATGACTTCTTCATCGGAGCCGTAGCCGAGCGCGCGCAGGAAAGTCGTCGCGAGAAATTTCCGGCGGCGTTTGCGGCGATCGAGATAAATGTAAAGAAGATCGGCTGTATCAAATTGCACCTCGATCCAGGAGCCGCGGTCCGGGATGATGCGGAAGCTGTAGAGCACTTTGCCGTTCAGGTGGACGCTCGATTCAAAAGCGATGCCCGGAGAACGGTGCAGTTGGCTCACCACCACGCGCTCGGCACCGTTGATCACGAAGGTGCCTTGCGCCGTCATGAGCGGGATTTCGCCCATATAAACTTTCTCTTCCTTGGTTCCCTTCTCCTCGCGGAGTTGAAAGGTGACGTGCAGCGGTGCGCTATAAGTCTGGCCTTCTCGCTGCGCTTCCAGCGCGCTCAGCTTCGGCTCGCCAATGTCATAATGGCTGAAATCGAGGACCGCTTTTTCGTCGTAGCTCTCAATCGGGAAAACCTCCCTGAAAACCGCCTGCAGGCCATAGTTCCTCCGTTTGGAGAACGGGACATCTTTCTGGAGGAAATCGACGTAGGAATTGAGTTGGACTTCGATCAGGTTAGGCGGCTCAATGCCTTCTTTGATGGTTCCGAAGTAAATACGTTCCGGCATAATCACTAGACCATGGGTTCAGCCTCGCACCGGCCCCAATAAATAGCGGCCGTGGCGGGAAAGCGTTCTACGGGGTCAACGGCGAACGAGGGGCGCAAAAATAGCAGCAAAACGGCGGCGTGTCAAATTGACCTCCACCGTTTTGTTGCCAGTCCTTGTTTTGCCGCCGAGCCCGGGTTAAAAATAAGTCTGACTACTTCTAACGAAATACCACATTAAACAAAAACAGCCATCGCGCAAGTTATTTTTGTGCGACGGTCGCTCAAAACGAGCTTACTTGATTTCGACTTTCGCGCCAGCCGCTTCGATCTTTTTCTTGATCTCTTCGGCCTCCGCTTTGGTCACGCCTTCCTTGATTGTTTTTGGCGCCCCTTCAACAAGTGCCTTCGCTTCGGCCAATCCGAGCCCGGGCACAGCGCCGCGCACCTCCTTGATGACACCGATCTTGTTTGCGCCCATCTCTTTCAAGATTACCTCGTAAGCGCTTTTTTCTTCGGCCGGCGCCGCCGCCGCGCCGCCACCAGGCGCCCCCCCCGCGGCAGGGCCAGCGGCCACCGCCACCGGAGCTGCTGCGCTTACGCCCCACTTTTCTTCCAACTGTTTCACCAAACCAGCAATCTCGAGCACGGAAAGCCCGCTGAGTTGCTCCACCAATTTATCTGTATCTGCCATTTTATTTTCCTCCAATTGCCGCGCACGAAAGCCTTCGCGCAATTAAGGCCGATAGCCATCGACCCGGACAGTTTTTACTGCTCGACGCGCCGTCGCGCGTGTCGAAAATTTTTCTCTTATGTCGCCGCGGCCCCCGGTTTTCCTTCCTTTTCTGCTCTTGCCTTCAACAGCCTTGCCAACGCGGAAGCCGGTTCGTTCAGCAATCGCACCAGTTTGGTCGCAGGTGACAACAACAATCCGAGCAATTGAGCGAGCAACACTTCGCGCGATGGCAAATCCGCCAGTGTTTCCACCTCGCTCGTCGATAGCATCGCTCGATCGACAAAGCCAATCTTGAGCGCCGCGATTTTAAATTCAGCCGCAAATGTTTTCAAAATCTTCG
>Ga0209154_1001210_pt1 | contig 15307 bp, 9 predicted proteins | sample GraSoiAngelo_121_FD_185878 | JGI IMG/M metagenome (GOLD analysis project Ga0209154, IMG submission 185878) | Grasslands soil microbial communities from the Angelo Coastal Reserve, California, USA - 14_0919_12_20cm (SPAdes) (version 2) | ecosystem: Environmental > Terrestrial > Soil > Grasslands ... | reverse complement strand
TGCGGGGCTCGATGCGCCCGAGGAACAAGAGCCGCGGATGGTCGGTGAGGGCGTCCGTAGGCCGGCGCCCGTTGGGCTTGAAGAAGGTCGTGTCCACGCCGTTCGGGATGATGTCCCACTGGAGGTCGAAATAGCGTGCGTTTGCCTCGACGACGGGCTGACTCACCGCAATCGTCGCGGCGTGGCGGTCGAGGATCTTCTGGAACGGGCGCCGGAACACCCGGCAGCCGAGCGAGCGCGCGAACCACGAATGAAAGGTGGCGACCACGGGAATCCCGGCCCGCCATGCCGCGAACGGGGCCACGAGCCCCAACGTGGGGGCCAGGCCGCCGTGGACGTGCACGAGGTCGTAGCGCCCTGCGCGGAACAGCTGCTCCAGCCGCCGACGCAGCCGCCATCCGGTGGTGATGCGCGACACGCCGCCGTTCGCATAGATCACCCGGCTCGTGCCCACCCGGCGCACGAACGGAGCGTCGCGATAGTCGCCCATGTGCGAGGTGACGACCGTGGCGGTGTGGCCCCAGGCGTTGAGCTGCAGGGCGAGATTGTGCACGTGCTCGGGGATCCCCCCGAGCTGGGGATAGTAGTCCTCGGCGACCAGGGCGATGCGCATGACGAACCTGTCAGGCGAGTGGTGGACGGGCGAACGGCTTCGTCACTGTGACCCCGGAGCGCGCGCCGCGGTCACGCTCGCCGCGAGCCGGGTGACGGCGGCGAGCACCGCCCGGGGCTGCTCTTCATAGATGAAATGGCCGGCCCCGGGCACCGAATCGAGGGCAAACGAGCGCAGCGTGTGCTCCAGCAGTCGCACTTCTTGATCGCCGACGTCGCCGTCGTGGCGCGCCCCGCCCACGATCAGCCGCACGGGGCAGCGCAGCTCGGCCAGGTGGGGCGCGAGCTTTTCCGGCTCGTGGGCGTCGCCCATGGCCAGATAGGCCCTGAGCGTGGCGTCGAGATCGCGCGCCGCCCCCGCCGTATACCCCTGGACCACGTCGTCGGTGACCCAGGTGGCGTCGCCCGACGAGTCGATCAGCAAGCCGCGGATCTTGCGCCGGATCAGCCGGATCCCGCCGAACAGCTTGATCCAGGGCGCGAACCGCAGCGCGCGCTTGAACGCCGGCGTGAGCGCGCTCTCGGTCGGCCCCCCCTCGATCGACACCACGCCCCGGACCAGGTCGGGGCGGTGGTAGGCGAGGCGGAACGCCTCGGACCCTCCGATCGAATGGGCGACGAGCAGGACGCCCCGCACCCGCAAGGAATCGAGCACCGCGGCGATGCGGCCGGCCTGAGCCGTGAGCGAGTAGTTGGCCTTGCGGGGACGACTCGACGAGCCGATGCCGAGCGGCTCGACCACCACGGCGCGATAGCCGGCCGCGGTGAGCAGAGGAACGAGCTTGCGGAACCCGAACGCGGATCCAAACAGGCCCGGGACGAGCACCACGGGCGCTCCCGCGGCCCTGCCGGCCACCTCCACCGCGAGCGATTCGGCGGGGGCGACGGCGACCTTGAACACCCCGGTGGTCGACGCGCTGTCGCTGAGCAGCAGAACCGCGAGCAACCACACGTGCCCGTGATCTCCTCGGGAAAACGTCGCAGGTGAGTGAGCCGCACGCCAACGGCCGCAGGGAGACCCGCTGGAACGGGCCCGCGTCACGCCCGGCGACTTGAATATTAATGGATCGTGCGAGCCCGCTGCGCACCCCGCTGGGAAACGCTCGGGGCGCGCAGCGGTGGGGGATTGCTACTGCTTGACCGCCATGACCGCCGCCAGGGCGTCCAGGTAGCCGGCGCCCACCTCCCATTCGGCGAACGTCGGCAGCGGGCGCGCCGTCTGGGTGATCGCGGCGGCGACCTGGTCGGGAGTGAGCGTGCCCCCGGCCGCCTCCTGCAGCAGCGCCACGACACCCGCGACGTGCGGCGTCGCCATCGACGTGCCGGATGCGCAGGTGTAGTACGGCAAGTTCGCCTGGCTGATGGCGCAGCTGCTGGTAAGATCGAAGTCATGGGGCGCGTCGGCGGCGTTGAGCACCGTGCCGGTGGACGCGCGGGTCGAGACGATGTGCACGCCGGGCGCGGTGATGTCGGGGTGGTACAGCTTGTCGCTGGGAATGCCGCGCGAGGAGAAGTCGGCGAGGATCGGCGCGCGGTTCTGACCGGTCGGGTCGTCGCAGTGGATGGCCGAGTTGGTCGGATCGGGCGTGACGAGCTTGCACCCCGCGGCCACGCCGATCACCCAGGGCGCGACGCTGTACGGGTTGAGCGTGTTCTGATCGGGCCCGTCGTTGCCGGCGGCGAAGACGACCGTGATCCCGTGGTTGTGCACCGTCTTCGACGCCTTGTTGATGGGATCCTTGGGATCGAACGCGCCGCTCGTGCCCCACGAGTTGTTCACGGCCTTGATGTTGTAGGCCGCCTGATGGTCCAGGATGTAGTCGAACCCCGCGAGCGCGAAGAAGATGAAGAGGACGTCGCCCGTGCTAATGCCGACCAGATGCGCGCCCGGCGCGACGCCGGTGTAGTAGCCGCCCGAGGCGGTCCCGAGGCCCGCGGTGATGCCGGCGACATGGGACCCGTGCCCCACCGACGTCTCGCTGTTAGGAAGGTTCTCGGCAAAGATGTCCACGCCCTGCTTGAGCGGCTTCGGGGCGGATTTTCCGAACGTGACGACGTCACTCAGGTTGACGATGACCTTCACATTCTGGACGGTGTGGCTGGGGTAGACGAGGTCGGGGTTATAGAGCCCGTCGATCCCCGAATCGAGGATCGCGATCCCCATCCCTTTTCCGGTGATCCCCATCGCGTGCACGGCGTCGGCACGGATCGTCGGCACGCTTTCGTGCAGCATCAGGGCATAGAGGCCGCCGCCATGGCCGTAGTACTGCAGCCGGCGGTTCAGGTATACGCCCTCGACGCCGGGCAACGCCGCAATCGCGCCGATCTGCGCGGGCGTCGCGACGCCCGCCACCAGCTCGAGATGCTTGAACTGCACCACCCCGGCGCCGAGGTTCAGCATCGCGCCGGTGACGGCGTCGCGCGTGGTGACTGTCTCGTCGTAGTTGACGATGATCTCGAGCGTGGCGGTGGGCGCCGCGCCGGCGAGCGCCGCTGCCAGAGCCGGGTCGAGCACGCTGGCCTGCAAGCGCGGAGAGGCGGGACGGGCGGGGGCGGCGACCTCGCGCGGCGCCTCGCAAGCGGTCGCGAGCAGCAGGGATGCGGCGAGAAGAAGTCGTCTCATGGGACCTCCACGGCGACGTTGGAGGAGCGCAACAGTGGGAATCGTACCACCCCATGGCGGCAAAACCGATGCCGATAGTCGACGTGGAGGCAGGGCAGCAGGGGATGTGGCAACGATGCCACGGGGCTGTCCAGGAGCTGTCAAGGTTCGGCGAGTCCTCTTGTGACCCCCTCAACGGCCGCGCATGTTCGGCCTCCTCAGGATACGCTCCCGACCCCCGGTCGCCCGCCGTCAGCGTTCATCCTTAGCACTTCGACATCGGAGGCGACCATGCAAAGTCTCAGGCACGCGTGCGTGCGTGCGGCCCTGACGACGGTGTTCGCGTCCGGCAGCTGGTATGCCGGCGCCGCGGCGCAGGACCCCCGGTCCGCGCTCGATCCCATCACGAGCGCGGTGATCGAGCATCCGATCACGACATCCTCGGGCGTCGCCCGGGACCATTTTCTCCGCGGTCAGCGGGAGCTCGATCTGGCGCGGTTCATCGACGCGAACGCGCATTTCAAGGAGGCCGTGGCGGCGGATCCAGACTTCGCCTTCGGCTACCTGAATGTCGCGAACACGGCCAACTCGCTGGCGGAGTTCAAGAGCAATCTGGCGCTCGCCGAGCAGCATGCCGCGGGGGCGTCCGAGGCCGAGCGGCTCCAGATCCAGATGGTGCGCAAGGGATTCGACCAGGACCTGGCCGGCCAGCTCGCCCTGGGGCAGCAGCTGGTTCAGAAATATCCCGGCAGCCCGCGCGCCTGGCTCGCCCTGGCAGGCGTTCAGGGTGGGTTGAACCGGAACGAGGAGGCCCGGGCGTCAATCGCGAAAGCCCTGGCGCTCGCCCCCCGCATGTTCGTCGCGCACACGACCCTCGGTCTCTCGTACGTGTTTGGTGAGCCACGCGACTTCGACAAGGCGCTGCAGCACGTGCAGCAGGCGGAGACCCTCGCGCCCGACGAGCCTGGAGCGCACACGCTCCTGGGAGACGTCTACCGGGCGCAACGACACCTGGAGCAGGCGCGCGACGAGTACACGCGGGGCCACCAGTTGAACCGGCGGGACGCGATCCTGCTCGTGAAACGCGGCCACGCCAACACGCTGCTGAGCGACTACACAGCGGCACGCGCCGACTACGACTCGGCCATCGCCGTGGGCCGCGCCAATGAGAAGGCGGCCTACGCTCCGTTCCGGGCGTATGTCAGCGCGTATGCTGGCGAACCGGGCGCCGCCATCGACGAGCTCAATCGGCTGGTCGCGTCGGTGGATGGCATGGGCGTCCCGGACCCGAAAGCGGCGAAGGTCGCCGCGTTGAGCAACGTCGCCGTGATCGCGATTCATACTCGCAACCAGCCGGCGGCGGAGCAGGCGCTCAAGCGGCTCGGGCCAGTGCTGAGGCAGCAAGCCGACGAGGCGGCGAATCCCGCGTTCCGTCGGGGCCAGGACGCGACCATGGCCTACCTCGACGGGTGGTGGGCGGCGCGGCGAGGGGATTACGGGTCGGCGCAGCGTCAGGCGGACCGCATCGCGCAGCTCCTGGCACCGGACGCGAACCCGCGCAAGCTCGAGCCGATGCACCAGCTCGAGGGGTTCATCGCGCTGTATCAGGGCAAGTACGGCGAGGCGGCCGCGCACCTGCGCCAGGGCAACTTGCTCGACCCCTACATCAAGTATCAGCTCGCGGTCGCGACCGAGGGCGCGGGCAATGTCCCGCAGGCCAAGCAGCTGTACCGCGAAGTCGCGGAGTACAATTTCAACGTTGTGGGGTTCGCCCTGGTGCGCAAAGACGCGCAGCAGAAGGCGGGCGCGAGCACGCCCTAGGGCCCCGTCACGCCGGCTTGCCGAGCGCTGCCCGCAGCTCGGCGAGCCGGGCGCCGATCGCTTCCGGCGGGACGGCGACCAGATCGGGCGGCAGCAGTCGGCGACTGGTGCATTCGAACGCCGCGATGAGGCGCTGGTACTCGAGCTCGAGCGGATAGGACGGCGGCTGGAAATCGTGGATCAGCTCGCGCAAGAGCGTCGCACTCAGGATCGTCTGGCCCGCCGCCGCCAGACGCCGGCTGCCGCGCACCAGAATCGCTTCGAGATCGGCGGCGGAGAGCGCTTCGCGGCTCGACCCCGGGCTCGAGCGCGATGCCCAGCCGTTCCCGCAGTAGGTCGAATACCTTCACCCGCTCGGCGACCGTCGCGGGCGGGAACAGCGCCAGATGCTCCTCGGCCCGTCCTTGACGCTTCAGGTCCACGGGCACGAGGTCCGGTCTGCTGGTCATCAGGAACCAGATCACCTTGCCGCGGCGGCGCGTGTCGCCCATGAAGGCCGCGAGCGAGGCGAACACGCGCTCGGAAACACCGGAGTCCGCTCCGCCCGTTTCGCGCGTGCCGAGCGCCGCGTCGGCTTCGTCCACCACCACGGCGACCGGGCCGATCGCGTCGAGCAGCGCCAGGACGCGCTCCAGGTTTGCTTCGGTCTGCCCCTGCCACTTGGAGCGGAAGTTCAAGAGCTCGACGACCGGGATCCCGATCTCCTTCGCGAAGCACTGCACGATGAAGCTCTTGCCGGTCCCCACCGGTCCGCAGATCAGATAGCCCATCGGCACCACGTCGAGCCGTCCCTGCGACAGCGCCCGCGCCGTCTCGCGCAGCTGCGCCTTCGCTCCCTCGTGCCCGGCGACCGCGTCGAGGCCGAGGTTGCTGGTCATGAACGTGAGCAGGCCGCCGCTCGCCTCCTCGATCAGCCGCTTCTTTTCGCGGGTGAGCGCGTCCTGATCGAGCGGGGCGCCGCCCGCTTCGGCTTCGGCGAGCAGGCTCTCGAGGTGGAGACGGGTGAGACCCGCGGTGAGGATCGCGACGCGGCGCGCGTCCACGACGGCGAACGTCTCGGGACGACTGCCGCGCCCCGCGAGGTACGCATAGCGCTCGTGCTCGTCCGGCACCGGGACCGTGATCTCGAACGTGCGGGCATCGCTCACCAGGGCGGCCGAGAGCGTGGCCGTCGTCTCCGCGAGCAGGCAGAACGTCACACTGCGCTGCAGGAACAGCGGCTCGCTCGCCCAGCGGCGCAACGCGACGATCGCGCCGCGATCCTCCGCCGGGAGCTGCCCCGGCTCGCCGGCGGGCGCCACCGTTTCTCCGTAGTCGATGATGACGGCGGCGGAGAAGCGCGGATTCCCGGCGAGCTGGTAACGGAGGTACGTCTCGATCAACTGCAGCGCGCGGTCGGGATCGCGCGGTTGCACCTGCGCCAGGTTGGTCCCGCCGAGCTTGTCGTACGCTTTCAGCACCACCTTGAAGTCGTTCTCGACGTCCCGGTCCGAGAACCCGATCCCCGCGCCGCGGTCGTAGGTGACGATCGCCGAGCGGTCGTTCAAGATCACCTGGGCGAGGCAGTCGCCGATCGTGCCGAAGCGGCGGGCGCCGAGGGCGTGGAGGTCCCGCACGCCGGGCCCGCTCAGGATGAAAAAGTCGATGCCGCGCTGCCGAATGCGCCGCTGCAGCGTCTTGGCCCAGGCCGGAAGCGACGGCTGGTCGCTCATGGCGCCGAGACTAGCACGGCGCCTGAGACTCTGTCAACGACTCGCAACGAACCACCTATCCGACATCACGAACAGGCCATATTTTCGCCGTGCCATGCCGCGTGACTCCATCTTGGCGATTGGGGTGAGCGCGCTCCCCTGCAGTCTCGCCGCCGCGCAACGGTGTCGAGGTTTCGGGTACGTGTTGATACTCTGCGCCCTCACGCTCGCGGCTGCTCCGCTCAGCGGGCAATCCACGGCACCGAGATCGGGTCCCCTCGACGCACGTCTCCTTTCCGCACTGGTGTGGCGCAATGTCGGTCCGTTCCGCGGGGGACGGATCTCCGCCGTGTCGGGCGTGATTGGACAGCCCGGCGTGTTCTACGTCGGCACCCCGAACGGCGGCGTCTGGAAGACGACGAGCGCGGGAGCAACGTGGTATCCGATCTTCGATTCCGTCAGGAGCGTTTCGTCCATCGGCGCCATCGAGGTGGCACCGTCGGACCCCAACGTGATTTATGTCGGGTCGGGTGACCTCAACTCCTTCTTTGAGGGGCTGGGCGACGGGATGTACAAATCGTCAGACGCGGGGCACACCTGGCGTCGGATCGGCCTCGAGGGCACACAGCAGATCACGTCCATCCTGGTTCACCCGCGCGACCCAAACCTCGTCCTGGTCGGCGCGCTGGGGAACTTCTTCCAGACCCGGAGCGACGCGCGTGGCGTCTTCCGCTCTACCGACGGCGGAGCGACCTGGGTCAAGACGCTGTACATCGACGCAAAGACCGGCATCGGAACGCTGGCGCGCGCGGCGGACGCGCCTGACGTCATTTTCGCCGCAACGAGGTTCCGCTACTTCCCACTGGGTGCCGGCAACTCACCCAACGCGGACACGGCGCAGACGCGTTCGCGTCTCTACAAGTCCACGGACGGCGGCCTCACGTGGCGCGAGATCTTGGGCGGCGGCTTACCGTCTCTCACGGGTCGTGTGTCCATCGCCGTAGGGATCGGGACCCCCGCGCAGCGCGTCTATGTCATCGGCGACTTCGGGCTGTACCGCTCCAACGCCCAGGGCGGCTACAATAGCGGCGTGTTCGTCGACCCGAAGAATCCCGACATCGTTTACACGTTCCATGTGACGGCATACAAGTCCATCGACGGTGGCAACAGCTTCACCGCATTCAAGGGCGGCCCGCCCGGCGGCGACGATCCGCAGGTGATGTGGATCGACCCCACCGACGGCAAGCGCATGCTCATGGGCTACGACCAGGGCGCGATCGTCTCGTTCGATGGCGGCGACACCTGGAGCTCGTGGTACAATCAGTCCACGGAGCAGGTCTACCACATCGCCACCGACAACTCCTTTCCCTATTGGATCTATGCGACCCAGCAGGACGCGGGCGCGATCGCGACCAACAGTCGCGGCAATCTGGGGACGATCACGCCCATCGACTGGAAGCCCGTGCCGGGCTGGGAGTGGGGCACGATTCTGCCGGATCCGCGCAATCCCAACGTGGTCTACTCGAGCGGGCTCAGCATCTCGAAGATCACGTACCCCGGCGGCGAATGGATCAACGTCGGGCCGGAGCAGGACCCGTCGCTCAAACTGCGCGTGACACTCAACCTACCCATCCTCTTTGCAACGTGGCACGGGAGGCGCGAGCTGCTCGCTGGCTATCAGTATGTCATGGCGACTGCCGACGGAGGCGCGACCTGGTCGAAGCTGAGCCCCGATCTCACCACGCCTCATCCCGGAGTGCCCGTGCTCACCGCAAAGCGGGTCCCAGTGCGTGATTCGACCGCGCCACCCCGCCGCTTGGCCATTTGGTCGATCGCGGCATCGGCCGTGACGCCCGGCGTGATCTGGATCGGGACCACGAACGGCCTGGTCCAGGTATCGCGTGATCATGGCAGGTCATGGACTGACGTTACGAACCCGGGCACCGCGATCGGTGTACGCCCGATGTTCCCGACGGTCGAGGCATCCCCCTTCGACGCGAGCACCGCGTACGTCGCGCTCGACGCGCACTATCGCGGCGACTTCGACCCGTACATCTACCGCACGCGTGACTATGGGAAAACGTGGACAAAGATCGTCACGGGATTGCCGGCCACCGTGACCGGCGGCGCGTTCGTGCACGTCGTGCGCGCGGACCCCAAACGACGCGGGCTCCTGTTCGCAGGTACCGAGACCGGCGTGTACGTCTCGTTCGACGACGGCGATCACTGGCAATCGCTGATGGGCAACCTGCCCACCACGGTCGTCAGCGACCTCGCCATCCATGACAATGACTTGATCGTCGGCACGTATGGTCGCGGGATCTGGATACTCGACGACTGCGCGGTGTTGCGGCAACTCGACAATGGGCTGGCAACTCGTCTCTTCAAGCCGAGCGATGCGGTGCGCGTGCGGCGCAACGTGAACTACAACACACCGTTCCCGAAGGAGGTGCCGCAGGCACCGAATCCGCCGGAGGGAGCAATCATCTACTATTCGCTCGCTATCAAACCGTCGGCCGACATTGCGATCGATGTGCTCGATGCGAGAGGCCACGTCGTGCGCCACCTGACGAGCGCTGCTCCCGCGGCCGTGCGCGAAGCGGAGCGGGCGCCGATGGAAAGGTTCTGGCTCGCTCAGCCGAGCGCGCTGCCCGCGAATATCGGGCTCAATCGTGCCACGTGGGACCTGCGATACGACCCGCCGCCCGCCTTCGCGCACAGCTTCGTCTTCAACGGCAATCCCGGTTCGACGCCGCCGGCACCTGAAGGACCCCTGGCCATGCCGGGCGTTTACCGCGTTCGGCTCACCGTCGACGGCAACCAGTACCCGCAGACCATCACCGTACGCCCCGATCCACGCTCACACGTCAGTCCGGCGGCGCTCGCGGCGCAGCACTCCCTGCTCATGCGGTTGAACTCCGGGCTCCAGGCGACGTGGGATGACTTCAGGCCCGTGGCCGCACTGCGGGTTGCCGTCGCGAAGATCGCCCCGGGCGACACGATATCCGAAGTAGGGAAGGCCGCGAAGCAGCTCGTGACAACGTTGGATTCCATTGCCGGCGATTCACTGAAGGACGCGCGCGAGGTCTGGGATGCGCGGCCGGCGGCATGGAGCTTCGTGGATCTCAACAGCGAATTCGGGCTGGAGCTGGATTTGCAGGACAACGCCGACCACGCGCCAACACAATCCGCGCTGGCCGCGGCACGCCAGAGCTGCGCTGAGCTAGGGAAGGTTGTCGGCCGTTGGCAGCAGACCGTGCAACGGGACGTGCCGGCATTCAACCAGCTGCTGGCGCGCCATGGCATGACGGCACTCGCGATCCCGCCGGCAGGAGGGAAGCGCTGTGCTTCATAAACAACAACATCGCATGGGCCTGAGGGTCATGCGGGTCAAGACCGACGTCGTTCTCCTTCTGCTGTGTCTCTCGGTGCCGTGTTTCGGCCAGGTGAAGGTGCCCGATACGCCTGCCGGACGGAAGCTTTCCGCGTGGCTGGAGGTTTTCAATCGCGGCGATCGCGCAGCGTTCCAGGAGTTTCTCGAACAGAACTATCCCTCAAGAAGGCAGGACGCAGACCAGGTGATGGCGTTTCGAGAGATGACGGGTGGCTTCGACTTGAAGAACGTGGAGCCATCAACGCCAGACACGCAGCTGGCTCTGCTGCAGGAACGGAACTCCGATCAATTCGCTCGACTCACTCTGGAAGTTGAAAGCGCCGAGCCCCACAAGATCGTCAGTATTGGTCTCATGGCGATTCCACGGCCACCCGAGTTCCCGCTCCCGCACCTACGCGAGAGTGAATTGGTTGCGACCGTGCGAGCAAAGCTGGAACAGGATGCTGCTGCGGGCCGCTTTGCCGGCACCGTCCTGATCGCCAGGAACGGCAAGCCGGTCCTGGCCGAGGCGTACGGTCTGAGCGATCGCGAACACCGGACGCCGAACACGCTGCGGACGCGTTTTCGCATCGGCTCCATGAACAAGATGTTTACCGCGACTGGGGCGCTGCAGCTGGTGCAGGCAGGCAAGCTCGGGCTCAACGATCCATTGGGAAAGTACGTGACCGATTACCCCAACAAAGACCTCGCCGCGAAAGTGACCGTCTATCACCTTCTGACCCACACCGGCGGCACGGGAGACATTTTTGGACCCGAGTTCTCGGCACACCGCCTGGAGCTGCGCACCCTCGACGATTATGTGAAGCTGTACGGCAGCCGCCCGCTCAGGTTCGAGCCGGGCAGCAAGTGGGAGTACAGCAATTACGGATTTATTCTGCTCGGCGTCATCATCGAAAAAGTGAGCGGCCAAAGCTATTACGACTATGTGCGAGACCACGTCTACAACCCGGCCGGTATGACCGCGAGCGGCTCGGAGCCCGAAGATCAGACGGTGGGCGATCGCAGTGTGGGATACACGAGGATGGGTGGAGGTGCGGAGCATCCGAACGGGGAGACGCTGCCGTACCGCGGCACTTCGGCGGGCGGGGGCTACTCCACGGTGGAAGATCTGCTGAAATTCGCGAATGCGCTGGAAGCACACCAGCTGATCGACGCGCGTTATGCGGAAATGCTGACGACGGGTAAGGTCGATACCCCGGGGGGCGGCCGCTATGCCTTCGGTTTCGACGATCACACGGCCAACGGCATCCGCTGTTTTGGTCATGGCGGAGGCGCGCCGGGGATGAATGGCGAACTCGAGATCTGCCCAACCGCCGGCTACGTTGTGGCCGTGCTCGCGAACCTCGACCCCCCTGCAGCCGGCCGCATCTCCCAGTTCATTACAAACCGGCTGCCGGAGAAGTGACCTGTCAGCTCACTGCACCACAAGCACGGGGACCGAGCTCGAAACTCCTGTCCCGTCGCCGAGCGCGCCACGGAAATTGTCGCCCCAGCAAAAGGCGAGGCGGGTCGTGGTCAAGCCGCAGGTATGCGAGGACCCGCCGCTCACCGCTCGGAAAGTGAGGGCGGCCGCGACCCGCACCGGGCTAGTTCGCTGGGTGGTGGTCCCGTCGCCCAGCTGGCCATAGCCGTTATCGCCCCAGCAGTACACGGCGCCGCTGGTCGTCACGCCGCAGGCGTGGGTACCCCCTACACTCACGGCGGCGAAGCTCAGCCCGCCCGCAACCGACACCGGCAAGGAGCTACAAGCAACATTGCCAAAAGAAGGGTCCTGGCACGTTTCAGGACCTGTCGTCGTCCCGATGCCGAGCTGGCCGTATGTGTTCCAGCCCCAGCAGTACGCCGCGCCACTGGCGGTTACGCCGCACGTGTCTGAGCCCCCAGCGCTCACCGTGGTGAAGCTGAGTCCGCCCGCAACGACGACAGGAATCGCCCGGCTAGTCGTAGTGCCGTCACCGAGCTGACCAGTGTTGTTGTCGCCCCAACAGTACGCCACGCCGCCGGCTGTCACTCCGCACGTGTGCGGGCCCCCGGCACTTGCGGCGCTGATCGAGGCGAATCTGGCGCCACCTGCGACCGGCACGGGCGAGGTTCGTTCCGTGTACGTACTGTCGCCGAGCTCTCCGAAGGTGTTGTCGCCCCAGCAGTAGGCCGCACCACCCGTAGTGAGACCGCAGCTGTAATTGTCCCCTCCTGTTGTCGCGGCGAAGGTAAGCCCACCCTGGACAGGTACTGGGCTCGTCCGCTCGGTCGTGGTGCCGTCGCCAAGCTCGCCGTAACCATTGACGCCCCAGCAGTAGGCCGCGCCGCTGGTCATCACGCCGCAGGCGTGCCCACCCCCGGCGCCTATTGCTGCGAAGGTGAGCGCGCCGGTCACAAGCACTGGGCGCGTCTGGTCGCTCGTTGTTCCGTCGCCGAGCTCACCCTGCCCGTTCTGACCCCAGCAATACGCCACAGCGTTGGTCCTCAGGCCGCAACTGAAATAGATCGCGGCGCTGACCTCGGCGAACGGAGCCGACCCGCTAGGACCCGTTCCCCCACCACAGGCCGCTCCCGCGGCTACGAGCAGGATGAGAAAGACGGAGAACGATGCGCACGGGCGGGGCCTTGAGGCGCTCACAGGGACCTCGATGAACTCCGAAATAGCATACGCATTTCTGATCACGGCGAAACGCGCAAATGCAGTGGCCAGGGGCAGAATCGAACTGCCGACACGCGGATTTTCAGTCCGCTGCTCTACCAACTGAGCTACCTGGCCGGACGATGCAGCAGAAGAACTTAGCGGACCGACTGGGGCGGTGGGAGTGCTAAACCGGTCGACCCCAGTGCGCGTGGTGCAGTGACGGGACGGTCACGCTGTAGTGGTGGGGCGTGCCGGTACCGCCTGAAAGGGAGTCGACTGAGCGCTCCCAACGTTCCCGAGCTTGACATGCCACGGAGCCGACTGTCGTATTGAGGAGTTGACGGAGTACAAGCGAGGAGACGCCCATGTTGCGGCTGGCGCTGGTCCTGCTACTCACTCGCAGCCGCGTGCTGCTCGTTGTCTTGTCGGCCGCGCTCGGCCTCGTGGCCGGGGCCTGTATCTTCCACAGCGTGCGGGTCGAGGCGATTGGGTCGAACGCTGACTCTCTCGCCATTCAGACGCCGGTCAAGGCCCACCTCCGGGACGGCTCCACAGTATTGTACCAGGCGGGGGTCCTTCTCGCCCGCGACACGCTCCGGGGGCCAGGGGTGCGGTACGGCTTAACGCTCCGCGATTCGGCCGCCGTGTCGGTCGTGCCGCTCGACAGCGTCGTCGCGATGGAGTCCTTCCAGAGGGCCACGGACGGGGTGCCAACCGTCATCGTATCCACCCTTGCGACGGCGGCCGGACTGGTGGCGGCCGGAGTGCTCGCCGTCGTGATCGCTTGCTCAAACAGCGATTGTTTCGGCAACTGTCCGACCGTCTACGCCGACAGCGCTGGCACGACGGCGCTCCAAGCCGAGGGCTTCTCCTACACGCTCGGCCCGGCGTTCGAGGCGCGTGACGTCGACCGTCTCGGGATCCGCCCGGGCCGGGACGGCCGGATCCGGCTGGAAGTGCGCAACGAGGCGCTCGAAACTGAATACGTCAACCGTCTCGAGCTGCTGGAGGTCCGCCACGCCGCCGACGAGACCGCACTCCCGGACCCGGACGGCGCTGCGCTGGCCGTGCGCGACCTCGTCCCCGCCACCGCGATCGCCGACGCCATGGGCCGTGACCTCCATCTCCTCCTTGCCCGGCCCGACGGTGCGGCGTTCCGGACCGATGCGCGGACCCTGGGAGAAGCGTCGCCCGCCCATTTGGACGACGCCATCTACCTCGTCGCCCCGGCGCCAGCAGGCGGCGACAGCGTTGCGTTGGTCCTCCGATTGAAGAACAGTCTGCTCGCAACGCTCTTGTACTCGGAAGTTATCCTGGGCAATCGTGGCGCCCGATCGCTCGACTGGGTCGGCCGCGACCTGGACGGCGGGGCGCCCGCGCTGGCGCGCTGGCAGGAGCAACGGATGGGCATGCGCATAGCCATCTGGGACGGCCGCCGCTACCGCGAGACCGCGCGCATTCGGGACTCCGGGCCGCACGCTTGGAATGACGTGGCGGTTCTCATTCCCGTGCTTCAGCCAGACAGCGTTCGCGTTCGGCTGTCCTTTCCGGCGGACAACTGGCGGATCGACCGGATCGCGATCGCGATGCGAGCGCGCCGCCCGGTCGTCCGAACGCTCGACTTTGGCCAGCTGCTCGATGGCGAGGGTCGCCGCGACTCCACCGCGCTCGAGAGTGTGCGACTCCCCGATCAGCGATACCTCCGGACCTCGCCTGGCGAGCGCTTTACCGTCGTCGCCGAGGTGGGGACCGCAGCGGCGGAGCCGGCGCGGACCTTCCTGATCGCCACCCAGGGCTACTACGAGCCCTGGATCGGCCACGATGGGCTCAGAGCTGCGCGCGATACGGGCGCCGTGGAGTCCCTTGACGCATACCTCCTGAAGGCGCTCCGGAAATGGGGCACGGTGCGGGAGGCTCGTGAGCGTGCGTTCGCCACCCACGCGGCCGACCTCGGGAAATTGACGGTCCGATGAGACGATGCTGGGTGTGGGGACCTATGCTCGCTACGCTCGGGTGCCACATAGGTGGGAGGGTCGATCGATTCGCCCCGGCGAACGGACCCGAAGGGGTGGCGGTCGCGCTCGAGCTGCGGCGGGGTGGAAGGGCGCAGGGGGAACTCCTCGCTGTGCAGGACACGGCGCTTGTGGTCCTGGCCCAGGATACGGTGACGCTGGTTCCCTACGGCGCCCTCGAGACCGGGGAGTTCTCCCAGGTGGGTGAACTCCGTGGGACGCCGCCGGCACCGGACTTCGCGAGGAGGCTGCGCCTGGTAAGTCGTTTTCCACAGGGCCTCACACCGGACATGCTCGCCCGGCTGCTCGCGGCGCATGGACAATCGGCGCTGAAGGTCGTGGCGAGGTAAGGACCGGTCGCTAGTATCGGGAGTGTCGGGCGGAGAAAAGAACACCGCCCCGCCGCGTGGCGGGAGCCTAGACCTGGCCGCAACCTTGCCGTTCGCCTCGCGGAATCGCTTCGCCGCGACAGCCTTGTAGACGACCAACAACCCCGTCGATAATTATCCATCTTCCCAATCCATCGAGCCCCCAATGCGCACCGCGTTCTCG
>Ga0209154_1001209_pt1 | contig 15324 bp, 15 predicted proteins | sample GraSoiAngelo_121_FD_185878 | JGI IMG/M metagenome (GOLD analysis project Ga0209154, IMG submission 185878) | Grasslands soil microbial communities from the Angelo Coastal Reserve, California, USA - 14_0919_12_20cm (SPAdes) (version 2) | ecosystem: Environmental > Terrestrial > Soil > Grasslands ... | reverse complement strand
CGGATACTTCGTGGGCGCGGACGGCAAGGTGGCAGAGATCGCCGAGGGCAAGGAGGCGATCGCCCGGACCCTGGTGGATCTCCTTGGCCGGCGGCTTGAGGACAAGCAGCGTTACCGTCCGCCTCGGAACGGCGCAATTCCTCACTAACACCGTTCGCCGCCGGCTCGACCACAGCCAAGGTCAGCCGGCTCCGTCCCCCGGTGGCCTTGTGCGCCGCCCCCCCAGGAACTATAATGTTCGGTGTAGTAGTATTTTACTGTAGGCTGGGGCGAGCGGGAATAGCTCAGTTGGTAGAGCATCTGCTTCCCAAGCAGAGGGTCGGGGGTTCGAGTCCCCTTTCCCGCTCCATACGCAAAGCCTTGCAGCGCAAGGCGTTCCGCACGACCTGCTCCAGCCTCTGAGCACCCGCTCACAGGCATTTTGCTATTCCCTGCTAATCCGAGAATCCGGATCTCGCCCGAGAAGCCGGTCGGCCAGGCGGTCCTGCCCCCGCTCGGTGTCCAAGATGACATCAGTTTAGGTGGGCTTCAGTCGGGCCTTCCAGCGATCGCTGGAAGCGACATCGCCGTGGCGTTTCATCGACAACCGAACCACAACATCGAGACTGGACGCTTCGTCCAACCGCGACCGGCGCAGGAAGGACCAATTCTCGCTCACGGTTTCAAGTTCGCGCAGCCTTGCTCGAAGCCTAAAAGCGGACACCGTAACCATTAGTCTATTATGGTGGGAGCAGAGATTTGCATTCCAAAGCCATGATGCCTGGCACCCGTCGTAGGGCAACCCGGCATCACGCCTTCGCTGCGGCTTTCGAACTTTGCGCAAGGCTCGCTCGGGGCCGCACTTCACGCTCGACGGCACTCTCGAGCTCATCTTGCGCAACCTCAAGGTCGTAGGCCGCTTGCGCGTTCAGCCAAAAACGCGCACTGGTATTAAAGTAACGCCCAAGACGCAAGGCCGTGTCTGGAGTAATGCCTCGACGCTCGTGCACGATTTCCGCGATGCGCGTAACAGGAACACGGAGATCAAGAGCCAGCTTGTTCATAGTGATGCCGAGTGGCACCATGAAATCCTCTCGAAGGATTTCGCCAGGGTGAATCGGTGGCAGCCTTCTAGACTTGGCCATACGCCCTCCTAATGGTAATCCACAATCTCAACGTCGTAGGCATCTCCGTCACGCCATACAAAGCAGATGCGCCACTGATCGTTGATGCGAATGCTGTGCTGTCCTTCTCGGTCACCTTTGAGCGCTTCCAATCGATTGCCTGGGGGTGCCGCAAGGTCGCGTAGCTCTGAGGCAGTATCCAATTGTCGAAGCTTTCGTTGCGCCACCCGCTCGAACCCGCGAAACCGCTTGACCTGCTGCCTCGCATGGAGCTGTTCTGCCTCCTTCGATCGGAAGGACTTGATCACGATCAAATTGTATAACGTTACACGTTAAACGTCAAGCATTAACCAGTTAGGCAGCTCCACCGCTGGAAAATCGACGCGAAAAGGGGTGTTTGCTAATCCTTTGCTAATCCGCGGGGGGAAACTGAGAGAAACTGAGCGTGGCAGGCGGGACTGGAACCCGTGCCAGACAAGGCTGAGCGGGACTCACGGAGAACAGGCGTGCCCCGTGCTTTCGGCTTCCCAAGCAGAGGGTCGGGGGTTCGAGTCCCCTTTCCCGCTCCATACGCAAAGCCTTGCTGTGCAAGGCGTTCCGCACACCTGCTCCCTCCCCTGAGTCGCCTGCTCATAGGCTTTTTGCTATTCCGAGGGTCCGGATCCCGTCCGAGAAGCCGATCGGCCAGGCGGTCCGCCGCCGCCCGCTTGGTCTCCGGGATCACATGGGTGTAATATCGGATCGCAGTCGTCGGGCAGCGATGCCTATGTAGCGGTTTCCCGTCGGGCTACCAAAACACAAGGTCACGGTCCTCGTACCGCTCTCCTGCAAGCGCGGCTGGGAAACACTTTTCGCAAACGCAGAAGGAGACAAAAGCTGGGGCCAGCGATTGAAATCGAAAAATAAACCAATTGCCACCGAAAACGGCTTGCCACCGATAGTGTGCGGGGCAGCCCAGCGCTCACGAGGCAATTAGGGGAATCGCGATGAGGGCGGCAACCGCCCCCACCGTCTGCGTGTAAGTCATGCGCTCCCTCAGGAGGAGTGTGGCCAGGGCGACAGTTGCCGCTGGATAAAGAGAGGATAGCACTGCCGCGACGTCGAGACGACTCAGTTGCGCCGCTACGAGGAACAGGGCGTTGCCGCCGGCGTCGAGGACTCCAGAAAGTGCCACCAGGCGCCAGGAGCCGATCACGCACCGCCAGGGGTGGTCGGTTCCGAGCGCGACTGCCAGGATCGTCACGAATGACGACGCTTTGACCACCGCGAGCGGCCAGAATACCCCCGTGGTGCCGGCATGACTTATGAGAACGAGGGACGCGCCAAGTCCGCCCCCGGCGATGAGCGCCAGACCGAAGCCTTTAGGACGTCCCACTGCGCCCGCCGGACGAGAAACGAACCACATGCCGCAGATCGCCAGGGCGAAACCGGCGAGTTGTCCCGGGTGCGGAAACCCCTTGATGAATATCCCGACTACCGCCGGGATTCCAGCCGCCAACACAGCGGTAACCGGCGCCGCGATCCCCATCTGGTCCATGGCCAGAGCCCGATACAGCCCGGCAATGCCGACGCCGCCCACGACGCCGGCGGCGAGCCCCCAGCCGATGCTCACGCCCAATAGCCATGGTTCTGCGGACGCGAGTGCGAGGATGATCATGAGCAGAGCCCCGAGGCCCTGGCCCACCACGACCACGCCAAAGACGGAAGCCCGGCGTGAAGCCAAGCCACCACTGAAGTCCGCCGCGCCCCACGACACGGCGGATGTCAGGCCGAGCGCCACCGCGGCATGGCCCGGCGTCATCGTGCCTTACTCCTTGATGGCGTCATTTTGACGGGTCTTTCCGGCTCCCCCGCAGAGGTCTGCAAATCACCTTGTCAATCGGCCTAGGTTCTTGCTCCTCTGAGCCTCGGATCCAAAGCGTCGCGTAATCCATCCCCAAGGAGATTGAAACCCAGGACCGTCAGCATGATGGCAACGCCAGGTGTAACAGACACCCACGGCGCGGGGCGCAAGACGGTCAGACCCTCATACACCATTAGGCCCCACGAGGGAGCCGGCGGTCCGGCGCCAAGCCCAAGAAAGCTGAGCGCGGCTTCGGCGAGGATCGCCTCTCCAAGACGCAGCGTCCCGATGACGACCAATGGGCCAACGATATTGGGCAGGATGTGCAGCATCGTGATTCTCAGCGCGCCGGCCCCAGTCGCCCTGGCGGCTTCGACGAACTCTCGCTCCTTGGTCCCAAGCACTTCTCCCCTGGTCAACCGGGCAAATTCAGCGAAGAGTGAAATTCCAATGGCGATGACGGTATTCGCCAGCCCAGGGCCGAGGATGGCCATCACCATGATCGCCAGTAGCAACAAGCGAAAGGCGATGAACACGTCAACAACGCGCATCAGGGCGGCGTCGAACCACCCCGAGGTGTACCCAGAGATTAGTCCGAGCAGCACCCCCCCTGCGCTGCCAATGGCGACGGAGCCCAGACCCAACACGAGCGAGAGTCTCGTCCCCCATAAGATCCGGCTGAGAATGTCCCTCCCAAACGTATCCGTCCCCAGGGGATGGCTCCAATCGGGAGCCTGATCTCTCTTCGGCAGGTCAATAAGAATCGGGTCATACGCAGCCAGTAATGGAGCGAACACCGCCACCGCGACCAAGCCCAGTACAAGAACAACACCCACCAACGACAGACGGGAGCGGAGGACGACACTGAACGATTTCGCCCACACACCCCTCCCAGCGGCGACGGCGCTCACGTGTATCGCACTCGCGGGTCCACCAGCGCATACGCCAGATCCACACCCGCGTTCACGACGATGGCGATGACGATCAGGACCAACAGCGTCCCCTGCACCTGCGGATAGTCACGATGCAACACGGCATCTAACAAAATCCGGCCCGCTCCCTGCCGGCTGAAGACGGTCTCGACGACGACCGCACCGCCCAGGAGATAGGCCAAGTCCACACCGGTGACCGTCAGGATGGGGCACAGGGCGTTGCGCAACGTGTGCCTGAAAATGATTGTCCGCTCATTTAGCCCCTTCGCTCTCGCCGTGCGCACATAGTCCTGCGAGATGACCTCCAGAAACGACGATCGGGTGATCCTGGCCAGGAGGGCCGTCTCTCTCAGGCCGAGCGCCAGCGCGGGCAACAGGAGATGCCAGAGTAGGGACGGCAGATTTCCCGCATCCCCCACCCCATACGAGGGGAACCATCCCAGGGAGAGCGCGAAGGCCAGCAGCAGCAGCACGCCCAGCAGAAATTCAGGAGACGAGATCGCGACGGAGGCCAGCACCCGGCTGACGTAATCGGGCCATCGGTTCCGATACACGGCAGACAGAATGCCGGCGGGGATGGCAATCAAGAGCGCAACGACGATACTCGCAAACCCAAGCTCAACCGTATACGGGAGCTGATCGGCAATGTTGGCGATCACCTCACGTTTGTTTTGAAAGGAAAACCCAAAATCGAGGTGGAGGATCTTCCAGATGTAATCGACATATTGCACGACGAGCGGCCGATCCAAGCCAAGCAGATGCCGCAAGGCGGTGGCAGATTCGTTCGTGTAGTAGTCGCGCATGATCATGGCCACGGGATCGCCGGGGATGAGGTGAATGATAAGGAAGACCACCGTCATAGCGCCCAAGAGCGACGGCAGCAATGTCAAGCCGCGCCGGATCAAGTAGGACCTCACCGATCACCACGTCCACCTGGTCAGGCTGTCCGAGCGCGGGGACCCGGTAGGCATGGTCCCCGGCGATCATCTCTCGCGCCCGGGCGCCTCCATCCTCACTCTACGACAATCCATGGAGCCGCGCCGCGCTCCCCCCCAAGACCATTTCCTTCTCGCTTTCGGAGATGTTGGATCTAAGCGTAATCTTCAGCATCTCTGCTTCGGGGACGGAAAAAGGAAGGTTCGTTCCGAAAAGGATGCGTTGCGCACCTAGTGCCTTGATACTGGCTTGGAGAAAGTACATGTGGTCCGAGGTTTCAAGATACACGTTCGGTGCTCGCTGTGCGACGATCATCGCATCGGCCGTCAACCGTTGTCCCATGTGGCCCAGGATGATCGGAACGCTGGGGAATGCTTGTGCCAGGTCGAGGAAGAGCGCAGGCTGAGCCGGATGGTAGCCAGAGTGGAACATCACCGGGATTTTTCGGCTCTTGGCCAGCTCCATCAATGGGTACACACGTACACGATCCGTCGGATTGAAGTTTTCCCACTCGGGATCGAGCATCAAGCCTCGCATCCCATAGCTCTCAAGACAACGACTCGCCTCATCCTGGGCCGCCTGTCCCCAGTGCGGATTCACGCGCCCATAGCCGACTAGGCGGCTGGGGAAGCGCGTGATCGCATCCTTCACCGCCGCATTGGCCCGCTCGTAGGTGGGGTCAAAAGTCGATCCCCCCACCCAGCGAGGGGGGCGGATGATTGCCATGTCAATCCCATGTCGGTCCAGGATGGCGATCAACTTTTCAGGCGTGGTCGCATCGTACAGCGGCCGCGACATATCGTCGTAATTGGCAAGCGTGGGGCCCAGGTGCGCACACGCGTCGATAATCATTCGTCCCTCCTCACACTTTCGTGACGAAACCTACATGAGCCCGTGAATCTTGGCCACAGTATCGCCGAGGATCAGGCTCTTATCGCGATCGCTGGCAGGGAGCCCTCGTATCTTCGCCATCACCACTTCTGGAACGATGTATGGAAGGTCGGAGCCAAACACCACCTTCGCCGCGCCCGCCTCTCTCACAGCCGCCATGATCTCGCCCGATGTGGTATTCCCGGCCGTCTCCAAGTAGACATTGTCGGCGTGGCGGGCCACGATGATGGCGTCCCGCCAGTAGTGGTACCCGAGGTGCTTGAGGAACATCGGGACCTTGGGGAAGGCCTCGGCCAGGGGAAGGAAGAGGAGGGGTTGGCACTTGGGATAGTAGCCAGAATGGAACGTGATGGGAAGCCCGTGCTCGGCGCACAGCTCAGCGAGCGGCCACATGAGCCGCTGATTATTCGGGGTGAACGATTCCCAATCTGGATGCAGCATCAATCCCTGCATTCGGTACTCGTCAATGCAGCGCCGCCATTCCCTGACTGCGTCGCTCTGGAGGTTCGGGCAGACTCGACCATACCCGATCAAGCGTTCCGGCGCCTGCTGCACGGCCTCATAAATCGCCAGGTTTCCGCGGCGGTAGTCAGGATCGATGAATTCGCCCCCCTCGTACAGAGGCGCAAAGATGATGGCTTTATCGATCCCCGCCCGATCCAGGGCGGCGACGAGCTCTCGTGCGGTGACGGCAGAGAACTCACAACTGCCTTCACCATGGTTTCTCAGTCCGGGTCCCAGATGGGCATGCGCATCAATGATCGTTGTCCTCACCCCCGCGATTTAGCTGCATGTAACATTCGGCCAGGTCACCCGGGCGGTCGGCAAGCTGCGGCGGCCGCTGTCTACCGGGTCTTTCTTCCCGCGCGACGCTTGGACTGCGCGCTTCCTGGCTCGCCTGCGCCGGCGTTCTTCGCCGGCGCCGGGCGAGATGCAGCATACTCCTCTTCGAGCATTCCGAGGAGCACCAGGTCGTGCCATTCCCCGCGGGCCCAGACCTTCTGCCGCGCAACGCCCTCTCGCCGGTATCCCGCCCGCTCTAACGCCCTCACACTCCCGATATTGTCCGCCATTGCGTCCGCCTCGAGTCGGTGCAGGCCAAGAACCCCAAAGGCAAATTGTGCCCGCACCCTCATGGCTTCCGATCCGTAGCCTTTGCTCCACACGCTCTTCTCGATCACCGTCCCGGACGTGGCCACCCGGTACCGCCAGTCAATATTGTGAATCCACGTGAATCCGATGTGCGTGTCGTGCTCGTCGTGAATTGCCCAGACGAACTCCCGGCTCAGCCCCGATGGAGCGACCCATGCCGTCGCGTGGATCCGCTCACGGCCCTGCACTCGTTCGAACCACTCTTCGGCCATGCCACGCGTCATTCCAAGCGATGATACAAGGAACTTCGCAACCTCAGGATCGTTCCACCAGCGAATGGCGTTCTCCAGGTGAAGATTTCTGTCAGGAGGCACCAACCGGATCCTTTCTCCTCTCAACCCGATGATCGGGGACACCGGGGTCTCATCCCCTGCCGCCTCGCCCGCGACGTCCAGGGTATGGCTGCGAGGCATGTCCGGATCTCGATCACTCGCCATGTGCGGGAGCACCGGACCTAGCCTTCCCAAGGGATTCCCAAGAGCCGGGCCAGGTTGCCGCCGAGGATCATGCGCTTCACATCTTTCGGGAGAATCCGGTCCGGGATCGTGGTCACTTTGACGATCTCTGGGATCGGAGACACGAACGGCATATCGGAGCCGTAGATCACCCGCTCGGGCCCCAGGACACGCACCGCCCTGGTGATGTACGCTTGAAAGACCGTCGACGTCTCGAGGTACATGTTCGGCGCCCGCTTCGCCACCACGATCGCATTGGGCCCCCCAAAGTGGTAGAAGATGATATTGACTTTGGGGAACGCTTCAGCCAGGTCCAAGAAGCCGGTCGGCTCCGCCATGATATGGTGTTCCGAGTGAATCAGGATCGGGATCTTGTGCCGTTGCGCCACCTCAAACAGCGACGGCAGGCACTTGTGGTGAGGGTAGAAGAACTCGCACAAGGGATGCAGCTTCAGGGCTCGGAGCCCCAGGGTGGTGATCGCGTGTTCCAACGCCTTCACCGCTTCGGGGCCGAAGTTTGGGTTCACTCGGGCCACCCCAATGAGCCTCGACGGAGCCTTCTTGACTTCCTGCGCGATGTGGTCGTTCAGAAACTCATGGTTGAAATCCAGCAATTCCTGCGGGCCCCCGCTGACGATGCACGGGGCGCCCACCAGCGCCATGTGAATGCCGGCTTCATCGAGTAATTCCAGCAGGTGACCGGCTGCGGTCACCGAGGACATTGTGCGGAGATTTCCCCCCTCACGATACTGAGGCAGCCGGTCGCTGGCGATGTGCGCCTGCGCGTCGAAGATCCGGTACTCGTCCATGTACGGATACCCGGGCATTATTCTGTCGCTCCTTGTGGTCACACTCCGTTCACGGTTTTTCCTTACTCACGCTGGACAGAACATACGCTTGAATCCCGGGGAACACGACCCCCTTGATGTTCGGCTGCATCGCCAACACGAATTCGGGCTGGTACAGCGGGATGATTGGAACATCTGCCCGCATCTTCTCCTGGATCTTTCGGTAGAGTGCGGCCCTCTTGGCCGTGTCGACCTCACCCCGTGCGGCATCAATCATCCGGTCCATCTCCGGATCGCTGTATCGCATGGCATTCGGCAGCGGTATGCTCCTGGAGTGGAGCAGGATGCTGTAGATTTGATCCGGGCCGACCCGCATGATCCCGTCCGCCCCCAGAGAGAACATCCCACCCCGATACTGCTCGTATAACTGGGCATCCTCGAACAGTTTCAGATTCACGTTGAAGCCCACGCTCTTCCACACTCCCTGGATGGCGGGGGCGCCCTTTGGCCATGTCTCGCTCGAGTAGTAGTAGAGCTCGGATTCAAGTCCATTCGGGTATCCGGCCTCGGCCAGCAGCGCCTTCGCCTTGGCCGGGTCGTAATTGTAATAGATCTGCTTGTCGTATCCGAAGACGCTGGGGTTGAGGAGCGTGTCGCTGATCTGCGCAAGCCCATGAAACACGTTCTTAATGATGGCCGGCCGGTCGGTCGCGTACCACAGCGCTCTCCTCACCCTGACGTCGTCCCACGGCTTCTTGGTCACGTTGATCCGGACATAGATGGTCTGGGGGGCAGGTTTGACAATGGTGGTGAGCTTCTTGTTCGCGACGATCCGTTCTTGCACGTCCGCGTCCGTAAAGTATCCGAGGTCGACGTCACCCTTCTCGATCGCAAGCTCGAACAACGAGTCCTCTCGAATAAGCACGAACGTCGCCTGGGCCACTTTCGCTTTTTGTCCGTAGTAGTCGGGGTTGGCTTTCAAAACGATTTTAGCCCCCGGCTGCCACTCGTCAAAAATGAATGGGCCGCTGCCAATTGGGTGGGCCGTGTATTTGTCTTTGAACTCGTTCAGCGCCTTTTCATTGACGATGAATCCCGGTCGATAGGCCAGCATTTCGACGAGAAACCCCGGATACGGTCGCTTCAAGTAGACCTTGACCTGATAGTCATTGACGGCCTGCACATGGTCGATGATGGAGGCCTGGTTGAGATACAGTGAGCCGGACGCCTTGTCGCTCAAGCGGTTGAGCGAAAACACCACGTCTTTGGCGGTGACGTTGCCGTACCCCTTGTGCCACTTGACTCCCTTATGCAGCCAGAACGTGTAGACGAGCCCATCCGTGGAAACCTCGTACCTCTCGGCGAGATCCGGCTCAACCCCGCCCGGCTTTGTCGCATTGTACCGGACCAGGCTGCTGTAGATCTCCCTGGAGATCGCATAGTCTTCGGTGTCTCTGATCCGTGCGGGATCGACATCGTAGATGTCGTTCACAAGACGGACCCTGAGTTCTTGGCGACTTGGAGCTCCGGTGGCGGGTCCGACCCCGCCGAGCGCTCCCAGCCCGAGCATGAGGATTGCGGCGAGCCACCAAAACTTCGCGGATTTCCAGAACGCAGAAGACATACCAACTCCCCCCCACTCATTATCGACCATGGGCCTCTTTTAAGGCCCAAGCAGGCGCCTTCGATTCCCTTCCCCTGTGACCAATTATCAGAATTCAATTGAATAATGGAAATCCCTGCTAAGAAATGCCGATATTTTAAAAATATTGACACAATGATAGAATAGCCTGCAGATACTCCCAAAATTGACAACCCAAATTCGGGGCAGGTGGCGGAGATGACGCGAGCACACGTTGACGAATTAGACCGGTCCCTCGTCGGTTACTTGCAGGAAAATGGGCGGATGTCGCTCATTACGCTCGCGGAGAAACTCGGGGTTTCCCATGGGACTGTTCGCAACCGTCTCGACTGGCTGTTAACCAATGGTATCGTCTCCATCGTGGCCATTGTCGATCCTACGAGCGTTGGGTATCCTGCGAACGTGCTGATGGGAATTCGCGCAGACCTGAAGCGCATGGCCGCCGTCGAAAAAGAGTTGACCAAGCTCGAAGAGGTCAACAGCGTGGCAGTGACAGCGGGGCGCTATGATTTTATCATGTGGGCGACCTTTACGTCCGACCACCACCTTCAGGACTTCCTGATCAACAAGTTCGCAAAAATCAAAGGGATCCGTTACACGGAGTCTTCCCACATCCTGTCATGGGGCAAGCGCGTATGGCAGTGGAAGATTCCAATGCCGAGAGTCGCCGCGAACGGAGCACGAGGCTCGAATCACCCGAAACCAACTCGCTCCAAACAACAACGAAGATCCACTGCAGTGGGTTGATCCACCTGGATAGGACGGGAGGATGCGGAGATGCGTGTCACATTTGAGACGAACGAAGATATTCAGCAGCATATCCAGAAGTCCGGGCACAAGTCTTCGGTGATCCATCGAGCCGCGAACGGCCTACCCATCTATTGCGTACAACTCGGGGGGTCCAAGAGCCCGCCCATCGTTATCACGGCCGGCAGTCACGCATCAGAACCGGCCGGCGTTGTGGGAGCGCTGCGTTTATTGACAGAGCTCAAGACAGATCATGCGGTATACGTTGTTCCTAATCGCGATCCGATGGGGTTAGAAGGTTACCATCGCTACCTAAAGTTTGCGCTTGGGGGCGAGGAACCGCATTTCTCGACGAATACCGAACTTGCTGATCTCCTGCGGCAGCGCGGACAGGTAGTTCACGATGACAGAAATCTGATCGTGGCCATCATTGGCGACTTTGCCTTCGCGGCGATGGAGCCGTCTCCGGGGTCTTTTGGTCCAAGCAAGGTGTGGCTCAAGATCAAGCGATTGTTGTCTCAGGACAAAGGGTTGCGCGGACGGCTTAAGGGCAAGCACGTCGTGGTGCCAACCAACCAGCCCGACAGTGAAGGGTGCGGTATGTTTGAGCGCGCTTACACGTGCTTTGTCACGAGTGATGGCGAACTGAAGAACCTGAATCGTCTGTTTGGTGTTGCTGCGGCGCCTCCGGAAATCCGCGCCGTGCAGTCACTAGTCGACCGGGTCCGACCAGGTCTCAACCTCGACCTCCATGAGGGATTCGGAGACGGATTTTATCTGATCGTTCCCCCCTTCAACGGGAATCGTCCTGCTGAAGAGATCGCTCGCGGCATTGTAACGTCGATGAAGGAAAAGCGGGTCAATCTACTGACGTTGGACCAACTAAAGCCGCAGTTTCCTGATGGCGGAGTGAACATGCACGATCTTGGCGATGGCATTCTTGTGGAAGACGTCGCGAAATCAGACATGCAAGAAACGATGCTGGCGTACTCCACCGCCAAGTATGGGCCAGGTTTCGGGGTGGAAGTGGGCCGCAGCGCATCCTTGGAGCGCAGAGGACAACTTCACGTCTGGGCCGTTCTCGCCGCGATTCGGGTATTCGAGGCGCAGCACCGATAGGCTGGCGTTTGGTTCCCAAGTACTCGTGGGCACAAACGCGACCAGAGAGAGGGGGAGATGACGGCAATGAGGCAACGAGTCTGTTGGGTGCTCCTGATGGTATTGCTGATGTTTCCATTAGGATCCAACCTTGTAATGGCCCAGGCCATCCGGCGAGGTGGCACGTTGAACGCAATTGTTAAGGAAGACATGCTTAATTTGAACCCCGTCGTGGATGGTGGGTTTGAAGGCGAGATGGTGGACGATCAAATCTCCGACAGTCTTGTTAACGTGGGCCCGCATGGCGAGACGGTGCCGGGCTTGGCCACGTCATGGGCAGTGGCGGCCGATGCGGTGACTTATACCTTTCGCCTTCGACAGGGCGTGACGTTCCATGATGGTACACCCTTCGATGCTGAAGTGGTTAAGTTCAATTGGGATCGCATGTTGGACCCAAAGGTTGGATATGCCGCGCGCCAATATTCGAATCTCATCAAGAGCGTACGGGTCGTCGACAAATACACCATCGAGGTCGTAACCCCACGACCCAACGCCGACTTCATCGACTCGCTCACCACGGACGACGAGGTGCGGATGCACTCGCCGACCGCCATCCAAAAGTGGGGAAAGGATTACGGGTCAAAAGCTGCGGTTGGGACGGGTCCGTTTAAGTTTGTCGAGTGGGTCCCGGACCAACGAATCGTGCTGGAACGGAACGACCACTACTGGAAGCCAGGCCTTCCCTATTTGGACCGGATTATCTATAGACCAACCCCTGAGGAATCCTTGCGGATGATTTTTCTTCGCGCGCGAAGGGCAGATGTTGTGTTTGAACCCAGTTTGGCCGATGCGAAGCGGCTGACCAAGGACTCGCGTTTTGTGGTTGTATCCGCACCCGGAAGCACGCTCAATTTCATGTACTTCAATACGTGCAAAGCGCCATTCAATGACATTCGAGTGCGTCAGGCGCTCTCGTATGGTGTCGATCGAAAGGCCATCGCGGAGGCCGTGTTCCTGGGTTTCGCCGAACCCGCCTCTGGTATTTTCCCATCCTGGCACCCAGCCTATGATAAGCAATGGGAAGGCACGATCTACCCTTATGATCCCATCAAGGCGAAGGACATGCTCAACCAAGCTGGGTTCAACGATGCGCACCCATTGAGTTTTTCCTTACATACGACGAATGTCTCAGAGTATGTCGACGAGGTGCAATTGGTTCAGAATCAACTCGCGAAAATTGGCGTGAAGGTAACTCCCAACGTCGTGGAAAAGGCAGCGCTTGCAGGACTGTGGAACCCGCCGCAGGGCCAGAACCCCACATTTGATGTGGGCCTCTACCGGCTCAAGTTCGGTAAGTTGACTAAACAGTATACATGGAGCTCCTATTCCGCAGACGCGCCGTTCGAGCTTACCTGGTATAACCGGGCGTGCGGCTACAAGAACCAAGAGATGCCCCCATTACTGGACAACGCGCTTACCACTCTCGACCGCCAGCAGGCGGTCGCCGTCGACCGCCAGATTTCGGCCATTGCGATTCATGACGCTCCGAGGATCCTCCTCAGTTGGGGAAAGAACGTTAATATCATCCAGTCCTATGTACGAGGTATGGGGATGGATGTCCAAAATTGGTTCCCGCTAGAAACAATCTGGCTCGCAAAGTAGACTCGTAGTATGCGGGTTGGCCGGGGTGGGACTCACAGGAGAGCTGATCGCCCGCCCTGGCTTACCTAGATGCAACGCTATATTGCACGTCGACTCCTGCTCGCCGTTCCGGTTGTCTTGGGCGTCACAGCGTTTGTGTTTGCCTTGATTCACGTGGCCCCAGGCGATCCGGTTCTGTTGATGCTGGGCAAGTTTTACGACCCGCAATTTGCCGCTCTCCAGCGTCATCAGTTGGGACTCGATCGACCTATCCTGATTCAATACCTTCTGTGGATAGCGCATCTCGTACGTGCAGACTTGGGTCAGAGTATCTCGCAAAGCACCTCGGTAGCTGTGCTTCTTTCCCAACGCCTTCCGATCACGCTCTTGCTCGCGGGTGGATCCATGAGCATTGCGCTGTTATTGGCGATTCCAACCGGGGTCGTTGCGGCAACGCACCGCGGAGCCTATCTGGATCATGCGAGTCGCGTGTTCGCGATGGCCGGTGTCTCCATGCCGATCTTTTGGCTTGGAATTCTTCTGATCATCGTATTCTCTCTTGCGCTCGGATGGCTGCCCCCCGGAGGCTCCATCGACGAGTTCGGCTGGCAAGCTTTGATCCTCCCATGTGTGGCACTAGGGACGTCTTTTGCGGCCCTGATGATGCGCATTACCCGGTCTAGCATGCTCGAGGTTCTGCACGAGGAGTACATTCGCACGGCTCGAGCAAAAGGCCTTGGACAGCGAAAAGTACTCTACTTGCATGCGCTCCGTAACGCTCTTATCCCCATCGTCACAGTAGCAGGGCTGCAGTTCGGAACTGTGCTCGGCGGGACGGTCTTGACGGAAACCGTATTCAACATCCCCGGGATTGGACGGCTCCTGGTAGAGGCAATCAGTGGACGCGATTATCCGCTCTTGCAAGGAACCATTTTGATGACGAGTCTGCTCTATGTGTTTGTGAATCTCAGCGTGGACTTATTATACGCTGCCTGTGACCCAAGAATTCGCTATGAGTAAAACGCAAGGTATCTCTATGATCACAAACATGAAGCGAGCCTTGCCGCGTTCGACGAAGCGGTGGCGTGTCTTTTCTCGCAACCCAACGTCGCTGGCCGGCGCTATCATGGTGTCGTCTTTTGTTGTGATAGCCGCTTGCGCTCATCTGCTGACGCCGTACTCGATGGAAGACATGCACATGGCCGAAAGGAGCGTCCCACCCTCATTGTCCCATTGGTTTGGTACTGACCAATTCGGGAGAGATGTCTTAAGCCGGACCATTTATGGTAGCCGCATTTCATTGTTGGTGGGAACGTTGAGCGTTGCAGTCGCAGCGGCGGCGGGCATCACTATCGGCACAATTGCCGGCTTTTGGGGCGGCTGGTGGGATGATGGATTCATGCGTGTCACAGACATTCTCATGGCGTTTCCTGATATCGTGCTCGCCATTGGGCTAATCGCCATTCTTGGCGCGCATTTCGGGGACCTGATCCTTGTGATCGGATTCACCCGCATCCCGGACTTCGCACGCCTCTCTCGAGCCCAGACGCTTCTGTTGAAAAGGCAGGAGTATGTACTTGCGGCTCAAGCGGTAGGGCTACGCCGATTTCAGATACTGCTTCGTCATGTCTTGCCTAATGCAAGTGCCCCTTTGCTTGTGCTAGGATCCCTCGCGATGGCCGGGGCGATCAATTCTGAAGCGGCGCTGAGCTTTCTTGGCATCGGGGTTCAGCCACCGCTTGCGTCGTGGGGCACAATGGTCGCCGACGGGCGCAGATTCGTATTGACGGCTCCGTGGATGCCCGCGTTTCCAGGCGTTGCCATTAGTCTCGCCATTTTAGGATTCAACCTGCTAGGAGACGGGCTTCGCGATGTGTTCGATCCTCGGCATGTACACTGAAACGCTGCAAAAGAGGCGCCGGGCACTGTAGGCCGTCCCCGTCGAGCGGGCAAACGCGAGATCCACGCCCTCAGACGCCACATCACCGCTCATCAGCGGAGACAGGTAATCGTAGTCCTTGGCAAGTAGTGTATCGCGCGTGTTAAAGAGAGCTTCCTGTCCACATTCCCAAATGCTGTCCTCAAACTACTTCCCA
>Ga0209154_1001208_pt1 | contig 15329 bp, 12 predicted proteins | sample GraSoiAngelo_121_FD_185878 | JGI IMG/M metagenome (GOLD analysis project Ga0209154, IMG submission 185878) | Grasslands soil microbial communities from the Angelo Coastal Reserve, California, USA - 14_0919_12_20cm (SPAdes) (version 2) | ecosystem: Environmental > Terrestrial > Soil > Grasslands ... | reverse complement strand
CCCCTGGGCGAAATCAACGACCAGAGCCGCACCATCGCTCCCTAGCCCACAGCCTGACCATATCGCCGTCGCTTGCAGGCAGAAATGCCACTGGGAACCCTCGTCCGAAAATGGGCTCTGTCCCGGCGCCTCCCCCAACCAATCAAAAAAAGCGCCAGGTATGCTCGCACCTCCACTCCAAACTGATCAGATTCCGAAATCGCTGGCTACCGCCTGGGCACATGGCTATCCCTCAAAAAATATGGTATTGATGATATCGGGGGCGTGGATGACAGTTGGGCAGACAAAGAGATCTAGAAATACCTAGACAGAGATTCTTGGAGGCCGACCTGACCAAGCCTTTCCGTTTGGACAAGCAATTTGGTCTGGTTGTATCGCTGGAAGTAATGAGGGGCTATAGCGCTTCGAACACATACTCTCCGTGAGCGAGTGGTTTGGACTGATTTAGGGCTAGCTGCGATGCTAGTGGAAAAGGAAAGAGCCCATGACCGAAATCAGAGCCAGCATTATCATTAACAACTGCAACTACGGACAGTTTTTGAAAGCAGCCATTGACAGCGCTTTAAGCCAGACCTACCTCCACAAGGAGGTGATCGTGGTGGACGACGGTTCGACCGACAATTCACGGGAAATCATTGCTGGCAGCTATGGAAGCCGGATCGTCCCTGTGCTGAAGGAGAATGGCGGGCAGGCGTCGGCCTTCAATGCGGGCTTTGCGGTAAGTCGAGGGGAAGTGGTGTTCTTTCTGGATTCAGACGACATGTTACTTCCGACCGCAGTGAAAAACGCTACCAAGTTTTTCCGAATCTCTGATGTTGTGAAAGTACACTGGCCTTTATGGGAGATTGATAAAGACGGCAGGAAGACAGGTGGAGTGATACCTCATGGCATTCTGGCAGAGGGAGACCTACGAGAAAAAGTACTCCGTGAGGGGCCTACTACCCACCTCAGTCCGCCGACCACGGGCAATGCTTGGGCCCGGAGATTCCTCGAGCGCATCCTCCCGATGCCTGAAGCAGAGTACAGAATTTCTGCAGATTCTTACCTGATGGAACTGGCTCCGCTCTTTGGCAAGGTGAAACGCATTCTGAAACCACAGGGCTTTTACCGCCTACACGAGGGGAACAATTACGCGGGCAAGCTCTTCGATGAAAAGCTTCGACACGGGGTTGCGCTTTACAGCCTTTTTTTTTGCAGAATGAGCAAACACTGCCTTAACTTGGGTCTCATCGCAGATCCCGAGGCCTGGGAGCAGAATTCATGGTTTCACCGGCTCGATCGGGCAACTCGGGAAATCGCGGCGCTGATCCCGCCAGGGGACATCTTCATTTTGGTTGACGAGGATAACTGGGGGATGGACGCGAACTCGACCCGCCGCCCGGTTCCCTTCCTGGAAAGAGACGGACAGTATTGGGGAAAGCCGGCGGATGACGTTACGGCAATTAGGGAATTCGAACGGCTCCGCCACTCGGGAGCAAATTTCATTGTCTTCGGGTGGCCGGCATTCTGGTGGCTGGACTACTATTCAGGGCTGCATCATCACCTGCGTTCCGCGTTCCCGTGCGTTTTGCAAAATGACCGTCTTGTTGTGTTCGATCTGCGAGCACGACTCCCAGAGTTTCACGGATCGAACAAAGCGAGGAATGGAACACAGCGATGCAAGCAAATCTGAAATGGGTCTGCAGTATGAGGGGGATCGAATAATTGGGGGAAGACCTATGCGCCAGCTTATGCGGCTTTGGAGTCCGTGTATTTTCAGAAGGGAGAGTAGCACAGAAACAGTTGAGAGGAGTCATGGCCACCAGCGTAGCAGCGAGCTTCATCGTCAATAACTATGATTACGGCCTTTTTTTCAAACAGGTAATCGATACTGCCCAAGATCAGCTGTACCCAAATACCGAGGTTATCGTCGTAAATGATTGCTCCGCGGATGACTCGCGCGAAATCATCGAGCGAGTTGTCGTGTTCAATCTCCGGCCCCCGCCCACTAACCCAAACGACGGGAACGCGAAACTTTACTTGAGGGAGGGCGCAATGGATTACCAGAACTTTCTTTCGAACATCAGTTTTCGTCTTATCGGCCCCGAAACATCCCCGGCATCCGATGGGTTGTACATATTGCCCAGGAGAAATGGTGGATGGGCCAGGTTGCTTCAACTGCCGGAGGCTCCGTTTGACCTCATTAATACGACTCTTCCTTGTGGAGAACGGGAAATGCAAGGCCGTCTCCGTGATATTTGCAAAATTCCGAGAATGTCCACGTTCGTGATCGGAGCCATGATTAACCTTGGAGTTTCGCAGATGTCAGACGACCAAGCCTTTGTCAACGTGGGTCTTTGGAACGGCTTTACGTTTTTGGCTGGAATGATCGGCAATCCCGGGAAGGTGTGCATAGGCATAGATAACTTCTCAGAGTATGGTGGTCCACGGGATGCTTTCAACTCGAGATTTGATCGATACAAGAGCCAGAAGCATCATTTTTACGATATGGACTACGCGGAGTATTTCTCAAGATTAGATAAAGGTCTGATAGGTTTCTATCTCTATGACGCAGAACACAGCTATCATAATCAGTTGCGAGGACTGCAAATTGCTGAGCCGTTCTTTGCCGATGGTTGCATCATCTTAATTGACGACACCAACTGGTCGGAGCCACGGAACGCAACCCTGGATTTTATCAACGCAAGTGCTCATGACTACCGTATGCTTTTGGATGTGACTACTTCCTGCAACTCGCACCCGACTTTTTGGAATGGAATTATGATCCTGCAAAAGGTTGGCCTAGCTTCCAAAGAGGCTCCTATCACTGATTTTGGTCCGCCGAGCGACCAACGGACTGCAACACTTAAGGCATCCAGTAAGAAATCGAATGGCGCGCGAGCGGAGACAACCTTACCACTTGCGGTTGAAGAGGGCTTGCGAGAATTCCCCGTTGTGAGCATCATCGTCAACAGTGGTGGTCAAGGCCACGTTTTGTCGGAAACCATTGAGAGTGCCTTGAACCAGACCCACCCGCGCATCGAGGTGATCGTCGTAGACGATGGTTCTACCGACGACTCACGGGAAATCATAGCTCGCTACGGAACGCGGGTCATCCCCCTGCTGCGGGACAATGAGGGACACACCTCAGCGATCAATGCGGGCCTTAGTCTGAGTAAGGGGGACTTCGTTTGCTTGGTCAATGCGGGGGATAGGTTAGCTTCAAACGCCGTGGAGGTAGCCATGAACGCCCGCGACGACCATGCCAGATTCTTAAAGAACCTTCACCGATCGATGAGGGAGATCGAGCGCCTGGTGCCAGCAGAAGAAACATTCATCCTCGTCGATGAGGATCAATGGGGAACGACCAGCGAAGTTGGCGCGGGTCGGCACCGAACTCCCTTCCTTGAACGAGGCGGGGAATATTGGGGACCACCTCCCGATGACGCTACGGCCATTCAGGAATTCGAGCGGCTGAGGAAGTCCGGAGCGAGCTTTATCGTGTTCGGTTGGCCGGCCTTCTGGTGGTTTGGGTACTACCCTGGGTTTCACCATCACCTGCGCTCGACGTTCCGCTGCGTGATGGAGAACGAGCGCGTCGTTGTGTTCGATCTGCGAAGATAACCGCGGATCTTCCGATCGCAGGAGGTGTCCGGCAGCTTGAGGATGCGACCCCGCGAGATAGACGGTTGCAAACCAAGAGGTGATTTCAAATGACGACTGAAACGACCCAACTCAAGCCCCAGCGTGAAACCCGTCAAAAACTCATGGGCTGGATAGAAACGGGCGATGTCGCACCGATATTGGATAAGGCGCGGCCGTTCACCATGGTTACCGGCGTGTCATTGGTCGACCTCGTGCGTCAGGTCCAGGCAGTTCTCACGTACGACATCCCCGGCGACTTTGTCGAATGCGGCGTCTGGCGCGGGGGCACCTGCTTCCTCATGGCTGAGGTCCTGCGACAGGCCGGAGTGCGCGATCGGAAAGTATGGCTCTTCGACTCGTTCGAGGGTATGCCAACCCCGGAGGAGATCGATGGGCCAGCGGCCACAGCCTGGGCTAATAATAGGGAGAGTCCCGAATACTTTGACAATTGTCGCGTATCGCTCGACGAAGTGCAGCGAAGTGCAACAGAGCTTGGACTGGCCTCCTACACTGAGTTCGTCAAAGGGTGGTTTGACCAAACGCTACCTGCGAATCGCGATCGCATCGGGCCGATTGCGATCCTGCGTGTCGACTGCGACTGGTACTCGAGCGTGCGATGCTGCCTGGAAAATCTGTACGACCAGGTGGTGGAGGGAGGATTCGTTATTTTCGACGACTACTACACTTTTGAGGGTTGCGCGATTGCCTTACACGAATTCCTCGGAAAACGCGGCCTCGCCCACCGCATAGAGAGCGTGGTGGGCAGGCTGAAAAATTTCGAATACCATGCGTGCGCGCTCTTCCGCAAGGGGAAGACGACATGGCGTGAAACTTGGAACTGGATGATTCCGGTTCACCTAGCGACCGAGGAAATTGCGGCGCTGATCCCGCCAGGGGACGCACTAATCCTGGTCGACCAGGCAGAGTTTGGGAGTGAGATCGCTGCCGGCCGCCGCCCTATCCCCTTCCTCGAACGAGGCGGGGAATATTGGGGGCCACCTCCCGATGACGCTACGGCCATTCAGGAATTCGAGCGGCTGAGGAAGTCCGGAGCGAGCTTTATCGTGTTCGGTTGGCCGGCCTTCTGGTGGTTTGGGTACTACCCTGGGTTTCACCATCACCTGCGCTCGACGTTCCGCTGCGTGATGGAGAACGAGCGCGTCGTTGTGTTCGATCTGCGAAGATAACCGCGGATCTTCCGATCGCAGGAGGTGTCCGGCAGCTTGAGGATGCGACCCCGCGAGATAGACGGTTGCAAACCAAGAGGTGATTTCAAATGACGACTGAAACGACCCAACTCAAGCCCCAGCGTGAAGCCCGTCAAAAACTCATAGGCTGGATAGATATTTGTATGACCTGATGTGGTGGCATCCCTTGTGCGACGACTCCCCACTGGCCTATGTGACGGCGTTGCATTTTGCTCAGCGGCACGGCTGTCGTAAGTGTTTGGACTTTGGCGCCGGCGTAGGCTCAGGCGCCATCCTCTTTGCCTTAGGACGAGCAGGCTCCCTAAAGGTGCCTTTGACATTGTGACTGCGATGGATGTGTTGGGGCACTTAGTGGACCCGGTGAAGACGGCCAACGAACTCTCGGAAGCTCTGAGGCGTGGAGGAGGATCGTCCACAACACATCGTGCAAAACTTCAGGCCGGTTTTCCCTCGATTAAGCGACCTTGGATTCATAGAGGTCTGGCGCGACGAGTGGCTCTGGGGCCACCAGGTCTTCCAGAAGACGTGAGAGGCCTACGGACAGGGAAACCTGTGAAACTGAGTCTCCAAAAACTCGATTCCGCTGTTCGTGCGGCGGCTGTGGTAACGCTTATGGTCGGATTGATCCCTGCTGCGGCACAGAGCAGGCGGGAGTCTCCGTCCGGCGAGGGGAGCGCCGCCGGTCCTTCGCGCCCCGTGGAGATCAAGAGGGTGCGCATCTGGTCTCATCTGGATTACACCCGGGTCGTTGTCGATCTGGAGGCAGTGGTTCGGTACAAGTTCGACCGTTTGTCGGATCCTGAGCGCTTATACCTCGACCTCTTCGACACTCAGATTAGCCCGGAATTGGCGGCCCGACAGATCCCGGTCCGCGATCCCTATCTCAATCGAATCCGAGTGGGGCAGACACAGGACGGGATAACCCGAATCGTATTGGATTTAAATGCCGAAGTCAGTGAGAGAGTTTTTGTGCTGACGGACCCGCCGCGACTGGTGGTCGATTTGAAAACACCCGGTGGGACAGGGGAGGTGAGGGAGGCGACTGCGAAGCCGGCTGCTGCTTCAGGAGTCACGCCACCTAATGGAGCGCCGAAAGCCGAAACTAGACCCGCTGAGAAACCAACTGAGCTCTCCCCGGCGGCGTCACAGCCTTCCCCAACTCGCCCCATCCCGGCGGCTGCGGAAGCCCCAGAAATCAGTGGAGCTAAGACTGAGGCGGGGAAAGCATCGCCCCACTCCGACCCTACGACTTCGAAGTTTGAGTCCACGGCGCTGGCTGACGGTGCCCTGTTGCCGAAGGGGGCGCCGGTGTCGGAACCTCCGCCTCTAGTGCCGGTGAAACTTGCAACGCGGGGGCGCACGTTGCGAATCCCTCGAGTTTCTCGGCCTCCAAAGCTGGAAGATTTTCTGGCTCATGCACCGCGTGAGGCGGAAGCAGTGGTCACCGATTTCCTCCAGCGCGAACCTGGAGATGGCATTCCGGCTAGCCAAAAGACAAGGGCCTATCTCTCGTATGACGATAAAAATCTCTACGTCGTCTTTGTGTGCGAAGACCAATCAGGCCGGGTGCGTGCCCATCTGGCCAAACGCGAGGAAATCGCGGAAGACGATCAAGTGGGTGTCTACGTGGACGCCTTCCATGACGGCCAGCATGCCTACGCGTTTGAAGCTAATCCCCTCGGCCTTCAGCGCGACGGGATTGTGACGGAAGGGCAGACGACAAACTACAGTTTCGACACCCTCTGGCATTCCGAAGGGCGACTCACAGAGCAGGGTTTCATCGTATGGATGGCCATTCCCTTCAAGAGCCTTCGCTTTTCGAACTCCTCCCGCCAAATCTGGGGGATCACCTTGGGCCGGACGATCCTGCGCAATAACGAGATTTCGTACTGGCCTCTTATCACCCGACGCGTCGAAGGGTTCGTCAACCAGATGGCAACCCTAGAAGGGTTGGACCACATTTCTCCCGGTCACAACGTGCAATTCATCCCCTACAGTATTTTCACCGGCTCGCGCTTCCTTGATTCACAGATTCCGGCTTTCCGCACGGATAATGAGGGCCGTGCTGGCCTGGATGCAAAGGCCGTCCTGCGCGATGCGCTCACGCTCGACGTCACCGCGAATCCTGATTTTAGCCAGGTGGAATCCGATGAGCCGCAGGTGACGGTCAACCAGCGCTTTGCGGTTCAGTTTCCGGAAAAAAGGCCGTTCTTCCTCGAAAACGCCGGCTTCTTCCAGACACCGGTCAACCTGTTCTTTTCTCGTCGCATCATCGATCCGCAGTTCGGCATGCGGCTGACAGGCAAGGTGGGCCGGTGGGCCTTGGCTGGCCTGTTCATGGACGACCGCGCAGAGGGAAAGCTTTTGTCGGATTCCGACCCACTGCACAGGCATCGCGCCGACATCGGCGTGGCGCGCCTGCAACGAGAATTCGGCTCGCAGTCCAATATCGGCCTGCTGGTTACCAGCCGCGATTTTGGTGCCAGCTCGAACCGCGTATATTCCTTCGATACGCGCCTCAAACTGAGTCCGAACTGGGTCTTCACGGGCCAACTGATGCGCAGCTACACTAGGAATCTGGACGGCACGCGGGTATCCGGATCGGGTTCCTTGTTGGAGTTAGACCACAGCGGGCGGCACTTCGTCTATTCCGGAAGCTACTCAGACCTCAGCCCAAACTTTCGTTCCCAGCTTGGTTTCGTCCCGCGGGTCGATGTCCGCCAGACAGTACAATTCGGGAGTTATACTTGGCGGCCCAAGAGGCAGCGGGTGCTGAGTTTCGGGCCGTCCTTGTCTACTTTAGTGAACTGGGACAGGCGAGGCCGAGTACAGGACTGGCTCGTAGACGCAAAGTTTGGGATTGAGCTACCCGGGCAGACGACGCTAGGAGTCGGTCAGTTTGAGGCCTTCGAGCTCTTTCAGGATCTCGGTTTCCGTAAAAGTGCCACTTACGCGTCATTTTACACCGCGTGGCTGAAGTGGCTAGCGATTTCGGCTAGCTACAGCAAGGGCACCGACGTCAACTTCTTTCCGGCACCGGGTTTAGCACCTTTTCTGGCAGAATCCGCAAGTGGCTCGTTCACACTCACGCTCCGACCGACCCAGCGGCTCCGTCTCGACAACGTTTACATCTACACAAGCTTGGGCACACGCAATGGGTCGATGCCGCTCAGAGGTCCCGTCTCGGCCAGCATCTTCAATAACCACATCGCGCGCTGGAAGCTAAACTACCAATTTACCCGCGCGCTTTCTTTTCGAGCAATTCTCGACTACTTTGCTCTACTCCCCAATACTTCGTTGGTGGCCGCACGCCCAACCAAGACCATCACGGGCGACATTCTCTTCACCTACTTGCTCAACCCCGGAACGGCGCTTTATGTGGGCTGCACCGACCGCTACGAAAACCTTGTGCTTGATTCCACGCTCCCGCCGATGCTGCGGATCACCGAGTCCCCCAGCACATCCACAGGTCGGCAGTGTTTCATCAAGGCAAGCTACCTGTTGCGTTTCTAGATCGCCAAAAGGTTCGCCAGCGGGTACACAATGTCCCGCTCAATCGCCCGCTTCAGATGCCCGCGCACCTAGGTAATGTGCAGCGTACATTGTCCTTCTCCCACCCCAGTCGCCAGCAGCGGAGCTGGGGAGGAATGACTCGAAGAACATGATCGCGCGGGCGCGTTTCTTCTGTTGATATAAGCTATTATACTGAATCTCTCGTTCGGCTGGACGTTTCTCGGCTGGGTTTTGGCCCTGATCTTGGCGTGCATGCGCAGCGACAACGTAGCCATGCTGGAAGCGAAGCCAGGCAGAGGACTCTAGAGGGCGGCGGAAACAGAAGTGCCTGCGGCTGCGAAAACCGCTGGCATGTCTGCCTGGGCGCTGTGAAGAAAGCATTGGACCACGACGCGGTCAAACTGGAGAGAATCAAACGCCGGATGGCTTCTTCGGGCGGCAGGCCCTGGCGGTAAGGTCGGGAGGATACCATAGCATCAAAGGCATCGATGACACAGACGATGCGCGCCCCGATCGGAATCTCTGCCTCCTTCAAACCAGCCGGGTAGCCCTTGCCGTCAAAGCTTTCGTGATGATGCAGGACAAAGTGACTGGTGTGCTCCAGGCCGGGAAGGTGCCGCAGAACAGCCCAGCCGTATTCCGGGTGTTTCTTGATCAGCGCGTATTCTTCTTCGGTCAAGCGGCCGGGCTTCCTCAGGATCGCATCGGGAACACCCACTTTGCCAATGTCGTGCAAAAGGGCGGCCACTTCGATGTCGTGCAGGCTTTTTTCCTCGATACCAAGTTCCTGAGCGACGCGCACCGCCCACTCGGCCAGCCGGGTGCTATGCACCCCGGTGTTGAGGTCCTTTAGATCCAGAAGCTGGTTGAAGGCGCAGATAAGCGAAGCGCGCAGGTCGCTGAGCTGCTCCTTGAGTTCTTCAACCTGTAACGGCGCCCAGAAACCACTCGTGGATCGAGCGAGCGTGGCAGCGGTTGGCATGGAGATCCGGTCTGCGTTACTCCAATCCTGCGGCTTTGCGCCAAGCGGATACGGCCTGATAGAGGTCCAGGCGCCCGTGTCCCAGCTCGGGGGAGAGCAGCTTCGCGTGAGCAATCGCCTGCGATGCCTGGTACTGATTGCAGTTCATTTGTACGCTGAGGAGCAAGGCAGCGCCCCCCGAAACCAATGGCGCGCTGAAGGAGGTACCCGAACCGGCCGCGTAGGTGCTGAATGGATAGGTGGTAATAATGGCCTCCCCGGGCGCGGCCACCCAGACAATGTCTTGGCCATAGTTGGAAAAGGACGATTCGCGTGTCCGCATCCGAAGTCGAGGCGATGCCCATCACCAGGTTGCTCAGAGCCGCCGGATAAACCAATTCGTCTTTACCGTCGTTGCCCGCCGAAGCGACGCAAATCACCCCCGCACGGTTTGCATAGTTCATCGAGCGTGCCAACTCCTTTGAATAGGCGGTGAAATCGAAACTCATGTTGATCACTTTGGCTTTGTTCTGCACGGCGTAGTAGATGGCGCGAAGGATATCGGAAACGTAGCCGGTGCCGTCGGAATGGAACGCCTTGAGAGGCATGATGAGCGCGTGCGGGGCGACAAGGTGGATGATCCCAACGACCATCGTGCCATGTCCGAATGCCGCATACTGAACATTAGTGTCAACGAATAAAATTGGGGTTACATGACCGGCAAGCTCAGTGTAAGAGTAAATTCGTCAGTCATTCTAGCCGTGTGATCCGGGAAAAGCATCGATTGGATCGTGACCGGCGAGGAGCCACAAGGAGAGCGGTAAATACCTGGACCTGTGCCGGAGATCTGCCTACCTATCTATATAGTCGAGAGTTATTTTTTCTTTGTCACAATCGCGGCGGTGAAGATTTCTTCGTTCAATCGCTGGCCGCTACGGCGGTCGGTCCAAATGGGGTGCGAAACGCCGCCAAAACTGGCTAGACCCGTATAGTCGCCGTACTGATTGAAGATTTCCGCATCGCAGTTTTGCCGACAGAAACGAATCGTGCTGGACGTGAAGCCGGTCTGGGCGACTAAGTCTTCGCAGACCGGACAGCTCTCGTCGGTGGACGCCGAGGTGACGCGGCCGTTGGAGATGAACGTCGCGCCGCCGTCGGTCGAGCGGGTGAAGAAAATGTCCGTTTTGCGCCGCGCCGGGTCATTGCGCGTGTCGTACCAGCTGATGTTCACCGAGCCGTCCGTCGGGTCCACCGCAAGCCATTGATAGAACTGGTCGGCGTGGACCGTATCGTCGGCCACGCGGACGGGCTGGCTCCAGGTGAAGCCGTGGTCGTCGGAGAAGGCGAAGAAGATATCGGTCTCCGCGCCATCGATGAAGGACTTGGTCTGGTCCGCCTGATCGGTCCACGCAGCGTAGAGCCGGCCGCGGTGGGGTCCGTTGCTGCGGTCGACGTCGATCGAAGGATAGACCAGCGCGCGGCGCACTTTGATAGCCGGGATCCCCGTATCGAACCGAATGATCATCGGAGTGACGGTGCTGTCGCGGCCGAAGGTCACGCCGCCGTCAAACGAGCGGTCGATCCGCAGCCGCGAGTTCAGAACGTCCAGCCAGGCGACATAAACTTCACCGTTTGGGCCCACGGCCGGGTCAGCGGCAATCTCATTGGTGCCCGCGCCCGAGTTGGGGTCATCAATGCGCTGTACGGTGAAGGTCTGGCCGTGATCGGTGGAGCGCGCGAAGTTCACGATGCCGTTGGCCGCGCCCTCCACGGTGTCCCAGGAGACATAGACGTTGTCCCGGAACGCGCTGGAGAGATTGGTGTCGCAGGTCATCAGCGGCTTGTCTTCAAACCGGCCGAAGGATCCGGCATTCAGGTCCTTTTTCAGGACGACCCCGGGTGAAAACGAGGCGCCGAAATCGGTGGTGCGATTGACGATCATGGCGTCGCCCTTGAAGTTGTTGTCCACGCTGGCGATCAGCAGTTGCGAGAAGAAAATCGTGCCGCGCGTGTCGATACACACGCCCGGATCGGAGGCGAAACTCCAGGTGGTGCCTTGCTCGTCCGCCAGCGGCTGGTCGGCGCCGAACCAACTGGCTCCGCCATCGAGAGAGAAATAGGTGCGCTGTGGATTGCGGAAGATCTCGTTGGAGGCGCCGGCGAGGATCCGCGGGGTGATGGTGTCCACGGCAACAAACGTCTCGCTCTGCGGACCGGGCTCGTTGCTGACGTTTACGTTGGCACCTACGTTGACGCCGGATGCGCTGCCGTTCCCGCCGGCCTGCTTGGCCAGCAGCTTATTCATCCAGCGTGGCTGGGTATAAGGAGTCGATTGGTGCGCCCGGCTGGTCATCAGAGAGACTGAAATCAGAGCGACAACGATCGTGATTACAGCAGCCCAGCGGATGGGCCACAGCGCGGCGGCAACTTTCGTTTGAATTCGGCGCATAGGTCATTCTCCTCGGCGAGGTAATTTCGTTCTCACCCGGAATTTCCGTATTGAGCTTCCCCTTCGCCCGAGAGCCTAGCCCTCCTGCCCCGTCGAGTCAACCGCAAGTCGCGCTGGCCCCTTTGGCGCGGTAGTGCGACTCGTTTTTGGCCGTTCTGCGGAGCCGCTGTGCTGGGTTTGCCCGCCTCAGTCTGCCTCGCTGCTACACTTCCCCGCTGGATGGCTTCCGAGCGCTCGTTTGCTTTCTGTCCTGGTTCGCTAACCGTCCGGCAGCGGCAACGCCGCGATCATTCTCAGCATGCTGCCGAACAGCCTCCGACTCAGATGTCCTTCGGCCAGCAAAAGCCAATAATAGCGCGCATGTCTCACCAGCCGACCGCCCGTCTTCACCAGCCGCTGCTGCAAGCTCGTCAGCGACCAGTTCCCAATCCTCCTCGGCAACGCTAGCCGTCGCCACAGGTTGCCCAGATTGTAGGCGATCACACTCAGCCAGAGCCACACCTCGTTCGATCGGAACCGATGGCAACTGAGCCGCGTCATCTTCACGGCCTGCTAGCCTTCCTTGATCCATTGCTCGGCGGTCCCTCGCTTATTGTAGAACCGTACCACGGCCCGGCTGTCCATCTCCAGGTTGGTCATGATGAATCCGACTCGGGGGAACAACTCCCCAAAATGGAACTCCACCTTCGCTATCACCCGCCGCGCCTTCGTCCAACTGAGAGCGACCAACAAAGACTGCGCCCCAGCGTAGAGCAGAGCGCGAACCAGCCCCAGCAATTCGTTCCCCGCGCCCCTGGCGTTTAAGCTCGGGGCCCGGACCGTATTCCCGCTTGCTGTAACGAGCGGTGGTCAGCCTTAGTCAGTCTTGAACTAGCAAAAGTGAGAAGGGGAAATTTCGCTGATGGCTTAACGGCAGGCTTGACGTCGCGAGCTCTGATAGCTTTGCCTGTCTTTGCGGCCGTAGGCCGACCCTGTTCCCTGGCAGGTTCCTCTTTAGCTTTTGCCTCTGCTAAAACTCGGCTAATGGCTAAAGGAGCAGGGTGATTTGGTCCCAGCGTCATTGGCAGCGCCGGATGTGAGACTACGTACTTGCTGAGGCCAGGATCTGATTCCGGGGAGGCGGCTCAAGATCGGTGAGGTCCGCTGGTGGTAGCGCTGGAGGCAATACGTCTTTTTTTTCCCGCTCGCCGAGAGCAGGACTGCCCGCGTGATCCCGCGGATTTTGCGAGGGGGACCGTGATCCTACTGACCTCCTGGTGAGTTTAGCTTCCCATCGGCACCTGCCGAATTGACTTTACAAACCAAGCGCGCTAGGTTTACACTAACGATGCGAAGGGAGAACGGCAACCATGACGAGCAGTTTGAACTTTTCGGGTTCGCTCACGGAAAAGTACCGGCCCGCGGACAATAGAGGCTTTCTAGGGCTGCCCAAACCAAAGAGAGTCCTTGGGACGTTCGCCAAGAAACCTTTCTCCTCTGCCTGGCTGTTCTTGGGGCCTCCAGGCATTGGCAAGACCTCGATGGCTCTGGCCTTGGCAGCCACCATCCCGGCTGAGTTCCATCACATCCCGAGCCGAAAATGTGACCTGGAGAGCGTCGAAGAGACTACCCGGTGCTGCTGGTATATTCCTCTGAGCGCAAAATTCCACCTGGTGCTCGTGGACGAGGCCGACCAGATGACTCCGGCAGCCCAACTAGCACTCCTTTCTAAACTGGACGCCACTGCAGCTCCTCCAAACACGATTTTTGTTTTTACAGCGAACGACACGGTTCTGCTGGAGCGACGCTTTCTGTCCCGCTGCCGTGTTCTCGAGTTCTCTACTGCTGGCATAAACGGTGAGCTGGTCGCGTTTCTTCGCAGCGTGTGGAAGGTCGAGTCCTCTCACCCCGTGCCGAAAGATCTGGCCCACCTCGCAGCCTCCTCGGGCAACAACATTCGTGATGTCCTGAGTCGCCTCGAAGTCGAATTGATGATGGGCGGGGAGACCATCCCGCAACCTACGCCGCCATGCGGTGACGGCCAGCATGCACACCGTTGCAGCAGGTGTGGCAATGCCTGGCAGCACGAGGACGAAGCTTGTGCGCTTCCCTTCAAGAGTGCCTGTCCAAATTGTGACCCGCGCGCCGGCGCTCGCACTGTGTACCACGAGCGGGCGGCGAAGGCAGTCCGTACTCGGACAGAGAATATTCAGCGGGAACTGCTCCGAGAGAAGGCCCGTATCTGTGAGGCCAATCACGGCCGATTCCATTAAAAGGGATACCACGATGAACAGTCGCGAGGCCATCCGGCATCTGCGCGCGATCCGCGAGAAGATCGACAAGGAGAACGCAATCGAGAACACCCAATTGGTTGGTGCTCTCGATTTTGCCATCGAAACGCTAAAACGTGCGCCGGACTACAGGAAGATCGGGTCGAAAGGCGGTTCAGTCACAGCCACTAAGTACGGCAGGAAGCAGATGAAGGAGTGGGGAAAACTCGGCGGCCGGCCTCCTAAGCGAAAGGCAGGAACTTGATGGCCAAGCCCGGTATTTTTGTTTTTAAGTATTCAGCAAACGCGGCTGTCTCGGCGGCATACCGATGAACTCCACCATCGCACGGCACGACGTCGCAGCCTGAGCGTCAGGACTGAGAAGCATTTATGGCTGACACAACCGCTATCAGCTGGACGGAACACACGTGGAATCCGTGGCGCGGCTGCACAAAGATCAGCCCCGGATGTAAGAACTGCTACATGTACACGGCGCAGCTTCGTCTAGCGAAACGGTACAACAATCCTGGCGTTTGGGATCCGTTCAAAGTGATTCGCACGACGACGTGGCCCGACCCGCTCCGCTGGCAGCGCGAAGCGGCGAGGGCAGGTCGTGTCGAGCGCGTCTTTACCTGCTCCTGGTCCGACTTTTTTCACCAGGACGCCGACGCGTGGCGCCCTGAAGCCTGGAAGATCATCCGCGAGTGCCGCAACCTCCAGTTTCAAATCCTGACCAAACGGCCCGAGAACATCACGGCGCGCCTGCCGGGCGGTTGGGAAATGGGGTATCCGAACGTCTGGCTGGGCGTCAGCGTCGAGTCCCCAGCGTACCTCTGGCGAACCAACATCCTTCGCGCCATCCCTGCGCGGGTGCGCTTCATCTCAGCAGAGCCGTTGCTCGAGCCACTTTCGACGCTCGACCTTACTGGTTTTCACTGGTTGATCGTTGGTGGTGAGAGCGGTCCAGGCTATCGGCCGATGAAGCACGAATGGGCACGCGAGCTTCGCGACAAGGCGCACCGCGCTGGCGTCGCATTCTTTTTCAAGCAGAGTGCCGCGCCACGCACCGAGATGGGAACTACTCTCGACGGCCTCGAATACAAGGAGTACCCTTCCGTGCCGCTCTTTCTTTAACCCTTGTCAAACCTAGTGTCCTGTCCCATAAATAAGTGGCATTAGTATTGCTCTGAAAATAGGGATCTCGGGTGCACAATGGAGGTGCCTATGGCGATGGGACGGCCGAAAGCAGCGTTGGTGTTGAGCCCGGAGGGGCGGGAACAACTGGAGAGCTTAGCCAGTTCGCGCTCGCTTCCGGCGGGACTGGT
>Ga0209154_1001207_pt1 | contig 15330 bp, 9 predicted proteins | sample GraSoiAngelo_121_FD_185878 | JGI IMG/M metagenome (GOLD analysis project Ga0209154, IMG submission 185878) | Grasslands soil microbial communities from the Angelo Coastal Reserve, California, USA - 14_0919_12_20cm (SPAdes) (version 2) | ecosystem: Environmental > Terrestrial > Soil > Grasslands ... | reverse complement strand
CGAGAGAAAGCATCGCCACGAGCGAAGCGACGCCCACGGCGACGCCCAGCGTGGTCAGCGAGTTCCGCAGGAGAGCCTCACGCAGATTGCGCAGGGCAAGTTCCCCGAGGTCGCCGGCTTTCATGGTTTCACCCCGTCGCTGACCAGTCTGCCGTCCGCTACAGTGGCGATTCGATCGGCAAATCGCTCGGCGAGAGGACGTTCGTGCGTGACCAGCACAATCGTCATCCCCAGTGATTGCTGGATCTCGCGCAACAACAGCAGGATTCCTTCGCCTGTAGCGCTGTCCAGATTGCCCGTGGGCTCGTCCGCGAGAAGAAGAGCGGGGCGGTTTACCAGGGCTCGCGCCAGCGCCGCCCGCTGCTGCTCCCCGCCGGAAAGTTCACTGGGGCGATGGCTGAGCCGTTTTTCCAGATGCACCCGCTCCAGCGCTTCACGCACCCGCCCCGCGCGCTCGCTGCGTTCCACCTCCGCCAGGCGCAACGGCAGCTCGACATTTTCCTCCAGCGTCATTCGCGGAAGCAGGTTGAAAGCTTGAAAGACCATGCCCACGGTCCGGCTGCGATATCGGGCCAGCTCGAGCCGGCTCATCTCAGACAGATTGCGGCCGTGCGCAAAAATGGTCCCTGAGGTCGGGCGATCCAGGCCGGCCATCAGGTTCAAGAGCGTCGACTTCCCTGAACCGGAACTTCCCAGCAGCGCCAGGAACTCCCCTGCACAGACTTCGAGCGTGACATCATCCACCGCGCGGATCAGCGCGGAACCCATCTGGTAATGCCGCGAGACCCGCTCGGCGGAGACAGCGACACCATCACTTGCCGGTATCATCGCCCCTCGATGGTACTACGCATCAAGCGCGGTCCGGGTTACGGCCTGCCATGGTGCCGATGTTGTAAGGCTGAAAAGCGTTCTGCCCCCCAAATGGAAAGCTGCAGGAGAAAAAACGCGGGGGGAGAAACAAGACAGCAAGAAGGGCAAAACTATCCGGCGTTGGCGGGAGAGCGCTGCGATGACGACGCGGCCTCGAGAACAGGGTACGGCAGGAGGCGCATCTTCCGGATAAATACCTCCACCAAGTCCGGGTCAAACTGTGCGCTGTCGCAGCGCTCGAGCTCGGCAAACGCCTCTTCGGCGGTGCGGGCCTTCTTGTACGTGCGGTCCGAGGTAATCGTGTCGTAGGCGTCAGCGATGGCGAGGATGCGCGCGCCCAGTGGGATCCCGCTGCCGGTCAGGCCATCGGGGTAGCCCGAGCCGTCGAAGAATTCGTGGTGGTGCTTGACCATCTGCTGCACACGGCCGAGGCCGCGGACCGGCTCGAGGATGCGGGTGCCGTATTGGACGTGCGTCTTCATCGTCTCCCATTCGTCGGGGTTGAGCGGCCCGCTCTTGTTCAGGATGGATTCCGGGATGCCCACCTTGCCAATGTCGTGGAGCACGCCGGCCAGGCGCACCTCCTCGACTTCCGCTTCGCTGAGCCCGACCGCCTCGGCCAGGAGCGCAGCGTAGCTGGATACTTTTTGCGAATGGCCTTGCGTGTAGTGGTCCTTCGCGTCGATGGCAAAGGCCAGCGAGCTGATCGTTTCGATCACAGCAGGCGGCAGCGCCCTAGGTCCCTCAGCTCCATGCGGGGCAGCTTCTGAAGTTCCGTGAGTGCCGGCCGAGGAGTTTCCGCCTGCTTCCGGCATGTCCGCCGGGCTAGCGGACAGCGCCTGGGTGAACTGCTCCAGGCGCTTATAGATCTCCTCGAAGGCCTCAGGGCCGGTGGAAAACAGCCGCTTGAGTGTAACGCCGAGGTAGGCTTCCAGGACGTCGCGTTTCCACTTCTTGGTTTCATCGGGGTCGAAGTGCTCGGCGGTGGAAACGGTGTTGCCTCCCTGATGCTTGGAAAGGTACATCGAGGAGTCGGCCACCTGGATCAACTCCTGGGGCGTGGAGCCGTGCATCGGAAAGCTGGCGATGCCGAAGCTGCCGGTAATATTTTTCTCGCGCAGCAGAGGGTCCGAACAGATCCAGGAGCGCAGCTTGGAGGCGAGCTGCTGGGCCTGCTCGATCGTGGTCTCCGGCATCAGGATGACGAACTCATCGCCGCCGTAGCGTGACACCACGTCTGAGCGGCGGCAGTTCTGCTCCAGGATGTGGCCGACGCGCTGCAGCACCAAGTCGCCTTCCAGGTGTCCGAAGAAGTCGTTGACGAATTTGAAGCGGTCCAGGTCCATCAGCACCAGCGCGAACGAACGGCCAGCGCGTGTCGAGCGCTTCCATTCGGCCGATAGCGCTTCCATGAAGAAGCGGTGGGTCTTGACGCCGGTGAGGCCATCGGTGATGGCCTGCTCCTGAGCCTTCTGGAAGGTGAGGGCGTTGTGCAGGGCGCTGGAGATCAGGTCCGCCAGGGTCCGCAGCAGGCTCTCTTCTTCGGAGAAGTCGCACGGCTCGGAGGTTTCGACGTAGAGCACCCCGTGCAGTTGGTCCGCGTAAACCATAGGCAGCGCGATAGCGGAGACTGAACCCGGCAGCACCGGGCCTCCTGCTGCATCCGGGGCGGCAAGATCGCGCACGGCGATCAACTTCCCCCTGCGTGCCACCTGGCCCACCAATCCTTCGCCCAGCGGGATGCGTTGGCCCAGGGCGCCACGCCGTCGGCCGGCTTCGGCCTGGATCACTACTTCCTTGTTGGAGTAGTCGAGCTGGGCGATGCCGATGTGGTCGTAGGTGAGGAACTCCTCAAGCTCAGCCGCAATGTTGGCCAGCATCTCATCGGAGTTCAGCGTCGTGATGGCGTTGCGCGAGATGTTGTTCAGCAGCGTAAGCTGCCGCGACTTGGTTTGCTCTTCGCGGAACAGCCGCGCGTTTTCCAGCGCGATCCCGGCCTCGCTGGAGAGCACGCGCATGAACTCGAGGTGGCCTTCATCGAAGAGCCGCTCCTGCAGGCTGTGCACCGCCATGACGCCGATGGCGCGGCCACGCTGCATCAGCGGCACGCCGCAAAAGCAGCCCACCTGCCGGAGCGGGTTTGCGCCCAGCTTGCTCGCCTCCTCGGCAAAATTCTCTCGGATCAGCAGCGCCTGTTGAGTGCGGATCAGGTACTCAGTCAGGTGGTTGCCGGCCGGGCGCGAGCGCTTCGGCAGGCGTGTCCCGTCGGTTACCTCGAGCTCGAAGCGGATTTCTTCCCGTGCAGGGTCGTGAAAAGCGATGAAGAAATTGCTAACGTCGAACAGCCTCCGCATCTCTGCGTAGATCTTCTCAAACAGGGCGTCGCTTTCCAGCGTCGAGCTGAGCGCGCGCCCGATCGCGTTCAGGATGTGCAGCTCTTCCGAGCGCCGCGCGGATTGCTGGATCAAATAGCTGTTTTCGACAGCCATGCCGATCTGGTGTCCCAGCGCCAGCAAAAGGCGCAGCTCGGCGGGCGTGAATCGCCGCGTATCAGGAGTGCCCAGCAACAGCACGCCGAAGGCCTGCTCCTTGGCTTGCAGGCTGATGGCGACTACGGTGCGCAGGCATTGCTTCACCGCCAGTTGCCGGAACTTTCGGAAGGCTTCTTCTCGGTCCAACGCCACCCAGGCGGAGTCACGCGTCAAGTCGCGAAAAACCACCAGGCCGCCCAGGCGCGTTACAAGGCTGACCAGGTGGTCATCCAAGCCCTCTTCCTGTGCCGCCCCACAGAAAGAGTCGCTCAGCCCTGCTGCCACCAGCGAAGTGGGTCCCTGTGGGTCCCCGTGATGAAGGAAAAGCGCGCCTGCCGGAATGCGCACTACGCTCAACACGCGATCCAGCGTTTGGGACAACATCCTTTGGATTTCGCCGCCAACGAAGCTCGAGGTTGCCAGATTCAGGTTTGAGAGTGCCAGCATGTTGCGCTCGACACGCCGTTTTTCTTCCTCGTAGAGCGCCATCACCATCAACACGGCGGCGAACAGTTGCGGGACAATCGCCAGCAGCCGCAGACCGGCTGCGAGCTGCGACGAAAGCCGGCCGCCGAACAGCGGAGCAACCAGCATCCCTCCCCACACCAGGAACGCCGCTGCCAACAGCAGGTCGGCCATGGTTTCCTGCCTGCGGCCTTCCTGCCAGAAAACGCGGGCCGCGCCAAGTAAAACCAGCGCCACGCCGAGATCCGGAGAGACGCTGACCCAGTGCAGGTGATAGCTCACCGCCCAGACCATAAATAGCGCCCCGGCCGCCGCGAGCGGGCGCACCCAGGGGCGGGCCTGTGCGTACAGCTGCGCGGTACAGAAAAAAAGCAGCGCCGCCGCAGCCAGCAGCCAATGGTCCAGCGCCGTCTGCCAGGGCGCCGCTGCCATCCAGGGCTCCAGTGCCAGGCTCAAGTAGCTCAGTGCCACCAGGCTCCAGCCGCACGTCCACAGCAGCAGATAGAGCTGGCGTTTCAGCGTGTACACGTAGGCGAAGAAGGCGGCGGTGAAAGCCGCGGCTGACAACAGCCCCAGAGCGATCATACTTTCATGTGTGATCAAGTTAGGTCCGCCACTCGGAACCGGGATGGAGGATCACAACAGTCCCTTGCAGTTGTGCCGTCTGTTCCCGGGTCGGAATGTTGGCGCCCATGGCCAGAAAGTTCGCCAGTTTCCCGCGAAGCTGGAGGAGTTATCTCCACCAGACACACCACTTCACGCGGAATTCTCGAAGCTTTGGCGAATATAGCCTATGGTTTCTGGAAGGGTCAAGGGTACAGGGGTACTGCTCACGATACAAAGCAGCGAGCCCGCCAGGATCAAGAAGACGATGGGATAAGCATGTTCCGCACACGAGAACTGTCGGGCCTTTAACAAGTTAGTAAAACTGAGGTCCGAGACTCTGGCCCCACAGGGTAACCGTTGGCTGCGTTCGGATTCCGAAGAGGGTTGAAGAAAAAATGAGTTCTCCACAGACGCAGGACTCGACAGGAATCACGTGACGTGCAGGCGGAGCTGGGGCACGACCGGCTGAAGCTGCTCTTGGACATGACAAATACCCTGGTTTAAAACTGGTGGGCAAAGCGACGGGCGATAACCAGCAGGGTGGAGATGCGCTCAAGAACGCAGCCCAGCTCCCGGTGCAGCGTTGCGAATCAGAATCGAACAGCACCTCGACCCAGATTTGTTTCGACTTCGTGAACTTACAAAATCGCGGGCACAGAAAGGGCCATGGCCAGCTCATGCTGCCCCCTTGCTTGATTACACAGGTGTAGCGGAGTCAATGACCTTCACTGGGTGGTCCGACGGCATGTTGGGCAGCGCCATACGGCCAGGAAGTAGCCTTGCCCGGAATCCTCCCGCACATGGACCAGGCGAGGTTCGATGAGGTTATTACAGCAGGATCTAATCAGTCCGGCGCTGGACCTAAGCCCAGCCTTTATGTCTGTGCTCACATTCATGGACTTTCTCCTTTGCCTGATTTCGAGGGTCTTTCTTTGCCCTCACTCTGTAACGCGAAAATCGCGCCCGAAACGGCTCACGAATTACCGGTGAACACCTAAAAGCGCAGCCTTGATGCCCATCTTCGCCTTCGTGGTCCTGTCTTCCTCTCCTCAAAACGTGGAGCGGCTGAGGCCTTCACCCAGGAACGCGGAAATCGGGAAAGAAAGGACTTACGGGTGGTGAATAGAGTTTCGTTAGCTTTGAAACTCGCGGGGCTGGCCCAGGAGGGCGATCCCGCCCGCTACGGCTGTGGCGGCTGGTTTCACCCTATAAGGCGAGAATCGTGCCTGAAATGGCCCATTAGTCAGAGCAATTTTCCCCTCGGCGAGAGCCCGGCCTACCGGTGATTGGGACGGGGCAGGCGTGGGCCGGGGCGGGCCGAAAAGTACACCCTGAACAACGACTGCATTTCAAGCACTTCTTTTAGCTCGCAAGGTTTGTTTCAGGCTGACGAGGAGAATCCGTTGCTCCACTGGGGATCGGTATCGAGGGCGAACTCGTCTCTCACTATCAGGCAAGGGAAGCCAAGCTCCTAGCTCCTCGCGGCGGCGGCCTTGCGCGCAATGAGACCAAAGCCCTTCGCTATTGCGTCCTTTTCGAGGGCCTCAAGGTGAGCGCGGCCAGCGGCGACCTTGCCCGATTTCATTTCGACCTCACCCAGGGCCAAGCGGGCCTCGAACTGATCGCCAACGAAACCGTACTTCGTCGCTTCGGCGAGAGTAGCCTCAAGACTCTTGGAGGCTTCGGCAGGTTTGCCCAAAGCGGCGCGGACGCGGGCAGCGACAATCGCCATCTGGAGACGGGCGTCGCGGTTCTGATTCTTCGCAACAAGCCCTGCCACGCGGGCGATCTCTCTCTGCGCCTCGGCGGGGTTTCCCATTTCAAGAAGAGCGCGGGCAAGTATGGATTGTGCAGAGATCTCGTCGTCAATCATTCTTTCCTTTTGGAACTCTACAACGGCCTGTCGGATGGGCACTGCGGCCTCTGCTGGATGCCCTTCTTCGATGGACAGCTCGGCAAGTGCCACCAGAGTCTCGCCGGCCTCTCCGTTGTTTCCGATCTCATTCCGGATGCTCAGCGCCTCCTGAAGTTCCTTCCGCGCCCCAGCCAGGTCCCCCTCCGCAGAAAGGATTACACCCAGGTCAAAGAGCGCGTACGCTGAAAATCTCTTATCGCCGGTCTCGCGAAACATAGACTGCGCCTCCTCCGACCTCCTCTTTGCCCCGCTCAGGTCCCCCTGGGAGTAGAGTGTCAACCCCAAATTGACTAGCGCGAGCGTCGTCTGACTCTTGTCGCCAATTTCGCGGAACATTGCCAGGGACTCCTCAAACATCCTTCGTGCCCCGGCGAGGTCCCCCAGGGAAAGGAGATCGTCCCCGATGTTGTTCAGGGTAAGAGCGGCGTCGGGTTTAGCGCCAGTTTCGCGGAAGACTGCCAACGCCTCCTCTGACATCCTCTTTGCCCCAGCGTAATCCCCCCGCACCGCGAGTGTGGTGGCGATGTTGTCAAGTGCCGCGGCCATGTCTCTCTTGTTTCCGGTCTCGCGAAAAACCGAGAGGGCCTCTTCATTCTTCGTCTTTGACCCGGCAAAGTCCCCTTGATTAAAGAGCACCGCCCCGATATCCTTTAACGAATGTGCTAGGCCAGCTCGATCACCCGCCTCAGTAGAGATGCGTTTCGCATCCTCGCAAGAGGCTATCGCCTGTTTCGGTTGGCCAAGATTCGCAAGGGCCCAGCACTCTTCCCTGCGCGCTCGAGCAACCAGGAGCCGCGCACCCTGTGCCGCCCCCTTTTCCGCCGCTTTCGCTGCCACTGCTTGCTCCCGCTTGAAATTTCCCAGCGATTTGGCCGCGAAGGCTTCCTCGAGGTCGACGCGCGGGTCTTCTGAAGCGGGGGGAGGGAGCTTCCGGAGCGCCTCAAGCGTGGCGAGGGCATTTTGCCCCTTCCCGGCAGAAGTCTGCACGCTGGCCAACCGCAGGCCGTAGTCGAGGTTATCGGGGAAGAAGCCGAAGAGCGTCCGGTAGATCTCAACGGCTTTGTCCCATTCCCTGGCGGTTTCGCGATACCTACCTTCCACCCAAAGCCGCTCCTCGCGCGACAAGTTCGCTGAAAGGTCAAATGCTCTCTGGGCCTGCTCCTTGGCCTTCTGCTCATAACCCAGGTGCCACCAGGCCGAAGCCAAGGCTGCGTGGGCAAGGGCATGGTTCAGATCGGCAGCCACCGCCTTCTGCAACAAGTCTCGGGCGGCGAGCGCATCAAGAACTCGCAATTTGGCCAGCCCATCGGAATAAAGCCGGGCGGCCTCGGGATTCGACGGCAGCGAGGCACGCACAGCAGCGGCCTCAGCCGCCGAAATCGCCCCGGCACCAAGCTTTTCTCGGACAATAGCCCCCGTGCGCGCAACCAGATCAGAGACTTCGGCTTCCGCTCCAGATGCCGACACCGAGGTAAGCGTCTCCCCAGCCGCGGCGTCCTGAAGCCGCAAGTCCAAGCGGAGTGTCCGGCCCGAATCTTTTCCCAGGGCGAGATACGAGCCGAGAACAACGTAATCAGTCCCCAGGTTCTTGCGGATGCGCGCCAGGGTATCCGGGGCATAGCTGTCGGCATCGGCGAGCGAAAGGTCAATCTTGGTTCGGGCGACGTTTTCGCCGGCGATGGTCCGCAGCTTTTCCCCAGCAGCGAGTTCCGTGGTGAGCATTTCGGAGAGCGCCGTGGAAAGCCAGGCCTCATCCGGCCGGCCCGAGAGGTTTTTGAAGCCAAGCACAGCCACAGAGCGGCGGGGTTTGAGGCGGACTTGGTTCATCTCGGTCCTGGCCTTGCGCACCTCCCAGGTGGTGGCTGCAATGCCGCCAATCAGCGTAAGCACGCCCAGTACGGCCGCTGCTACTTCTATTTTGTGCCTCTGAACGAACTTGGAGCTGCGGTAGCCGAAGGTGGCTGGCCGAGCCGTTACCGGCAGGCTCTCCAGGTGCCGCCGGATGTCTTCGGAGAACTGCTCCACCGAGGCATAGCGTTGCTGCGGCTCCTTACGAAGAGCCATCAGCACGATCGTGTCTAGATCTCCGTGCAGACGTCGGCGCAATTCCTCCGGCCGACCCTCGCGCGTTTGGCTCACCAGCTCAGGTGTGAGGGTGATTGTGCTTCCCTCGGAGGAGGTTATCTCTTCCACCCGGCTGATAGCGGTGCTGGGCTTTTCCGGGTCCTCCTCGCAAATCACCCGCTCGATCTCCAAAGGAGTCTGGCGCTTCAGACGGTACGGCCGATGGCCGGTCAGCAGTTTGTAAAGCAACACTCCCAGCGAGTAAATGTCCGTTGCGTTGGTGATCGGCTCTCCACGCACCTGCTCCGGGCTGGCGTATTCTGGGGTCATGGGCTGTAAACCGGTGCGGGTGACCAGCAGGGTCTGGGAAGAGAATTCCAGGTTCAGCAGCTTGGCAATGCCGAAGTCCAGCAGTTTGGGCACCCCCTCGGAGGTCACCAAAATGTTGGCAGGCTTCAGATCCCGGTGGATGACCTGGTTCCGGTGGGCGAAATGCACTGCCGCACAGACCGCGCGAAGTCTTTAGCCGCCGAAGATGGAAGTATCAAACCAATGACCGGGAGGATAGACGGCCCTTTCGATCATCGCGCGCTCCCAATAGGAATCTAAGCCTCCAAGGGGCTGCGAAAATCTCTCTTCCAAGGCTTGAGCAATGAGCCTTATTTAGTTGAAATGATCCAAACTATTACTCTTCCTCGCCAACGACTGTCAAGCTAAATCCCCTGACACCAGTCATTTGCCTTTGCCAACCTTGCTTCCCACGTTTAGTCCCCTCGGCCCGCCGTTCGGCGGATTCTCGAAACTACCATTTTCCGCAAATACCGTGAGCCCTTTCGGACCGGATTCTCGCGTTATGGATTGAGGGGCTAGAAAGACCCAAAGACGCTCAAACTTCGAAGCAAAGGAGAAAGACCGTGAATGTGAACACAAACGTAAAGGCTGTGCTTCTTCAGGGGGAACCTGTGAGGAGTTCGTGCAGAAAATTAGGGAGTATTTTGCTCTTGCTTGTTATCGCCGCCCTGCCGTCCTGGGCGCAAACGGCTGCGGACCCCACCCAAGGCCCGATGTTCCATCAGCTGTGGGGACTTAACAATACGGGCCAGCCCATTGGTGTCGGCACTCCCGGCACTGCCGGCTCGGACATCAGTGCCCGTCGGGCGTGGTCTTACTCGACCGGCTCAAAGGCGAATGTTGTTGCGGTCTTGGACACCGGCATCGCTTACGACCATCCCGACCTGAGGGATAATTTGTGGTCCGCGCCAGAGGAATTCACCGTTACCATAGGCGGCATGCAGTTCACATGCCCTAGAGGAACACACGGTTTTAATGTCATCGAGGCTCGCAAAATCCTTAGTTTCACAAGTGCTGATTACTCCAAAGCGTGCAATCCCTACGATGACCACCTTGGCTCGCATGGCACCAAGATTTCCGGCATTATCGGCGCATCGGGGAAGGCCTTGACGGGAACCGTCAGCAATGGAGTCGTCGGAGTGAACTGGACGGCCAGGATCATGGCCGTAAAGGTGAACGACGCCAACAACTATGGGGGGGTACGCAACACAATGTACGGCATCGAGTTCGTGGTACAGGTCAAGCAGTTCTTCGCCACCCGGGGCGGGCTCGCCAACGTGCGCGTTATCAACTTGAGTTCCAACGGGCATGGATGTGACTCAAGCTACGAGGTAGGGTGCATGGAGTATTACAAGGAGATCCAAAAGGCTGGTGACAACGGCATGCTGTTTGTCGCATCCGCCGGCAATAACGGTATAGATATCAGCATGGCTGCGAGCTACCCAGCGAGCTTTAGCGCCATCTTTGGCCAGACCAACATTCTGGCCGTCGCCTCCACTGATAACAAGGACTCCCTAGCCTGGGACTCCAATTACGGCGCCACCGTAGTAGACCTAGCGGCGCCAGGAGTAAATATACTGTCGACCAATATCAGCGGAGGGTACCAATTTGACAGCGGCACCTCCTTTGCGGCGCCGCACGTCTCCGGTGCCGCTCTCCTGGTTCTTTCCGCATGCGATCAGGATACGGCCAGTCTGAGGAAGCTGATTCTCGACAGCGTTGATCCCAAACCATCGCTTTCTGGCAAGACGCGGACAAGTGGGCGGCTCAACGTCAGCAGGGCCATGAATAAGTGCTTTCAACAGGTGATAGCGAATGCGGTGCGGAGCGACAGTCACTTCCTGTCGCCCGTTCCCTACTCCTTACTACCAGATTGGGTGCTGAATCAGGCCGACCCGCGTTTTAGCTTTGTCTTTGAAGATTTCAATTTCCTCGGGAACAGCGGGGGCCACACGGTGAGAGTTTGGCTCGCCACCGAAAAAGCCAATCCATCAAATCGGTACCTGGACTTCATGGACCCGGACAAAGGAGCTTGGACGGGCTGGAAACCGGTTCCGTGATGATGGGGGGTCTGGCAGAGCAGAGTACAGGCGCCAATAAATACTTTGGCAGCTTCGAAGGAAAATGTTCGAGACCAGAAGGCATCACTCGGGAATGCGCGACACCTAAGAGGAGGAAGCCAATGCCTTGGCTTCCTCTTCCTGCGTTCGCAGTTTCTTTCCCCTCTCCTGGCCGCGCAGCGGACGCCGGCCAACTCGCCGCCCCCGGCGACGTAGAGTCTACCCGCGCGGGGCTCGCCCGAAGACACGTTCCGGCAACTGGATAACGACTGGCGTGACGGTGTGGTCAAGAAGGATGCGGCAACTCTGGACCGCGCACATGCCCCCCACTCCGTCTCGTTCACTGCGCAGTTTCTCGAGCCCTTCAAGTGCTAATCACCCATGACCGCGTCACCGGTTAGCTCGCCTTTCCCTGGCGGTTCAGCTAAGATGAATTGTTTGTCATCCTTAGCAGAGACCTAACCGGACCCGTGACGACTCCTCGCCAGCCTTCTGACTCTACCCGCAGTCCGCGCGTGCGCTTCGCGCCTTCGCCCACCGGTTATTTGCACGTGGGCGGCGCGCGCACGGCGCTGTTCAACTGGCTTTTCGCCCGGCACGAACGCGGCACGTTCATCCTGCGCGTGGAAGATACCGACGTCGAGCGCAACCGCCCCGAACTGGTGGAGGGCATCCTGGAGGGGCTGCGCTGGCTGGGTCTGGACTGGGACGAAGGGCCATATTTCCAGTCGCAGCGGCTCGAGGCGTATCGCGCTGCGGCGGAGAAGCTGGTGGCCGCCGGTGCGGCCTACCTCTGCTATTGCCCGCCCGAGAAGTATGGCGGTGGCGATAGTGCCGAGGTAGCAGAGGAAGCGCAGGAAGTAGACGAGGCAAAGGAAAAGAAGGCGGCCGGGCCACGGCGGGTGACGCGGTGCGGCTGCCGCGACAACAGGCCGGCGTCAAGCGAGCAGAAGCCGGCCATTCGCTTTCGCGTGCCGTTGCCTGGCACCACAAAATTTGAAGATGCCGTCTTCGGGTCGCGCGAAGTCTCCAACGAGGAGATCGAAGATTTTGTCCTGCTGCGCTCGCCGAAGCCGGGTTCCGAACTGCCATTGCCCACCTACCAGTTGGCCGCCGTGGTGGACGACATCGAAATGCGCATCACCCACGTGATTCGCGGCGCGGACCACCTCTCGAACACGCCGAAGCAGTCGCTGCTGTACCGCGCGCTGGGCGCTGCGCCGCCGGTGTTTGCGCACGTGCCGCTGATTCTGGGCCCGGACCGCACCCGGCTCTCGAAGCGCCACGGCGCCACTAGCGTCGGCTCCTACGCCGCTGAGGGTTTCCTCCCCGAGGCGTTTCGCAACTTCCTGGCGCTGCTGGGCTGGTCACCCGGCGACGACGCCGAGTACCTGCGCACTGCGGAGCTGATCAGCCGCTTTTCGCTTGCCGGCGTCAGCCGTACCAACGCCATCTTCGATCGCGCCAAGCTCGAATGGTTCAACACGCAGTACCTGCAGAAACTGCCGATTGACGAACTGTTGCCCCACGTAGAAGCTGAGCTGACCCGCGCTGGATTGTGGCAGCCGGAATGGGCAAGTACGAAGCGCGAGTGGTTCGCGCGGACCGTGGATTTGCTGCGGCCGCGGACGCGTCTGCTCACTGATTTTTCCACTTGGGCGCGGGCGTTCTTCAGCGATACCTTTGAATACGATCCGCAGGCGCGGGAGAAGTTCTGGAAAGACGAGCGGTTGCCGGCACTGCTGGGCAAGCTCGCCGACGCTCTCGAAGCTCTCCCCGACTGGAATCACGACGCCTGCGACCGCGCGCTGCGCGAGCTCGCGGCGGCTGAAGGCGTCAAGCCGGCCCTGCTGATCAATGCGACGCGCGTGGCGATTGTCGGCCAGGGAGTCGCGCCCCCGCTATTCGACACGATGGTCGCTCTCGGCCAGCAACGCGTCGTTGGCCGGCTGCGCCGCTGCCTGCCGGCTATGCAGCCCACTGATGACTCGTCCGCCTCTGCCCCTGCCGCGCGCTAACTGCAAACGGAAAGCTATGCCCTCCCGGGCCAGCAAGAAATCGTCGAGGGCGAGGCATCTCTCTTAGACCCCGCCCAGAGCGGGGTCGTCCGCCATGGCAGACTCCCAAATGACATCGGCGCGGGTACACTCGATTCGCGCAACGGTGCCCCGAGCATTTCGTTGCGGCGAAGAGGTCTTCGGCCGCGGAGGGGCCGCAAAGATGTCAGGGTTGGCAGGGCGGGCAGCAGCGCCGGCAGGGGCGATCTCAAATTCCGCCGTCACCGGAAGCTTCACCGGCGGGAGGCACGCCTCCTCGTTGCAAGCCTGATAGCGCAGCGTCAGCGGCAGTTTGTTCGGGCCCAGCGGCGCGTCCGGCTGCGCCTGCAGTTTCATCCGCAGGGTGACGCTGTCCTCGTAAACGGAAAGTTGCGTGGCAGAGAACCTGAGCTTGCGCAGCACCCCGGGCGGATAAACAGTCTCCAGCGCGCGGAACCCGGCCGGGAGCTCAGCCTCGAGCGCGGTGGGAATCAGATAGTCCTCCAAGACCTCATGCGCGTTGATGTGAAAGCCGGGGCGAATCTTGGCGACCAGGGCGAGCTCAAACGTGCGGCCCCTCGGAACGGGTTGCAGAGAGACGTAGGCGCGCGGGGACACCACCATGTTCGCCCGGGGCAATGGGGTGCTCTGCGCGGTGACCTCGGCCGGCCCTTTAGCGCAGCTCAAGGCAAAACACGAGGCAGCCACCGAAAGGACCAGAAGGCAGGCGGGTGCGCGGCGCATCGGGGTTAGACCGCAACCGCAGTGCCGAGTTGCTCGGTGAGGATGCGGCCCATCACCTGGTTAAGGTTTTCGCTGGTCTTTTCCAGCACAAATGCCCCGGCCCCGTCTGACCAGCTCAGTTTGAAGCTGGTGGCCAGCGCGGAGATCCAGATCTGGCGCACAGGAGCGTTCGGGCTGATCACGAACTTAGCTTCCTCGGGTTCTTCAAACAGGAGTTCCAGCTTGCCGCCTTCGCCTTCCACTTCAAAGCCGTACTCATCGCCGAGTTCCAGCAGCCGCCGGCGCAGCGACTCGAGTGCCGCCTCAGATTTAGTGCGAAAATCGCGTTCGTCCATAGCCTTTCCAGGTTACAGCAGAAGCCAACCCCGGCGCAAGAAACGTAAACCACCTATTCATAGCGCAAGGCCTCGACTGGATCCAGCCGCGCCGCTTTCACCGCGGGGTACATCCCGAAGAACAGCCCGACGCTCATAGCCACCAGCACCCCCACGACGACCGCCCACAGCGGCACCGCCGAAGGCAACTGGGGCAGCGTAGCGTTGATGAGCAAGCTGATGCCGACGCCCAGCAGCACGCCAATCACCCCGCCGGCCCCGGTGAGCGTCATGGCTTCGGTAAGGAATTGCCAGGTGACGTCGCGGCGCCGCGCGCCGATGGCCCGTCGCACGCCGATCTCGCGCGTGCGCTGGGTGACCGACATCAGCATGATGTTCATCACGCCCACGCCGCCCACCAGCAGCCCGATCGAGCTGATCACAAAGATCAACAGCGCGACTGCGCCGGTGATTTGCCGGAACTCATTGGTGATCTGCTCGGCGCTGGAAACGCCGAAGGTGTCGGGCTTGTCCCGGGGCACGTTGCGCCGGCGGCGAAGCAGGCCGCGGATTTCATCCTCGGCGGCGGCCTTGCGGCCGTCGTAGGCCAGTGCGCCGATGTAATGCTCGTCCTCATTGGGGTGGTGTTTGCGGTAGGCGCGGTAGGGGACCAGAACCGCCTTGTCGTTCGATTCATTGCGGAAGAATTGCCCTTTGTGCCGCGCCTGCACCCCGACCACCTCGTAGGTGATCCCTGCCACCAGGATGGGCTTGCCGATGGGCTCTTCGCCCGGGTAGAGAGCCTGGGCCAAATCGTAGCCGAGCACCGCGACATCGGCGCGATGCAGGTTCTCCACTTCAGTAAAGAAGCGGCCGCGGTCCATGCGCTGGGAATAGACTTCCTCGGCCGAAGGAAGCGTGCCGGCGTAGTCGATGTTGAAGACTTCCTTGTTGTGATAGCGGGCCGTGCGCTGAACCCTCATGCCGGTGCCCACGCGGGGGAAGATGTGCACGGCCACCGCCTTGATGGAAGGACACTGTTCCTGGATCGCCATGGCATCCTCAAACGTGAGCGGCTTGCGCGTGCGCTCCTCCTGGGTCAGCCGGCCGGTGTGTATCCCGGGAGAAAACTTGAAGACAAACAGGGTATCGGTGCCGTAATCATTCAGCGTGGCGCGAATGTCGCGGTCCAGGCCGACCAGAATCGAGATCACGGCAATGACCGCGGTGATGCCAATGACCACGGCGAGAACGGTGAGGAACGAGCGCAGCTTGTTTTCCCGCAGCGTGATCAAAGCCATCCGCGCGTTTTCGCCGAGGTGAGTCCGCATTCGGGTCTCTTTCGCTCCTCAAAGCTCGAAGCGCAGCGCTTCG
>Ga0209154_1001198_pt1 | contig 15376 bp, 15 predicted proteins | sample GraSoiAngelo_121_FD_185878 | JGI IMG/M metagenome (GOLD analysis project Ga0209154, IMG submission 185878) | Grasslands soil microbial communities from the Angelo Coastal Reserve, California, USA - 14_0919_12_20cm (SPAdes) (version 2) | ecosystem: Environmental > Terrestrial > Soil > Grasslands ... | reverse complement strand
GGCTACTTCTCTGCGAATGGAAGCGCTGATTTTGCGATAACAATCAGGACCCTTTGCGCCCAGGAGGGCTTCTGCTATCTCCAGTCGGGCGCAGGAATAGTTGCCGATTCTGTCTCTGACAGGGAATGGATCGAGTCGGAGAGGAAGACGACTGCATTGTTCACGGCTATGGATCAAGCCCAGGAGGAAGACCGGTGAAGGTTCTGATCCTCGACAACTACGACAGCTTCGTCTACAACCTGGCCCAGTATGTGGGTGAGATTGCAGACAAGGTTGTCGTGAAACGGAACGATGAGATTGATGTCGCAGGCGTCAAGGAACTCTCACCTGACAGGATCATAATCTCCCCCGGCCCCGGCACTCCCAGCAATACCCGGTACTTTGGGACGTGCACGGCTATCCTCCGAGAAGTGAGCAACGAAACCCCGACTCTCGGCGTCTGCTTGGGACATCAAGGGATTGTCCACGCGTTCGGTGGCAGGATAATTCGAGCAAAGAGACTCCGCCACGGCAAGACCAGCCCAATTAGACACGATGGAAAAGGGGTCCTCCGTGGAGTAAAGAGTCCTTTCGAGGCTACGAGATATCATTCGCTTGTCGCGGAAAAAAAGAGCCTGCCGAAGAGCCTCGATGTGACTGCCCAGTCTATCGATGACAATGAGATAATGGGCGTCCGCCATCGAGAATTTCCAATTGAAGGTGTTCAGTTCCATCCAGAGTCTATCCTTACGGTGCCGGGGCATCGGATCATCGAGAACTTTCTGGAGGACTGACGATGATGATCAAGGAATGCATCCCGCTTCTTCTCGAGAACCACGAATTGACGGCCGAACAGGCGAAGGCTACCATGAAGGAAATCATGTCTGGAGAAGCGACGTCGTCGCAGGTCGCAGCCTTTCTAATAGGTTTGAAGAAGAAGCGGGAGACAGCTGACGAAGTCACTGCCCTGGCGCAGGTAATGCGGGAATTCAGCCGTAGAATCCACCCGAAAATAAACGGCTACCTGCTGGATACTTGCGGAACTGGTGGGGATAGAACGAAAACGTTCAATGTCAGCACCACCGCGGCTTTCGTCATCGCAGCAGCCGGTGTTCCGGTGGCAAAACATGGCAATCGATCGTTCACAAGCAAGTGCGGAAGCGCAGACGTTCTCGAACAATTGGGTCTGAACCTGAACATGGAAGCAGAGTTGGTCGAGCGAGCGATCGAAGAGATCGGAATCGGGTTCATGTTCGCACCGAACTTCCATCCGGCGATGAAGAACGTTGCGTCGGTGAGACGCGAGATAGGAGTACGTACCGTGTTTAACATCCTCGGCCCCCTAACGAACCCTGCAGGGGCGAATGCTCAGCTGATCGGAGTCTACGACAGTGAACTTCTGGAGCCGATGTGTCTCGCAGCGCATAACTTGGGAGCGAAATCTGTGATGACCGTCTATGGGCTCGACGGAGTCGATGAGATTTCCATCACGGGTAAAACAATCATTGTAAGGCGTCAACATGGAAGAGTATTTCGAGACGAGGTGGAGCCAGAGGATCTCGGCTTCAAGAGAAGCACAGCCGAGGAGGTTGCTGGCTCGGACCCGGAGGAGAACGCACGCCTCACGGCCAAAATCCTATCAGGACATCTGGGACGGAATGATCCCCGCGTCCAAATGGTCTTGGCGAACGCGGCCGCAGGGCTGGTCCTTTGTGAAAGAGCCGAGAACTTCAGAGAGGGAGTCGAGATAGCTTCCAAAGTTGTGAGCGATGGAAAGCCGGTCCAAACACTCTATCAGCTTGTAGAGTTCTCGGGCGGAGACACTCACCGGCTCAAGAACCTGGCATGACATTCTTGGTAGACCACTTGCCCGAGCTCGCTGCAAAGGCCAGAGCTAGAGTCAAACGAGGCTACTACGACAGCAGTGGAAGCGCAAACGCGTCTCGAAGAAGCTTAGTCAAGACGATCCAAGAAAGTAGAAAGATGCCGGTTATCACAGAGATAAAATACGCTTCTCCTTCCGCTGGAAAGATCAGAGAATCTCGAAACCCACTTCAAATTGCGAAGGCAATGTTGAGCGGCGGAGCATGTGCGATCTCGGTTCTTACGGACCCTGAAAACTTCGAGGGGAATTTGGAAACGTTGGTTACGATCAGCCGGGATACAGAAGCGCCTACGATAATGAAGGACATCATAGTGTCACCCAAGCAACTCCAGGCTGGAGCGAAGGCTGGAGCCAGCGCAGTGGTATTGATTTCTGAAGTGTTCACTAGGAAATTGTCCAACGTTGGGCTCGACAGTATGACTCTTGAGGCTAATCGGCTTGGACTCGAGGTCTTAGTAGAGGCTAACAGTGCTAGCGAGTTTGAGAGCCTCCGAAGATTGAGGCCAGACATCTACGGTATTAACAACCGAAATCTATCCACCTTCCAGTTGGACCTCTCGACCACGGAGAAAATCCTAGCAGAGAACCTCGACATGGACAGGCCGGTCGTTTCTGAAAGCGGGATAGAATCTGCGCATCACATTAGACGGCTCAAGGCCGCGGGGGCTAGGGCTTTTCTCGTTGGGACCTCGATAATGAAATCGTCAGACATCGAGGAGAAGGTGAGGGAGCTGGTCAGCGCTTGAAGAGTCACGTGGAACCGAGGACACGTTCGAAGCCGGGTAAGTTCGGAAAATACGGAGGGCAGTATGTCCCGGAGACCTTGATGGAGCCACTAAGAGCACTTGAGGAAGCATACAACAGATTTTCCCACGACTCCTCCTTCAAGAAGGAGTTGGCGGGCTGGCTGAACAGTTTCGCCGGCAGACCTACGCCACTGTACCTTGCTGCTAACTTGACTCGCCATACGAGTGGCGCTCGGATTTACTTGAAGAGAGAGGATCTATTGCATGGCGGCGCGCATAAGATCAACAATACTCTCGGCCAAGCTCTCCTTGCTAAGAAAATGGGGAAGCGGAGGATCATCGCTGAAACTGGGGCGGGACAACATGGGGTTGCTACTGCTATGGCCTGTGCGGCTCTAGGATTGAAAGCCGAAGTCTACATGGGGAGTGAGGACATGGATCGGCAGAAATTGAATGTGTACCGGATGAAGATGCTCGGTGCCAAGGTGCATCCTGTTGAGTCAGGGTCTAAGACCTTGAAGGATGCGATCAATGAAGCGTTGAGGGACTGGGTTACAAATGTTCAGGATACGTACTATCTTCTGGGATCGGTTGTGGGCCCACATCCTTACCCGACGATGGTTCGGGACTTTCAGAGCGTGATTGGGAAGGAGGCGCGGAAGCAGATTCTACGACAAGAGGGAAAGCTTCCGAAGACTGTTGTTGCATGTGTCGGAGGAGGGAGCAATTCGATCGGAATCTTCCATTCGTTCTTGCACGATCTGGATGTCGACCTTTACGGAGTCGAGGCCGGCGGGGAAAGTTTGTCGCCGGGACAAAACGCGGCACCATTGGTTGCCGGACGCGAAGGGGTCCTGCATGGCATGATGACCTATGTTCTGCAGGACGAAGTGGGACAAGTGCAGACGACCCGGAGTATTTCAGCCGGGCTCGACTATCCCGGGGTCGGGCCGGAACACGCCTTCCTGATGAGCGCGGGGCGAGCCAAGTATGTTACAGTGTCCGATGAAGAGGCTCTGGACGCTTTCAAGAATATCTCACAACTGGAGGGGATCATGCCTGCTCTAGAATCGGCCCACGCTATCAGTTACGTGATGAAGTTGGCGAAGAGCCTCGCGACAAAGGATTCGATCATCGTCAACCTTTCAGGAAGAGGCGACAAGGATGTGGAGATAATTGCCAAGCACCTCCCACAATGAAGATAGGATAGAAGCGAAGTTCCGAGAACTTCATAGCCACGGAGAGGGAACGTTGGTCGCTTACCTGACAGGCGGCGACCCGGACCCGAAAGCATTCTTGGCTAATTCTACCGCGTTGATAGAGGGTGGAGCGGATATTGTTGAAGTCGGGATTCCATTCTCAGATCCAATAGCCGACGGGCCAGTGATTCAGGCGTCTAGTATGCGTGCCTTGTCACAAGGAGCCACTCCTGTGGGGATCCTAGGTATGATCCGAGAACTCTCATCCCAGTTTCCGGTCCCGTTTGTCGTCTTGAGTTACTATAATCCTATTCTAGCGATGGGCTTGGACCGCTTCCTGAAGAAAGCTCGCGAAAGTGGGGTTGATGGGATCGTCGTCCCGGATTTGCCGGTTGAAGAGAGCGACGAATTCAGGAACCTTGCCCTGAAACACAATATCGATAACATCTACCTCGCAGCACCAAACACCTCTAAGCTGAGACTGCGAACTATCCTGGATAGGTCGAAGGGCTTTCTCTATCTAGTCTCTCTCTACGGTGTTACTGGTCCTAGGGACACTCTTAGTCCCCAGGCGTTAGAAGCTGTCAGTGCAGTCAAGTCGCTGGCAAAGGGAAAGATTCCCATCTCCGCGGGGTTCGGCATCTCCCGGCCTGAACACGTATCGGCCATCATCAAGTCGGGAGCTGATGGAGCCATCGTCGGGAGTGCACTGGTTAGCATCGTATCCCAGTATATTGAAAATCCAGACGAAGCTGCTGACTATCTGAGGGATGCTATAACGAAACTGAAAGCCGCAACCAAGCAATCTTGAGATAGTCGTCTCCATCGTGAGAGCAAGTCGCGGCTTATCTCAGAGACTTGCTTCACTCCGGGGTTGAAGGTGGCTATTCAGACCACCTCTCCCAGTGTATTTGGTTCGTGGATTGCCTGAGAGTTTTCAGTTTCTTCCTCATTTCTGGATCGAAGTGTCGTTCCTCTTTGTGTTTGTAGCCTATTGGGATGATTGCGAGGGGAACTATCGAGCCGTCTGCCGGAAGGTTGAGGCTTTCGGCAACCATTTTCTCGTCAATCGCTCCGATGAATGCCGCGGCCATTCCTTCCTGGAATGCAGAAAGGATGAGAATGATGGAGGAGAAGGCGCTGTCGGTCAGCCACCATGGAATTCTTGAGTTCTTCTCCGCCGGACTTCCATATTTGGATTCGAATCGGGGCTTGTTACCGCACGGGACCACGACGACAGGAGCCTTTTCAATGAACCCGCGAACGATCCCCGCATAGCCTGCATATTCTTGTTCTCGGCCTGCTTCGGCGAGTTTTCTCTTTGTCTCAGGGTCTCTGACCACCACGAGGTCGAAGTCTTGAGTGAAACCTGCGCTGGGGACGTGGCGTGCGTTTTCGAGAATCTTGTGTAGAATGGCATCTGGTACTGCCTTGTCTTGAAACCCGTAGACGTTCCTGCGTTTTCTTAGAAGAAGGTCAAATTCCACTCGTGATTCTCCCTGGACGTTTGCTTACAGTAGTCTGAAGTCTTCTTTGACTGTCGTGAGGACGATGTGGGTGTTCGTTCGTTCTACGAAGGGCATCGCTAGCAGAGCTTTAGTGAACTTGCTCAAATCATCTCGGCTCTTGAATTTCGCGATGACCATCGCATCGGTGAGTCCTGTAACGTCGTATACGGCTAGTACCTGAGGCATCTTGGCGACCTCCTTCTCCAGCTCGAGGAGTTTGCCTTTTGCGACGCTCACCTCTGTGATCGCGGTGAGCTGGAAGCCGATCTTGTCATGGTCGAACATTGCCGAGTAGCCGCGTATGATTCCTGCCTTCTCCAGTTTTGCGGTTCTCGATTGGACTGTGGTTGTGGAGACGCCTAGCTTGTGCGCTAGCTCCCTGTAGGAGAGGCGAGCGTCAATGAGATACCAGTGAAGAATCTTCTTATCAAGATCGTCAAGGACAATATCATCGACCTTTAGCTCGTCCTTCGTGCTTGTCATGCTTTGACCTGTTCCAAACGGGTCCTAAGCAGCTCCGTAACCTGTCGAGGGTCGGCTCGCCCCCTCACCTCGCCCATTACTAGGTTCATCATTCGTCCGAGAGCTTTGGCACCGTTTTCTTGCACCAGAGTTTGATTCGATTCAACAACTTTGCTGATGATATTCTCTAGGTCCGACTTGGTCAGCATTCGGAGGTTCAGCATTTCCACCGCTTCTTCGGCGGCTCCATCTGGATGGAATGCAAGCCACCTCAGAACGTCCAGAACAGACTCTTTCGCAGTTTCACCGTTAGAAACCAAGTCGAAGGCTTGTTTGAGCTGGTCTTCCCGAACGTTTTCCACGGGCACTTGTTCCCTTTGCAGGCTTCTCAGAGATTCCGTAAGGATTGTTGCGATGAAGCTGGGTGCGACGCTTTTTGCTCTAGCAACAATTTCCTCAAAAGCGGAAAGATAATCGGAATCCACGAGCTGAGTGGCTAGTTTGGGGCTGAGACTACGCTTTGTCTCGAGCTCTTTTGCGAGCTCTTCCGGCATTCGGGGAAGGTTCTCCCAGAGTCGTTCAAGTCGGTCCTGGCCGATTTGGACCGGTGGGACATCGGTCTCTGGATACATTCTCGCAGCTCCAGGCCTTGGGCGCAGATAGACAGTGGTGCCGTCAGGGTTTGCTGCTCGTGTTTCTTCCGGAACTCGTTCCACCGCCTCCCGAGCCCGTTCTACAACGGCCCTCAAGCCGTCTTTCGCATTGTCGAGATTGTCTGCTACGATAACGAAACCATCAAGTTCTCCACATCCGAGGCTCTTTGCGACCTCTTCTACATGACTTGACTCAATTCCATAAGCAGGAAGCTCGTCTGAATGAAAAATTCCTCCGACCTTACCCCAGAAGACGGCGCGTTTTGCCATCTCTGTTCCGAGCCGAATGTTGGGGATGAGTTCGCGTTTGAGAAGTCCCTTGAAACTGGAAAGTTTGACTGCTAGTGCTACTCCTCCTTGATTGAGAGTGGATTGAACGATCTTCGACTGTGAACCTGAAAGAATGCTCGTGATGTCAACGAAGTCCTCCTTGATATCCGAAGCCTTGACGTTCCTCTGCCGGAGTTCATCTCTGATCTCGATAAGCCCGAACTGCCTCTGAACTTCGTAGCCTACAGCCTTGGAAACGAGTTCGAGCTCCTGGACCCCTTTGATCTCGATGAGGGCGCCGTCCTTGATCGATACGTTGAGGTCCTGTCGAATGCTTCCTAGTCCTCGTTTTACTTTCTTGGTTGCGCGGAGGATGCGGCCTATGGCGAAGGCAACTTTTCCGGCTTGTTCTGGGTCATGGATTATTGGTCCAGTTGATACTTCTATCAGTGGAACTCCGAGTCGATCAAGACGGAAGACTACTGAGGTCTTTGTGTCGCCTCGATCGTTACTTGTTCTATTGGTACTTCCACTCCGTCCACCGTTATGGACCCGTTGAGTGCGGTGACTGCTGTTCGCTGGAATCCGGTTGTGTTGGACCCGTCAATGACCACCTTCCGCATAACGTGAATCTCGTCCATCGGCTTTGCGTGTAGGAGCATGCTCATTGTAAGGGCGACATCCAATGCTTCCGGGTTCAGGGGGTGGGGAGGTTCCTCGTCCAGTTCTACGAGGCAGGTGGTTTCCGGGTCCGCCTCGTAGGTGATCTTCTTGCCTTTGTGGAACTCGAAGAGGGCGGCGGGATCAATTTGGCCTAGCTCACTTTGGGTAGGCCTAAGTCTCCGCTCGAAGGTGACTGTAGGTGGCTTTGTTGATAGAATTGTTGGACAGTCGCAGAAGAGCTTGTGCTCAGTGTCGAGTTGTCGGTGTATCTCGACGCCGACCTTGAGGCCTACGGCTTGATAATCTATAGACGACTAGGAAGCCTCCACCAATGTCCTCGAAGTCATTTCGCCTGCAGTCGACCGAAGCATCATTTCTCGAATCTTACTGGCTGATTTGGTCTGGGCTGCAACCCACATCAGCTTGACAATTGCCGTTTCAGCGATCATGTCTTCGAGAGGAGTGACTCCGAGATTGAGTAGGTCGCGTCCGGTGTTGTAGACGTTCATGTCTACTCGTCCCCATATAGTCTGGGAGGTCATGAAGAAGGGGATCTCCCTCTTCAACGCTTTCTTTACAGAGTCAAATAAGTGTCTGGAAACATGACCTAGCCCTGTTCCCTCGAGGACTATTCCGCGGGCTCCTGCAGAAACGGCTGAGTCAATCATGCCGGTGTTGAACCCGGGGTAGAACTTGACCAAGTATGCATGTTGGTCAAAACGAGGTTTCAAGGCCAGCTTCCGGGACTTGTCTCTCTTCGGGACTCCGTTCGTCATTTCGATCTGGCCAGTCTTCAGATCGTAACTTGCAATAGGAGTGGAGTTGATGGACTTGAAGGCGTCTCTACGACTCGTGTGACATTTTCGAACCCTAGTGCCTCGATGAGCAAGAATGATGTGGTCGGAGAGATCTTGGTGCATAGCAACACCGACAAGGGCCATGTCGGCTCGCGCGGCGAGGGCGACTGCTCCGGTGAGGTTGGAGGCCGCGTCTGAGCTGGGACGGTCAGAAGATCGCTGGGCACCGACAAGTAGTACGGGAACGGGCAGGTTTGCGAGCGCGAAACTCAAAGCTGCCGCCGTATAGTGCAAGGTGTCTGTTCCATGGCTTATCACAACCCCCTCTGCACCGCTTGCTATCCTTTTGCCGACTTCTTCGGCCATGCCCTTCCAATGGATTGGGCCGATGTTCTCGCTGTACTCGCTGAAGAGTATGTGAGCGTCTATTTCGGCGATTGAGGAGAGTTCGGGGACGACGCTTGCAAGGTCGGCCGCTGTGAGTGCAGGCTGCACAGCACCAGTGCGATAATCAACCCTACTAGCGATAGTCCCACCAGTGCTGATGATGGCAACCTTCGGTAACCCACCATGATTCGCCGGCGGGGAAGGCTTGGTGAAATGAGGTTTCTCACCCTCCCCGATGACCTCTAGCGTCTTTGTTCTGTCGAGAGAGATGCCTATGTTGTAACCGTTTTTCATCTTCAAAACGATGTGAGTGTGATCGGAATACTCCGACCGAGGAATCAAGGTCCCTTCGAACGCTTCACCCGATTTCGATGTGAGGCGGATGACGCTGCCGATCTTGGCCTTGGATTTCCTTAGCTGCTGAAGGACTTCCCCCCGGTATCCTTCTAACTCTCGGACGGTCATTCACGCAACACGTCTTCAAGATGATTCTGTGAGTTACCTATCCGGTTAAGGATTCTTACGCCATATTCTTGGACATGTAAGGTCCGTCGTGTGTGTAACCGAAGCGAGAGTAATACCCCCTGGTACCGAGGGCACTAATCACTAGCATTTTTTTGCGATCGTATTCTTCGCGAGATATTCGTTCTGCTTCCGCGAGAAGCTTGGACCCGTAGCCCTTGTGCTGGAACGCACCCGCTAGCCTGTCTCCCACTGGAACTGTCTGCCCAAAAACGTGCAGTTCCCTGGTAATTGCTACACCCTGTCCCGCCATCTCGGGTCTGTGAGCGTTCTCAGTTGGTATCCGAAGTCGAACATATCCAACGAGTATGTCATTTTCGGGATCCTCGAAAGATAGGAAAATGTCGGTTCCCCCGGAACCTTCGTAGTTGATCCTTTGGAGTCGGACTTGTTCCAAGTCAGGACTTTCTCCGCTATTGAGGAAGCGGATGCCAACTTCTCTGCATCTGATGCACTCACATTTCATGTCACGACGCGTCAGCTCTTCCTGGACGAGCTGGCGAAGATTCCCGTGCTTCACGCCGTCAGCGATCCCATCCACCGGTATCTCTCGCTGGATCCTCATGATCCTAACCCAGCGTGGGACGAACTGTTTGATCTCTGCGATAAGATGGGCTGATTCCTCGGTGGAGTAGGGGTTGTACTCTCCTCTCTTCCATTCTTCGTAGAGCTGTGTTCCAGGCGTGACCAGACATGGATAGATCTTCAGCATGTCAGGCTTAAAGTCCGGGTCTTCGAAGATTTTCCGGAACGCGTCTAAATCCCGCGAAGCGTCGCAGCCCGGGAGTCCCAGCATCATATGATACCCGACCTTGATTCCTGAATCCTTCAGGGTCTGTGTTGCCTGAACGACATCGGCGACAGTATGGTCTCTATGAATTCTCTCATAGACATCGTCGTACAAGGTCTGGACCCCAATCTCGACACGTGTCACCCCCATGGAGAGCATGTGATCCACATGGCCCCTCCGCGACCAGTCGGGCCTGGTTTCGACTGTAATCCCGACGTTCTTGACACTTGCTGATTCAGCAAGATTCTTCGCTTCTTCCAAGGAAGGCGAGTCAACGCCATTCAACGCATCGAGGCATCGTTTGACGAAGTCTTCCTGGTAGGTTCTTGGTAGGAATGGAAAGGTACCGCCGACAAGGATCAGCTCTACTTTGTCGACCGGGTGTCCCATCGCGTGAAGCTGGGCGAGCCTGCTTTGAACCTGGAGGAAGGGGTCGTATTCATTCTCCAGAGCTCGCATGACAGCTGGCTCTTTTCCAGTGTAAGCTCTTGGGACTCCGACTTCGGGCCCACCCGGGCAGTATGTGCATTTTCCGTGGGGACAAGCGTATGGCTTGGGCATCACAGCGACAGTAGTTACTCCGCTAGCGCTACGAACTTGTTTACCGATGAGGAGAGGCTTGAGCCGGGTGAGTTCCGAACCAGGGACCCGCTGAAGAAGATCGGAGTTAGGGGGAACAGTGGGTGACCTGTGTAGCTTGCAGACTTCGATCTTGATTCGGTTAATGTCCTCGCGAGAGGGACGGTCAAGACTGAGCAGACGCTCTATGATTTCAGCGGAGACTTGTTCTGTTGTCTGGCTCAATCCATACATTCCACTCCTGTTAATTATCTCAGGGAACTCCGGTTTCGAGCGGGCCAGTTATGGGTTTTCCGTATACTCGCCCCTTCCATGAGAAGCCTAGACCTAGTGCTCCTCTGACAGTCGAGTCGATGCCTATTCCCATGTAGACCATTACTGCGAAGGGTAGTAGAAGCGCGTAGAGTGGGTTTACGCGTATCGATCGGTCGAGGATGATGAGTCCAAGCCAAAGGAACGCGGCCATGAAAACACCTGTGAGAAGGTAGATGTTCAGAGGCATGCCTGGTGCAAGGTAGATGCCGTATCCAAGCACGATGAACGGTAGAACGAGAAATGTGAAGAGAAGTACGAGTCGGTAAACGGCTCGAAAGAGAGGATGGTTTCCTGAGACGGAGTAGAAGTTCTTCCTCCATCCCCTCCAGATTTCTGGGAGACTAGAATACATTCGAACACCCAGTGAGCCAGAGGCCGTGACCATTCTGAGCCTGAGACCCTGGGCTTTGATCAATCTGCCAAGGGAATAATCCTCAGTTATCTTGTCCCGGACTGCATAGTGTCCGCCCACTTTGTCATAGGCCTCACGTCGGAAGAGCATGTATTGGCCATTTCCAAGGGCCCAACGTGGTTTGCTGTCATCATTGACCCATTTGCCGCCAACGAACATCATGATAAGCCAGAAAATGGGGGGTTGGAGAAGTTTCTCCCAGAAAGTTCGAAGAATAGCGGCGGGGGCGAGGGTAGCGAGGTCCGCTTTGGTGTCTTGCAGAAAGTTCACGGTTTTTGTTAGACTGTCGCGCGAATGGACGGAGTCGCCGTCCGTGAAAAGGAGTAGATCGCCCGTGGCTCGCTTGTAGCCGAGGTGGCAAGCCCAGTTCTTTCCCACCCAGCCCGGAGGAAGAGGCTCTTCCTCGACGAGTTTGATCTTACCATCAAAGCTCTTGAGAATTTTCTGGGTTCCGTCCGTCGAATTGCCATCTACAACGATGACCTCTTTCGCGGGATAGTCCAAGCCAATCAGTGAGGCCACGCATTCGGATACTGTATTTGCCTGATTTCGAACAGGAAGAATAATCGAAACCAAAGAACTGTTAGACGGGGCCATGGTATTTTCGGGTAAGGCTGGGAAGTGCATCAGGGTAAGATACTCGTATCCGGCCAGAAGGAACACTGTGGTCGATTGAACGATTAGTAGAGTATCAATTAACAGAGACAATGCTAAGGTCCCGAAGCTAGTTGGCCGAGGCCTGGGAGGAAGCGTTCTAGATAAGAGCTTGGCAGTTCAACGGTTATTGGGCTAGTCTCTCCACCAGCCCATCATGCCTCGACGACCGGCCCAGGTGACCCATACGATTGCCAGGGCTGCAAATGCGATTATCATAGCGACCAGGATCACTACGATTTTCTGGAACAGATCGTAGCCCGAAGTGTAGAAGCCCACAAAGATAAGAGAGCCGGCCAAGAAGGCCGCTAGCGTGATTATTGACAATACTACGCGGACCATGAGTCCGCGCTGCATCTGACTGACTTTTTCCATCTGAAATCAGCAACAACTACGGTTGACTGCCGCTAATAAGGTAAACACAAAAGAAAGACTTGGGCACGATTCTTCGGTCATAAGCGGATAGAACTGTCTGGCGGGCGTTTAGGTTCTGATATAGTTCTGTCCTGGTTTCCTGCCGAGGACGAACCTCTTTTCAGAATTCCGCCGGACCCTCTCTCTAGGTGAGAGGCCCGGCTTGTTCATTGCCTGAATCTTAGGAGTCTGCTGTCTAACTTTTCCTGCCTTCGTCAGCGAGCCGTGAGTTGGTATAGCTTATTCCTTCCTGAGGGTTGGACGGCGTTGTGAGATATTTAATCGTTCCTTGTCCAAGATGCCCGGAATAGGATAGATTACGACTAGGGCATCAGCTCCGCCCAAGAATTCGAGCGTTGGCTTATGCGAGACTTGTCCATAGGCTTCTTATTCGGAAGCTCTTTCTGAAATCCAAGCGCAAGGCCACTTGCCTGTTGCTCCAAGTGAACACCGTGTCTTGCATTTCTCGCAATGCTTATAGTTCTACTAGACCATTAATGATAAAGTGGTGGGCCGGGTGGGATTTGAGCCCACGTAGCCAGCTTAGCATGCTAGTGCACATCCTGGCTATGCCACCGGCCCTCGTTTCTTTTTCAGCCGTCGCGAGCACTACGCGTCGCGTTCGGCTTGGCTGATGACGTAGGCGTAACTCCCATCCTTCTTCCCTACTCTTCGGAGTTCACCACGTCGAGTCAGAGATGTCAAGAGTCCGCTAATTGTCCCGTGGGGATAGTGAATGGCGCTGGCCTTCATCGCTCCGGTGAGTTCTGCTTCAGTTCGTCCTTCGGATTTCCCCCACCTACTATTCAGCAGAGCTCGAATCGCATCAGTGCAGCTCAACGTTCCCGAGATCGATGGATATTCAGAGTTGAGCTCAGTAGCCGGATCGTCCAAACGTAGGGTGGTACTCTTTCGGGTACCATTTTGGTTCAACTCCAATACGAGCTCATTCAATTCTGAGACTGTGTCTGCCTCGACACGGACTTTCCCATCATGCCAAGGTCCTTCGTATGCTAACTTCGCTCCCATCTTTCGCCTAATCACCTCCATCTGGGGGTTGCTATCTGTGCGCTCTGCACTTATGAAACTTGTGATTTAGAAACTAGCCACGTGTAGCAATCAACAAGCACCGAACCCTATTCGCCGGAAGTGTAAACGAAGATATTGTGACTTGACTGCAATGGTCGGAGCGCAACGATCCCAATCAACTGGAGGGATAAGCCCCTCGCAGGATCCACCAAGATGGCATTTCCTGCGTAATTGAGCGCGACGAACCAGCACTTTTTCAACTACTGGCAGCCCGACCGTTGACATGGAACGGCGCGCTCCGACCTTTGCCGTCAGGTCGCATTATATTCGCTTACACTGTCCGAGGAGAGGGCTGCGTGCTTATTTGCAAGCACATCGTGCATCATACATTGTGTGTCCAAAAAGGTCTAAATGGTGTGCAAATAGCAGATTTGGGCAAGAAATACGGTTTTCATATTTGAAAGAAGCAACACAGCAATCTGGCAAGCGAATAGCCCTAAGCGCTGGCAGTGTAAACGAAGATATTCTGACTTGACTGCAATGGTCGGAGCGCAACGATCCCAATTAACTCGAGGGATAAGCATTTGTAGCATCTGCTAGGAAGACCCCTGCAAAACAGGTATTACGGTGGCGAGAACGGAAACTATGATTCTTATCGGGGGTACGCGAAGAAGCCGAAGTTCAGTGACTTGTACCCAAGGAGATTCTCTTTCCCGACAGATCTCTGCGAGTGAATCCAAACTCGGGCATGCCGCTCAGTTCACGTTCTGAGAATACTGGTCCATCGTGACATACTAGGTATGGGCCGATGACGCATGCGGCGCATATTCCGACTCCGCACTTGAAGACTCTTTCAAGGCTGACTTGTATGTGGCATCTCTTCTGCATCGCCAGTTCGTAGACCAGTTTCATCATAGGTTCGGGTCCGCAAGTGTAGATTGCATCGAACGTTCCTTCCTTCAATACGTGCTCGACGACCTTCGGGACCTGATTCTTTTCCCCGTATGTTCCATCGTCGGTGGCGAAGACGAGCTTGAAGTGGTGGTCCTTGCTCTCATTGAGTAGCCAATCCTTGAACAACAGCTCGCTCGATGTCCTAGCACCAGTAATCAATGTGACATCTCGTTCCCTCAGATGGACTAGGAAGGAGATCAGAGGAACCAACCCGGTTCCTCCACCGACAACCAGTAGTTTGTGGTGGTGGCCCACGCTGAAGGGGTGGCCGTATGGTCCTCGGACCCAGAACTTGTCGCCAACTTTTTTCTCCCAAAGTGCAGTGCTAACTGGTCCGCCTTTCTTGATCACGACGCCCGCTTCTGTTCTCCCATGAAATGCTAGAACGCTCATAGGAACCTCATCAATCCCTGGGACCCAAACCATTGCAAACTGGCCAGGCTTGGCATTGTGTAGAGTGGAGTCGCTGAACCAGAAAGAACGGATTGAAGGCGTCTCGTCCGCAATGCGGTCGAGTCGCATGACTCTAGGAGTGTGAAGCTGTTGGGTTACGGACTCCAATTCTGAGGGTCATGGAGAGAGAGGCGTACTAATGACTTACGAGAGGAGGAGCTTCGTCCTATCCGTTGACCTCGCCTTTGTTGTGATCAGACAAGACGAGATGTTGCGACGTAGACTGGCCGTTCTTGAAGTCTGTCGACCAGTTTCATCATTTCATCGTAGTGGTGTTGTATTATCCCTGCGCCTTGTGGTCCCATCATCTTCTCAGCGTTGGTCCTGCACTGGTTCATGGCCGTCAAGATTCCCTGTTTGGTCGGGTCTGTGTAGCTGGCGCCGCAGTTGACGAAGACTGATTCTACGAACTGTTTCACTTGCTGTTTCAGCTGTTCGTCGGTGACTGGTTGGTTTAGCAGCGTGGCGAATTCTCGATTGGCGCTCTCGAAACAGCTCAGTAGCTCGTCCCTAACGAATTCAGGAGTGATTCTATCGCTTGGAACGTTTGGAGCCTTGTAGGTCTGGGTCATACCGCACGTTTATGACATACGTTATATAAAGCCGTATCCCTCATCAGTTAGATAAGGAATGCAAGAGTCCACAGCCAAGCCTCAGGTTGACGAAGCACTTCTCAGACGGTTCCGGAGCGAGATAGCTAGCAAG
>Ga0209154_1001197_pt1 | contig 15378 bp, 13 predicted proteins | sample GraSoiAngelo_121_FD_185878 | JGI IMG/M metagenome (GOLD analysis project Ga0209154, IMG submission 185878) | Grasslands soil microbial communities from the Angelo Coastal Reserve, California, USA - 14_0919_12_20cm (SPAdes) (version 2) | ecosystem: Environmental > Terrestrial > Soil > Grasslands ... | reverse complement strand
GCGTCTGGGCGTGAACCTCGGCCCGGTGCGCCTGGTAAAAGACCTGAACGATCAGGTGAACATCATCGGCGACGGCATCAACGTTGCGCAGCGCGTGATGAGCTTCTCGCGTCCCGGACAGCTGCTTGTGTCGCGTTCGTTCTACGAGGTCGTGTCGTGCCTGTCACGGGATTACAAGGCCCTGTTCCGGCACGAAGGCCAGCGCACCGACAAGCACGTGCGCGAGCACGAGGTTTACGCGGTGGTCGGCGGCACGCCCTCGGCCCGGCGCGTCGCGCAGACCGCGTCGCGGATGATCGGTCCGCTAAGCATCGGCGGCTGGTTTGCGACCGGCGGTCCATTCGGCGTGCGGCGTTCCGCGCTCGTCGCCGCCCCGCTCGTATTCCTCGCTTTGATCGGCAGCGGCATGGCGGCGCGATCGGTGATGGATCAGCAGACCGCAGCGCAGATCATCCCGGCGCCCCCGCCCCGGCTCACGCTTGTGCCGCGTCCGGAGACGATCGCTGCCATCCCCGCGCCCGAGGCCGCCCGGGCGAGCGAACCAGACACGCCCGGGGTGTCGAAAAAGCTCGCTGCGCGCGCGGAAAAAAAACACGAGAGCGCCGAAGCCCCCGGCGTCGCGGGGCGCCCGGCCCGGCTCGCGCTCGCCGTGACGCCGTGGGGGGAAATCGTCATCGACGGCAAGAGCCGCGGCGTGAGCCCGCCGCTGCGCCTGCTTGAAATCCCCCCCGGGTCGCATACGATAGAGATCCGCAACTCGACCTTTCCCAGCCACGTCGAAAAGATCAATTTGAAAACCGGCGAAGCAAGAAGAATCGAGCACCGGTTCCGATGATGATTCGATTGCTCATCAGTGCCGTCGCCTTCGCCGCCCTCGGCGCGTGCTCGTCCGGCCCGATGCGCGACATTCGCGAGCTGTTTCAGAGCGCCAAAGGTCAGGCGGCGTTCACGACCGGACTGAAGCAATACGACGACGGCGACTACGCCGAGTCGGCAAAGAACCTGCAGAGCGCCCTCGACCAGGGGCTCGGTGAGAGCGACAAGGTCTCGGCGTACAAGCACCTCGCGTTCCTCCACTGCGTTTCCGGCCGCGAACGCCAGTGCCGCGACGAGTTCCGCAAAGCTCTCGCCGTGGACCCGAGCATGGACCTCGCCCCCGCGGAAGCGGGCCACCCGATCTGGGGACCGATTTTTCGGGCGGTCAAGGCGGGCCACTAGGCCCGCACTCGGTTCAATGCAAGCGCCGCAGCTCGGCCGCTACGTCATCCAGTCCGAGCTCGGTCGCGGCGCGATGGGCGTCGTATACAAGGCGACCGACTCGGTGCTGCAGCGAACCGTCGCCGTCAAGACGGTCAACATGGCGCTCGAGAGCACCGGCATCGGCAATTACGAAGCCCGCTTCTACCAGGAGGCGCGCGCCGCGGGCAGCCTGAACCATGCCAATATCGTCACGGTGTACGACGTCGGCAAGGCCGGCGACATCGCCTATATGGCGATGGAGTTCATCGAGGGCGTCGAGCTGCGCTCGCTGATCGGCGAGGGCCTCGTGCTGCCGCTCACGCAGGCGATTTCCATCGGCGCGCAAGTGGCCGAAGGGCTGGGCTACGCCCACGAGCATGGGGTCGTGCATCGAGACATTAAGCCCGCCAATATCATGGTGGTGGCGAACGGTCCGGTGAAGATCACCGACTTCGGCATCGCCCGCATGCGCGCCTCGGGCGAGCTGACCCAGACCGGGATGATGCTCGGCTCGCCCAAGTACATGTCTCCCGAGCAGGTGATCGGCAAGCGCGCCGATCATCGCTCGGACATCTTCTCGCTCGGCATCATCGTGTACGAGATGCTGTGCGGAAGCGTCCCGTTCAACGGCGAAAACGTGACGGCGCTGATGTACCAGATCGTGAACCTCGCGCCCCCGGCGCCGAGCGCGGTAAACCACGCCGTGCCCGAGCTGCTTGACTATATCGTCGCCAAGATGCTCGCCAAGCCCCTCGAGGAGCGCTATCAGAGCGCGCAGGAGCTGGCGCAGGACCTGCGCGAGTGCGAGCGCCAACTCGCCGCGCCGCCGGGTTCGGGCGCACCCCCCCGGCCTAGCGGGCTGGCGAGCGGACCGCAGCCGGAACTGCTCGACCCCCGCGCCCACGACGTGGTGATGGCGCAAACGCTGAACCGCACCCGCGACAAGGACAGGACTCCCGAGGACCCGGGCACGCCCCCCGCGCGCGGGCTTTCGCACTCCTTCGATTCCCTCGAGGCGACCCAGCGCCTCGCCGTGCTCACCGGGGCGGCCGGCCTGCCAGACGCCACCACCCTTACAGGTTCGACTGTGGAGGCGCAAAGCGCGACCCAGGCGATCGGCTCGTTGCCCCCGCCGCCGCGCATCGGCTGGCGGCGGCGCGACTGGCTGCTGGTCGGCGCAGCCGCGCTCGTGGGCCTGATCATCGCGCGCGCGGTCATGAAACGCGACGACCGCTGATGGCGCCGCCGCCCCCGGGGTTTTCGCCACTCGCAGGCGCCGTTGCCGTCGCCATAGCCTGGCTTGCGATCGGGCTTGCCGGCCTGATCCCCGCCGGCAACGCGCTCATCGCGCGCCGGCTTGCGTTTCCCGCCGGTGCGCTGGCGGGCCTCGCCCTGGCGGGGTTCGGCCTGCAAGCGATATGGCTGCCGGCCGCGCGACTGGTGCTGCCGCTGGGTCTTCCGGACCTGCCGTTCCATCTGCGAATCGACGCGCTCGCGGGCTTTTTCCTGACCCTGCTCGGCGCCGTGGCGGCCGGCATTACGATTTACGCCGCCGGCTATTTCCGCAAGGAGACCGCCGGGCGGCTCGCGCTCATCGCACTGCAGTACCACGTGTTCCTCGCCAGCATGGCGTGCGTGATCCTTGCCGACGACGCGTATCTGTTCATGGTGGCGTGGGAGACGATGGCGCTGTCGTCGTACTTTCTGGTCACCACCGACCACCGGCTGCCCGCGATCCGCAGCGCCGGATTTCTCTATCTGCTGATCGCGCACCTCGGCGCGCTCGCCATCCTGCTGTGCTTCGGCGTGATGAGCGGCGGTGAGGGCGACTATACGTTCGATGCGCTGCGCGCGGCCGGACTCGGGCCGCCGGGGGCGACGCTTGCCTTCCTGCTCGCGTTCTTCGGTTTCGGCGCCAAGGCAGGAATGCTCCCGCTGCACGCCTGGCTGCCCGAGGCGCACCCCGCAGCGCCCTCGCCGGTGTCGGCGCTGATGAGCGGCATCATGATCAAGACCGCAATCTACGGCATGGTGCGGGTGATCTACGACCTGATCGGCGGCGTGCGCTGGGAATGGGGCCTGCTCGTGCTCGCGATCGGCGCCGCCACCACGCTGTTCGGCGTGCTCTACGCCCTCGTGCAGCACGACCTGAAGCGGCTGCTCGCCTACCACTCGGTCGAGAACATCGGCATCATCCTGCTCGGCCTGGGGATGTCGATGCTGTTCATGGGCTTTGGGCACCCCGCGGCGGGCGCGCTCGGGCTGATTGCTGCGCTCTACCACACGATCAACCACGCCGTATTCAAGGGACTGCTGTTTCTGGGCGCAGGCACGATCCTGCATTCCAGCGGCCTGCGCGATCTGAACGACATGGGCGGGCTCATCCGCAGGATGCCCAACACCGCCTTTTACTTTCTCATCGGCGCGCTCGCCATTTCCGCGCTCCCGCCGCTCAACGGCTTTGTTTCCGAATGGCTCACGTTCCAGACCGCGCTGCAGGCGCCGCTGCTCGAGCACGGCGTGATGCGAAGCCTTGTGCCGCTGTTCGCCGCGAGCCTCGCGCTCGCCGCAGCGCTCACCGCGATGTGCTTCGTCAAGGTCTACGGCATCGCCTTTCTCGGTCAGCCGCGCGAGGCGCGGCACGCGACGCCGGCGCCGGGCGGCGGCCACGACGCCGGAGCTCTGGAGCGCATCGGCATGGCGTGGCTCGCCGCCGGCTGCTTTGTGCTCGGCTTGCTCCCCGGCACCTTCGTGCAGATGCTCGACCGCGTCAGCGTGTCGCTCTCCGGGGGTGGCTTGCCGGCCGAGGCCCTGGAATCGAGCTGGCTGTGGCTGGTGCCAACCGCCGCCGAGCAGGCGAGCTACAGCCCCGTGATCTTCCTGTCGGTCATCGTCGCGGCGACCTTGCTCGCGTTCCTGCTGGTGCGGGGGCTCTACCATGGGCGCGTGCGCTATTCGGATCCGTGGGACTGCGGCTACCCGGAGCGGAGCTCGCGCATGCAGGACACGGCGGACGCCTTCGGTCAGCCCATCCGCCATGTGTTCGGGCCCCTGTACCTGATGAAGCGGCATTTGCCCGCGGCCGACGACCCCGCGCCGCGCTACTCGATCAAGATCGAGGATCGCCACTGGTACCTGCTTTACCTGCCGATCGCGCGGCTGGCCGAGTTCGTGTCCTCCAAGGTGGGCCTGCTGCAGCGCGGCAGGATCAGCATCTACCTGCTCTACAGCTTCCTGACGCTGATTGCGCTGCTCGTGTTCGTGCGCTGATCGCCGAGATGCACTCGCTTGCCGGCATCGCCTTCCAGATCCTGCAATCGGTGTTCGTGGTGCTCGCCGCGCCGCTGCTCACGGGCTGGATCAACCAGTGCCGGGCGTGGCTGCAAAACCGCTCGGCGCCGTCGATCCTGCTGCCGTATTACACGCTCGCCAAGCTGTTGCACAAGGACGCGGTCATGGCACGCGACGCCTCGCCGCTGTTTCGCCTGACGCCGTACGTGCTGTTCGGTTGCATGTGGCTCGCTGCGGGCATCGTGCCGGTGCTCGCGACCGACCTGCCGTTCGCGCCGGCGGCCGACATCATCGCGCTGGTGGGCGTGTTCGCGCTGGCGCGGGTATTCGCGGCGCTCGCCGCAATGGACATCGGCACGCCGTTCGGCGGCCTGGGCGCGCGCCGCGAGATGCTGATCGGGTTCCTCGCCGAGCCGGCAATGCTGATGACGCTGTTCACTGCGGCGTTCATCTCCGGCTCGACGCAGCTCAACAGCATCGTCGAGACGCTCGCGCATCGCGACCTCGTCATCTACCCGAGCCTGGCGTTCGCCGGGGTCGCCTTCCTCATGGTGCTGCTCGCCGAGAACGCGCGCATACCGATCGACAACCCGAGCACCCATCTCGAGCTCACCATGGTTCACGAAGCGATGATCCTCGAGTACTCGGCGCGTCACCTCGCCCTGGTCGAGTGGGCGGTGGCGATCAAGCTGTTCGCCTACATGACGATCGGCGTCGCGCTGTTCGCGCCCTGGGGCATCACCGAGGGCGGCGACTGGGGCGGGCTGCCGCTTGCGCTCGCCGCGCTTGCCGTGAAGCTCGCGCTTGCCGGCGCGGGTCTGGCGCTGATCGAGACCCTGCTCGCCAAGCTGCGGCTGTTCCTTGCGCCCGAGTTCCTCGCCAGCGCTTTCCTTCTGGCGGTGCTCGGCATGCTGATCCACTTCCTGGTGAGGGGCTGAAAATGGCGACGTCCCTCTCCGGCCAGCTCGTCAACCTGCTTGCGGCATTCCTCCTGCTGCTCGCGTTCGCGATGCTATCGCAGCGCCGCGTCCTCACCCTGATCCACCTCTTCGCCTGGCAGGGCGCAGCGCTTGCCGCCTCGACGCTGATCGTCGCGTATGCCACCGGCCAGGCGCATCTGTATTTTTCCGCCGCGCTCACCGTGGCGCTGAAGGTCATGCTGATTCCCTGGGTGCTGCACCGCCTGATCGACCGGCTCTACGTGCGCTGGGACATCGAGACGCTGATCAACATCCCGACCACGATGCTGATCGGCATCGGCCTCGCGATCTTCGCTTTTGCGCTCGCCGCACCGATCTCGCAAATGGCGAGCACGGTCACGCGCTCGACCCTGGGAATCGCGCTGGCGAGCATCCTGCTTTCCTTCCTCATGATGATCGTTCGCAGAAAAGCAGTGCCGCAGGTGATCGGTTTCCTCGCCATGGAGAACGGCCTGTTTTTCGCCGCCACGAGCGCCACCTACGGGATGCCGTTGGTGGTCGAACTGGGCGTGGCGCTCGACGTGCTGGTGGGCACGTTCATCTTCGGCATTTTCTTTTTCCATATCCGCGAGCAGTTCGACAGCCTCGACATCGAGCATATGGAAAAGCTGAAGGAAGACTGATTTGGAAGTCGCGCTGGTGCTCTTCATACCGGTGGCTGGCGCAGTGCTGCTCGCGCTGGTGGGACACAGGCGCTGGGCGCCCGCAGCCAACGCCGCGATGAGCCTCGCGACCTTGGGCGCCGCGGCGCTGCTCACGCGCCGTGTGATCGCCGGGGGCCCGATGGTCGCGCTCGACGAGCAGTTCTTCGTCGATTCGTTCAACGTGTTTCTGGTCGCGCTCACCGCCTTGGTCGCCTTCACCACGGCGCTTTTTTCCCGGCCGTATATGCGCATCGAGGAGCACCACGGGCGCGTCAACCCGGCGCGGCTTCGGCTCTACCACAGCATGTACCAGCTGTTTTCCTTCACCATGCTGCTGTGCCTGCTGTCGAACAACGTCGGGGTCCTGTGGGTGGCGCTGGAGGGCGCGACGCTCACCACGGTATTGCTGATAAGCCTTTATCGCACCCCGGCGAGCCTCGAGGCGGCGTGGAAGTATTTCATCCTGTGCAGCGTCGGCATTGCGCAGGCACTGTTCGGCACTATCCTTCTCTATTTTGCCGCGGAGAGGGTTCTCGGCCCGGGCGGCACGTCGCTATTGTGGACGCACCTGTACGAGGTGCGCCACGAACTTGAACCGACCGTGCTGTCACTCGCGTTCGTGTTCCTGCTCGTCGGCTACGGCACCAAGGTCGGGCTGGTGCCGTTGCACAGCTGGCTGCCCGATGCGCACGCCGAGGGCCCGACGCCAATCTCGGCGGTGCTCTCGGGGCTGCTGCTCAACGTAGCGCTGTACGCGGTGGTGCGCAGCAAGGTGCTGGTGGACGGCGCGCTCGAGCGCAACTTTTCCGGGGATCTGCTGATGGGATTTGGGCTGCTGTCGGTGGTCGTGGCGGCGTTCTTCATGTCGCGCCAGAAGGACATCAAGCGCATGTTCGCCTACTCGTCGGTCGAGCACATGGGGTTCATGACGTTCGCTTTCGGCATGGGCGGGCCCGTGGCGGCGTTCGCAGGGTTGCTGCATATGACGGTGCACTCGCTCACCAAGAGCGCGATCTTCTTCACCGTCGGCCACGCCTCGCAGGCGACCGGCACCCAGAACATGGATTCGATCCGCGGGCTGATTGAGCAAAGCCCGGCGATCGGCTGGGGCCTCGCGCTCGGCAGCTTCGCCATCCTCGGCCTGCCGCCGTTCGGGGTGTTCACCAGCGAGTTCATGCTCCTCACCACCGCGATGCACGAGCATTCGTGGGCGACGCCGTTCCTGCTGGTCGCGCTCGGGGTCGCCTTCGCGGCAATCTTCGGCAAGGTGCAGCCGATGGTGTTCGGCGAGAGCGTCGCGGCTCGGCTGCCGCATCCCCCGGCGCTGGTCCCGGTATTTGTCCATCTGGCGATCGTGCTGCTTCTCGGGCTGTACATCCCGCCGTACCTCGTCGACTGGTACCGCCATGCTGCGGCGCTGATCGGCTAGCGGCGCGACCGTGAACGAACTTTCCCTCCAGGCTACGCCCATTGCGGGCGCGCTCCCCGCCTTCCACGCCTCGATCGGGCCGAGCGAGTTGCGCGCAACGTGCGAGAAAGCACGCGCGCTCAAGGCGCGCCTGGTGGCGCTGTGGGGAAGCGACGAGACCGCGCGCGGCGGCGGTTACGCGTTGCACCTCGCGCTTGCGCTGCGCGCAGGCCTGCTCTGGCTGAGCGCGCCGCTCGCGCGCGAGGCTCCGGGCTACCCGAGCATTGCCGATCTGTACCCGTGCGCGAGCCGGATGCAGCGCGCCGCCTACGACCTAGTTGGCATTCATGCCCTGGACAGCGCCGATCAGCGCAAATGGCTGCGCCATGGCGCCTGGCCCGAGGGCGCGTTCCCGCTGCGCAAGGACTTCAGCATCGCGAGCCGCTTTGCGCAAGCCGACGACGGCTATGCGTTCGTCAAGGTCGAGGGGGAAGGCGTGCACGAGATTCCGGTCGGTCCGGTGCATGCCGGCACCATCGAGCCTGGGCATTTCCGCTTCTCGATCGTGGGCGAGAAGATCCTGCGCCTGGAGCAAAGGCTCGGCTACGCGCACAAGGGGATCGAGAAGCGCTTCGAAACCATGACGCTCGAAGAAGGCGCGCGCCTCGCCGGGCGCGTGAGCGGCGACTCGACGGTCGCCTACGCCTGGGCCTGGGCGATGGCGGTCGAGGGCGCGAGCGGCATTGAGCCGCCGCCTCGCGCGGCGGCGCTGCGCGGCGTTCTGCTGGAGCTCGAGCGCATCGCCAATCACCTGGGCGACCTCGGCTACCTCGGCAACGACGTCGCGCTGTCGTTCGGGTTTTTCCAGTTCTGGCGCCTCAAGGAGGACCTGCTGCGCCTGAATGCGGCGCTGTTCGGCCATCGCTACCTGATGGACCGGATCGTCCCCGGCGGAGTCTCGGTCGACCTGCCGCGAGAAGCGGCCGCCAGGCTGCTCGAGCGGCTGGAGCATCTCGAGGCCGAGGTCGCGACGCTGAAGTCGATCTACGACGAGCACGCGGGGGCGCAGGACCGCTTCATCATGACCGGGCAGGTGACGCCCGAATTGGCCGAGAGGCTGGGCTTGACCGGTTTTGCCGGTCGTGCGAGCGGCATGTGGCACGATCTGCGCGTCGACTACGCCCTTGCCCCTTACGCGCCGGCGCGGCCCGCGATCGCGACGCACACCCGCGGCGACGTCGCTGCCCGCGTCTCGGTGCGCTTCGACGAGGTGGCCGAGTCGATGCGGCTGATCCGCGTGTTCCTGCGCGAGCTGCCGGCGGGCGAGATCCGCGTCGCGCTCCCCGAGAGCCCCGGCGGCAGGCGCGGCGTGGGCTGGGTCGAGGGCTGGCGCGGCGAAGTGCTCATCGCGCTGGAAACGACGCAGGGAAACCGCATCCACCGCGCGCACCCGCACGACCCGTCGTGGCAGAACTGGCCGCTTCTCGAGCACGCGGTGATGGGCAACATCGTTCCCGATTTCCCGCTCATCAACAAATCGTTTAACCTCTCCTACAGCGGGCAGGATCTCTGACGTGTACCAGCTCCTGCGACAGATCGCGAAAACCGGGATCATCACCGAGCCGGCGCCGCAGCCCGACGAGTCGCTGCGAGAGCTTGAGCAGCGCCTGGGCGAGGCGAGCCTGAAGCGCTTCGGGCGCTCGCTCGCGATCCGGCACGTCGACGCCGGGTCGTGCAACGGCTGCGAGCTCGAGATTCATGCCGCCAACAGCGCCTACTACAACCTCGAGCGGCTCGGCATCAAATTCGTCGCGAGCCCGCGCCACGCCGACATGCTGCTCGTCACGGGCCCGGTGTCGCGCAACATGGAAGAAGCGCTGCGGCGCACCTACGAGGCGACGCCCGAGCCCAAGCTCGTCGTGGCGATCGGCGACTGCGGCTGCAGCGGCGGCATTTTTGGAGAAAGCTACGCGAGCTGCGGCGCCGTGTCGAATGTGATCCCAGTCGACGTCGCGGTGCCAGGCTGCCCCCCGGACCCGGCGGCGATTATGCGCGGGATTCTGACCGCCATTGCTGCACCCGCCAAGGAACGCTGATTGCCGTCAGTTCCCGCCGCAGCTCGGCGGCATCGCGTCCACCGGGTAGCCCTTGCACCTCCAGCTCACCTTGCTGCCCACCACCGAGGGCATCAGCGTGATCTCGATGGCGTTTTGCTCGTTCCAGCCATGGACGACGCCGTCGTCGGAGGCAATCCACTTCATCTCGCCGTGCTTGGGGTCGATGCGCGAGGCGAGCTTGATGGGGCCCGCGGCGCGAACGTTGCCGGATTTTTCAGCCGCCGCGGCAACTTGCCGCTTGGCCGGCTCGGCGCCTGCGATCAGCGCCTGTGCGGCGTCCTTGGCTTCGCTCGCCTGCATGTGAGGCAGCGCGACCGCGACGACCAGAAACCCGATCAGGGCGAGCCCCGCGACGATCAGCAAGCCGGTGCGCATTTTTTGTCCCTCCGCGGCGAGCTTAACATGACGCCCCGGCATGGCGCATGATCACCCGCCAAATCAGTATCAGCGGGCGCGTGCAGGGCGTGGGATTTCGCGACGCGCTCGCGCGCGAGGCAAGGCGGCTCGGCGTCACGGGCTGGGTGCGCAATCGCGCCGACGGCAGTGTTGAAGCCCTCGTGCAGGGCAGTCCCGAGGCTGTGGAGAAGATCATCGGCTGGGCGCGACGCGGACCCCCCGCGGCTGTTGTGGCGGCACTGCGCAGCGGGCTGCCCGCGACGGAATTCGACCGCCCCTACTCGAGCTTCGAGTTCTGGCCCACGACCTAGAGGCGCTCCTCGCCTTGTCGCGCAACCCGTTCGGCCGCGAATCCCGCGCCGCCGGCTGCAGTCACGACACGCCGCGGTAGACGAGCTGAACGTTTCCTGGCGTGAGCCAGGCGTCGAGCTCGGCGAGCAAGCGACCGTCGGGTCGCACGCGCCAGGCATCGCCGAGTGCGATCTCGCACGCCGCGGCGCCGTTTTCGTATCGCACGAGCACCTGGCAGGCACCGCTCGCGCGATACGGCGCAAGCACCTGCTGCAGCCGCTTGGCATCGGCCTGCCCGTTCATCGCGATGCGCAAGCGCGCCGCGTAGCGACCACGCAGCGCTTCGAGATCGAGCAGCTCATCGGCGGTCAGTCTCAACCCGCCGGAAAATTCGTCCCTCTGCACTTTGCCCGCGACGACGAGGAGCGTGTCCTCCTTCAGCTTGTCGCGGTGCTTCTCGAACAACTCGTTAAAAACGGAGATCTCGAGCTGCGCGCTGCCGTCGTCGAGCATCACGACCATCATGCGTCCGCGGCGCGTCATCTGCGCGCGGGCGGACGCCACGATTCCGGCGATCCAAACGCGCTGCTCGGACGCGGTCAGGGCCGACAACGGAGTGCGCGGGAACCCCGCCAGGTCCCGCTCGTATACGGCAAACAGGTGGCCCGAGAGATAGAAGCCGAGCGCCGTCTTTTCCTCCATCAGCGTTTGCCTCAGGTCCCAGGGCGCCACGTCGACAAAACCATGCTCAGCGCCGCGCGGGGCCTCCGCTTCGCCGAACAGGTTCGATTGCGACGCCTGGCGCTCGGCCTGCTCGGCGCCCTCCAGCGCTCGTCCCACCATGGCGAGCAGGCGGGCGCGATTGGATTCGATCGCATCGAAAGCGCCGGCGCGAATCAGCGCCTCCATCACGCGCCGGTTGACGATGCGCTTGTCGACCCGCCGGCAGAAATCGAACAGGTCGCTAAACGGCGCCGCCTTGCGCGCCTCGAGGACCGCGCCGATCGCCGACTCGCCGGTGCCACGCACCGCGCCCAAGCCGTAGCGGATCGTTTGCCGGTCGACCGGCACGAAGCGGTATTCGGAGGCATTGACCTCGGGCGGCAAGATTCGCAGGCCGTTGGCGAGCGCGTCCTCGTGCAGCTGGCGCACCTTGTCGGTGTCATCCATCACTGCCGAAAGGTTGGCCGCCATGAACGCCGCGGCGTGATGCGTTTTCATGTATGCCGTCTGGTACGCGAGCAGCGCGTAGGCCGCCGCGTGCGACTTGTTGAAGCCGTAGCCGGCGAACTTCTCCATCAGGTCGAACAACTGCATCGCCTTGCCGCGCGGCAGGCCGTTCTTCTGCGCGCCCGCAACGAAGATGTCGCGCTGCTGGGCCATCTCCTCGGGCTTTTTCTTGCCCATCGCGCGGCGCAGCAGATCGGCGCGGCCCAGCGAGTAGCCGCCGATGACCTGCGCGATCTGCATCACCTGCTCCTGGTAAACCATGATGCCGTAGGTCGGGCCGAGGATCGGCTCTAGCCGCGGATCCAAGTAGTCGACGCGCTTGCCGTGCTTGCGCTCGATGTACTCCGGAATCAGGTCCATCGGGCCCGGCCGGTACAGCGCGACGAGCGCGATCACGTCTTCGAAGCGGTCGGGCCGCGTGCGCTTGATGAGATCGCGCATGCCGCGCGATTCCAGCTGGAACACCGCGGTGGTGTTGCCCGAAGAGAGCTGCCGATAGGTCTGCGCGTCGTCGAGCGCAACGCGCTCCAGGGAAAACTCCTGCTCGCCGAGCCGGCGCACGTAGCGCTCGGCCCAGTCCAGAATGGTGAGCGTCGTCAGACCGAGGAAATCGAACTTCACCAGTCCCACCGCCTCGACGTCGTCCTTGTCGAGCTGCGAGATCACGTTGGCCGTGCCTTCGGCGGCATACAGCGCGCAGAACTCGGTGAGCCGGCCCGGTGCGATGAGCACGCCGCCGGCATGCATGCCGACGTTGCGCACCAGGCCCTCGAGCTTTTCGCCCAGCTCGAGGAGCTCGCGCACCTCGTGTTCCTTGCGCTCACGTTCGGCGAGCAGCGGCTCCATCTCGCGCGCCATCTCGAGGGTGATCGTCTTGCCCGGCTGCACCGGTATGAGCTTCGCCAGCTGGTCGCAGAAGCTGTAGCCGAGGTCAAGCACCCGGCCGCAGTCGCGCAGCACGGCGCGCGCCGCCATCGTGCCGAAGGTCGCGATCTGCGAAACACTCTCCGCGCCGTATTTGCCCCTGACGTAATCGATCACGCGGTCGCGCCCGTCCTGGCAAAAGTCGATGTCGAAGTCCGGCATCGAGACGCGCTCGGGATTGAGAAAGCGCTCGAACAGCAGGTCGTAGCGCAGCGGATCGAGATCCGTGATGCCGAGCGAGTAAGCGACAAGCGATCCCGCGCCGGATCCCCGGCCGGGGCCCACCGGCACGCCGTTCGTTTTTGCCCAGTTGATGAAGTCCGCGACGATGAGAAAGTACCCGGCGAAGCCCATCTGCACGATTGTGCGGATCTCGAAAGCGAGCCGCTCGCGGTAGCGCGCGGCAGCCTCGCCCCTCAAGCCGAGCTTTTCCAGCCTGCGCGCTAGGCCCGCCTCGGCCGCGTTCTCGAGAACCTGGTCGATGGTCACGCCCGGCGGCGTCGGGAAGGCCGGCAAGCGGCTCTTGCCCAGCTCGATCTCCAGGTTGCAGCGCCGCGCGATCTCCACCGAGTTGTCGAGCGCCTGCGGGAGATCGGCGAAGAGCCGCACCATGTCGGCGCGGCACTTGAAGTACTGCTCGCCGGTGAACAGCTTCGGCCGGCGCTGGTCGCCGAGCACGTAGCCCTGCGCGATGCATACGCGCGCCTCGTGCGCCTTGAAGTCCCCCGGGTCGAGGAACTGCACCGGATGCGTCGCCGCCACCGGCAAGCCGACGCGCGTCGCCAGCGCGACCGAGCGCGACAACAGTGCTTCGGTGTTGGCGAAACCGGCGCGCTGCAGTTCGATGTAATAGCGGCCGGGAAAAAGCTTCGCCCAGTCGCGCGCGAGGCGCTCGGCGAGGGGCGGCTGATCCGAGAGCAGGGCCTGGCCCACGTCGCCGGCTGCCGCCGCGGAGAGGGCAATCAAGCCCTCAGTGCCGCCTTCTTGCAGCCAGCCGCGCGCGATCTCCGCCTTCGCGCGGTGCTGGTTGCGCAGCCAGGCGCGCGACAGCAGCTCGCACAGCCTGAGATAGCCGGCGCGCGAAGCGCAAAGCAGCAGCAGGCGGTGCGGCTTGTCCCGGTCGGCTTCGTTCTGCACCCAGCAGTCGGCGCCGACGATCGGTTTGACGCCCGCGGCGCGCGCCGCGCCGTAGAATTTCACCATGCCGAACAGGTTGGCCGAATCGGTGAGCGCAAGCGCCGGCATGCCGTCGGCGGCGGCCCGCTTCACCGCTTGCTCGATGCGGACAATCCCGTCCGTCACCGAGTATTCGCTGTGCATTCTCAGGTGAACGAAGTGCGGCGCGGCCATGTCAAAAAATTCTACCGGAGTGCATCGTGAAACGCTTAGTGTTTGTTTTTCTTCTGCTCGCGGCGTGGGCGCTGAGCGCGCAGGAGCGCATGAGCGATCTTGACCAGGCGTACGAGGACGCGCGTGTCGAGTGCACCGCGCTCAAGGACCTCGAGGCCCGGCGTGAAGAGGGGCGCGAACCCCTGCCGGGCGAGAGGCTTGGCACCGTGGCAAGAAAGAGCCAGTCAGGAAAGAGCCAGCCTGGCACCGTGGCAGGAAACAGCCGGCTCGCCGAGCAGTACTTCGCGCGGCAGGAAATGCTCGATCAGGACCTGGAGAGCGCCCGCGAGCGCTGCGAACAGGCCAAGAAGCGCTGGAACGACCTGAAGTAAAGGCCGCCGCCGAAAGCAAGTAACATCGGCGGGCCCATGAAGCCCGCGCTCGGCGCGCTATTGCTCGGCGCCACCTGCATTGCGCTCTCGCCGATCTTCGTGCGTGTCTCGGAAGCCGGGCCGACCGCCACCGCGTTCTGGCGCGTGGCCCTCGCCGTGGCGCCACTGTGGCTGCTCGATGCGTTACGGCGCGGGGAGGCGGCTCGCACCGATCGCGTCAAATGGCCGCTCCTCTTTGCCGCCGGCGTCGCGTTCGCAGGAGATCTGGGTTTTTGGCACACCTCGATCAAGCTCACTTCGGTGGCCAATTCGACGCTGCTCGCAAACCTGGCTTCTCTGTTCGTGACGCTCGTGGCATGGATCTTTCTTGGCGAGCGGCCGAAGCGGCTATTCCTCGCTGGACTCGCGGCGTCGCTTGCCGGGGTCGCGCTGCTCCTCGATGCGAGCCTTGAGCTTTCAGGCACCGCACTGATCGGCGACGCCCTGGGCGTGGTGACCGCAGTGTTCTACGCGGCTTACCTGCTGGCGGTCAAAGGATTGCGCGACCGGGGCGAGAGCGCGCTTCGCGTCATGGCCCTGACCAGCACGATCAGCGCCGTCTTTCTTTTCCCGGTCGCGCTCGCCTCGGGTGAGCCGATGCTGCCCTCCAGCCTTCTTGGCTGGGGCGACCTCCTCGGGCTCGCGCTCGTGTCGCATGCTGCGGGGCAGGGGCTGATCGCCTACGCGCTCGCACACCTGCGCGCGGCGTTTTCCTCGGTGAGCCTGCTGTTTCAGCCGGTCATGGCCGCGTTGTTCGCTTGGGTGCTGCTCGGGGAAGCGCTCGTTGCGCTGCAGATCGCAGGCGGCATGGTGGTGCTGATCGGCATCTACCTCGCGCGGCGCGGTTCCAGCTAGACGACGACGGCTTGCGGCGCCCCGGACGACTTTTCGATTACGCCGATCTCGTAGACGGTCTCGCCAGAGGCGCGCAGCAGCTCGGCGGCGCGCTTAGCGTGCGCGGCGGCTGCGACGAGAACCATGCCGATGCCGCAATTGAACACGCGGTGCATCTCTTCCTCGGCGACGTTGCCTTCGCGTTGCAGCCACTGAAACACCGTGGGCCGCGGCCAGGAGGCCTTGTCGATGACCGCTTTGGTC